>Ga0207660_10000281_pt1 | contig 33675 bp, 25 predicted proteins | sample KBSC73BmetaG_FD_184335 | JGI IMG/M metagenome (GOLD analysis project Ga0207660, IMG submission 184335) | Corn rhizosphere microbial communities from Kellogg Biological Station, Michigan, USA - KBS C7-3B metaG (SPAdes) (version 2) | ecosystem: Host-associated > Plants > Roots > Rhizosphere ... | reverse complement strand
GCGATGGCCGAAATGCTGTTCCAGACCTGTGATTCGGGGCGCGGCCGCGCGGTGCGGCTGCGCAGCGCCTCCGACCACATGGTGCCGAGATAGGCCAGGTGCGTGCTCTCACCGAGATATTCCTTGGTGACCTGCACTTCCATCGCGACGCGCGTCTTCGGCATCGCGCCGAACAAGGGATGGAAAGGCTCGCGCGGCTGGAAGTCGATGGGACCGTTCTTGACCTGCAGGATGACGTTGGAGCGGAACTTGCCGTCGAGCGGGCGGAATTCGTCATAGGCCTGTTTCGCGCGGTCCTCCTGCGCTCCTCCCGAGTAGACGAAGGCGCGCCAGATGACGATTCCGCGGTGCGACGCTAGCGCGTCAGCGAGCATGTTCGCACCGTCGGCATGGCTTCGGCCATAGGCCTGCGGCCCCGGCTGTCCTTCGGAATTGGCCTTGAAGAGGAACCCGCCGAAGTCGGGGATCAACCGGTAGATCTCGTCGGCCTTCCCTTTCCACCAGGCGCGCACGCGAGGGTCGAGCGGATCGGCGGTGGGCAGGCCGCCGATGTCGATCGGCGCCGAAAAGCGGGCCGAGAGATAGACGCGGATTCCATACGGCCGCCACGCGTCGGCGATCGCTGCCACCTTGCGCAGATAGCCGGGCGTCAGGATTCGCGCGTCGGCGTTGACGTTGTTGAGCACGGCGCCGTTGATGCCGATCGAGGCGTTCGCTCGCGCATAGTCGATCAGGCGCGGATCGATCTTGGGAAGCTCGTCCCAGTTCCACAGCGAGCGCCCGGCATAGCCGCGCTCGACGGTGCCATCGAGATTGTCCCAATGGTCGAGCATGCGGATGGGAATGACAGGCGCGTCGCAGGTGCGGAGGTGCGTCGGCAGCGAATGGGTCTGCATCAGCCGCAGGTAGGCAAAGGCGCCGTACAGCACGCCGATGTCGTGCTTGCCGCTGATCACGGTGACCGGGTGGTCGCCGATGTGCCGGCTCTCGAAACAATAACCCTCATCGCCGGCCGCGCGCGACGAAGCCCCCGCTGCGAGAATGATCGCGCCGTCCGTCAGACGGGCCGCGGGTGTCCGGCCGAGCAGTCCGGCAATGCCGCGGCGCAGTTCGCCGGCCGCAGCATCGAGAGTCGCCGAGTAAGATTGTTCGACAACCGCCGTCGCGCGGGGCGCGTACGCTTCACGCCACTGCGCCTCCACGGGCCGGTAGCGGAGCCAGAGATCGTAGGCCTCGGCGGCAGCGCCGGTCGCTGCAAACAGAAGCAGCAGCGTCGCGACCGCGAGTCGCTGAGGAATCGTTGACAACACTTGCCCGAGCCTAGCATTGGTAGCGCTACCATAGGAGAGGGAATTGGAGCTCACTCGCCGCCAGGCACTTGTCAGCGGAGCCGCCGCAGTAGCGGCTGCCGCGACCGCCCAACCCGCGGTCGGCCGTCCGGTCCCCCCGAACTCGCTCGATGCGCTTGCGCGGCGGAGCGGGAGACGCCTCGGTTCAGCCGTTGCGTGGGCGCCGCCCGGAGCCGACGCGGGAAGCTTCACCAACCCCCGCTACGCCGCGCTCCTCGAGCGGGAATGCGAGCTGCTGGTGCCGGAGAACCAGCTCAAATGGCAGTGGGTGCGGCGAACGCCGGACAAATTCGACTTTCGCGCCTTCGACGCGATCGCCGGCTATGCGGAGAGCCGCGGGTTCAAGCTACGAGGCCACACGCTCTTCTGGACCCCGACCAAATGGTACCCGAAGTGGCTGGCCCAGACCCGCTTCGCCTCGGCCGCCGAGGCCGAGAAGCTGCTGACCCATCACGTGCGCACGGTCTGCGGCCGCTACGGCAACCGCATCTATTCCTACGACGTGGTGAACGAAGCGGTGCAGCCGGAAACGGGCGAGATCCGCGACACCAACGTCACGCACTCCCTCGGCGGCGAGCATTTCGTCGACCTCATGTTCCACACCGCCCGCGAAGCCGCGCTGCATGCGCAGCTCGTCTACAACGACTACATGAGCTGGGAGCGCAACAGTGTCGACGAGACGCATATCAATGGCGTGCTCAAGCTGCTCGAAGGGTTCCGCAAGCGCGGCACCCCGGTCGACGCGCTCGGGGTCCAGTCGCACATCCGGCTGCTGAAGAACGCGCCCGTGGCCGACATCGTCCGCGAATCCGAAGGGCCGTGGCGGCGCTTCCTCAATGAGGTGGTCGGCATGGGCTACCAGCTCCTGATCACCGAGTTCGACGTCAACGATCATATGGCGCCGGCGGCGATCGGTCCGAGGGACCGCATGGTGGCGGATTACGCCCGCGCCTACCTCGACCTGATGCTCGATTATCCGCAGCTGCAGGACATGCTGTGCTGGGGCTTGTGCGACCGCTACAGCTGGCTGGACGCATTCGACCCGCGCGCCGACAAGCTGCTCAAGCGGGGCACGCCCTATGACGTGGATTTCCGGCCGAAGCTGCTGCGGAGCGCGATGGCGTCGTCGTTCGCGCATGCAACGTCGCGCCATGCTTAGGTGGATCGCGGTACTCGCGCTGCTCATTGCCGCACCCGTGGCAAGCTTCGCGAAGCCGGCGGCGGCGGAATTCGACTGGTTCGAATATTCGGGCCATGACGGCCTGCCGAAGCCCGGCTCCGGCGAATATGCCAACCCGATCCTGCAGGGCTTCTATCCCGACCCGAGCATCCTCCGCGTCGGCCGCGACTATTATCTCGTCAATTCGACCTTCGCCTGGTTTCCGGGCATGCCGATCTTCCACAGCCGCGATCTGGTGCACTGGACCCAGATCGGCAATGCGATAGACCGGTCGAGGCAGCTCGACTTCGCCAAGACGAACATAGGTCTCGGCCTCTACGCGCCCGACATCAGCTTCCACGACGGCGTCTTCTACCTCGTGAACACCTGCGTCGGCTGCGGCGGAACCTTCGTGATCACCGCGAAGAATCCGGCTGGGCCGTGGTCCGACCCGGTGTTCCTCCCCGACCTCGACGGCGCGATCGACCCGTCGATCTTCTTCGACACCGACGGCAAGGCGTGGATCGTCAACAACGGGCCGCCGCCCGAAAAGCCGCGCTACGAGGGGCATCGCGCGATCTGGCTCCAGCAAGTGGACTTCCGCCGGATGAAGACGGTGGGGCCGCGCGAGGTCCTCGTGGATGGCGGCGTCCATCCCGAGCAGAACCCGATCTGGATCGAAGCGCCGCACATCTTCAGGAAGGATGGATTCTATTATCTGATCGATGCCGAGGGCGGCACGTCCGAGCAGCATTCCGAAGTGGTCTTCCGAAGCCAAAAGGTGACCGGCCCTTATGTGCCGCTGTCGACCAACCCGATCCTGACCCAGCGCGACCTTCCGAACGATCGGCCGCGGCCGATCACGTCGACCGGGCACGCGCAGTTCGTCGAAACGCCCAAGGGCGAATGGTGGGCGGTGTTCCTCGGCGTGCGTCCTTACGACCGGGCCAATAATTTCAACACCGGCCGGGAGACCTTCATGCTTCCGGTCCGGTGGAAGGACGGCTGGCCCAGGATCACCGATCCGGGACAGCTCGTTCCGTGGGTCGTGAAAGCGCCGGACCTGCCGCGGCAAGCGAAGGGTCCGGTGCCACTGAACGGCGACTTCTCGCTTCGCGAAGAGTTCAACTCGCCCAAGCTGCCGCTCTACTGGATGATGCTCCGCAACCCCGAGAGACATTGGTGGCGGATCGCAAATGGGACGCTGCAGCTCGACCCGCGCCCGGTGGCCCTCGGCGACGACGGCAATCCGTCGCTGCTCGCGCGGCGGCAGCAGCATCAGAATGCGACGGCGACGACGAAGCTCCAGTTTCACCCTGCCGACGACCGCGCGGAGGCGGGGCTCGTCGCGATGCAGAGCGATGAATTCTATTATTTCATCGGCATCGGCAGCGACCGCGGCAAGCCTGTCGTGCGTGTCCGCAAGCGCGCTGGGGCCAACCAATCAACGCTGGCCGAAGCCTCGCTGCCCGGACGAGGACCGGTCCAGCTCCGCATTAGCGCGCACGGGCCGAGCTATGATTTCGCATGGAGCCGCGACGGCCGGCATTGGCGGACGCTCGTGAAAGGCGCGGACGGAACGATCCTCAGCACGAAGAAGGCTGGCGGCTTCGTCGGCGCGGTGTTCGCGCTTTATGCCCATGACGGCGGGAACAGATGATCGGCGATCCGTATGTCGCCGATCCGGGACGTTACGACGGGCGCATGCCTTATCGCCGCTGCGGCCGGAGCGGCCTCGATCTGCCGGCGATCTCCCTCGGCCTGTGGCAGAATTTCGGCGGCGCGGACGTCTTCGAGACGGGGCGGGCAATCCTCCGCCGTGGGTTCGATCTTGGCGTCACGCACTTCGACCTCGCGAACAATTACGGCCCTCCCTACGGCTCGGCGGAAGAGAATTTCGGCCGATGGATGGCGGCCGATTTCCGCCCCTACCGGGACGAGTTGATCATTTCGACGAAAGCCGGCTATGACATGTGGCCCGGCCCCTATGGCGACGGCGGGTCGCGCAAATACCTGCTCGCGAGCCTCGACCAGAGCCTGAAGCGGATGGGCCTCGACTATGTCGACATTTTCTATTCGCACCGCGTCGACGCTGCGACACCGCTCGAAGAGACGATGGGCGCGCTGGCTCACGCGCACCGGCAGGGGAAGGCGCTATACGTCGGCATTTCCTCTTACTCGCCGGAGCTCACTCGCAAGGCCTATGACATTCTGAGGGGCGAGCGGGTTCGCCTCCTCATCCATCAGCCGTCCTATTCGATGCTCAACCGGTGGATCGAACAGGGGCTGCTCGATACGCTGCAGGAGCTGGGCGTCGGCTGCATCGCCTTTTCGCCGCTTGCGCAGGGAATGCTCACCAATAAATATCTCGGCGGCGTCCCAGACGACGCCCGGGCAGTACGCGGCCGCTATTTCCCAAAACATGCGCTCACCCGCGAGACCATGGAGCACATCGGCGCTCTGAACGAACTCGCCAAGGAGCGGGGACAGACGCTTGCGCAAATGGCGATCGCCTGGGTGCTTCGCGATCCGCGGGTCACCTCCGCGCTGATCGGCGCGCGCACGGTCCAGCAGCTCGAGGATTCGCTGGGTGCGCTGCGCAAGCTGGAATTCAGCGCGGATGAGCTGCGGCGAATCGACCAATTCGCGACCGACGCTGGAATCGACATCTGGAAGGATTCGTCGTCCGTCCGCACGGGCGACAGAACCGGCTGAGGCTCAGTTCAGTCGGCACCTGAGCGGACTCCATCGATCCAGCTTTCGATCACCTGGAGCCGGTCATTGAGAAGCACGAGGTTCGCGCGGTAGCCAGGAGCGATTCGTCCCAGTTCGTGATCCAGTCCGAGGAACGCAGCCGCGCTGGCGCTTGCCATCATCAGTGCGTCGACGACATCGAGCCCCAGCATGGAAACGGCATTTCGCACCGCACTCGCCATGTCGAGGTCGGAGCCGGCCAGCGTCCCCTGTGCATTCACGCACTTGCCGGTTGCGGCGGAAATTTTTTCTCCGTTGAGCATGAACGATTTGCGGCCGCCGACGCTCGGCATGGCGTCAGTCACCAGCATGAACCGCCGCAGCGGCGCGGCTCTGAGCGCGATCTTCAGGACCCGGGGGTCGACGTGATGGCCATCGACGATGATGCCGCACCAGCTGTTCTGGTCGTACAGCGCCGCGCCGACGACGCCGGGTTCGCGCGAGCCGAGCTGCGTCATGGCGTTAAACAGATGCGTGAAACCGCGGAGGCCGTTGCGCAGGGCTTCGAACACCTGATCGGCGGTGGCCTGGGTATGGCCGGCCGAGACGATTACGCCTGCAGCCGCCAATCGCCGGATCGCATCCGCCGGCACGGTCTCGGGTGCAAGCGTGACGATCGTCTTTCCGCCCGTCGGTCGGCTCAGAAGCTCGATGTCCGAATTGCTGATCGGGCGCAGCTTGGTCGGGTCGTGAATGCCCTTCTTCGCCGGATTGAGGAACGGCCCCTCGACATGGACCCCGAGGACGCCCGGCACGCCCGCGTCAATCGCGCTTCGCGTCGCATCGAGCGCCGAATCGAGCTTCGACGTGTCGTCGCTGATCAGCGTCGGCAGGAAGCCGGTGGTGCCGAACTGCCGATGCGCCCGTCCGATCGCCGCAATCGTGTCGATTCCCGGATCGTCGTTGAACAGGCGGTTGCCGCCGCCATTGACCTGGACGTCAAGGAAGCCGGGCACGAGGATCTGGCCCCGAAGGTCCACGACGGTCGCTCCTTCGGGGATGTCACCGGACTGCACCGAACGGATCCGCCCATCGTCAATGATCACCGGCTGTCCGGTGACGAACGTGCGTCCGATCAGCACTCGGCCATTGACCAGCGCCTCCGTCATCACTGCGTCTCAGTCACTTTGGCCAGGTACGGCGGCCGGTCGGGGTCGAGCCCGCGCGCCACGGCGAGCGCATTGGCAGCGCGGTAGAAGGACTCGATCTGCAGGATCGGTTCGAGCAGCGGGGCGCAGCGGATGCTGGGCAGCGGCACCGCGCCGGGAGCCTCCGCGCCCGCGAGGAACACCCGCGCACCTCGCTTGACCATGGCGGAGGCGGTCTCTTCTACACCGCTGCCGGTTTCGTCCGCCTGTCCGAATATCAGCAGCGGGAAGCCATCACGAACGAGCGCCATTGGCCCGTGCCGAAGCTCCGCGGTGCTGAAGGCCTCGGCGTGGAGCTGCGACGTTTCCTTGAGCTTGAGGGCGGCTTCCTGCGCAATTGCGAGGCCCAGTCCCCGCCCGAGGACATATAGGTCCGGGACTCGTTCGAGTTCGGCGACCAACGCCGACCAATCCAGTTCCCACGCCTGCCGCAGCAGCGGCGGCAGTTCGCGTGTCTCGCGCCGCAGCCGGTCGTCGTCGCTCCATTCGGCGACCAGCGACGCGATTGCCGCGAGCGAGGCGATGAACGACTTGGTCGCGGCAACACTGCTCTCGACTCCCGCGCCCAGGCCGAACACTTCATCGGCGATGCCGACCAGCGGCGATCCGGTATCGTTCACCAGTGCGACGACGCAGGCCCCGGCCTGCTTCAGGCTGCTTACGGTCGCGAGCAGGTCGGGACTTCGGCCGGATTGCGAAATGGCGAGGCAAACCGCTCCCTCGGCCCGCAGCCGCGAAGCATAGACGGAAGCGACCGACGGCGCCGCGGAAGCGACCGGGACGCCGACCCGGGTCTCAATGGCATATTTGGCGTAAGTCGCCGCATGGTCGGAGCTTCCGCGCGCGCAGGTAATCACGACCGACGGCGAGCGCGCCCAAAGTGCCGCTCCGATGCGCTTCAGCTCAGCTCCGGCGCTCTGCTGCCGAGCGACCGCATCCGCCGCCTCCGCGGCTTCGCGGAACATGAGCGTGCCTTGCTCGGCCGGCGCTTCACTGAGGTCGGTCATCACGACGGACAAACGCTAGGGCCGTGCCGGATGGTCCGGCAATGACAAAGATTCGGAAGGTCCTAGCCGGTGACCGTCAGCTTGGCGCTCTTGAGTTCGACCGAGTTCGGCCCCGAATAGATCGTAAAGGTTCCCGGCTCGACGACCTTCTTCATCTCAGGGTTCCAAAGCGCCAGATCATCCGGCGTCAGCTCGAACGTCACCGTCCGCCGTTCGCCCGGCTGAAGCGTGACGCGCTGGAAGCGCTTGAGCTCGATGACCGGACGTGTGACCGACGCTTCGTCGTCGTGGATGTACAGCTGGACGACCTCGTCGCCCGTTCGGCTGCCGGTGTTCGCGACGTCCACCGCGATCCGCGCGGCTTGGTTGGCGGCGATCACCGGCGTGAGCACGCGTGGCGCCGAAATGTCGAAACTGGTGTAGCTCAGGCCGTAGCCGAACGGATAGAGCGGTTGGGTCGTGTCGAACAGATAACCGCGCCTCGACGTCGGCTTGTGGTCGTAGAAGACCGGCAGCTGCCCGACCGAGCGCGGGATGGTGACCGGCAGCTTGCCGCCGGGGTTCACCTTTCCGAACAAAACGTCGGCGACGCCATGGCCGGTCTCCTGGCCGAGATACCAGCCTTCGAGCAGCGCGGGCGCGTTCTCCGCGAGATAATTGACCGACAGCGGCCGGCCATTGAGAAGAATGACCACGGTCGGCTTGTGCAGGGCGAAAATCGCCTTTGCGAGGTCTTGCTGCTGCCCGACCAGGTCGAGCGACGAGCGATCGCCGAGGTGGGTTTCCGCCCACGCCTCGCGGCTCGTCTGCTCGTTGCCGCCAAGCACCATGACGATCACGTCCGCCTTCTTCGCCGTCTGGACGGCGGCCGCGATGAGCTTGCGGTTGACCGAGGCCGGGGTGAGGTTGACCTCGTCGCACGACCAGCAGTGGCCTTCGGTGATCCGCACGCCTTCCGAATAATCGACCGCGAAGCGGCCGTCGGAGGCGTCGCGAATGCCGTCGAGGACGCTGACGACATGCGCCGGGACGTCGCTGTAGCCGCCGATCGGCGTGTCCCTGGCATGAGTGCCGAGCACGGCGATCCGATGGATTTTGCCCGGATCGAGCGGAAGAAGGCCGCGGTCGTTCTTGAGGAGAATGATCGCCTTGTCCGCCGCCTCGCGGGCGAGGTTGATCGCGTCGGGTGTGTCGGTCTTCGCCTGCGCTGTCGCGGGGTCGGGATAGGGGTTCTCGAAAAGACCCGCCTCGAACTTAAGGGTAAGCACCCGGCGCACGGCCTGATCGACGAACGCCATCGGAACGCGGCCGGCGCGCACCAACTCGGGCAGATGGACAAAAGCTTCAGGATCGGGGGTTTCGACGTCGACGCCGGACTTGATCGCACGCTCCGCGGCGTCGGTCAGATTGTCGTAAAGGTGATGGCGCGTGACGAGCTCGCGGATTCCGTAATAATCGCTGACGACCGCGCCCCTGTACCCCCATTCGTCGCGGAGCACGTGGTTCAGCAACCATGCGTTGGCGTGGCTCGGGATGCCGTCGATTTCATTGTACGAAGCCATGACCGACTGGATCGGAAAGGCCTTTACCGCGGCCTCGAACGGCGGGAAGAAATCCTCGCGAAGCTCGCGCTCGCCGAGATGGGCAGGGCCGACGTTGGTCCCGTTCTCGGGCCAGCCATGGCCGGTGAAATGCTTTAAGGTGACGAACACCTTGTCCGGCGGAAGCGGGAGCGTCTGGCCCTGGAACCCCTGCACCGCGGCGAGGCCCATTTGAGTGACCAGGTAGGGGTCCTCGCCGTAGGTCTCCTCGATCCGCCCCCAGCGCGGGTCGCGGGCCACGTCGACGACCGGGGCGAGCACCAGCGTGGCGCCGCGCGCCCGCGCCTCGCGCGCGGCGACAGAGAAGACCTTCGTGACGAGCGGGGGGTCCCAAGTGCTCGCAAGCGCGATCGCCTGCGGGAAGCTGGTGGCCCCGCGCGCGACATAACCGTGGAGCGATTCCTCGTGCATCAGGATGGGGATCCCGAGCCGCGTATGCTCGACCGCCCAGTGCTGCGCGGCGTTCACGAACTCGGCGGTCTGCCGCGCGTCGCGATTGACCGGAGCGCCGGCGGCGCCAGCGGCGCCGTTCGACTGGGTGACTCCGCGATAATCGGAGGGGCGGGCGAAGCCCCCGATCCCGTTGGGGAAATTCTTCGACGCCATGGCCGGCGAGAATGTGCCGCCCGGAGTTTCGACCTTGGCCTTCTGCTCCCAGATCGTCTCGAGCTGGGCGACCTTCTCGTCGAGCGTCATTCGTCCGAGCAGGTCGTCGACTCTCTTTTCGACCGGCTGATGTGGATCCTTGTAGATCGGTGCCTGCGGCTCGGCCGAATGCGCACCGGCGCCGATCAGGCCGATCGCGATTGCGGCCGCAACGCTCCATTGCATCAGGCGCACGCCTCTGCTCCCCTCTATATGGTAGCGCTAACGTAACCTCGCCGGCGCAGCCGTCAACGAGGCTCCGTTTGCATTGCATCATGCGCTCACCTAGCAACTGCCGTCGAGGTCCAGAGGGCGAATGGCAAAGCCAAGCCGGCGCAGACGCGGAGTGACGACCATCGAAGACGTCGCCCGTGCGGCCGGCGTCTCCGCGATGACGGTCTCGCGCGTCATCAACCACGGGAAGAACGTGCGTGATTCGACGCGCGCCGCGGTTCTCGAAGCGATCGAGCGCCTGAACTATTCGCCGAATACCGCGGCGCGGAGTCTCGCGGCGGGGCAGGCGACTCACCTCGGTCTCCTCTACGCCAACCCGAGCGCAGCCTATCTCGCGCAATTCCTGATCGGCGCGCTCCATGCCGCGCGAAGCGCCGGCGTGCACCTCGTCATCGAATCGTGCGAATCGGAGGATGCCGACGAGCAGGCCGAAGTCACTCGTCGATTCGCCACCAGCGACGTCGAAGGCGTGGTGCTTCCGCCGCCCCTGTCCGAATCCCACCCGATCATGGCTGAGCTCGATTCCATGGGAATCCCGGTAGTGACGGTCGCCATGGGTGCGCCGCGCGAGGACAGCCTCAATGTCCGAATCGACGACCACGCGGCGGCCCTGGAGATGACCCGATATCTCCTCGACCTCGGCCATCGCAGCATTGGCTTCATCAAGGGCCACCCGAATCATGTCGCGAGCCACGACCGTTATCGCGGCTTTTGCGATGCACTGAACGAAGCCGGGATCGACAGCGCCAAGGCTCCCGCGGAGCAGGGCTATTTCAGCTACCGTTCGGGGCTCACCGCCGGCGAGCGGCTGCTCGCGCGGCCGGACCGGCCGACGGCCATCTTCGCGAGCAACGACGACATGGCCGCCGCCACGATCAGCGTCGCTCACCGAATTGGACTGACCGTTCCAGACGACATCAGCATCGTCGGCTTCGACGATACTGCGCTCGCGACCAGCGTCTGGCCCGAGCTGACGACCGTGAAGCAGCCGATCGCGGCAATGGCGGAAGCGGCGCTCGAGCTGCTGATCGCCGACCTCAGGCGCCACAACGGCGGCGCTCCGCGCAAGTTCACCGAGCGGGTGCTGTCGCACGCCATGATCATTCGCGAATCTTCGGGGCCGCCGCCCTGCGCAAGAAAGAGGAAGCGCAAGCCGCTGCGAGGCGCTTAGCCGATTGCACGGCGGCGATTCTGTGTTACCGCTAACAGCTTCTCCTCCCACACGAGAGCGGGAGGCCGGAAGGGGAGAGGTGAATGGTCGACGCTAGTCCCGCTCGTGCAAACATGGGCTTCATCGGCGCTATCGTCGCGGTTGCGACCATCGGCGGCTTTCTGTTCGGCTATGACAGCGGCGCGGTGAATGGGACCCAGGAAGGTCTCAAGGCCTCTTTCGGGCTAATCGACGGTAGCTGGTCGCCGACGAACGGCCTTGGCTTCACCGTCGCGTCGCTGCTGATCGGTTGCTTCATCGGCGCTTTCTTCGCGGGCCGGCTCGCCGACCTGATCGGTCGCCGCAACACGATGATCGTCGCCGCGGCATTGTTCCTCGGCGGGGCGATCGTGCAGGGGATCGCCGGAGCGCAAATCGTCTTCGTGCTCGCCCGCATCTGCGGCGGAATGGCAGTCGGCGCGGCAAGCGTCCTGTCGCCGGCCTACATTTCCGAGATCGCCCCCGCGAACATCCGCGGTCGGCTAACGACCGTGCAGCAGATCATGATCATCACGGGACTGACGGCGGCGTTCGTCGTCAATTATTTCCTCGCCCAGGGCGCCGGAGTTTCGACGGCGACATTCTGGCTCGGCCTGGAAGCATGGCGCTGGATGTTCCTGATGCAGGCGATCCCCGCGGCAATATTCCTCGTCGCCTTGTTCATGATCCCCGAGAGTCCGCGTTACCTCGTTTCCAAGGGGCGCGAGGATCATGCGGTGTCGGTGCTGACCAGCTTGTTCGGCGGCGAGGCGGCGATTCCGAAGTTCGAGGAAATCCGCGCGACCTTCGCGTCGGACCACCGCCCGCGGCTCTCCGACGTACTTGCGCAAGCCGGTGGACGCGGGTTCCTCGGAATCCGCTACATCGTCTGGGTCGGGATCATGCTGGCCGTGTTCCAGCAGCTCGTCGGCATCAACGTGATCTTCTATTATGGCGCGACGCTGTGGAAGCTCGCCGGCTTTACCGAACAGCAATCGCTGCTGATCAACATCGTCTCGGGAGCGGTATCGATCGCGGCCTGCTTCATTACCATTGCTGTCATCGACAAGATTGGACGCAAGCCGCTGCTTCTGATCGGCTCGGCCGGCATGGCCGTCACCCTGTTCGTGATGGTCTATGCGTTCAGCCACGGATCGCTCGACCCCAAAGGCAATCTCGTTCTGTCGGAGCAGCTGGGCACGGTCGCGGTGGTTGCCGCCAACCTCTACGTGATCTTCTTCAACGTCAGCTGGGGCCCGGTCATGTGGGTGATGCTGGGCGAGATGTTCCCCAACCAGATCCGCGGATCGGCGCTCGCCGTGTCGGGCTTCTTCCAGTGGTTCGCCAACTTCATGATCTCGTTCACCTTCCCGATCATGGCGGCGGGATGGGGGTTGTCGGCGAGCTACACCTTCTACGGCGTTTGCGCCGTGATCAGCTTCTTCCTGGTCGCCTGGATGGTGCACGAGACCCGCGGCAAGGAACTGGAGCAAATGGAGGGGTGAACCCGGGCAAGCTTCGTCATGATGACGAAGCGGACGGGTTCACAATCGCCGCATTGCCCTGCAGGTGCAGGGGAGGATCAGAATGACTCGAACGCCTGCTCGTCCGTTCCGCTCGCGCGAATGGTTCGACGCGCCCGGCCGCGCCGACATGACGGCGCTCTACCTCGAGCGCTATGTCGCTGACGGTTACACGCGCGAGGAGCTTCGGTCGGGCAAGCCGATCATCGGAATCTCGCAGTCGGGCTCCGACCTTGCCGCGTGCAATCGGGTGCACCTGAAGCTGGTCGAGCGGATCAAGGCGGGGATCCGCGATGCGGGCGGGATTCCGATGGAATTCCCGATGCACCCGATCTTCGAGAATTGCCGCCGACCGACCGCCGCGCTCGACCGGAATCTCGCCTATCTGGGGTTGGTCGAGATCCTCAACGGCTATCCGATCGATGCGGTCGTCCTGACCACCGGCTGCGACAAGACGACTCCGGCGGCGATCATGGCTGCGGCGACGGTCGACATTCCGGCGATGACGCTGAACGGCGGGCCAATGCTCGACGGCTGGCACGAGGGCGAGCTGGTTGGTTCAGGCACCGTCATCTGGCGTTCGCGCCGGCTGCTTGGCGCCGGCAAGATCGACGAGGAGGAATTCATCCGCCGGGCTGGAGATTCCGCGCCGTCGCTGGGTCATTGCAACACGATGGGTACCGCGTCGACGATGAATTCGCTGAGCGAGGCGCTCGGAATATCGCTGCCGGGCCAGGCGATGGTCCCGGCGCCCTACCGCGAGCGTGCGCAATTCGCTTACGAAACCGGCAGGCGAATTGTCGACATGGCCTATGATGATCTGCGGCCGTCGAAGATCCTGACCCGCGAGGCGTTCCTCAATGCCATCGTCGTCAATGCGGCGATCGGCGGATCGACCAATGCACAACCGCATATCGTTGCCATGGCCCGGCACGCGGGGGTGGAGATCACGCCGAATGATTGGATCGAACGCGGCTACGACGTGCCGCTGCTCGTCAACATGCAGCCGGCCGGAAAATATCTGAGTGAGCGATTCCACCGCGCCGGCGGAGTCCCCGCCGTGATGTGGGAGCTGCTGCACGCGGGCAAGCTCGACGGCTCGGCGCTGACCTGCACCGGGCGCACGCAAGCGGAAAATCTGGAAGGCTGCGAAGCGACGGATCGCGAGGTCATCTTCCCCTATTCGGCGCCGCTCAAGGAAAGCGCCGGCTTTCTCGTGCTGACCGGAAACCTGTTCGACTTCGCGATCATGAAGACCAGCGTGATCAGCGAGGAATTCCGCCAGCGCTATCTGTCCGAGCCGGGGCGCGAAGGAGTGTTCGAGGGACGGGCGATCGTGTTCGACGGCTCGGGCGATTACCACCACCGCATCAACGACCCGTCGCTCGACATCGACGAACATTGCATCCTGGTGATCCGCGGATCGGGCGTAATCGGCTGGCCCGGATCGGCGGAGGTCGTCAACATGCAGCCGCCCGACGCGCTTCTGCAGCGCGGGATTCAGAGCCTTCCGACCATCGGCGACGGTCGGCAGTCAGGCACGTCCGACAGCCCCTCGATCCTCAACGCCTCGCCCGAAAGCGCCGCAGGCGGCGGCCTCGCGTGGCTGCGGACCGGCGATATGATCCGGATCGACCTCAACGCCGGCACCTGCAATGCGCTCGTCGATGAAGGGGAGATCGCGCGGCGAAAGGCCGAGGCGCCGCCGCCGGTCTCCGAGAGCAATACGCCGTGGGAAGAGCTGTTCCGCGAGAAGACGGGTCAGCTTTCGACGGGTGGAGTCCTCGAGTTCGCGGTCAATTATCGCGGGACGTCAAGGAAGGTCCCGCGTCACAATCACTGAACTGGCATTTCGAACACCGGCGCCGGGAGCAGGTCGAGGTCGTAGAGATTGACCACCGGATAGTCCGCCCAGGCATAGCGGATTCGGCTGACCGGCTGGCCATCGCTCGCAATCACCACCGAACTGCCGCGCACGCGCGCATCGGCGTAGCGGCAGCTCCCCGCTGACGGACCGCACAGCTCGAACGCATTTGCCTCGGCGCCACTCAACGTCTGGAGCGGCTTGGTGAACGTGACCACGACCGAATTGCCGGTCCGAACCGCGCTCACCGGAAGCGGACCGACGGTCCCGCCGTCGCGATAGACCAGCGCATGCGCGGCGAGTGCGAGACGGCGGCCGACCTCCTGCTTGTTGGCCGGATGGATGTCATTGGGCTCGCCGAGTTCGATCGCGCTGGCGAGCGCCGCATGCGGGTCGCGCTGCACGGCGAGCCGTTGCTCATCGATGAGCGCCGCCCAGCCACTCTCGACAGGATGGGACACGGGTTTGCCCCAGCCGGCCAGGCCGACGATCAGGAACGGCAGCTGGGGATCGCCGAACTGAGCGCGCCAGTTGCGCATCAGCGCGGCCAGGCGCGAGTCATAGTGCGGCTGCCCGACGTCGGTCTCGCCCTGGTACCAGGCGACGCCCTTCACCTGCAGCGGGCCGAGCGGCGCAACCATCGCGTTGTAGATGGTCGAGACACCCGACGAGCCGCCCCACGGCGCGACCGGCGGCTGGCCGACGGAGTCGGCGATCCGGGAATATTCCCATCCGCTGGTCAGCGGTTTCGAATGGCCGTCGGCGAATGTCAGCGCGAACTTGTCAGCGGGCCCAACGAGGCCGCCCTGGCCCCAGACATTGCGGGCGAAGACCATGATCTCGTTCGTCCCGGGCTTGAGCACGCCCCTGGGCAGCGGATAGCTGCGCGGGTTCGCCGGGTCGTTCTCGCCGCCGACCGCAACGCCGTTGACGAAGGTCTGGTCGAGGTCGTCGATCGCGCTCAGCGACAGGGTCGCCGGCTGCGCCGCTTCGGCGGCGGTCAGGCTTACCTGTTTGCGGGCCCAGATCGAGCCGATCCAGGCCTTCCACTCCGGGCCCCAATTGTCCCAGTAGGTCAGCGACGGGACCGGCTTCCAGCTGAGGCGGCCGCTCGCATTCCACGGTTCCTGCCCCGGCTTATCGCCGGTCTGCTTGCGCCACCAGGCGCCCCATTCATCGCCGAACTGCCGGACGGCCGCTGTCGGATTCGTGCGGTACAGATCGACGATATGCGCCACGTCCGCGCCGCCGCTCGCCGCCACCGCCGCCTCGTCCATCCAGGCTCGGATCGGCGTGCCGCCCCAGCTGTCGTCAATCGCGCCGACCGGCACTTTCTCCGAGCCGCGCAGCTCGCGGACGAGGAAATAGCAGGCGGCTGAGAAGTCCTTTGCCGACTCCGGTGTCGCAGGCTGCCACGCGGGCGGCTTGGCGAAATTCCATTGGGGCAAGGAGGCGAGCTGCTGGCCGACCTTCATCAGCCGCAGCTCGGGGTCGTTCGCGCCCTGCACCTCGGCGTCGCCGTTCAGCGCCCGACGAAGCGGATATTCCATGTTCGACTGGCCCGAGCAGAGCCAGACGTCGCCCAGTTCGACATCCTCCGCGGCCGTCGTCCCGTCCAGTTGGATCGAATAGGGGCCGCCGCCGGGCCGCGCGGGAAAGCTCGCTCGCCAGCGGCCGTGGGAGTCCGCCGTCGCCGTCTGCTGCTCGCCGGCAAAGCTGATCGTCACACGCTCATTCGGCGCGGACGCCCCGCTGAGGAGGATTGGACGGCCGCGCTGGACCACCGCGTGGCTCCCGAACTGCGGATCGAGCGTCGGCGCGGCTGCGGCACCGGACGCCAGCAGCGCGGAGAAAATCAGCAGCGCACGGACGGACACGCTACCCCCGCCACGTCGCAATCGAACTGGAACAAATGACCGGCGAGCGGTTGCTTCTGCTTCTGTTCCTCGGTGAGGAGGTGCCGCGCCGTCGTCGCAAAGACGGTGCGCAAGTCGCTGCCGCCGAAGGCGAGCTTGGTGACGTTGGCGGCCGGGAATTTCACCGTCGCGATGAGCTCGCCCGCCGCGGAATAGCGCCGCGCCGACCAGCCGCCGTATAGACCGATCCACACCGCGCCCTCGGAGTCGACCGTCGGGCCGTCCGGAAAGCCCGCGCCCTGCTCGATCGTGACGAATGGCCGCCGCTCGCCGAGCGAACCATCGCCGCGGATCTCGGCCTGGTCGATGCGGCGCCTGAATGTGTCGACGAGATACAAGATGCGTCCGTCCGGCGACACTGCGGGGCCATTCGTCACGACCGTGTCGCCAATGCCTGTCGGCGTCACCGCCCCGTCGGCGAACCGGTAGAAAGCGCCGCTCTTGTCCTTCTCCTTGTTGTCCATGGTCCCGAACCACAGCCGGCCCGCGGGATCGACCGCCCCGTCGTTGAGCCGATTGTCAGGTTTGTCAGCTTCGACACTTTCGATCCTGTCGAACGCGCCGCTCGCCGGATCGAACCTGAACAGGCCCGACTTCAGCCCAGCGACGAAGCCGCCGCTCTCCGCGGGGAACAGGAAGCCGACATATTCCGGCGCGTCCCAGGAGCGATGCTCGCGGCTTTGCGGGTCATAGCGATGGACCTTCTCGTTCTTGATATCGACGAACCACAGCGCGCGGTCGCGCGCATCCCACACCGGTCCCTCGCCGAGCTCCGCGCCGACTTCGCAGACTGCTTTCGGCTCGGTGCAATTCATCAGCGCCAGCCCGCGTCGACGAAATATTCGTGTCCGGTCATCCCGCGCGCATCGTCCGATGCGAGGAAGGTGACGAGCGCCGCGACATCGCGCGGCTCAAGCCGGTGCTGGATGCACTGCGCCTTGACCAGCTCAGCCTCGGCCTCGGGCGTGTACCATTGCATCTGGCGCGGGGTCTTGATGTTGCCCGGCACGACGCAGTTGACGCGGATATTGTCGCGGCCCAGCTCGCGCGCCATCGCGCGCGTCAGCCCTTCGATGGCCGCCTTGCAGGTCTGGTAGAGCACCAGGTCAGGCAACGCGAGATGCCAGCTGATCGATCCCATGTTGACGATCGAGCCGCGGCCTTTTTCGCGCATCCCCGGCGCCACCGCCTGGGCGCAAAAGAACTGGTGCTTCAGGTTCACGTTGAGGCGGTCGTTCCAATATTCCTCTGTGACCTCGTCGAACTTGTGCCGGTCGTCATTGGCGGCATTGTTGACCAGCACATCGAACGGTCCGTCGGCGTCGATAAAGCGGCGGATGCATTGCGTCGTTGCGCCGATGTCTGTCAGGTCAACCCGGCTGAATTTCGCGCCGGTCCTGGCGGCAATCGCGTCGGATTCGCCGTTGAGGATGTCCACGAACGTGACGTCGGCGTTCTGGCGCGCGAACTCCTCGACGATGCCGGCGCCGATGCCGGAGCCGCCGCCGGTGACGAGCACCCTCTTGCCGCGCAGGCTCGGATACACCGCCTGCGACTCTTCACCATGAACCAACCTTTTATCCCCCAATGTAAACTGTCTTGATCTGCGTATAGAATTCGACGGCGGCGAAGCCCTGCTCGCGCGCGCCGTAGCTCGACTTGCGCGTGCCTCCGAACGGCACATGATAGTCCACTCCGGCGGTCGGCAAGTTGATCATCACCATGCCTGCGCGCACCCGCTTGCGAAAATCGCGCGCGTGCTTCAGCGAATTCGTGACGATACCCGCCGACAGTCCGAACTGCCCGCGATTGGCGATCTCCAGCGCTTCATCATAGTCGCGCACTTTCACGGTGCTCGCGACTGGGCCGAACACTTCCTCGCAGTTGATCCGCTGGTCGGGCGCGGTAGCGGCGATCACCGTCGGCGCCATGTAATAGCCGCGCTTGTCGAGCGTCAGCTGCTCGCCGCCGGTGAGGACCTTGCCGCCTTCGTCGCGCGCGATCTTCACATAGCGAAGGTTCTGCTCGAGCTGGTCCGCGCTAACCGCCGGTCCGATCTTCGTTTCGGGATCGAGCGCGTCTCCGACCTTGAGCGCCCTGGCGCGCTCGGCGAGCGCTTCGACGAAGCGGTCGTGGATGCCCTCGGTGACGATGATCCGCGATGAGGCGGTGCAGCGCTGGCCCGTCGAAAAGAAGGCCCCGTCGATCGCGCAGGCGACGGCGCGGTCCAGGTCGGCGTCGTCGAGCACCACCAGCGGGTTCTTGCCGCCCATCTCCAGCTGGACTCGCGCCTGGCGCTTGGCGGCGCCCTCGGCAACGCTCGCCCCGACGACCTGCGAACCGGTGAAGGAGATTCCGTCGATTCCCTCGTGTCCCACGATGGCCCGGCCGACATCGCCTTCGCCGATGACCATGTTGAACACGCCCGGCGGCGCTCCCGCCTCGAGCAGGATCTGCGCGAACGCGTGGGCGATCGCGGGAGTCGGAGTCGCCGGCTTCAGCACGACCGTATTGCCGAAGGCGAGGGCAGGGGCCGCCTTCCATGCCGGGATGGCAATGGGGAAGTTCCACGGGGTGATCAGGCCGAAGACGCCAACGGCCTCGCGATAGGTCTCGACATCGACTGACGGCCGCGTGGACTCGAGCGTCTGCCCATGGCGCCGAAGCGCCTCGCCCGCGAAATATTTGAGGATGCGCGCCGCGCGCATCACTTCGCCGGTGCCTTCAGGCAAGGTCTTGCCCTCTTCGCGCGAAAGCAGGGTGCCGAGCTCCTTTGCGCGGGCCATGATCAGCGAGCCGGCCTTGTCGAGCACGTCGGAGCGGACTTCGGGTGATGCTTCGGACCAGCTGGGGAAGGCCGCGCGCGCGGCCTTCACTGCGTCGTTGACCTCGGCGGCCCCGGCTTTCGGGTAACGGGCAACGACGTCGTCGAGATTGGACGGGTTGATGCTTTCGCCGGAGCCACCTCCGGAAACGCTTTCGCCGTTGATCAGATGGGTAAGGGTATCGGTCACATCGTCACCTTGTTGAGCAGTCCGCGTTCCGCGAGATTGTGCATCAGCGCCCGCGTCCCGAAATGCCATGCGGGCGCATCGCGCGATGTCGAGACGATGTTCGCGAGTGTGCCCAGGCGGGGAGTCGAAATGCGCACTTCGTCGCCGATCTTATGGGTGAACCCGCGGCCGGGTTCGTCGCGGTCGTCGGTAGGCGCGAAGAGCGTTCCGAGAAAGAGCACGAAGCCGTCGGGATAATGGTGCTCGCTGAGCGCCTGGCGCACCAAATCTTCGGGGTCGCGGCTGATCTCGCTCATCCGGCTCTGGCCCTTGAGGCGGAAGCCGTCGCTACCCTCGATCTCGAGCTCGACCACCGCGGAACGCACGTCGCCGAGCGTGAAGCCACCGTCGAACAGGCGAACGAAGGGGCCGATCGCGCAGGAGGCGTTATTGTCCTTCGCCTTGCTCAACAGAAGTGCGCTTCGCCCTTCGAAATCGCGCAGGTTCACGTCGTTGCCGAGGGTCGCGCCCTTGATCTCGCCGCGGCTGTTGACGACGACCACGACCTCGGGCTCGGGGTTGTTCCAGCTCGAATCCGAACGCACGCCGATCTCGGCGCCCCAGCCGACGCTGGCGAGCGGCGACGTCTTGGTGAAAATCTCCGCGTCGGGACCGATCGCCACCTCGAGATATTGTGACCACAGGCCGTCCTCGATCAGCGCTTCCTTGAGCCGCGCTGCTCCGTCGCTTCCCGGCACCACCGAGCGGATCGCACCGCCGATCCTCTGCTCGAGCTTGTCGCGGATTTCGGATGCGCGGCGGAAATCGCCGCGGGCGCGCTCCTCGATCACGCGTTCGATCGCGGAAATGGCGAAGGTCACGCCGGCGGCCTTCACGGCCTGGAGGTCAACCGGCGCGAGGATTGTATCGCCGGACAGCTCCTCGACATCGAAGAGCCTCTCCCCGCGAACGCTCGCCCGGTCGGGCAGGTCCATGAGGTCAGCGACCGTCGGAGCCGTCCGCGACACATCTTCGACGATACCGCCGCGGATGATGACGGGCGTCGGCCCGGCGTCGAGCGACAGCCGCCCCGCGAGCGTGGCGTCGCGGTAGTCGACAGGCAGCATCGCGGTCGTAAATTGCATAAGCGGCGAGTTGCACCGGAATCGTTTGTGGTAGCGCTACCAATCGGCGTTCGGCGCGGCTAAAGTCAAGCCGATCCGCGGTCTTTGTAATGTGCGGAAAAAGCAGGGGAGAAACAAAGATGGGCCGACCGATTCGCCTGGTGCTGTTGCTTGCACTCAGTTCCGCCGCAACGAGTGCGATGGCGCAGGCGCCGTCCAGCCGGCCGTGGCTCAATCCTTCTCTGCCTGCCGAACAGCGCGCGGAGCTCGCCGTCCAGCAGTTGACGCAGGACGAAAAGCTGCAGCTCGTGTTCGGCTATTTCGGGACCGACGCCGATTGGAAACATTGGAAGGCGCCGGCGGGCGTGCGCTACGGTTCAGCCGGCTACGTCCCGGGCGTTCCGCGGCTCGGAATCACGGCGCAGTGGCAGACGGACGCCGGCGTCGGAGTCGCGACGCAAGGCGCGGCACCGACCAAGCGCGAGCGCACCGCTCTGCCATCGGGCATTGCGACCGCCGCGACGTGGAACCCACAGATCGCTTTCGAAGGCGGCACGATGATCGGCTCGGAAGCGCGAAATTCGGGCTTCAACGTGATGCTCGCCGGCGGGGTCGATCTCGTCCGCGATCCGCGCAACGGCCGCAACTTCGAATATGGCGGCGAGGACCCGCTGCTCGCCGGCACGATCGTCGGATCGGAGATCGCCGGGATTCAATCGAACCACATCATTTCGACGACCAAGCATTATGCGCTGAACGATCTCGAGACCGGGCGCAAAGGCCATGACGCGCGGATCGATCCCGCAGCCGCTAGAATGTCCGACCTGCTCGCCTTCCAGTTCGCGATCGAGCGCGGACAGCCCGGCTCCGTGATGTGTTCCTACAACAAGGTCAACGGCGACTTCGCCTGCGAGAACGACTGGCTCTTGAACCACGTGCTGAAGGGCGATTTCGGCTTTCTCGGCTTTGTGATGAGCGACTGGGGCGCGACCCACAGCACGGAGAAAGCGGCCAACAACGGCCTGGACCAGGAGTCCGGCTGGCCGTTCGACGACGAACCCTATTTCGCCGCTCCACTGAAAGCCGCGGTGGCCGCGGGGCGCGTGCCGCAGTCGCGGCTCGACGACATGGCGCGGCGCGTCCTCTACGGACTGTTCGCGACCGGCGCCGCAGACAATCCGGTGCCGGCCGCCGCGCCGATCGACTTTGCCGCCGACGAAGCGGTCAGCCAGGCCGATGAGGAGCAAGCGATCGTACTCCTGAAGAACGACGGCAATTTGCTTCCGCTGGCGAGCAATGCGCGGAACGTCGTCGTCATCGGCGGTCACGCGGACAAGGGCGTGCTCGCAGGCAGCGGCTCCTCGCTTGTCTACCCGCACGGCGGCAACGCGGTGCCGGGGCTTCAGCCGACCGGGTGGCCGGGACCGGTCATGTATTATCCGTCCTCGCCGATGCAGGAGCTGCAGCAGGTCGCCCCGAATGCTCGCGTTACGTTCGTCGACGGCAGCAATCCCGCCGCCGCGGTGGCTGCGGCCCGAGGCGCGGATCTCGCGATCGTGTTCGCGACTCAATGGTCGAGCGAATCCATCGACGTGCCGATGAAGCTCGACGGCAATCAGGACGCGCTGATCGAAGCGGTTGCTTCGGCCAATCCGCGTACTGCTGTGGTGCTGGAGACGAACGCGGGCGTGGCGATGCCCTGGGCTGCGCAGGTACCGGCGATCCTCGAGGCCTGGTACCCGGGGCGCGCAGGCGGCAAGGCGATCGCCAATGTCCTTACCGGCCGCGTGAACCCGTCGGGCCATCTGCCTGTGACTTTCTACGCGTCCGAGGCGCAACTGCCGCGCCCTGTCCGGCCCGGCAACAGTTCCGAAATGGACGTCTTCGACATCGATTATTCGGAAGGCGCGGCAGTCGGCTACAAATGGATGGACGCGAAGAACCTCCAGCCATTGTTCCCGTTCGGGCACGGACTTTCCTACACCAGCTTCGATTATGGGCCGATCGCCGCGGCGCCGGGGCCCAACGGCTCGGTGCGGGTGCAGGTCACTCTGCGCAACAGCGGCCGGCGCGCCGGAATGGCGGTGGGACAGGTCTATGCCTCGCCCGCCGCGGGCGGCTGGGAAGCCCCCAAGCGCCTGGTTGGCTTCACCAAGGTCGAGCTCGCGCCCGGAGCGTCGAAAACGGTGGCGGTCGACGTGGATCCGCGGCTGCTCGCGATGTTCGACGAGTCCGCTCATGCCTGGCGGATCGCGCCGGGCAGCTACCGGCTGATGCTCGGCGCGTCGGCGAGCGACCTGCGCGGCAACGCCATTGTGATGTTGCCGGGCCTCAGCCTTCCGGCGAGCTGGCGGCCGGGGCTGGCAGCTGCCGCCCCTGCGCCGCAGCGCGGCGAGCGAGGTCGATAAGCATCAAGCCGCGGCGCGCGTCGGCGGGATCGACCGGAACCCGCCCGCCGTCGAGGATCGCTGCTGCAACGCCCTGATAGAAGGCGAGATAGTCTCCGCGCTCGGCCGGCACCTCCGCAGTCTTGCCGTCGGCGAAGGTGCGCAGTCCCTGGCGGAGGTCGACGCCGAAATGGTCATTGTTCGTCGACATTCCCGACTTCAGCTGCTGCTCCTGAGGGTCGAGGCCGTACTTGATGTAGGAGCCGCGGGTCCCGTGAACCGCGAAACGCGGCCGCGGTTCGGCGACCAGGCTCGACGAGCGCAGGCAGACCCGCAGCGCGCCATAGACCAGCGTCAGGTCGAAATAATCGTCGACCTTGGCACCCGAGCGCTGGGCGAGGATATCGGCGGAGACTGCATTCGGCATGCCGAATAGCAGGAGCGCCTGGTCGATCAGGTGCGGCCCCAGGTCGCTGATCAGTCCGCTCCCGGGCTCCGGCTCGTCGCGCCATCCCGGCTTGATCGCTGGCCGGAAGCGGTCCCAGTTGGCTTCGTAGAGCAGGACCTCGCCGAGGTCGGGGAGCAGGCGCCGGACGGTCAGGAAATCTCCGTCCCAGCGGCGGTTGTGAAAGACGGTAAGCATTAGCCCACGCTGCCGCGCGAGCGCCATCAGCGCGTCGGCTTCGCCCAGCGTGACCGTGAACGGCTTGTCGACGACGACGTGCCTGCCGGCTTCGAGCGCCGACTGCGCGAGTGGGAAGTGCGTCGGGTTGGGCGAGGCGACCACCACCAGTTCGGATCGCTCTACAAGCTCCTCAAAGCTCGCGACTCGAAGCGGGTGATCATGGCTGGTCAGGACCGCGGCGAGTTCGAGACCGTCGCACGCGCGAATCAGCGGCTCGTGAAAAACCGCGCCGGCAAGGCCGTGGCCGATTAGTCCCACCTTGATCACCGACGCTCCATTTCGCCTGCGCCGCTTGGGCGCAAGCTTGACGATATGTGCAATGATAGCGCTATCATAGTTCGGTCGTTCAGGAGGCGGGAATGGTCTTGCGCACATTCTGGGTGTTGCTTGTGACGATACTGGCAGGCTGCGCATCGGCACCCGGCACGATGAGTGCAGCCCCGCCTCCGCCCGTTCTCGACCAGGCCAACCAGCCCTTCCATCGTGGCGCCAACGTGCTCGGTTACGATCCCTATTGGACCGACGCGAGCAAGCGGCGCTTCGAGTGGCGGCACTTCGGCGAGATCCGCCGCGCCGGTTTCGATTTCGTCCGAGTCAACCTGCAGGCCTTCAAATACATGGACGCCCAAAACCGGCTGCAGCCGCAATGGCTCGCCAAGCTCGACGACGTCGTGCGCGAGGCGCAGAAGGCCGGCCTGGGAGTCATCCTCGACGAGCATGATTTCGACAAATGCTCGACCGACGTCGATCTCTGCCGCACGAGGCTGTCGGCATTCTGGCAGCAGGTCGCGCCGCGCTATTCCCGGGCGCCGCGCAACGTCGCGTTCGAGCTCCTCAACGAGCCCCACGACAAGCTCAACGGCGAGCCGTGGAACCGGCTCTTCGCCGAGCTTCTCGGGATCGTGCGCCAGACCAATCCGGACCGGATCGTCGTGGTCGGGCCGAGCCACTGGAACAGCCTCAACGACCTGCCGCTGCTGCGGCTTCCGCCCGATCCGAACCTGCTCGTCACCTTCCATTATTACGAGCCGTTCCACTTCACCCATCAAGGCGCGACCTGGGCGGGCGAGGAGGTGAAGCACCTGCACGGCATCAGCTGGGGGAGCCCCGGGGATCGCGCCGCGCTCGCGGTCGATTTCGACAAGGTCGCGGCCTGGGCCGCTGCGAACCACCGCCCGATCCTGCTCGGCGAGTTCGGCGCCTATGACAAGAGCGGGACTCCGCTCGACCTTCGCGTTGCCTATATCGGCGCTGTCCGGAGCGAAGCGGAGCGCCACGGCTTTGCCTGGGCCTATTGGCAGTTCGAAGGCGATTTCGTCGTCTGGGACATGCCCAATCAGCGCTGGATAGAGCCGATCCTGAAGGCGCTGATTCCGTAGGCATTGGTCGCGCCGTCGCCGTGCTCGGATGTCCCCCGGACATCCTCCGCGCGACGACGGTGCCGGATGCAGGATTCGAACCCGCGACCTTCGGTTTACAAAACCGCTGCTCTACCAACTGAGCTAATCCGGCCCGGCGACCGCATTTGGGTCATAGCACGGCCAAGGTCCAGCCTTTCAGACCGACGCGCCGACGAGCCGTCCGATGCCCGCCGTAACTGCCATCGCCGCGGCACCCCAGAAGGCGACGCGAAGGACGGCCTTCGCCACCGGCGCGCTGCCGGTTCTCGCCCCTACGGCGCCAAGTAGCGCAAGGAAGAGAACCGACGCGACAGAAACCGCAATCATCATCGGCCGCCCCACAGCCGAGAACCATGCGGCCGCGAGAGGCAGCGCCGCGCCGACCGTGAATGTGACCGCCGACGTCATGGCCGCCTGGACCGGACGCGCGGTGGTTATGTGCGTGATGCTGAGCTCATCCCGCGCATGGGCGCCGAGCGCATCGTGGGCCATCAGTTGGGTTGCGACCTCGTTCGCGGTGGTTTGCTCCAGTCCGCGCCTTTGGTAGATGGCGGCGAGCTCGCGGTGCTCGAATTCCGGGTCAGTGGCGAGCTCGGTCCGCTCGCGATCGAGATCCGCCGCTTCGGTGTCCGCCTGCGAGCTCACGGATACATATTCGCCCGCCGCCATCGACATTGCGCCGGCCACGAGGCCGGCCACGCCCGCAAGCAACACTTCGTCCTTCGACGAAGCCGCCGCGGCGACTCCGACGATCAGGCTCGCGGTCGAAACAATCCCGTCGTTCGCGCCCAAGACCGCCGCGCGAAGCCAGCCAATACGGCTCACCTGGTGTCGCTCGGGATGGAGTTTGGAGCCAGGCACACGCGCCTCCCTTTCATGCAGAATCGGTCAAAGCACGCCAAACGTCCAGCCTTCACTTCGCGCGATCTCGGGCGTCAGCCCCTGGGGGGAAAAGGCGCGCGGCTGGGTCGTGGCGACGAGGCGCATTCCGGCGGCGGTCACGAGCGCGTCGGTCTGGTGGTCGTTGGGCTCGAATCGGAGGCGGGCAGGCGGACTGCGGAGCCCTTTCAACGCACGGTTCAAGTCGGCCCGGCTCCGCAGCTTGACGCCGCTCAAGCCCGCAAGCCGCAAGTAGATGCGGGTGTAGATCTCAACGACAGTGCTCCCATGCTCGGGCAGCGGGTCCATCGGCCAGATCGACACCTTGCCGTCCAGATGGCGCAGGAAGCGCATTCCGGCGAAGCTCGCCTTCGCGACTTGAGCAGCGCCGATCGCGTCATAGGCGCTCGCAGTCTTGCGTCCGCCCTGCGCGTTCAACCGTGCATCGCATTGCCGAAACCGGACGAAATCGGCCTTAACGCCATCCGCGATCCCGAAATAGAAATGCTTGCGATGGAGCTGCTCGAGGAAGCTCGCGGCGCCGAGATCTTCGTCGTCGCATCGGGAATCGACATAGGTCCAGAACTCGCGCGCGGTGGTCGGCACGTCGGACTCGCCAGGCAAATACTCGCCGCGCTCAACAATTGGCGGCGCGAAACTGAAATCGAAGCCGAACAGCGTCGGCTCTCTCGCGGCGCGCCGCAGCAGCCATTCGAGCACTTCGTCGCGCGACCAGATATGGCCCGGCCGGACCAGTCGCGGCGCTGCCTCGCCGCGCGCTTCGGCGATCGCGATGCCCTTGTGTCGTCGCCCCTTGGCGCCCGACCAGTCGATCGCGACATAGCTTGCGAAATGCCTCACTTGCGCTTGCGCGGACGCGGCTTCGGCTTCGCGGCGACGAAGTCGCGGGACCGCCCGATGACCTCGCGGACGCGCTCATCATCCTTGCTGTCGTAGCGGACCAGGACGCCCTCCCAGCCGACATAGTGCGGAGTCTGCCAGAACGTGTCCGGATCCGTCTCCTTCAGCATCTCGATCGAATCGAGGTCCATCGCGACTCCGAAGGAGGTGCCCGGCTCGTGGCTCCGGAACAGGAAGGCGCGGCCATTCGACGCCACCTTGACCGCCGGCAGCCCGTAGCTCTTCCCGAGCTCCGTGTTGTCGAGCGTCAGCGCAAATGCGATCGCCTCGTCGAACGTCATCAGACGAGCGGCGGCTGTTCGTCCTCATCGGCCGGCGGAGGCGCCTGGCGAATGCGCTTCGGCCGGGGCGGGGACATCGGCGGCCCGCTCGTCTCATCGGTCCAGCGCTCGAGCACTCGCGCTGCGGCATCGCGACCGCCGAGGCCGAACGCCAGCGCGCAGGCAATCGCTGCCGAGCCGAGGATCAGGCCGAACGCGAGCATCACAATCTGGTCGGCCAGGCCCATGAACGTGAGGCCGATCGCGGTGAACAGAGCGATGATGGCGTAACGGATGATGGTCTGGGCGTAGCCGCCCTCGCCGGTGCCGCTCGCGACCAGTCCGGAAATGATCCGCGCGAGGAAGATTCCGACGACGATGATCAACGTTCCGAAGATCACCTTGCCGCCAAGCGCCGTAACCTGAGCGAGGAAGATCGCGATTTCGTCGCCGCCGAGCTGGCGCGCCGCTTCGATCGATGCAGCCAGAATCACCGCGATCATCGCGATGTTGGCGACGATGCGCGACGGGAATGCGCTCGGCGGAAGCACGCCGGTCGAGCGGATCGCATCGTCGAAGCCCGTCGGCGGAAGGATCGCTTCGATGATGGTCTTGAGGAACCGCCCGGCGACAAAGGCGATGCCGAGCCATAGCGCCGCGGCGAGCACCCGCGGGATGGCCGCGAGGATTTCGTTGAGCATGGTGATCGCGGGCCCGGAGATCGCGTCGATCCCGAGCACCTGCAGAGCCGCGATCGCAACCGGGATGATAATCAGCGCATAGACCAGGACTCCAGCGGCTCGGGCTAGGCTGGCGCGCGTTGCTCCTGGAGCCGCGCCAGGCGGCACGGATGCCGGCGACGTGCGCACCGTCCCCTCGGTCGAGCCGATGCCGATGCGGGCGAGCAATCCGTCGATGTTCGCGGCGATCAGCACGGTTTCGACCAGGCGCTTGACGATCCTGGCGACGATGAGGCCGATGAAGAAGATCAGACCGGCGCCGATGAGCTTGGGAAGGAAGGCGAAGATCTCCGTCACCAGGTCGTTGATCGGGGCGAGGATCTGCCCGACCCCGAGAAAGCGCAGCGCGGCCATGATCCCGACCAGCCAGATGATCAGCTTGGCGATGACGGCGAGCTGGTGCCCGACCGTCTCCTCCGGGGTGCCGGTGACGTGCTTCCTCAGCGCGGGGCTGCGGCCGATCGCCTTTTGCAGAACCCAGCCCACGGCGCGCGCGACGATCCAGGTCGCGACGAGGATCAGGATGGCGATTAGGATCTTGGGTCCCCAGTACATCGTCTGTGCCTGCCAGTAGGCGCCGGAGTCGACCTGATACATATGCTTGCTCCCTGCTCAGCCTGCGCGGCTCAACCCGCGTCCTCGCTCGATTGTTGCAGCTCTTTCCGCCGCTTCTGCCAATAGTCCAGCCGCTCCTTCACCCGCGCCTCGAAGCCGCGGTCGGTCGGATCGTAGAAGGTCTGCGGCTCCATTTCCTCAGGCCAATAATCCTGCCCGGAGAAGCCCTCGTCGGCGTTGTGGTCGTAGGCATAGCCCTTGCCGTAGCCGACGTTCTTCATCAGCTTGGTCGGCGCATTCAGAATGTGCATCGGCGGCATTAGCGAGCCGGTGTCCTTGGCCGAGCTCCACGCCTTCTTCTGCGCCATGTAGGCAGCGTTCGATTTGGGTGCCGTGGCGAGATAGAGGCATGCTTGGACGATCCCGATCTCGCCCTCCGGCGAGCCGAGGAAATCGTACATCTCCTTGGCCGCGAGGCATTGAAGCAGCGCGTTCGGGTCCGCCATTCCGATGTCCTCGACCGCGGCGCGAGTGAGGCGGCGGAGCAGGTAGAGAGGCTCCTCGCCGGCAACCAGCATGCGCGCGAGATAGTAAAGCGCCGCCTGCGGGTCCGAGCCGCGAATGCTTTTGTGTAGCGCGGAGATGAGGTTGTAATGCCCCTCGCGGTCCTTGTCGTAGACCGGCACGCGGCGGTGGAGCAGGTCGCTAAGCTCGGCCGGCCCTAGCGGTTGCTCGATCTCGACCGAGAACAAGGTCTCGGCCTGGTTGAGGAGGAATCGCCCATCACCGTCCGCGGAGGCGATCAGCGCCTCGCGCGCCTCTGGCGTGACGGGCAGAGGCCGCCCTTCCAGCAACTCGGCCCGGCGCACCAATTCCTCCAGCGCATCATGGTCGAGGCGTCGGAGGATCAGCACCTGGCAGCGCGAGAGGAGGGCGGCATTGATCTCGAAGCTCGGGTTCTCGGTCGTCGCTCCGACAAGCGTGACGGTGCCGTCCTCCACATAAGGCAGGAAGCCGTCCTGCTGGGCGCGATTGAAGCGGTGGATCTCGTCGACGAACAGCAAGGTCTTCTGGCCGGCGCGGGCGGCAGTGCGCGCATCGGCGAAGATCTTCTTAAGGTCGGCGACTCCGGAAAAGACCGCCGAGACCGCGACAAAGCGCAGTCCCACTGCATCGGCGAGCAGCCGGGCGATGCTGGTCTTGCCCGTCCCCGGCGGGCCCCACAGGATCATCGAGGCGAGGCGTCCCGCTGCGACCATCCGCCCGATCGCGCCGTCGGGGCCGGTCAGATGTTCCTGCCCGACCACCTCTTCGAGCGACTTGGGACGGAGACGGTCGGCAAGCGGCGCGCCGGTCGGCGGCGCTTCCGCCGAGCAGCTCGGCACTTCCTGATCGGCAAACAGGTCGGCCATGCGCCGCGACCATAAGCCTCGCATCGCAAATTGCATCAAGAGCCTTGCTCGAGATGCAGCTAAGATATATCTAAGACGCATCTAAACAGGAGTCCAAGGATGCCCCGTCATCATCACCGTCATGCTCCGCCCGAGCCGCCGATTCCGCCTTTTCCACCAATACCCCCGGAGCCGCCGCACGCTTGTGAAGGCGCGCGCTTTCGTTTCGGCGATTTCGCGAGCCTCTTCGCTAGCGGTCCGCGGGGCTGGCGCGGGAGCTGGGGCCCGTTCCAGTTCGACTTCGGCGATGGGCCCGGCGGGGGCTGGAGCGGCGGGCGCCATGGGCGGCGCGCGCGCCGCATGTTCGAAGGCGGCGAACTGCGGCTGGTGCTGCTAAAGCTGATCGCGGACGAGCCGCGGCATGGCTACGACCTGATTCGGGCGATCGAGGAGATGACCGGCGGCGAATATGCGCCCAGTCCGGGCGTCGTCTATCCGACGCTCACCTTGCTGCAGGACATGGGCCTGATCGAGGAGGCGGCCGGCGAAGGACAGCGCAAGCCGTTCCAGATTACCGCACAGGGGCGCGCCCATCTGGAAGAGCACGAGGACGAGGTCGAGGGGTTGCTCGACCGCCTGAGCGAGATGAAGCCGCGGCACTCGGACGCGGGGCCGGCCATCGGCCGCGCGGTCAAGAATCTGATGACGGCGCTAAGTCATCGCGTCAGCCGTGACGGCTTCAACGACGACCTGCTGCATGAGATCGCCGCGGTCCTCGACGAAGCGGCGCAAAAGATCGAACGGATCAAGTGACCGAGCGCTAGCGGCCGGTCATCCGCGCAAGCCGCTCGCGCTTGTGGATCGCGTGCATGTAGGCGCGGATCACCGCGGCGTTGATCGAATCCCAGTCCATCGTTTTGGCGATGGCCAAGGCGGCTTCGCCCTGCCGCCGCCGGAGGTCGGGATCGAGCGCATAAGCCGCAAGAGCCTCGGCGAATTCGTCGGGTTCGGTGCCGTCGACCAGTGTTCCGGTGACTCCGTGGCGGACGAGATTGGTCGCGCCGGTCGCCTCGGCGGCGATGACGGGCAGCGCGCAGGCCATGGACTCGAGCGTTACGTTGCCGAACGCCTCGGTGATCGAAGGATTCAGGAACAGGTCGGCGCTGGCGAGCGCCCGGCTGAGATCGTTGCCGGTGATTTCGCCAGTGAAGATCGCGTCAGGCAGCTGCTGCTCGAACCACGGCCGCGCCGGACCTTCGCCGATCACCAGAACGCGATGCTTGAGCCCACGCTCGGCGAAGATATGAATCGCTTCGGCGAAAACATCGAGCCCCTTTTCCATAACGATCCGCCCGAGGAAGGCGATGACCATCTCATCGTCGGCGATGCCTTGCGCGCGCCGCCATTCCATGTCGCGGCGTTCGGGGTTGAACTGCTCGCGGTCCACTCCGCGCGCCCAGATCATGATGTCGCGGTTCATGCGCTGGACCCGCAGGATCACAGCAGTCGACTCCGCGGGCGCCATGACAACTTCGCAGCGATGATAGAAGCGCCGCATGATGTCGCGCGCGAGCGGCTCGAGCGCCTGGAGATGGTAATAAGCAAGATAGGTGTCGAAGCGCGTGTGTACCGAAGCGACGCAGGCGATCTGGCGGCGCCGCGCCCAAGTGACTGCGCGATGCCCGACGATGTCGGGGCTGGAGACGTGGACCACGTTCGGGTTGAACTCGGCAAGGTCCCGCCGGACTCGGCCCGGAAGCGCCAGCGGGAGGCGGTATTCGGTGCGGCCGGGAATCGGAACCGCCGGAATGCTGACGACGTCGCCGGTGGCCGGGAAGGCAGGCTCCTTCACCGTCGGCGAATAGATCCTGACCTTCACCCCCTGGCGCAGCAGGTATTCGACGAGACGGTTGAGCGCCTGGTTGGCACCGTCACGCACATAATTGTAATTGCCCGAGAAGAGGGCGACGCGGAGGTCCGTCGGCTTCACCGGCAGGGCTGTAGGGGTTAATTCGTGGGCGTCAAATTCGGGCTTCCGCCAATCGCCCGAGGCGACGCCCGGCTGTTCATTCTTGGCAGCCTGCCGGGCGATGCATCGCTCGCCGCGCGCCAATATTATGCCCATCGGACGAACCAATTCTGGCGCCTCCTCGGCGGCGCAATCAGCGAGCAGCTGCAGCCACTTCCCTATGAAAAGCGGCTCGAGCGACTGGCCCTGCGTCGCATCGGCCTTTGGGACGTGATCGCGTCGGCCACACGGCCCGGAAGCCTTGACCAGGCGATCCGTGAAGCCGCGCACAACCGGATCGAGCATTTGCTTCACGATTATCCGGACCTGCGGGCGATCGCGTTCAACGGCTCGGCGGCGGCGAGCACCGGTCGGCGGCTGATAGGCGCGCCGCCGCCGAATATCTCGCTTGTCGATCTGCCCTCCTCGAGCGCAGCGAACACGCGGTCTTTCGCCGACAAGCAGCAGACCTGGTCGAGGCTTGCCCAATTCGTTGCGCCCCCTCAGACTGGAGCCCCATGACTCCGGTTGACGACAAAGAAGCCGACAGCGACCAGCGACTTTCGATGGTCGACGAGGCGCTGGTCGCCGGCACCATCGCCAACACCAACGGCCTGCTCGTCATCCTGGCGAAGCTCGTCGCCAAGGGCGTCTTCGACCGGTCCGACCTCCAGTCCTTTTCCGACAGCTATTCCAAGCCGCTGGACCATGTCGGAATGCGCGAGAACGAGCTGGTCAGTCAGATGCAGGACCAGATGGAAAGCACGCTCGCCGAGCTGATGCGCTATCTTAGCGAACGCGACCTGGACGACTGATCTGAGTTTGCTTGACCTTGACACCATGTCAAGGTGCAGAATGCCATGCATGACAAGTCGCGAAAGAACGGAGTCCATGGTCGAACGCCATGAGCACCACCACCACGGCAACGGTGATGCGAACGCCTCGCATGGCAGCGTCGAGAAGGATCCGGTGTGTGGAATGCTCGTCGATATTGCGACGGCGAAGTTCCGGTACCGGCTTGGCGAGTCCACTTATTATTTCTGCAGCCAAGGTTGCCTCGACAAGTTCAAGGCTGATTCCGATCGCTATCTGAATCGCGGGCAAGCGGCTCCGGCCAGCGAAGCGGTCGAAGGCACGATCTGGACCTGCCCCATGCATCCGCAGATTCGCCAAACCGAGCCCGGCCAATGCCCAATCTGCGGAATGGCGCTGGAGCCTCTGGAGCCGACCGCGGACGAGACCCCCAATCCCGAACTGATCGACATGAGCCGCCGCTTTTGGGTGAGCGCGGCGCTGACTCTGCCCATCCTGGTGCTGGTGATGGGCGGGGAAGTGTTCGGGCTCGAGTTTGTCCCGATGCGGACCTCCGTCTGGATTCAGCTGGTGCTGGCGACGCCCGTGGTCTTGTGGGGCGGCTGGCCGTTCTTCGAGCGCATGTGGGCGAGCTTCAAGACCCGCCACCTCAACATGTTCACGCTGATCGGCCTCGGGCTTTGCGCCGGCTATGGCTACAGCCTCGTCGCTACGCTGGCGCCGGGGCTGTTCCCGCCGGCCGTGAGAACCATGGGTGGCCTGGTCCCGGTCTATTTCGAAGCTTCGGCGGTCATCACCACCCTCGTGCTGCTGGGACAGGTGCTGGAGCTGCGCGCACGGGCAGCGACCGGAAAAGCGATTCGCGCGCTTCTCGGTCTCGCGCCAAAGACCGCGCGGCGAGTGCGTGACGGCGCGGAAGAAGACGTTCCGCTGGCTGAAGTCCACGTCGGCGACATTCTTCGCATCAGGCCGGGCGAGAAAATACCGGTCGATGGGGTCGTCACCGAGGGGCGCAGCTCCGTCGACGAATCGATGATTACTGGCGAGCCGCTGCCAGTCGAGAAGGCCGACTGCGACAAGGTGACCGGAGCGACGGTCAACGGGACCGGCACGATGTTGATGCGCGCCGA
>Ga0207660_10000277_pt1 | contig 33885 bp, 42 predicted proteins | sample KBSC73BmetaG_FD_184335 | JGI IMG/M metagenome (GOLD analysis project Ga0207660, IMG submission 184335) | Corn rhizosphere microbial communities from Kellogg Biological Station, Michigan, USA - KBS C7-3B metaG (SPAdes) (version 2) | ecosystem: Host-associated > Plants > Roots > Rhizosphere ... | reverse complement strand
TATTGGATCAGGCAGACTTGCGCCTCAACCACTCACGTCATCAAGACGGCCGAGTGTCCGTGGTGCACGATTGAGCGGCTGAACTCTACGCTCGCGTATAGGCTCCAGGAGCTCTACAACGCCAAATGGCTTATTCGCAATGGTGAGAAGCATTTCGGCTCTCTATGGCGCGACGCAACGAGCGAGGACATCAACGCGATCACTCGACGTGCTCCACCACAGCCAGCGGAGCATAGATAGCTTGCGTTCACTTCATGAAACGTTTACTGTACGAAACATGAAGAATGTAGGCGCTGTGATCCGGGCTGCTCGCCAGAAACGTAAACTTAGTCTAAGGGAGGCGGCGCGCCTTTCTGAGGTGTCAGCAGCTACGCTATCTAAGCTAGAGGCTGGAGCGATAAATCCCACCCTGGCAACGATGCAAGCGCTGACTAGGGCGCTCGGTATCAAGCCTGCCGAGTGGTTCGACTAGCTGACAACCAAACATGAAAGCTACATCTATAGAGCGCTTTGAGGCCGTTGGAGACCTATTCTATGCTAGGCACCATCGCCTTCGTCCTGGAAAGCACGAGGCTGCGGAGACCTATCGAGACTCCAACGATGACGAGAACCGTGAGCGCTTTGAGAACTGGTTAGCCATGAACGCTTTCTCAGATGCGATCGACCGTATCGTGGAGCTGGAGAAGCGTCTACAAGACCAACTAACAGATCATGGTTAAATCGTTGCCTACAGACCGCTATGCACGCTGTCCTTGGTGCCAAGCTGAGGTACGCATCTGCTTTGCGTCCCGTCGTCCAAAAGGACGTAACGGCACATTCGCGCATCACTCTCCAGGTAAATCCGTGGTCAGCCCGTTGCGACCAGTCCAGTACTGTCCAGGCGGCGGCCAGAAGGCGTTAACTTCGGATCAACCAACGGAACGCCCATGAGAACGATCAAGGAATTGGAGCTGGCGGCTCTGACGTTGCGAGCCAGATTACTGGATGAGCACAAACCTCTCGGCAACTTTGTTGTTACGCAGGAAGAGATGTGCCTGATTCGGGATCAGCCGCTTGAATATCAGATGATGACCGGACTACCGGATACATTCTGTGGCCTGAAAGTGCTGACCGTTTAACTCATCATGAGGTCTACCTGGAAAGAGCGTATTGCCTTCGGGCTGCTGCTAGTTATCGAGCTGGCCGTCCTGGCATATCTACTGACCGTGAAGCGTGGTTAAGTTCTTCGAACTGTTCAAAAGAAATACTACGTCTCCATTAGAGCAACAGGCGGTGTCTCTTGGAGTCTGTCCGAAGTGCCACTCCAAGTCTCTTCGAACCAAATCGACGATCGATTCACGAACATGGATCCAGTGCGGTGAATGCTTCGCAGTCTTTATAAAAGAGGACGATAAGTCAAAGGACCAAGGTCTCGTTGCACCGCGGAGTGACAATTCGGACTGATCAGACTACTTTACGACGATAACAAGAGCCGGTGGAAAAGGGATATAACAATGCTGGTCGATCAATGGATTTTCGGATCTGAACTAACGCCCACTATCAGTGTCTGCATGCCGGTCTGGAATGGTAGCCGGTTTCTGGAGCGGGCATTCGATTGCCTCGCAAAGCAGACACTACCATCGTTTGAGATCATCCTCGTGGATGACGGCTCGCAAGACGACTCAGCGGAGAAAGCCCGTGCCCTGATGGCACAACACGGGTTGCAGGGACGTGTGCTGCGCACGCTAAACCAAGGCTGCGAGCAGGCACGTGATCTGGCCTGTCAGTTTGCCCAGACCGATATCATTGCGCCGTTTGACTGCGACGATTATTGGGAGCCAGAGTATCTCGAGAAGATGTCGGAAGCGCTCGTATCGCACCCTGACATTGATCTGATCTACTGTGACTTTGTTGAAGAGAATACGAGAACGGGTTCCGAAAGCGTCAAGTCACACGAGGCCACGTGGGTCAACCTGACGCGGGCCGCTCAGAATGCCGACGTGTTTCGATTCGAGCGCGGCGAGTTCTTCGGGATGTTGCTGGAAGGCCAGGTCTTGTTTCCCCCATGCACCATGTTCAAGCGCTCGATCTATAGACGGGTCGAGGGATACACGGACATCGCCGAGCTGAAAATATCGCTAGATTGGAGTTTCGGGCTACGGGTGAGCCGGGTGGGAACGGTCGCTTTCTTGAATCGACCGCTGTTACGGAAGTACTTTCACGGTGAGAACGTGAGCGCGGATACGGTGCGCACTTCGAGCTCCAGTTTCAAGGTGGTCCAAAAGCTGATGGCGGACTCCGATCTGACGCCGGAGCAGAAGAAGAAGCTTCGCACGAAGGGCGCTTCCCTGGCCGGTCACCTTGCCTATGCGATGAGAACGACCCATCGTGATCGCTGGGCGGCGCTCAAGTGGAGCCTGACCTCATTGCGGTACCGATGGAATGCCAAGGCATTGAAGCTGGCGCTGACAACCTGTTTACCGCAATCGATACTGGACCAACGCGCTTCCTAAAGCTGAGGCTCTATTTGAGCAATCAACGCGTTCAGTCGGGCTGCGTTCCGTTCAGCTTCTTCTTTGGCGTCGATAAGAAGTCGTTCAGCCTCTGAAGGGCCTGCGTCTCCGCTGGCTGTAGTAGCGCCCGATCCACTACCGGTTTGGGACACTCCACCACGGCCGGCGGTCTGACGGGAGGCGAGGACGAGCAGCTGCTCGAGACGGCGCACCCGAGTGAGAGTGCCGTCGCGGTCAGCAGCGATTTGGGCGTTTGCATTCTGGAGGTTCTCGATGACGGCGGAGTTGTTCGCCTCGGTGGTGAGACGGGCCTTGATCTGCGCCTGTAGCGCCTCTGTGGCGTCCTTCTGACGCTGGGCCTCTTCCTGCGCCCATCGGGTCTGATCGGCGCTACGTGCGGCTTGTAGGCGCGAGTACGGGATATTGTCGATTTCGTGTGAGATAAACGCCCCGGCCGCGGCAGTAACTAAGTACGGCCACGCGACACGCAGGAACGCGAGAATGGCGGTCATGGCGTAATATTATTTCCCTTGATGATGCATTCAGTTCCCTCTTTAACTTGGATTCCTGAGCCATCCAGTTTCGGATGCTGGTTAGCCACGTACTGATGGCGGATGTACGACGCTAGGAACAGAGCGACTGTGAGACCCATCACGCCTTTGTGTCCGATGAACCCTTCGAGCGGATCCTTGATGGGCGTAATATCGAACGTCTCAACACCGGAAAGTAGAACCCCAGCGCTGGAGATGATGCGGCCCGCCTTATTCTTGAACCATTGCCAGATTTTCATGCGCGTACCCCATCGGGAGTAATGGAAAAGTGGTTCCCGTCAGGAAGGTGAACGAAATCTCCGCCCCATCGGTACTTCGGACCGAGTGACTTCCACCATTCGCCCAAGTCCTTCAGCTGTGACCCGTCCCGAATGAGAGCGCCGTTCTTGAAGCAATTGAGGTCTATGGCGAGGCGTTCGATATGGAGACTATGGGAGATGCCCGAGCCATGATCGGCGTCCCATTGGGCTTGCTGGGGCGTTCTCCAGGCCTCCCCGAAGGTCACCGTGTACCCAAGTTCCGCAGCCTTCTGAATCAGTTTCGCGGCCGACTGGGCGAACTCTTCTTGTAACAGGCTCATTCTCGCAACTTCTCCAATAGGGTAACCCGCATCTCCAGCTCCGTTACGTGAGTGGCCGTTTTGTGTACCGCTCCGCGAAGGCCGGTCTCGTGTGTGCCGATGTCGATCTTCATACGTTCAACGTCCGCATCCAGCCGGGCAAATCGCCATACGGTCACCACGACGCTTCCTAGGGTAGATCCCGCAAAGCACAGTAACGGGATGACCCATGCGGGCATTTCAGCACTTGCACACCGAGGCGATGGCCTGGGCGAGTGTGTGGATATCGCCTTCGGTCACCTGATGAGGGTCCTTCGCACTAACCGCCTCGACGGCGTCTTTCTGCTCATCTGACAAAAAAGGGTAAATCGATGTATCCATTGCGACCGGTAACAGGACCGCACGACGTTGGATGATGATGCCGCCTCCGCTCATTTACGTTTCTCCTTACATTGGTCGAATAGGATCTCGTTGGCCCTTAACTCGCCAGCGAGCTGGGCATATGGCCCTACTACAAACTTCTGGAACTTCTCTTCCTCCTTGTCCTGCTTGAGCCAAACCTGAGTCTGGATATCCCGGTACGCATCGTGGAGCAAGTAGCTCACGATGATGATCGCGAGGACAGCAGCAGCGCACACGGCAGAAGTAATCCACTGCCATGTATCCCTTGATAAGATGAACCGGTTGACGTTCACATTGCCATTTGCCGCACCGTGTACCGACTCATCCGGGGAATGCTCAGCGTGCATTGGGGGCATCCGATGCTCCTCGGTATCGTGGCTCGACCAGTCGCTTGAGGTCATCGAAGTCTGAGTGGAGGGCGGTGAGTTCGGCTCGCACGGCCTGGAGCTCTCCGTACATGACAATGCAGCCAACGATTCCCGAAACTGAGAGAACCATAATTCCTCCTGCGATCCACTTGACCATCGCTTTCGGGAATTCATTGTAGGTCTCCACACCAAGCTCCGTCCTTTTGGCTGCGATCGCCTCCGCGATGAGATGCCTCAGAATATCGATCTGATCTTCTGCGTAATCCGGATCGATGCGGCGCTCAGGTCTCACAAAGGCCCTTCGCTGATCCAGTTTCCAGGGTTACCGGCCGCCGTACAGCGCCATCCCTTGGGATTGCCCACGATCGGAACCTGTTGCCACACTGCGTCACCTACCTGACTGTTGGTCGAGGTTGGCGTCCCAGATCGCGTAATCTCGCAGATCTGTCCTGAACCTTGGTTATTGATGAATGTCCCCAAGATGTTGGACTTATCCCAGTAGCTCCCGTTGCAGGTCCCCGCGAAGATGACTTGAGGTGCTGCGATGCCACCTGAGCAGACGTTACCGGTATAGGAGACCTGCTGGGCGTTGTTCGCCGTGACCACCACATTCCCCGTGGTCACGAACGTATTCCCCGAGACCGCGCCGTTATTGATCCGGCCCAACTCGATGGGGATGCAGTTGGGGCTGGTGCTGGAAGTCATATTCCCGCACACCGTGACTGTCGCGGTCGTGAAGGATGCGGACGTATCCACACGGATATGCCGGGCCGAGCATCCGAAGATGGAGTTCCCGGTGATATTGATGTTCGCAACGTTAGCGCCCGCAAGGGACAGGATCCCGTGCGACGTGGCGATGCTGGGGTCAATCGTGATCTGGTTTCCGCTCGCCTTCACATTGCTGGCGGTATTAAAGTAAATACCGATGTTGGTGATCATCCCGGCCGACTGATCGACCGTGTTGCCGTGGATATTCAGTGGGCCTGATGTCACCGCGATGCAAGCGCTGCCGTTGACGATATCCGTCACCTTGTTGTTCGTGCAGGTGGCCGGCTTCATGGCCGGGTCCAGATTGAACGTGATGCCCGCGGGAATCAGGGAGAACGCGGTGGTGTTCTTGCAGCAGTCCCTCACCTGATTCGCATCGACCAGCGCCCCACCCGCCCCCTGGATGTAGATCCCCATCCCTGAGTTACCGCTCAACGCAGTGCCCGTGATGCCTTCCACCTCGTTCCCGATGATCTGATCGTAGGTGTTGCTGTGGTCGATCAGGTAATCGAGGATCCCGTAACAGCTATGCGGCCCGACCTTGTTGTTCGTGACCGTGTTCTTGAAGGGTATGAGTCCGGAGCCCGGATCCTGGATCATGATCCCGTGCTCGACCGCTGTGCCGCCGTAGCAGATGTTGCCGTCGATGATGTTGAAGCTGGACGATCCGTAGCAGGAGATGTCCGCTGAATCGACGTTGGCTATCGTCACACCCTGCGAGCTGTGGATGTTGTTGCCCCGCACGACATTGTTGGACGACCCGGAGAGAAGAATGCCGTGCCACTGCGCACCGATAATCTCCACGCCCTCGATCAGGCAATTGGTGCAACCGTTGAGCTCTATGACCCCGATGTGGACGCCTGCGCCGGTGGCGGTCTGCTGAATGGTGCCGCCACGGATCTGCACGTTCGACTTGTTCAAGGCTTTGAACAGCGAGACATTCGGCGTGGCGCTCTTGATCGTGGCGCCCTGCACCATGGTGATCGATGTATTGTTACCGAGACTGATCGTGTCGCTGATCAGAATGGTATCCGTTACCGGGATCGTGAGATTCCCCCCAATGGAGGCCCACGCTTTAACGGCGTTGGTCATGTCCGTCACGCCCGGGTTGGCGTTGGTGCCGTACCGATAGAGGTGTCCCTGCGCGTAAGCGTAGTTCGCGGGGGTGACGCCCGCGGCCGTCTCCGCGGCCGTCTGCGGCTGCAGGAATCCGCCGATGGTCGCCTGCGAGAGCGTCCCTGAAGGCAAGGACTGCGCAACGCTCAAATTGCCGTTGGAGTCGAATACCGGATACGTGTTCGCCCGGACCGAAGCTGACGGGAGCGCCAGGTTGGGCGACACATCGCCATCGGGCGCGAGCATCGTACGACCCAGTAGATCGTCCATGCGCAACACGGCCTGGATCGCACGGTCGTTGACCTGGTTCAGCGTATCAGAAGGGAATGCCGTACCGTCCACCAACCGGACCAGCTGGGTAAGCGGTACATCCAGAATCACCTGAATGGCGACGCCACTGGCCGGGGCGGATGAAAAGATCACCGTGCCGGTCTGGGGGTCGCCGTTGGCATCCTCACCGCCCGTGATGGAATAGCCCGATGACTGCTCGGCGGTCCCCAGGAGAACCGTGATATCCGTGTCGAGATAGAAGGGAAACGGAATCGGAAACTGAGTGCTGGACCCATCCCCCCGGTAGCTCTTGCGGATCTGTGTCGTTGAGATGGGCATCACATCGCTCCAAATTTCAAGGCGCGCTTGGCGTCAGCTTTGTCCGCGACTTCCTGTTGAATCTCGGGGAATTCTTCCAGCACCTGCTTTTTTGCCATATCGCGGTACTGCGACATGAGGTCACGGATCATCACTTCTTTCCCACCCTCCGGGCCGTCCGTCTTCAGGTTGTAGACCGCCGAGAGCGGATGGGTGCCGGAGACGATGGAGTTCAGCAGGTCCTTCAAGCCCTCATTCCAGGCGGGATGTTTCAACTCATTCCCTGAGAGCTGAAGCAGGCGCGAATACGCCTTGGGGTATTTCGCCATGTCGATCGGCACCGAGGTCCCTTCCTGAGTGAAGGTCTGATGTCGTTCGGGCATCGTGATGTTGAAACCCTGCTTCAGGATCTCATCGTCAATCGGCTCGTGTTTCTCATCCGCGATCTTCACGGGTGAGATGAAGTTCGTGATCGGGTCGTGGCCGGAGGGGATGGGTTCACCCCACAGGTTTCGCCGGGGCGGTAAGGTCTTCGACAGGCCGGGGATCTTGGATTTGAACTCATCCAGCATCGAATAGACTTCGCGCTGGTAGGGATCCGTCGCCCGGGCCGCGGCGCCGGAGATGGCTGGTACGGCAGATCCAGCCGTAGACAGGATGGCTCCCTCCCCTGCCCCACCTACCCGCGCATCGTGGAGCGCCGCAAAGAGGTTGGCGAAACCGGTGAAGTAGCTGTTGTCGACGAGGGTGCGGCCGATGGCGAGCGTTGTACCCGCTACCAGCTTTTCAGTGTCCGCATCGTCATGAAGCTCATGCTGCCCACCGTTGATCGCCTCGGCCACATCGGCTGCGAGCAACATGAGCTTGCCGGCCGGATGAACACCGTTGATGTTGTACCAACGATTACCGACCTTGACGGAGTCGCGCATCATGCCCTCGCGCTCCTGAGCTTGCTCCAGTCCCTTCTCCGGCGGGCCGCCACCCTTGAGTGTTCCATTCAAGGTCATGTCGGCGGCCGACATCGCGATCATGGATCCCATTGACATCTGGGCCAGCGCCAGATCCCGCGTCGCACCCCCGGCTGCGATCTTGGCGCGGAAGTCACTCATCAGCGGTGCGAGAGGGGTCCGCTCGAAGGTGTACGACATGATCCGCGCTGGGATCTTGATAAAGGGCGCGATCACCCGCAGCGCGGGGATCTTCTGACGGCCGTCGAGGAGCCACTGCGCATATTTGCCCGGCTCATCGAGGAAGGCCTGATACTTGGCCCCGTCCCGTGCCGCCTGAGTGATGGCCTCCGGAGGATTGGCGATCAGATCCGCTACCCGGCTCCGGAAGGCAGATTCCGCCAGCTCCCCGGCGTTCATCTCCTGCGTGGCCTGCCGGACGGCCTGCGCGTTCAGCTCTCCCCGATAGGCCATGGTGAGCGCGACATCGTGCTGCGCCGCGATGCCCCTTCGGCCCAATGAAAGCGCCTGACCGATGAAGTCGGCCGCCCGGCCTAACCACGGATGGTCAGAGAGGTTCAGCGCCTCGGCGGAGATGTTTGATGGATAGGGGTCGTGCGGCTCGCCGATACCCTCACCGGTCGTTCCGCTCTTGGCCGCTTTCCACCCGTAGGCCATGGCGTCCTTGAAGGAGCCGACCCATCCGGACCACATCGCGGAAGCCTCTCCGGGTTCCACTCCATTGGAGGTTCCCAATGTCTGACTGATCTTGGAAGCCCACGCGCGTTCTCCGACGCGCCAGATACCCGTGGAGACGTTGGACGCCAGAATCTTGGCCTGCGTAACCGGGGACGAAAGAAGTCCGTCCGAGAACGCTTGAATCACGGCATCGCGTGTGCGGGCGAAAGCCGACTTGTCGATGGCCTGGTTGATTTCGTTCCACTGCCCTGCGTTCGCCATACCAGCAATACGGTGAGCCATAAGCTCAACGTTCTGTTTGCCGCCTGACATCTCCATCATCCGGTCAGTAATGTCCTGCAGGCGTGAGGCATTGGAGCCCACCGGGATACGCCAGGAGGCCAGCGCGCGGGCGGTCTCGGTGCGTGCCCCGATCACCTCGGACTGAATGGCATAGTGCGTCGCCATCATCTTTCGGAAGGCGAAGAGGTTCTCCGGGCTAGGTGATGTCGCTGCGATTTGTGCCAACTGCTTGAGTTTGTCGGCCGAGGAGGCCCACAGCTCCCTGGCCGCCACGGACTGTTCCGCATTGAGCGGCTCGCCCATCCTGCGGTTCTGGAGGAGGTCCCAGGCGTTCTCCATCTGTGAGTTGAGCTTGATCTGCTCGAAGGTCTGCGTACCGCGGCGGGCCGATTCGACGTTCTTCTGGAACTTGTCCGCCAACGTCTGCATCACGTTCTGGACATCTTCCGGCGTATCGACTTTCGCGAAGTTGATGTAGGGGCGAGGCGGTGTTTGAGCGGCTCCTTCAGCTGAGGATGTCAGCGGCGGCTGTGGCTTTTCACCCGCTAAAACCTCCTCCGGAGTCGTTCCACGTGTAACGTCCTCCGCATGTTGGCCGCGAAGCATATTGCCTAATGGCGTGCGTCCTCCAACGGGAGGTTGCCCTACGGGCGGGCCGCTGAAAGGTTGGTCCTGAACCAACGGGGCTTCGGGGCTGCTATCCCCTAGCTCGCGGAAGGCATCCGGTGGAACACCGGGTTCCGTAGCCGGGGCTTCCATCGGCGCCGCCTTGGCATCCGCCACGCTTCGAAGAAGGCGCAAACCCTTCAGGAACCCGTCAGTCGCTACGCCCAGACCCAGCCCCTCGAGGGCGTTCTTGACGCGGCCCTCGACAGCAGAATCTCCGGGTTTGGACTGTAGGTACTCGGTGACTGGATTGGAGAGTTCGGGAAACTTCTCGATCAGGTTCGACAGCCGCTGCTGATGCGGGTCGAAGGCTGCGAAGTTGGCAATGGCGCCCTGGGCTGCGGAAAGCCCATACCCGGCCGCTCCGGCTGCCTGCGTGGGGAGTCCGAGTCCGCCCATCGTGCGCCGCGTCAGCGCCAGTCCGGTGAGGAACTGCGCGACGTTCTTGACCAGTCCGCCGGTGACCGAGGTCGGTGAGGCGACATCGCGCTTGTCGACCGCTTCCCGTACGGTGTCAGCAAAGCGCGGAACGGTTCCCTGTCCTCCGGTGATCTGTCCGGTGAGGCCCTGGCCCGCCTCGCCTTCTGTCATCAGGTGGATACCTTTGCCTCCACCCCAGGCGATCCCGCGGAAACCTGTCGCATCGCCGATCTTCTTGTCAGCCCACTTACTGAAGTCGTCGATGGCGTCGTAGGAGTTTATGACCGCATCGCGCGCGCCGGTGTAGATCGCGCGCGGGGTCTCGGTGGCGCCTTTGAGGACATCAGCGCCGACCCGATAGGCGATCCCATGTTGGGAGGCGCCCGGTGTTTGGGGCGCTCCTGAGGGCGCCTGTGGGGTACCGGCGGGCTTCTGCTCAGCCCCGCCTCCCATTTCCTTGAGCAACGCATCGCCTGCAGCGCTTTCAGGCGCCTGTACGCGATAGGCCAGATAGTTGCCGCCCACGTCATTCTGCAGTGGCGTGGTCATTTATTCTCCGCGGCCTTCTTGGCGGCTGCCGCTTTCTGCTGCTGAGCGGTGACGGCGGCTTCCCACTTCTGGAGTAGTACGGCCTGCGCGTTGAACTCGTCTCTCGAGATACGCCCGTCGTTCAACGCTTTGACCAGATCCTTCTTGGCTCCTGGGACATCCGGCGCCGCGCGGGAGCCTTTGCCGAGTCCCATCTGGGGGACCGGGAGGGTGAGCAAGTTCTTGTCAGAGGCAACGAGCTGGTAGCGCTTGACGACGTCGATGGCTTCCTGCTGAACCTCCTTGTCACTCGCCTGCTGGCCGTTCTTGCGGAACCAGTCCTGAAAGTCGTTCTGCATGTTGGCGAGCGTTTGAGCCTTGGCCGGATCCGGCTCCAGCTCGCTCACCTTGCCTGCGGTGTTGATGTAGTTGATCCCGCGCTTATAGGAGTTCGGGAACTCGGTGGCTGTCTTGTCCGTGAGGCGCGTGAAGTCTTCCTTGGAAAGCTGCCCGCCGGTGAATGCAGCCATGATGTCCTGCTGCGTGTCCTCACCTCGTACGGTTCTCGTCAGCAGATCGGAGTAGGTGCGTGGGTCGCTCTGCGTCTCCTTGCCTGACGAAGCCTCCAACAGGTACTTCATGGCTGCCGGCTCCAGCGTATTGGAATGACCCAGCACCCACCCGGCCGTGAGCTTGCCGTCCTGGCTCATAGCGATGCCCTGCTTCAGCAGCTTGTCCGAGTTGTCCTGTTGCTCCTGCTTGGCCAACTGGTGGACACGTTCTGCATCTGCGACACGCTGGTGCAGCATTTGATCCGCGTGCGTCATGAGGGACTGGCGCTGCTCGGCGGTCAGGTTCTGGTAGTACCCGTCCGCCTTGGGATCATTCAGTTTCAACATGGACTGATAGGGGTCCCGGTTGATATCCCCCATCACGGCAAAGTGCGACAGCGTGCGCTTGGTGTAGTCGGCCAGTTTCTCCTTGGCCGTAGGTTCCATCTGCATCGTGTCGATCGCCGCGAGGCGCTCGGATAGACGCTGGCCATAGTTGGCCGGGCTGTTCTGCAGCTCGACCGCGGTTGAATCCGCGGCGTCCTTTGCGACCTGTTGGTTGTGGGCGTCCTTCGCTCCAGCCTCAAACGAGAGGGACTGCTGCGCGAGATGGGTGCCGAACTCGGTGAGTCGCTGCTGGAGATAGCGGCCCGTCATCTGATTCGGCGCGCCCTTCACCGTGTCCTTCACATACTTGTCGTAGTCCCCCATCAGCTGGGGAGTGAAGTTGGGCGCTCCGGGTTGGGCGTTCAGCGAGCGGTCGTGGAATTGCTGCGTCCACTCGGATTGCGCCTTCGAGAGTGCCTGGAGCGAATAATTCGCGGCTTCGCTCTGTGCGAGGTGCTGTAGGCCTTCGGCAAACGCATCGACGCCCGGCCCGATGGAGGCGCCGGTACGCGTGGGGATGATCCGACGTAGGCCCTCCTCAACGGGGACCTGCGATTCATAATCCCCGATGGCGACCGGGTGGGCCACTTATGACCCCAGGGTGCTCTTGGTCGCTGTGGCGGGAGCCGGTGCGCTGCCCCCGGCAAAGATGTTCGCGAACACGCCGCGACGGCGGCGGAGCATGTCCTGCTGCTGAAGGGCCGCATTCGCCGCGGTATCCTGGGTGGGTGCGGTGGGTGGGGCGACAGGCCCTTCTCCGTAGAAGCGACGGTTGTTGCCCGGCTTACCGAGTACGGCGTTCTGGGTCCCTATGTCCGCCTTCATGATGGCGGAGGCTATGGGATCGATATGCGACAGTGCCTTACCGACGCCGAAGTCAGCCCGGCGCCCCATATTGGATATGTTGTTGACAACCCCGCTCATGATGTCAGCGTCAGATAGCCAGAGTCAGGAAATCAACCCAGATAGTTGCCGCTGTAGCCCCGGAGGAAGGCACCACCGGCTTTGAGATAGTCTGAATTCGCTTCCGATTGACCCTCAGCGGCGACGTTGGCCGACTGCAGTCCATAGCTCCATTTCGCGAGTTGCGCCTTATAGCGGATCGCTAGCGCGTCCTCGGTGGCGTTGCGGACGTTCTGCGTGATCGCCCGGCCGGTGGATCCGCCAAACCCCGCCCCGGCCTGTCCGGCGGCGGCGATCTGTGAACCTTCCATCGCCGCGGTCTTGCGGCGCTGCTGGGCTTCTGCGGAATATCCCTGCGCAGCGGCGGTCTTGGCCTCGAATCCCAATACCTGCGCATTGGATTCGGCGGCATTGGCTTTCTGGGTTCCGGAGATGACGGAACCCGCGAGCATCACGAAAGGGATGGCAGCGGCCATGAAATCCTCGCAAAGCGATAGTGATCTTCCCCGTTGGGGCCATAGGCTCTCATCCGGCCTTCGTTCTCAAATCCCAAAAGTTGCAGCCAGCGACAGCCCTGATGGAAGGACACTTCTGTCGTGGCCTCGATACGTTTGAGGCTCGTGATCGAGAGCAGCCGTCGCACACAGCGATCCAGCTTCACGAAGTGCCGGCCAGCGTCTTTCGCCACGAAGGCCCAGAGCACGCCCATTTGAAATCCCTGGAAGGCAACTCCCGCGCTGGCGATGATCCGGCCGTCGACCTCGGCGGAGGCCGAAGGGCCTACGGCCTGAAGCGCTTTCAGGTACTCCACACAGATGTACGAGACCATGTACTGCTGGGCGTCCTGGAGCTCCAGACGCTGAATATGTTCGGGCTCGAACGGAATCACGTTCACGGCGGGGATGGCTCCTGAACCGTGATCACCGGGAAGATGCCGAGAATCTCGGTGGCGAACGGTCCCGGCTGATAGACGCGGATCTTGCAGGAGGTGCCGTAGTCGCCCGGCAAAGAGATGCGCGGGCTGTCGCCGGTCAGGAGCGGCGGAGGACTGTCTAGAGGGGTGGAACTCAGGTTCGACTGGATCGGATCAATCTTCCCATCCGCAAGCCCGATGTAGGCCCCCATGGTGTTCTTGAATCGCACCACTGCATGGCTTGCGCGCTTGGTCTTCCCCTGAGCGGTGCCGATATCCGCGCCACCTTCGATGTCCATGGTCACGAGGTCAGACGGGCACTTCAATCCAACCTGAATCACACTGCCCGCGTTGTCGAGGGTGATGTGGCCTGTGTTGTCCACCACACAATCGGGGTGGCCTCCTCCATCGCGCAGAACGCTCACCGTCTCCCCGATCAGCCAGGGGATGGAGACCGTGGTGGTCGGTGCGCCGTTGTAGACACCGGACATGTCGAGATAGCACATCGTGTTCTGGGCATCCCCGGTCTCGAAGTCCTTCTCGAGATACTCCACGGAGCGCAACGTCTGACCGTTGATGGTGCGGTTGACGACCATCCACACCTCATCGCGTGTGCCGTCCGGAGCCGGGATCACCGAGACGCACTCGACGACCGCGGGTCCTGCGGTCGTGGCTCCCAAGGTATGCTCATGCCAGCCGGTGACCTGATCGGGCCGGTCGAACACGTAGCCGATGAGCACGCCATCGTTCCGGACGGCCCAGAGCGTTTCGTAGGGCTCCTGGTGCCAGGACATATCCACGATGCCGGAGGTGACCGTGTAGCCTGCGATGTGGTTCGCCAACCTCGTCTGGTTGGTCGAATCGAACACGTCGAGATAAAAGTTGTAGTCCTGGGCGAGGACCTTCTTCCCCCCCGCCTGGATGTAGAAGTTGGAGGTGCCGATAATCTCGGCCCGGATCGAGCGCGAGCGCCACTTCGACTGCCGCAGCACCGCGACGTTATCCGGACCCAATGCCTGGGTGGTGACGATGGGCCCTAAGGCAAACTCCCCGCCCTTGGTGCCGATCAGGAGAAACCGCGTGGTCTGTGAGAGCCAGGTGATCGCATCCACATCCTGGGCGGCGATCGTCCCGGCCACTGCACAGGCAGCGGTCACCTGTGAGAACAGATCCTCGGTGTGACTCGTGTACTGACCCGGCGCCGACCCCCACCATTTGATGCCGTTGGCCCAGAACAGCCGATCCGAGAAGAAGCTGACGCACGTCGGAAAGGACGCCGTGTATCCGCTGCGTCCCTGCCCCCAGGCGCCCAGTTGCCAGTTGAGGGATGCGTTCTTGATCGCGCTCCCGCCGGAGGTGTAGGCGGAGTATCCCGTGGCATCCACTGTACCCAGTGTGAAATTTCCTCCACTGGTTGCGGTCACGACATACGACTGCTCGGAGATCTGCGTCATCCCGCCTACGTTCGTGAGGTAGACCGGATCTCCCACCGCCAGGGTATGGCCGGGCGCAGTGACCACGGCGGGATTGGCCTGGGAGATGGCGGTGATGGCGAAGGGTGCGCCGACCGTGGCCTGAGGGAAGTTGTAATACTGGTTGCCGTTGGTCTTGCCGGTCTGACCCGCGTACGAGGACAGAGTGAGGGTGACCTGGGTCGGGCTCGTGTAACCGGTGACCTGCCCTATTCCGTAGCCGGAGTCCATGTAGAGCCACTGGACGGCGCCTTTGCCATCCCACCCGATCCCGCTCGTATGGACGGGAGGATTGGGTCCCGAAGTAGCGCTGTTCAGCGCTTTGTACGTACTGCCGTTGAAGCGCGTCAGATCGTTCGTGGAATAGGCGACGTTGTTGGTCCACGTCGGGACGTTGAAGTATTGGACGTTGATCCGGACCAGCCGGCCGGGAGAGCTTGCCGTGGCCACATCGGTCGGATCAAAGATGGCAGCGGTGGCGTAGCAGATCACCTGATTGGGTGAGCCTGCGATGGGCGTCACATAGAGTGCCGGGGTGTTCGAGGTGTTGATGTCGAGGAACGGCCCATCCGGTGGCGCGAAGGGCGTCAGCGTCCAATTGGTGGGACCTAAGCGGGTGAGCTGCATCGGCCAGTAACTGGCGCAGGCGATATAGATCACATCGCCGGACTGTTCCAGTTGCAGACCACAGGTGTTGTCGGGATTGGTGAGCATCTGCGCCGTGTAGGGCGTGGATATCTCGTACGCCACTCCACTGGCTTGCACCTGCCCGTGGTTCGTATAGAACCGGCAGTAGCCCACCCCGAACTCCACCTGATAGGCCTGGCTCTGGGAGAAGATGAACTTGCGCAGCCAGGTGCGCTGGGTCGAGTCCTTGACCGGCTCTACATACCGGGAGCCGGGACGGCGGCGGGCGCCGCCTTGCACCCGGGGGATGTAGTTCTGAAGGGTGGAGCAGCCAACCGCGTATTTCTCGTTGTCGACACGGGCGGCGTAGTCGGGAGAAAGCTCGCCTGCGTTGAAGTTCGATAGCGCCGGTGCGTTTTTGCCCATCCGGCTACGATCGGGAATCCAGCGTCAGGTTTTCAAGCTACCCGTAGCGAATCCACGCGGCCCCACCGGCCCCCACTGGACGGGTTGCCACCCAGGTGTCATCCGCCTGGATCGTCGGCGGAGTCTCGAATGCGTTCGCCCGGATCCCATCCTTTATCGCGGTGAGATACTCGGCGATGCAGTCCTTTTCCTTGGCCGAGGATTGTGTGATGCGAAAGCAGGCGCGGCGGGCGATACGTGAGGCAAAGGCTGTGCAGAAGCACGGATCCCACAGGGTCGTGTCCGTGACCTGCCGGATGTAGCGGATCGAGATGGGCGGTGCGAGGTTGGTCAGCACCATGCCCCCTTCGATCATGTAGTCATCGTTTGTGGGTCCTGAACGGAAGTCCGACAGGTCGACGCCCGGCCAGTCGAAGTTGGAGTTGCCCACCTGCAGCACCCGCAGGCACCCGGAAGGCAGTTCGAACTGTGCCGTGTAGGGACCGTTGACGGGAGCATCGGCGAGCGCCGGGAGATTGGCGCGCGTGATGGAGAACTTCCAGATGTTCTTGCGCAGCTCGGAATCGCGCTCGAGGTTCCAAACCGCGTTCAACGCCCGTGCGTTGGTGGTCTGGTCCGTGATGGCATTGATGGTATCCGCGCCCAGCAGGGTGAGCGCGGAATTGCAAATCTCGGTCTGAGAACTCACATCAGATCGGGATCTCGGCCCATGCGAAGCCGAACCACAATCCTGCAACGGAAGCCTGGGTCGGGGTCACGAAGCACGCATAGGCTCCGGGCGCCAGCACGATCGCACCTCCGATATCCACGGTCACTCCGGGGGAGTTGGTCGTAGCAGAGGCGGTATTGGTCAACGCGAGCGAGTACAGCGGCGCTACAGGGAGCGTCGCGGCGGTGTCGACTTTCGCCACAGCGTTGTTCGCCGTGGCCCCCACGAGGGCGGTCTGCACCGTTCCGGGCGTGGTGTGCGTGACATTGGCGGTGGCGCTCGAACCGGTGGCAATCAGATAGCCTTCCACCTGCGTTGCCTGGATCACCGACTGGGCGACGGAGGCCAGGACGATCGCGAGATTCTTGCCCGAGTTGAGCGGATTGGACAGGCACAGTCCGGTGTAGGTCGTGGCGAGGCCCACCGTGGTGGTGGCGACGGCCTGGCTCGCTGCCATGTAGCAGTTGCCGCGGGAGACCTGCTCGTAGTACCGGGGGCTCAGCTCGGAGACGATCATGTCACCGAGGCGTCCGGCGCGGTTCTGACTGGCGGCGACACCGTCTGCGTAAGAAACTGGGCCGACGAGATTGTTGGTGGGCATGGCAGTCCTACTGATTCGGGCGCGTGTCGCGGATGAGGGCTTCTTCGATAATGCGTAGCAGCGCCTGGATTTCGCCGCGCTTCAGAGCCCGTGTTGAACCTTTGTCTGTGATGGTGGTCGTGGTCTGATCGACCCGGAGCTCGATCCCGGCTGAGGTCGGCGCAGCCGTTCCGAGGGTCACCGTCTCCAGTGTCCCGCCGGGGGCGATCAGGTAGCTGATCGCGGCCACTTACACGACCTCGTAGAGGATGTGCGAGGACATCGCACCGGGTGTGCCGCCGGTGAAGGCCGACAAGGTGCACTCGCCCAAGGAGGCGGTGTTGCCCACGATGCTGATTTCCTCACCCGGTCGCGCGACCCAGCGCACGATGCCGCCGTAGGCGTTGAAGGAGAGGGTGAGCAGGTGACCCAAAGTGGCCGAGCGCTGGGGCTTTGTGGTCGCGCAGGCGTTGCCGACACGAGCCACGGTGCCGGGTGCGGTGTTGGAGCCGTCCAGCACGGCGGAGAAGCCACCGGTCGCCGTACCGGTTCCGACCGTGGAAGACCGGCCGAAGAGGATGACAGTCGGCGAGGACGAGGATGCGGCCTCACCGCCCAGGTAGATCTCGGACACGTTCAGCCGCATGGTGGAGTTGCCACCCTGCAGGTACGCGAGATACGTCGAGTCCACGAGGTTCGTGGTGTCGGCGGTCGCGGTGGGCGTGACCGAGTTGACCGAGTAGGAGTATCGAGCCATGTGTTACACCACGTAGGAGAGTTTCAGAGCCAAACTGCCGCCCGCAGATCCCGCGGTGACGGCCGTGACCGTGACGTCATAGATCGCATTCGGATCGGCGGTCAGTCCCAGCAGCTCCCAGACGCGCTTGCCGATATTCGCAGCCGAGGCCGAGCCGCTCGTGATGGCAGGGAAGTACAAGCTCGTCCAGGTGCTGCGTGCCGAGGCCATGGAAGTGCCCGCGGGGATGAAGATCACATCGGAGCTGGAGACCACGGTGCTCCCACCGTTGGTGAGCAACACCCCGCACTTGTAGGACGTGCCGGAGGTGTTCGCATCGTTCATCACCTCGATGTCGCTGATGCGCGCATTCGAGGGGATGCGGAAGAACCGGTAGGTGGAGTTGTTGGAGTCCGAAGCTCCCATCGTGCAGACATCCACCATCTCCTTGATGTTGGCGCCCGCAATAAACGAGTTGTTCAGGACAGCCGGAGTGGCCAGGTCGTTGGTGATCTGAGTCGAGTTGACGTTGACGACGCCCATGCATTACCCCTTATCGGCACCAGATTTGGACGACACGCTTCTCTTCGATGCGGGTCGCGCCAGCGGTCATGTACACGTAGGCCTGCCAGGGAAGGCCCTGCAGGTCCTTGCGCTGGGCCACATCGGTCGTGATGTCGTTCCACAGACCCAGGTGCATACCCTCTTTCTGCCAGAAGCCCACCTTGGTGGAGGTGCCGGACTGATCGTCGGTGCCGGTCGGCAGGCGCTCTGAGTGGATGAAATTCACGCCGAGGAAGCGTTGGATGCGACCTTCCTGGAGAACGGGCTGGCCGCCGTTGAAGTCGCTCGAGACCACCTGCACTTCGGCCAGGAGGTTGTCGAGCTGTGTCGCGCCTGCGACGCACCACACATCTGCGGGCTGATCATTGTCGGGAATCGCCTCGTTCGCGCGCAGGATGCGCAGCGCTTCACGAAGCTTCGCCACCGTGAGTCCGGTCGGGGCGGCGGCGCCCTGCTGGACCGAGACCACCTGCGTGGAGGGCAGAGAGATGCTGTTCTGACCGGTCTCGCCGGTCTTGGAGGTGCCGAACAACGCCGAGATGATGAGGTCATCCATCTGACGATTGGCGGCGAAATGCGCGTTCTGTACGAACTTCGACTTCGGATCGACCAGCAGGCGCAGCTTGTCGAAGCTGTCGAGCAACTGCGGCAGATCGAAGTCGGAGGGGTAGACCCACCGGCGATCGGTCGGCGCGTCCACGCGGCCCATCGGCTGATAGCGCGACGTGACCGACTGCATATTGATCGCGCCCACCTGCTCGACCGGGGAGCCGGCCTTGCCTTCGTAGCGCTGCTCGGTGCAGGCCTTGCGCAGACGCGAATCTTTCTGCTGGACGAGTTCGTTCAGGATCCGGGCGTATTCCTGAACGTAGAAAGTCGTGATGTTGACAGACACGCAGAGTCCTCCAAAAGTGGAATCACTTTCGAAGGGCGTGTCCGTGAGGGGCCGCTTCTAGCCTCTTTTCACCTCTGGGCTGCGAGGGGCGCTTTGCCAGTCAGCGGGGAGTGGGTCCCACCCGTGTCCGCCTTCGTGATGGGACCCTATGCAGAGCAGCGTCAGGAAATCAACTGCTGTACGCGATGGCGCCCAACTTCTCAACCCTCGCGGCATATTCGGTACGCCAGGCGTGATCGTTGATCTTGCCACTCATGCGGTCCGCCTGAATCTGACGGATCTGATCCATCGCCTGCTGCTTGGTGACGCCTGAGAATCCACCCTTGCCATCGGATCCGGCAAAGCCTGACTCTGAATTCATCGCACCGAGTCCGGCAAAGAACTTGGTCAGGTTCGCAGCACCCAGCACCGACTCGGCGCGCTCGAGAGCGGCCTTGTCGTCAAGCCCGAACTGCTTGGCGAATTCCCGGTAGCCCCGCTGGGCCAGCTCTCGCTTGGCGGGGAATTCTCCACCCCACTCCTTTTCCAGAGCACCCATCTGCTTCTGAGACTCGGCGCGCTCGGCGGCCTCACCGGCTTTCACCTGCTCTGAGATGTACTCGTTCCACTTTTCGGCGATCTTGTTGGCCGCTCGCGGTGGCACACCGGCCTCGTGGAACCATTGGGATGCGGTCTTGGAGAATCCCTCATCCGCGCCTTCCGGCATCGGGAGTTTGTAGCCATCGGCGGAATCAGGAACGCCCAGCTTGGCGGATAGCGCCTTCCAGCCTTCCGCGTCGTTCTCGTCCTTGGGGAGCATGACCGTGCGACCGGCCTTGTCGGCGCCCATCAGGCGCTCGAGGCTCCAATGCGACTTCAGCGCGCTTTCGGCGTCCGGGTATTTCTTGCTCCCGAGCCAGGTTTTGACTTCGGGATCTTTGACCGTATCCCACCAGCCCGAAGCTTGTTGATTGGCACCTGGAAGGGCTCCGCCGGTGGAAGCGCCGCCCACGCCGCCTTCATTTCCGCCTTGGTTGCCACTACTCAGTACCGCTGCTGCTGTTGTCATTGCCACTCCAATCGATCATTGCGTGAATTCGGTCAGCGACGGCCTTTTTGCCATCGCGGTAAATCGTGGTGAAGGGGTCCATCCGCCCTTCCCGGTCCATATGTATGGACTCATCGCCTCGTTTACAGAAGCGGTCGATGTCATCCAGAACCAGCTTCCCTACCGGGTTGTTGAATATGGTGGCGTACGCCTCATGCTTGAGGCGCGTTCGCTCCAGATGATCCAGACGCGCTCTTTCGTTCTCGTCTTGGCTTTCCACTCTCACCCCCTTCTTTCTGGTCGGCCTTGGTATCGGCTTGCATGGCTGAGGTCAGTTTGCTCAGGTGCTCATTCAGCTTCTGGAGCTCGGCGAGCATCTGATGGAACACCTCGTTGGGCTCCTGGCCCATATCGTGTATCTGCATCTGCAGATCGGAGTTTTTCCTATGCAGATCGACGATGTGTCGCATCACTTCCGGGTGAATGCCCTGTTCGCTTTCAGCCATGACTTAGTTCCAAGGTTTGGTGTGATAGGTGCCGATTTCGCGTGAATCGCGACGGAACATGACCGTATTGGATAGGTCGGACGCATCCTGATTGAAGGCGTTCACGCAGACCACATTGAAGTCGTACTCGGTGTCGATCGCAAGGCCTGTGATTACGGCAATCCGATCGAACAGCACCGTGGGTTGCGGAACCCCGTTGATGTAGATGCGATAGCCGTGTGCGCCCAAAGATGCCGTCCAGTGCAGTTCCAGCTGATCCATCCCGATGGCATAACCTTCCAGAGTGACCGCGGCAAAGGGGCCGGAGGGCGCCGGGACCGGCGGGATTCCACGGGTTGTCGGTCCTGACCACGGCCAGTCGATCGCAATCGGCTTGAACCGGGTCGGGTTCACCCACTCCTGTTGGGAGAAGGGTCGCAGGATCGGCGTGATCAGCAGAATGTGAGGGCTGTCGTAGCTCTCGGCCTGCGCCCACTTCGGACGCAACGGGATCGGCCAGTCATCCTGTTGGAAGGGCGCTGCAACGCCTGCCGGGATACCTCGCGTAGTGATACCCGTCCACCAGAAGTCCTGGTGATGCAGGCGTAGCTTGAGCGGGATCGGCCAGTCAACCTGATTGAATGGCGCAAGGGGCTGAATGCCTGTGCTGGAGAACGTGAAATCCTGCGGAGTGGCCCTGGCGCGCATCGGTGTGGGGAAGTCCACCGGGATATACGGCGCGATGACCGGGCCGGGCAGATACGACAGCGCTTCCATCTGCAGGAAATCGCGGTCCGCTCGTCGATAGACTTCCGGAAAGCTCGGTGGCTTGAAGGGCGCCACGGATGCGACCAGCGTCTTGAGAACCAGACTTTGCGTCTGCTCGATCTGGTGATAGGGCGGGCGAAAGTATTCGATGCGCGTCGGTGTGCGGAAAATATTGGGATCGCGCGCCTTGACCGGAATACCAAGTGCCTGCGCACTGTTCTGGATGTAGTCCTGAACCGGAGGCTTCGGCCAGAAACGATCGGGTTGGCTTAAGCTGTCACTGGTGAAGGGCTTGAGCTTCGGGAAGAAAGTCGTGGGCAGGTTGGGAACCGGATCGACCTGAAGATAGGGTCGCCGATACTGGTCCAGCTTGAACGGATGACGACGGATCGTGGCCATTATGGCAAGAGGATGCTACCCCGCTCCAATGCGTTCAGATGCTCGTCCACCTTCTGATCGAAGGTCCGGCAGACACCCGTTTGAGCTTTCTCTCGAGCGCAATTCTCACAGATGACTTTCTGACAGCCCCCGCAGATGGATCGTTTCTCCCGGCCTCCAAAAGCGGTCACGATGACCGTTACCCCTGCCTGACAGTGGCTGCAGGTGTAGATCGGACCTTCGTAGATCCCGCGCCTGGCGCCGGGTGGCAGGTCAGCGAGCAGCTCCTGTGGTAAGCCGGGAGAGTTGCGATGGTCAATCAGCAGTTCCCCTTCCAGATCCTGAAGGCGCTTCACAGACATATCTGCCCCATCAGTGTGTCGGCCGGTCCGCCGCCTGCTTCCTTGAGTGCAAAGGTGAGCACGGCCGCATTGGTACCCGATGAGGTCGTGAAGTTCGGCCCATAGGTTCCCGTGGAGGTAACGCGCTGGTACATCACCCCGACCGTGTCCACGTTTGACCCGTTTGTGAATGAGCTGGTAGAGGCTAACAAGAATCCTGCCCCAGGCGTATAGGTCGTCGGGTTAGCAGCCGAATTGCTCGCGCCGATTCCGATGATGAGGTCCGTGGCATTGGTCGTCGTGATCGTCTGATCAAACGGCGAGGAAGCATCGAGATTGGAGACCAGTGTACCGTCTTGAACACTGGAGGTCGCAGCGCCCGTGATTTCAAAGAAACAAACAGCGGCCGTGTCCCCTAGCGCCTTGGAGATCGTTGGTTTGTGACCTGTCCCGCCTGCTCCTGTTCCGCCTCCTGCTGAGGCCCCAAGATAGACATAAGTTGTCGTGCTGCCGTTAGCCTGTGATCCGAGCAAGCTCCAGGTATTGCTGTAATTGTCGGTGATCGTATTGGCGGATGGGCTGTACGCCCGGATGACCACAATGAAATAGCTGCCAGTGGCGGAGGTGTTGAGGCTATTTGTCGTGGCTAAAGGAATACCACTACCGAACGTGTCCTCTTCAGAAAATCCTTGGGCAATGGCGATCGTCATATTCCCCTTCCAGTCGGACGGGCCGAAGCGCCGACATTGATGTAAACCTTGCTGTACTTCTCAATGGTTCCAGGAGTGGGGGCATAGCCGCCGATGTCGATACGGTTGAATCCCTGTCCTCCGGTACGACAGTTATAGACACTCACTGCCCAGAAGATGAGCGCTCCATTCAACCAGCAGGCCATCTCACCGTTGGGTGTTCCGTCCGTGTTATGGACTATCCACCATTCGAGGGTATTGACTGTGCCGTTGATAGCTTCGTTACCCCCGACATGATTGTTGATCGTGGGGTGCGGAGTGCGAGAGTACGATGAGCCTCCCGTGAGAGTCGGAGCTTGGTTCAGGAAGAACTGGGTATTGATATCCCCACCGGAAACGGAATCCGAATACGACAGCCCCATGACGGTACCGGTGTATCCACCCGCGTTGCAGCCCATCGTGAAGTTGGAGTAATTCGTCGGATAGCCGTTACCGAAGAGCTTCAGTTCCTTTGAGTTCTGAGTCTGCGTACGGATCAGGTCGTACTTGACGTAAACGCCGCCCTTACTCGCGATCTGATCGATCCCGGTCCAGCGGAATCCCGCGGTTCCTCCTGCCGCCCAGTTGAGTACGCCCACGCCGTTGGCCGCATCCCAAGTTCCGGAATTGCCACCCGCATCATCCGCAAACGCGAGACCCGTATTGGGATCGGAGACGAGTCCACCGTTGGTCGTGCCGGGGATCAGAGAGACGAGCGAGAAGCTCGAGTAGGGAAGAACGAATATCCGTCCGTCCCCATCAGGAATCGTGAAAGTCGAGACCAGCGCACCGTTATTGATGAGCGGCTGCTGTGAACCGATGATCGCCTGATACTGCCGCGGGAGCGTGATGGTCTGCGGACCGTTGCCGCGCGGATTGACTACCGCGATGCCATTGGTGAACTGACGCATCCACACGCCCATCGTCCCCACGTTCCAATTGGGTGATGTGGGGCGGGTGGTGAGCGGTGTGCCTAAGTAGCCGCGCCTGACGTTGACCTGTCCTAACGAGTCATCGCCATACTCGTCGTACCAGCGCACCTTGGACCAGTCATAGTTTGAAATGCCTGGCGCGAAATAGCCATCATCCAGCAGCGTTGTGCACAGTCCGTAACGCATCAACTGGTATTCGAGCGCACTGCCGGACGTCACAGTGGTCAGCGTCGTGCCTGCTCCTACAGGCCACGACGCCGTTAGTAGGCCGTCAGTCGAGGGCAGCTTGGTCCCGAGACCAACCAGTTTCGGCGCCAGACAGAAGTCCATTCCCTGATAATAGTTGGCGAGCAAGTTCGGCCATCCCGAAGCATAGGTCGTGTTGCCGGTGTTTGTATTGCCGATCTGAAAGCATTCCCAGGAGGATCCGCCCGCCCCCAGCGTGTTCTCGAGTAAGCCACCGTGAAGAGTATTCTCCAGACCTGCGGTCAATGTGCGCGTACCGAATTGATACTTGTTGGCGTACTGACCGAAGTTTCCGAAGTTGTAATAGGTTCGCCCGGGATTGACGAGCGCGAGCATCGTCTGCATCTGGTCGAACATGTTGTGATTGCCGCGAGCGATGAGTGACTGCGGCGTATCCAGACCCGGAAATCCTCCGCCTTGTTGTGAGCCCGGAGAAAGCGTGAGCCCGTCGAGTGATGAGTCCGGAACGGTACCGGCGCCATCCAGGGCCGCAAAGCATTGGTCAAGGAAGATGCCCGCTGCGGAAGGCGCGCCCATCTGCGGATTGAACGAGAACCGAGAATCCCCGGTGTAGCCGCGCATGAGCAGCTTGATGCTGGCGTAGTTGCCGAACGAGCGAGCAGGACCTTGTACCCCTGTCGGGCTCCCACTGGATGTCGTGCCGTAGTTTGTACCGCAGATGGATGCGCCGACACCCGCAGAGCCCACCGCACCGGGCCAGGCGGCTGAATAGTTGATGAAGGACTGTCCGCCGCCTGCGGGCGTCTTCGTCCCGACTCCGCCGGCCGACTCGTACAGATACCAGTTGTTGGCATCGACCAAGGTTTGCCACTGGGCGTAAGGATTGCCCGAGATCGTGGCGCACATCATCTCGTAGAAGAACACCCTGGTCAGACGTGTGGCGCTCTTGGTCACCGTGTAGGTGGTGTTCTTGAGCAGTGCCTGTGTCAGGTTCTCGCGATCCCTCGCACCGGAGGTGTCCCAGCCTTCGAACACCCCTGTGATAATGGCGATGTCGTAGGCGCCGATTGTCTGGATCGCCGTATTCGCCGCCGATCCTGCGGCCGCCGTCGTCCAGGCGGGATAGCCAGTACTGGCATTGCTGCCATAGCTTTGGTCGCCAGCCACCGCTACCAACATGACGCGCGGGAAGCTCAAGACTGCCGAAGCTGAACTGACCGTGAGCGAGAAAGGTGCGGACGCAGTAGAGCCGACACTATCCTGCACCTGGATCACCAGGCTTTCAGTCTCGGCGGTGGTCGGTGTTCCTGTCCCCAATCCGCCCGAGGTCATGGAGAACCAGTTGCCCGTGTTGGGCGTATCGGACAGAACGGTCCAGCTGTAGGGCGGGATTCCCCCAGTAGCCGCCATACTGACGCTGTAGGCCGTGCCGACCGTAGCGCTGGGCAAGGGATTGGAGTTCGTGATGGATAGCGGAGTGCCGGTCACGGTCAGCGTGAAGAACCGACTCGCCTTGGTGCCCTGGGAGTCGATCACTTGGACCAGCACCACTTCCGTTTCCGGAGTGCCGGGTGTCCCGCTGAATACGCCCGCAGCGGATAGGCTGAGCCAGTTCCCGGTATCCGGAACGATCGAGAGTGTCGACCAGATGTAGGGGGCCTGCCCGCCGGTGGCGCTCAGTGAGGCGCTATAAGCGTTGCCGATTGATCCCGTAGGGATCGAGGCCGTTGTAATCCGCAGAGGCGGCAGGGTCGCATCTGGTAACGCTACCCACTTGTTGTGGAGGAGCGTGACCACTACTTGGCTCGGCGGAGGCGGATGTACTTACCCATCGTGGGCTCGTCGTCGTCCGCTCCTTCGGATTCCTCGATCGTCTCGGCGCTATTTAGCGCGCAGCAGGCTTTCTCATCGGTCGTGAAGTATCCGTTACCGCACCAACCCTCACGGCCCAGGCTGTCCTTCCATTTACCCTCGCGATACCACCCGCAGCGTTCGCAGCCAAAGCCCTCGCCGTTCTTGGCAGTCCCGAAGAGAGCCGCGGCCTTCGTGGTCCGCTTCAGGCGCGTTTCGGGGTCGCCCGCGCATTGGAGCTCGTAGTGTCGGCAGCTGCTGGCTTTCGGGTCGATGTCATCGGCATCCACATCCTCGATGAGTAAGCAGTCGCCCTTCTCCAGCTGATTGCATGTCCCGCAGACGTAGTTGCCGTCATGGTCGTAGTTGTGTGGACTGCCGAACCCCCAGAGGTCTGCGAAGTTGAACTGATTCGCGTACCGCATCCGGTTGTGATTCATGGTCACTTCCAGCTGGGGTGAGTTCTTCTCCGGCTGGATGTAGGCGTCGTCCTCGTCCCGGGGCCAATTGACGATCTCACGCTCCACCGGTGCCTCCGGCTTGCGGGTTCATGGCCTGGTGGGCCTTGGCGAGATTGAGCACGGCTTGAGAGGCGCCGGGCGCGGCCTGCGCGATCTGCTGGGTCTGGGCCTGCTCCTGCTGCTGCTGGCGCTTCGCGGCCAGTTGCTCCGGATCCAGGATCAGCTTGCCGGGGAAGCCTGAGGCTTCTAGAAACTCCTTGCCGGTCTGATCCACGTCGATCAGGTCCAGCATCCCGGGAAGAATGCTCGCCATGGAGCCGATACCCTGGACGCTCGTCATGATCGTCTGGGCTTCCTCGGCGCGCATGAGCTTGGACAGCGGCGAGGTGTACTCGATCTTCAGGCCCTGCTCGGACTTCACCAGCTGATCCGGCGGTGGCGGCAACATCCGGGCACGGGAGAGGATGTCAATTTCCCGCACGATCTGGGGTCCTAGGAACTCGGACTGCTGCCGTCCCATGGCGGGAGCGATCAACATGCCCTTCTCCTGGGCACGGATGAGCGCTTCGGTGGCGGTCATCTGCGGGTTCTGCACCAGGATCTGGAACAGCGTGACAAGGAACGCATCGTTGATGGACTGGGCTTCCAGGTCCATCAGCTCCTTGCCAATCTCGAAGTTGCTCTTGATTTCCAGCGGGACAACCAGCGGGGTGCCATCGCCGCTCAACATTCCGTAGTTGAGGGCACCGGCCCGGAGGTTGAACGGCGTGAGTGCGCCTTCATCGGCGAGCAAGAGCGGTGGGTCTACCGCCTTCTGCCCGGCGCGTAGCGCGGTCTTCTTCTGCTCGTTGAGGGTGCGGATCGCAGGGAGGGCTACCGCCGCGGGAGAGCGACCGTAATGCTCTCGAGGGGCCATGCGATAACGGCCCACGGCATAAGGGAATGTCCGGTAGCCTCCCTGCTTGAGAACGCTCTTCTCATCGGGCCAGATGTACCACGAGCTGTACGCCATGCCCTTGGGCCCAATCGCTCCTGCAACACGCTCCTCGTTCGGTCGCACGACGTGCAGGATCTGGAACTCGTGAAAGGGCTTCTCGTCCAGTGCTTCCTTGATCTTGTCCGGTAGCTTCCAGCCATCGGATTTCGCCATCTGCGCGCACTGGTGAGCCGTGAAGGGGAACTTGCGGTAGATCTGATCCACCATCCCGGCCGCATCGAGTGACCAGACGACCTCGTTCAGCGGGATAGAGCGGTAGATGAGGTTCTTGCCCATCGCCTCATCGATGAGCATCGCGGCATTGCCGAACGCCCCGAGCTGCATGTAGCACTCGTCGATCTGGCTCGCGTAATTGGCTCTTGGGCGGTAGCGGGCGGCGAAGAGGATCTTGCGGACCTGCCCGCAGTAGTCCTGCACTTCCTCATCGTCCTTGAGCGCCTCATCAGCCGGCACGATGTCGTGCCACATCTGGGTGCGGGGAGTGAGCATCTGCTCCATGGCGGCGGCAAAGCGCTCATTCGCGGTAATGCCGGTGGAGTCGAAGATCCGCGTGGTGCGGATGATGCCTTCGGAGAAGTACCCGATGAAGTTGTCCCAAGCGGGCATCACATACTGGGCGATGGTGTTCCACAGCATGCGAAAGTTGGCTTGGTCGCTGTGGAGCTTTTCCCAGTGACCGATCAGCGTGCGGACGTCATCGCTCATTGACGCAGCCTCGGTAAGGCAGCGTCAGGAAATCAACTACGCCATGTCTTTGGGATCAGTATCCAGCCCACGCGCGTAGTGCATCTGCTTCTGCATCCTGCACAGGCGGAAGTATCGTCGGGTGCGCAGGATGCGCTGGGTGAGGTCTTCGGGATGGGCGTTGACCCATTCCCGTGTCGGCTCGTCGGCCGGGTGAGACGGGACGACTTTATCGGGTGGGTTGAGGGGGAAGTCGGTCACTGAGGAAACTTACTCGCGCAATACTCCTCAGCGCTCTTGTAGACACCTACCCAGGCTGATTCGTAATTGCGGTATCGCCACTCGCAATCGAAGAGCGCTTGCCGCCGCTGAAGCTCCATGTGTCTTTCTGCCATGCCAATGAAGGCAAAGGTGGCGAGGATCGCTACGATGACCAGAGCCCATAATCCCTTGTTCATCCCTACATCGTAGCGTCACGCCAGCTTCTTGGATAGAAACTCAATCAGATACTGTAATGACTGGTGATCCAGGCACATGCTTGCGAAACCGCCATACTCTAAGTCCAGGATATCGATGCAAAGCCCATAAGGAGCATGTTTTACGATCATCCGAGTCAAGGCAAACTCGAATACCGCCTCGTCGGGAGATAGGGATTTCAGATAGTTGGCCATGCCTCTCACATCGTAGCGTACTCAGGCCGTGGGTACGACCGGCGCGCCACATCCCGCGCCCCCTGCGCATAGCACCTCATCGCATCCGCCGCGTGACTCGTCCAGTCGTGCAAGGGCTTCTGGCTGAAGCACTTCAGCTTGTCGTCCCAGGTTCGCTGGTACTGTCGTAATGCCCCAAGGCCACGAGCGCACCGGTCACGGTCAATTCGGCATCTAGGTAGCAGGACCCTAACTGCGTTAATACCATCATCCACTGATGCGCGTTTCTGTACCCGGATGGGTCGTACTCCCAGAGACTTGAGCGTATCGACGCGGCTACTGGCGTTATTCCCCCACTCACGATCATCGGCATCATGCGGAAGATAATGCCCCTCGTAGTTGTAATCCCGTTCCTTGAGGATTCGAGCATAGTGATCGGCGCCCACTCCGCTGTTCTCGTAGTAGTCGATGATGTGGACCTCGAGGCCTATCTCCTGGATGAACCAGATGGCCGTCGAGTCGCCCACGCCTAGGTCCCATGCCGTGTAAACCGGATAGCGGGGGTCGTGCGGAACCTCGGTGATCCGTCCGGCCTCTTCCATCCTCGCGATGATCTTGCCGTAGTAGCTGCCGGGGATTGCGGCATCGAAGGAGCAGAAGTACTCCTGCTGGATGAGGTTGTCGGCTTCTTCATCACCACGCTCAGCGGCAAGCTCCCGTCGTATGCGCTCCAGCTGCTGGGCCGAGATAAGGCCTGTATCGCGTACGGTGAGGGTCTGCGAGAACCATCCCGGCGCCGTGCGTCCGAGCTCCACGAGTCCATGGAAGTGATTGCGGCCGCGGGGCGTGGAATTGAAGATCGCCCACCCGCCGTTCTCCTCCAGGATCGGCCGGAGGAAGGACCAGCTGTTGGGATCGGACAGTGCGTATTCGCTGTAAACGATTCCCCGTGGAGGCGAGCCCACCAGTGCATTCCAGTTGTCCGAGCCCACCACCTGCCAGGTCGCACCGCCCTTGAAGCGGATGAGCATGTCCTGCTCGCGGGTGGTCTCGCGGATCTCAGGCGGGAAGGCCCAGTCGATGCGTCTACGCCCAGTATGGGGATCCACGGCATCCCAGACTGCCTTACGGGCTTGGTTAGCCTGGGGAAGCATGTACCAGTAGTTGCCGGGGATCTGGATGGCGTCCTGTGCGGTCCAGTGCAATCCGACATCATCCTTGCCTGACCTGCGATGCCAGCACGCGACAGCACGTCTACACCCCTGTTCCAGAGCGGTCCACAACGGGAGCTGGTAAGGCCTTGGCTGCCACAGGTTGGGTAGGGTGACTTCCATCGGAGAATCTCAGTACCCGAACCTGTAGCGGCTCGTTGTTCTTGTTGCCGAGGTCGATATTCGCCAGTCGCGGATGAACGTACGGCGCAGCCGAATTCGCCGCACTGAGACGCACCTGCAGAGGCTGCTCTGGATCGCGCAGGAGGCTGAGGAAGAAATCCAGGGGAGTAAGACCACTCGCGGCGATGGCAGCCTCCTTGGCTGCGGTAGCCTTGTTCGGAACGCCCTTGCGTGAGCCTCCACCGGTTTTTTTACCCTTGGCCATCGCAATTGAGTCTCACTGTGCCATCTTTCATCGCCCCTTCCCCAGCACCTGCCGTGCAACCTTGACCGTCTTGCTCTCCTCCTTGACCTCCGGTGGCGGGTGGCCGAGCTCCTGGAGCACGAGGTCCGCGATGCGTGCCCCGGTCTTGACGCCTTCAGTCCCCGTGAGCTTCGAGTGCGCCTCGGGCTCGCTCTCGGGCAGGGACGAGACGTAGATCCGCAGTCGGTTGACGTACTGCAGGATGTGCAGACGGGTCAGGTGGACGTTCCAGTCACGCATTCAGCACCCACAGGATTTGCACGCAGAGCAGTTTCGCCTGAGCCATTGGGGCATCCAACAGATCAGGCGACAGTAAAAGCCGATGGAGCACTCGGGGGCAGAAGGATCATGAAGCTCGACTCTGGAGATTCGCTCGACGTGCCCACGGCATTGACCGCTCTGCCGGCGATATACCACTGACCCGACGTATTCGGCTTGTTCGTCAAACTTGCGAAGGTGCCCGTGTAGCTGTTTTTCGAAGCATCGAACGTGAGGCTCGAGACGGTCACTTCGTTGTGCACTGTGTATTGGCCTGAAGCCGTACCCATGTCCACGAAGAAGTTCGTCACGTTCTCGGGGGTGACATTGAGGTCAACGATCGTGAACGTGGTCGGATTGGTCACAAGGGACATGGGATCTCCTAGACGGGTTGAATTTCGATTCGGGTCAAAGGGGCGCCACGCGATTGCGTGACGGTCAGCTTGATGTGGTCCGGGGAGTCGTTCACCAGGATGGCGGCATGGCGGAGTGCATCGATCACTGGCTTGACGGAGCCGACGAGGTTGTCGGGGTCGAGCTCTCCGCGAGAGCGGCGGTTGATGGTCACCTGGGCGCGCGGGTACGGAGGGTCTTGATGGCGAGCCTGCAGGATGGCCATTCCCACTTCCTCGTTCCAGAGCTTCGACTCCCGCCAGCGCACGCGCCAATGCTTGCCGCGCAAGTAGTTTGGGCTCGAGGGTACGCGGGGAATTTCGAGGATCATTGGCTAAGCAGGCTGTTATGTTGCGCGTTGATGACTCCACCACCTAACAACCTACTTGCAACATGCATGCATTGAGCGTCCGCGACGCACCACTTCGGCCCGTGAGTATCGTATAAGTTCTTGGCCTGTTGTTTACACCAAGCGACCCTTTCCTCGTAAAAAACAGATCCAGGCTCTTCCTCGACATCCACTCGGGCCAAGTAGGAGTCCAACAGATGCCAGGCGTGTACCGGTTCCATTTCCTCCAGGCGCAAACTCAGACTTCGTTGCCGTAGATCGAAATTCTTAGCATCCTCGCGATTGGGCGCTTCCCTGCGGGGTGAGTTGCGCAACGCCACCGGCTTTGGAAACTTCGTCTCCCCTGTGGCATTGAGCAGGATACGCTCGACATGCGCCTGAATCTCATCGAGATTCACATCACGCAGCGATCGCCAGTAGGCCTCACCCAGCGCATCCGTATACGTTTTGCCGAGCGTTGCGCAGAGTTGTTTCAACTCGCCCTTGAACGCATCGAACTCTTCGAGTCTCATGCCGTAGGCCTCCAGCCGGTATCCTCAGGATTTGTTTTGCGAGGAACCGGCAAGGGAAATGGATCGCGAAACTTGCACTCCGGTAGTGTGAAAAACTTCTTGGGCGATTCGACGTATTGGGTGCCAGTGCTGCCCTTGGCCTCACACTGAGCCGCATAGCGCTGACACCCCGCAACAAGTTCGTCCCACGTATGGCCTTCGTCGATCCGCCTCCGAGCCTCCCGTTCCGCGACTAGCCAATCACTGAGGGCGTAGATGCCCTTCGGGTAGACGCTCTTCAGCCGCTCGACCTGTTCGCCATCCTCCGCGCGCGCAAGAAGTACATTCCCTTCCTTTCCATTCCCTTCCCTTCCAGAGAAGAGACCGCAACTTACCGGTGAACTTCCGCTACTAGTCGGTGAGGACTCGGTGAGGACTCGGTGAGTCTTCAAACTATCCTCGTAGAGAGGTACCCTAGGTTTCGCCGGTTTCTCGACTTTTTGGTGAGTTCTGAAACCCTTGATATGCAAGTACTTCTTCCCTTGAGCTTCATACTCGATCAACAACCCGACCTTGAGCAGCTCCTGGACGAGCGGCTCACAGTCGATGTTGTCGTAGGGGAACGCTTGCGCCTTGAGTTGCTTGGCCGAACGGTCAAGCCCTCCATGGTCGTCTGCGAAGTTCCATGTGGCGATGAAGAGTAGGCGAGCACTCACCGAGCACTCCCCTACTCTTTCGTCCGTCCACAACTCCGGTTTTACGGTGCGAATTCTGGCCATCAGGGCAGCAACTTCTCCGCGATGAGAATCACTCCAGACCAGAATCCGGCGGACACAATCAAGAGCAGGCAAAGCCCGACCAATGGATAGGTGGGCTCGTCACGCAACTGCATAGGGGTAACCTCCACCCGCAGCGCAACAAGGCCTGAACCTTGCTGCGGCCCTGCGGGAGTGCGCGCTCCATGCGTTAACATAGGTTAAAAAAGGGGGCGCGTTTCGAACTGCAAACAAACAGTCGCGCATACTGTTGGATCGACGCAGATATCTCACAAGAAAACTGAAGTTTTCAAAGGAGCATCTAAATCGACTCTTTTGCGTTGCGACGTTTGTCCGAGAGGCGTACGGTGATCGCCCTGAACGCTGCGGAAGAACAGCGGTATATTGAGAGGGGCCGTCGCTATGCATGGCTTGCACCTTCGACGGCAGAAACCTGCCGGACCGTCGCCCGTGGTTTATTCAGCTTGTCGAGCCGATCCCGGGTCAGTCGGTGCCCTTTGCGTGATGCTGCGGCGATCACTGCGTCGAAGGCTTCCGGGGGAATCCGCTTGCGCTGCGACCATTTGGCGAGGCGCTGCCACGGAACACCCACGTCGCGCGCCATCGCGGGCTGCGTTTTCCAGAGACCAAAGACCTGATCGATCGACGTTAAGTTACAACGGGCTGGCATTTCACGATTTAATCATGGACGATAAATCCATGCAATCGTGGAGTACAATGGAACTGACCTTAGCGACGACGCCGGGGACAATCTTCGGCATGGATAAGCCGATCGGTCGTCCCAAGAAACTCACCCCCACGGCCTACGAGGAATCGTTCAGGCGCCGCGTGAGGGCCGCTCGAGCTCTATACACCGACGAACCCAAGGTCATGGCCAGAGCCCTTGGAATACGTGAAGACACGTATTACCGCTACGAGACACGCACTATGCTGCCTCATTATCTGATGCCGCGGTTCTGTGAGCTGACGGGTGTCACCGCTGACTACCTTATCAACGGTCCGCGCCCAGGCCACCCTTCTCATACAGGGATCTCAGTTCAGGAATAGCCGGTAGGCCGGTGGAATGTGACTTCTGTCACATTTTTTTCGCCTATTTCATGGACGATTAATCCTTGACTTTGTGGACGAACTGTCCATAGAATCTCTCCATCGCACACGGCCCTAGCGCCGATGGAGAGCCAGATGTTCTTCACCGCAACCGACCTTCTGTACGTCGCTGGCTTCTGCCTGATGGCAGGGGCGTCGCTGGGAATCCTCTCCCTGCACTTCTACGAGTGGCTCACGGAGAAGGCGTCGTGAGAGCCGTACTTCCACTCATCACG
>Ga0207660_10000274_pt1 | contig 33939 bp, 28 predicted proteins | sample KBSC73BmetaG_FD_184335 | JGI IMG/M metagenome (GOLD analysis project Ga0207660, IMG submission 184335) | Corn rhizosphere microbial communities from Kellogg Biological Station, Michigan, USA - KBS C7-3B metaG (SPAdes) (version 2) | ecosystem: Host-associated > Plants > Roots > Rhizosphere ... | reverse complement strand
CTGTGCTTTGAAAATAGTGCAGCCGGTTACTAAAGTTCAGCAAAAATGCGGTGAAGAAACAGTTTTGGCTCGTTTGCTGGATGTGAAAATGTGGGTGAAAACTGCTGTTTATGCGGGGAATTAGCGACTAGCAATTGGCATCTTGCAATTAGTACAGCTTAGCTTGGCGGTGACAGTAAACAGAAATCTGGTCGCAGAAGAACAAGAGATTGCAGAAAATCCCCCCATCTGATTCGGTTTATATGCGGAAATAACCCCATCGCCTTCGAGAGCACGGGCTCGTTGCTAGTTGCTCGTTGCTAGTTGCTCGTTGCTCGTTGCCAATTGCTACTCGCTCCCTTACGCTGCCCCACTCTTCCCTGTCCAATCGCCAAGCAGGCCCAGTTCGCCACCGGGATCTGGAGTTTCCCGCGCTGGCTCAAAAACCACCTGCTCGTCGCGCTGATAGTAAGGATTCACCAAGCTCCATGTTTCAAAACCGCTGCCAGAAATCGTAACCACAAGGGCTTCATGCGCGGCTTCGGCCAGCTTGCCCCAACCGTCTCCTTGCAGTTGCACTCGAGCAGCTGCCTCGTCGTTCAGATAAACGTCGTTGACGGTGAGGATCGCGCTGGCACTCTTTTGCCTGGCAACGTCCATCATCTCTGCATAGAGCTCTTCACGCTCATCGTCATCCTCAAACTCCAGATCAAAGATCAGGTTCTCGCTGGGAGTGATGACCACGGCGGCGGGATTGACGAACCCCTGATTTTGCAGGATAGAGCGCGCCTCGCCGAGCAGTTCGTACGCAAGCGCCTTGAGGTCTGTCATAGACATGCCACCTCGGAAGCGAGCAAGTCTTTTACGGTCTCGCGCCGGCGGATAAGCCGCGCGCGCGAGCCCTCCACCAGCACCTCCGCGGCGCGCGGCCGCGTGTTGTAGTTGGAGGCCAGAGACATACCATACGCGCCGGCATCGTAAACGCACAACAGCGAACCGGGGCTAAGCTCTGGGAGCGAAGCATCGCGAGCAAGAAAGTCTCCGCTTTCGCAAATCGGACCACAAACATCCGTTGTGTTGCTCGTCCCTGTGCTCGAATCAAGGTCAACGGGGACAATCTCGTGCCGCGCCTGGTAAAGTGACGGCCGGATGAGGTCATTCATTGCGGCATCCACAATGGTGAAGCGCTTTACAGCATTCTGCTTCTGGTAGAGGATGCGCGTGACGAGCGCGCCCGCCGGAGCCACGATCGATCTCCCCGGCTCCAGCAGAAGGTGCAGGCGGGAGAGGCTCTTCGCTTTCGTTATCGGTGAGAGGATCGCATCAGCATACTTCCGCGTCTGTTCCTGGAAATCCATCGGCGGTTCGCTCTGGTATGAGATGCCGAGTCCGCCTCCGGCGTCGAGAAACTGGATGTCGTGCCCTTCCGCTGTGAGCTGTTCAGCCAGCCCTACCGCTCGCTCCACAGCCATGCAAAAGGGCGCCATATCGCGTATCTGCGAACCAATATGAAGGCTCACGCCGGTGACGCGCAGGTATTTGCAGCGAGCAGCCTGTTGATACAGCGCGCGAGCGGCGGTTATGGGCACGCCAAACTTGTGTTCGTGGAGACCGGTGGAGATGTAAGGGTGTGTTTCTGCGAGGACATCCGGATTTACACGCACCGCGATCTCTGCGCATTTTCGCAATCGCGCCGCGGACGCCGCGAGCGCGTCCAACTCGCCTTCGCTCTCCACATTGAAAAGTAGAATGTGGCTGCGAAGAGCAGCCTCCAGTTCCTCTTGAGTTTTACCGACGCCAGAAAAAACTACCTTCTTTAATGAATTCCTCCGGGCGGCCTTTACTCTCTCGAGCTCTCCCCCGGAAACAATGTCAAAACCTGCGCCCATTTTGCCCAGCATGCGCAGGATGCTGAGGTTTGAATTTGCTTTCACAGAATAGCAGATGGTGTGCGGCATGCCCCGGAACGCTGCGTGCATGACATGGTAGCGCTGTTGAATTGCAGCCGCGGAATACACGTACAAAGGTGTTCCGTACTTTTTTGCGAGGGCGCTAACTGGGACGTCTTCGCACTTGAGCGAATTGCTCCTGTAAATAAACCCAGGGGGCCTGCTGGACATGAGCGCGATTGTAACAAACGGATTTGTTGAGACGTGGCTATCCGTGAAGCCGGCATCTGTTTGGCATAAAGCACCGCTCATCGACTCTCCGGCGTCTGCTGAAACAATCTCTGCCGGGCGATTTCATACATCACTACACCGGCTGCGACTGAGACGTTAAGAGATGCAATTCGGCCAAGCATGGGGATTGATACCAGGAAATCACACTTCCTGCGAATTTGTTCGTGCAGGCCGTGCCCTTCCGCGCCCAGAACAATGGCGCAGTCCATCTTGTAATCGAGGTCGTGATAGGCTTTCTCGCCGCGCTCATCCAGCCCCACTGTCCAGATATTCCGCTCTTTCAATTCTTCCAGGGTACGGCCTATGTTTGTGACTTTTGCAATGGGGAGATACTCAGAAGCGCCCGCTGAAGCTTTTACCACCGTGGCTGTCACGCCGCTGGCGCGGCGTTCCGGAATGATCAGCCCATCCACACCTGCGCCTTCAGCGGCGCGGATGATAGCGCCCAGGTTGTGCGGGTCTTCCACTCCATCCAGCACTCCCAAAAATCGGTATTGGCCGCGTTGTTTTGTCAGGAGATCATCCAGATCCGAATATTGCTTTTCCGCCGTTACCGCCACCACTCCCTGATGGCCAGCTGTTTTTGCCAATCGCGTGAGCTGGTCGCGTGGCATGGTCCTGACGGCCACTCCCATCCCGCGGCAGAGCTCCGCGAGCTTTTGAATACGTGCGTCTCCTCGTCCCGGAGCAACGGCCACGTACTCAAACCGCCGCCCTCGCGCGGCCAAAGCTTCTTCGACTGCGTGAATGCCAAAGATCACTTCGCTTGCCATGAAGGAGTTAGTTTCGCAGCTAAGTGCCGGGGCAGCAAGTACACGGCAACTGAGCTGATGGGCACACAGTAAAAAAGGGAGCCATTTGCTGGCTCCCTTCTTTAGCAACTAGAGAGTGCTTTAGTCGCCACTGTGCTCGTAAGGAGCAATTTGGTCGGCGATCTTTGATTTGTCTCCGACGATCACAATTGTCATCTTGTCCGTCGAAAGATGCTTTTGCGCCATCTGCTGAACCTGCTCCGGAGTGACGGCGTACACCTTTTTGACATACGTTTCCAGATAGTCGTCACCCAGGTTATTTAGATCGGCGAAAGCAAGTTGGGCAATGATTCCCTGCCGCGATGAGTTCTGCAGGATAAAAAGGCCGGCGATGTAATCCTGTATGCCCTTCAACTCCGCTTCTGAGGGTGCTTCCTTCTGAAGGCGATTTATCTCGTAGAAAATCTCCTTGAGGGAAGGTCCCGTGACCGCGGTGGTTACATCAGCAATTTCTGCCCAGAACGCGTCATGATACCGGCTGGAGAGCTGGCTAAACGGTGAATACGTATAGCCTTTCTGCTCGCGAATATTTGAGGTAATGCGCGAGGCGAACGAGCCGCCCAGCAGCGTGTTCGTGACCGAAAGAGGAATGTAGTCCGGCTCGCCAGGATAGACGGTGGGCAATCCCACGTACACTGTGGATTGCGTCGCATTTGGACGATCGACCAGACTGAACTCGCGCTTACTGACCGGCTTGGGGATATTGATTGCGGGATCGGGGCCCTTCGCCCAGCCAGAGAAAGATTCTGTGATCGCTTTCTTCATCGCAGCGGGATCGAACTTGCCCGCGACGTAAATGTGGCTTCGGGCCGCCCCGAAGTTGCTGGTGTAAAACTTCTTCACGTCGGCGATGCTGTACTTGCTGATCATTTCCTCGGTGGGAAAAACGCGGCCATACGGATGATCCGGGTAGAGCGCCTTCATGAACTGCTCACGCGCCAGCGGCTGCGACTGCGATTTGGCAATGGCCAGCCTGCGCTCGGCATCCTGCTTCATGCGCTGCAGGTCCGGTTCAGGAAACAGCGGATGCTCGAGGACATCGGCCAGCAGGGCAACTGCCCTGGGGCCAAAATCGGAAAGAACGTCGAGCGCAACCTGAGTCTGATCGGCGCCGGCATTTACGTCAAGAGAGCCTCCCATGGAAGCGGCCTGCTGCGCTACCGCCTCGGCGCTCTGGGTGGTGGTGCCACCCTCCTTAATCATGCGGCCCACAAAGTCTGACATCCATGTTTCATCAGGCCCTTCGTTCAGGCTACCGGCCCGCACAAAAACCGCAATCGTGACTTTGGGCAGTCTTCCATAGGGCACCATGGTGACATTCAGCCCATTTGGCAATGTGAATGTCTGCTTTGCAGGAAGATGAAAGGTTTTCGGAGGACCTCCTTCCGGGGGCGACTGCTTGTGCGACGGCGCGGCTGTTTGCGCCACACCTGAAAGGCTCCAGGTGAGAGCCAGAACTGCAATACAAAATGATTCAAGCAAATTCTTCTTCGTCATGGCTCCCTCCTAATTTCCCGGTTGAGCGGGCTTGGGCGGCGCTGCAGCTTGAGCGTTTTTCGGTTCGACTTCCAGGATGGTGCGGTTGCCATTCCGCAGGTATTCGCGAGCAGTTTTTTGAACCAGTGCCGGGGTGACCTTGCGGAACTGCGCTTCAATGGAGTTCACGCGCGCCGGATTATCGTCAAACAAAGAGAAACTGCAAAGCAGATCAGCCAATCCGACTCCGAAGAACCCGCCTTCATTGTCATAGAGGTCAGAGCGCAGCTTGATCAGCGAGCGATCAAGCGTCTGCTGGTCAATCGGCTTTTCCTGGAGCCTTTGCATGACGGAATCGAAAGCTGAAACAATGGTTTCCGGCTTTACATTGTTGTCATAGAACAAATAAGCCGTCCACAGCATGGGACCGTTGTAGTCGTACATGTTGCCAAGCAGGTTGATGCCGCCGTTCACTTCCGCCGTAAGCGCGCGCTTCTTAACCAGCTCCTGATAAAGCAGGCTGTCATCGCCTTCGAGCAGGAGCTGATTGAGAATACCCATGGCGTAGTACTCGGGAGTGTTCCTTTCCGGCATGTGATAAGCCAGGGCGATGGCCGGGCGTTTCGCTTGTGCGTCCGTCTTGGTGGCGTGCTTCTCCTTTTCCTGCCGCGGCTCAGAGAGATCAGGGAGCTTGGGCTGGGGTGGCGAGGATATGCCGCCAAAGTATTTCTCAATCCACTTCTTCGCTTGTGCCGGTTCAAAGTCGCCGACCACTGCCAGCGCAGCGTTGCTGGGTACATAGTATGTTTTGAAGAATTTCTGAACATCCTCCAGCTTGGCCGCTTCAATGTCCTTCAGGTCGCCGTAGAAATTGTGGGCGTTATACCAGTTGGTATTTGCATACTGCGGCATATCGACCCACGGAAATCCACCATACGGCCGGTTGAGCACGTTGACCTTAACTTCATTTCCCACCACGCCCTGCTGGTTTTTGAGGTTCTCTTCGGTGATGTTCAAGCCACGCATGCGGTCCGCTTCCGCCCATAGGGCGGTTTCCAGCTTGTTCGATGGAAGCACCTCGAAGTAGTTGGTGAAATCGAAGCGCGTGGAGCCGTTCAACACGCCGCCATTCTTCTGTACCAACTTGATGAATTCCATCTTGCCCAGATTTTGTGAACCCTGAAACATCATGTGCTCAAAGAGATGAGCAAAACCGGTGCGGTCACGTGGCTCAACTCGGAAGCCAATCCGGTAATACACGGCAACTGTCACCGTGGGCGCGGTGTGGTCCGACGAAAGCGCCACTCGCAGGCCGTTGGGCAATTTGTAGTATTCAACTGGAACCTGAAATGTTGAAGCCTGGCCTCGATTCGCGGTTGACGAGGCGCGTTTGCTGGTCTGGGCCTGCATGCTCGAAAACGACGCGAGCAGGACCAGGCAAAGAAGCAGCCGGCAGGAATACATCATGCAAACCTCCAGGTTGAGCGAGCTGGAACGCTGGTGTTCAAGATTTTGTCAGCGCAGTTGGTCGGTCGATTCTACTACTCTGGCTGACCATTAGACCACCGATCTGGGCAGACGTTAGCGCCACCAGTATGCCGGCCACCACATCGGAAGCATAGTGGTATCCATCGTAAACAGATCCAAAGCAGATCAGGCACACAGACGCCCAGGCAAAAGGCGCAACCCGTGGCAGCCAACGCTGGGCGGCCATCGCGCACAGCAACCCAAGAGCCACATGACTGCTCGGTAGCGCGTTTCCATGCACGCCTGCTCCAGCCTGAATGAAACGAACCATCCGGCTGAAGACCCATCCGGCGGGTGGCGTGTGATAGTCCGTTAATGCATGGCGCGGCCCTTCTGTGGGGAACCCGAGATATACGACAAAGGAAATGAAGTACATCACCACCGACGAGACCAGAAGAGCTCGAAATGGCCGCTTGTCCTTTCGAAAATACAGCAATCCGCCCACAACCGGGAAAAGCGGATAGTAGGAAAAGTATCCGATGTCCATCAAATCAGAGAGTGGGCGGGAGGCAAGCCGTGAAAAGAACAGATTTGGGGAAGCACCAAACAAATGTTGCTCAAACGCGATGATATGCAGATCCTGCCATTGAGGAGTTAAGAGCAAGGAAAACCGCGACACCTCTTCAAAGGTGAAGATGAACATGGCCAGTGGATACCAGTCGTGCAGGAACGTAAGCGTGGCGGAGCGGTCCCTATTCGCTGCAGCCAGCCAGATAGAAACGCCGATCACCACGTGCCCAACCATGATCGTGAACGTCGCCTGGCGAGTTGCGATAGCCAGGACCAGGACAAGCGACAAATAGATGAGGTAAAGCCGGTCGACTGCATTCAGCCCTATGCGTGCCGACGCTTCCCTGCTCATGCTCGTTGAAAAACCCATCGCGTTCGTTCCGCGTGTTTACAATACACTTGAACCCTTATCTCATGGCAAAACAGAAAATCAGGCACAAGCCTGTAGTACTCTCCATTGCCGGCTACGATCCCTCATCAGGCGCCGGGATCACAGCCGACATCAAGACAATTGCCGCTCAGGGCTGCTACGGGATCACCTGCATCACGGCGCTCACTGTCCAGTCAACGCGGGGAGTACTTCGCGTGGATCCTGTGGAAGGCAGAATTATTACTGAGACGCTCGAAGAACTGGCCATTGACGTCGATATCGCCGCGGTGAAAATTGGCATGCTCGGCTCGGCCGAAGCTGCCAGGGCGGTAGCCGCGTTTCTCAAACGGCATGTGCCATCTCATGTGGTGCTTGATCCCATCCTCAAATCCTCTTCGGGTGCTGAACTGATCGAGAAAGATGGGCTGGAAGTCCTGAAACAGAAGCTCTTGAATCAATCCACTGTAATGACGCCGAATCTGGATGAAGCGGGCGCGCTTACAGGACTAGATGTAAGGAACCGCGAGCAAATGCAACACGCGGCCGAGCGCCTGCAGCAGATGGGAGCACGTACTGTCATCATCACCGGAGGGCATCTCGACCTTCCCGTTGACCTTGTTCTGACAAGAGGCCGACCTGCCACTCTGCTGGAGGGCACAAAAATCTCGAGCGCATCAACACACGGAACTGGCTGCGCATTCTCTACCGCGATTGCATGCGGTCTGGCAAAAGGAAAATCTGTGATAGAGGCTGCCCGCGCAGCCAAACATTACGTGGAAACCGAACTGCAAAAGCCCAAGATGATCGGCGCCGGAGTTGGACCAGTCGTCTGATCCCTGTTCAAACCTGCGGCGGCTGCTGGGAACTCCCGGCGTTCGGAGGCGTCTGGCTCGGCTGATTCTGCTGTGGCGTACGCTGCTTTAACTGCGGAGGCTGATCGGATTGGGGCGCTGCTTGCTCCGACGGTTCTTCCTGGTTTGGAGGCTGATTGACATCAGGATTGTTGTTTGCCGGTCGAGCCTTATCAATGATCACTCGATTATCTCGCGTGCGCAGCGCCGGAGGCGCTCCGCCCTGGCGTCTGCTTTGGGCGATGGCTTGCATTTCCGAGTCAACCAGAGCGCCGCTTTGCTCGGCTACTCGTCCTACGGGCTTACCTTCCGCTTCCGGACGGGTTGATACTGCTACTCTCGCGTTCGCGCGACGCGCCCTCTCCGCCTGTTCGTAATAGGAACCGGCCGTCTCTTTATCGCCTTCAAGCTCTGCCAGATAACCCATGTTGTTGATGGTGAAAGAATTCCTTGGATCCAGCTTATAGGCCTGCTGGAAATACTCGCGAGCGGCCTTGCGATCATTCCGGTTCATGGCCGAGACGCCGCGCAAGTTCAGTCTAGCCACCTGATCTTCAACATTGCTGGCTCGGGCCAGTTCTTTGCGGGCCTTCTCCGCATTCTCAGCAGCGACTTCGCTGATGGGTCGCCCGCGCCACTCCTTATTAAGGGTCACAACCACGGGCTCATGGGAACCGGTTTGAGCTGCCTTGCTATAGGACGCGATCGCATCTTCCAGTTCGCCCTCTTTTTCCTTGGCAAAGCCCATATTGTTCAGCGAGAAGGGGTTGTTCGGCTCAATTTTGAGAGCTTGCTGTAACATAAGGTCCGCCTCGGGAGCGCGATCCTGGTTCAGCAAACGCAAAGCCCGGCTGTTCAACTGGTTAACTTTCATTGGACCTTCGGCGGTGCGTCCCGCGATCTTGTCCACAGGCTTGCCAAGGTCCTGCGGTTCCGTGGAACGATCAACAATTGCGTCTGAGGTGTTCGCTTCTGCCTGATCGTAATAGCGCTGCGCGCGGTCGATATCGCCTTCCAATTCCGCTACATAGCCCAAATTATTCAGAGTAAAGGGATCGTTCGGGTCAATGAGATATGCCTTGTAGAAGTAGCGCTTGGCCTTGTCGACATCGTGTTTCTGCAGCGCCTTCACGCCATCACGGTTGAGCTGCTGCACCGGGGTGAACTTGCTTTTTTTGGGCAACGGAAGGCGCAACTGCTGCGCCTGGCTCGATATGAGCCCGAATGAAAGAAGCAAACTGATCAGCAGAAAATAGCGCATGCGGATATGTGCACCTCAGCGGCGTCGTCAGAGGCAGTAGCTCTGCTTTGCTGTTGGATGGGGATCGTGATCTTTGGGTTGGGTTACGTGGCCCCAGCTTTTTCACCTTCCTGATAGGAGCCTGCCATCTGAGCTGCTGCCTGCTGCATCCAACCGGAATTGAACTGGGTCCGTCCGGTTCTGCTGAATAACCATTATGCATCGTTCCCCATTGCTTGCTGTAACGCTTCTGCTGGTGGCCGCCTGCCTGTGGGCGCAACAGCAGCCGTCGACTTCAGAGCCGAAAGATTCTTCCGGAACGCCGCAAACACCACTTGCGACACCGCAGCCTCCGGCGACAACGCCACAATCGCAGCCCTCGGTTGCGACTCCTGCGGCAACTCAGCCAGCGGCCTCGTCCCCTGCGCCACGTACGCCAACAGATTCATCCGCGACCATGGCCGCGCAGAATGCCACGAACAGCGCGTCCAACGGCAAGGCGCCGGCATCCACAAACAACAGTGCACCGCCGCCTCCCCCATCACAGCCCAAAACTGAGATTCTTGACAGCTCGGCAACATCCGGTGGGCTGGCGACGAACGGACACGACCCCATCTTGGATCCACCGCCCTTCCCCTCGGGAAGCACAACACTGGTCGGGGGTATCATTCGCAACGTGGATCGGATTCGAAACCGAATGGTGATCAATGTCTTCGGCGGCGGGCGGTGGAAGATTGCATTTGACGAGCGCACGCACATCTTTCGTAACGGAGCCGAAACCACAGAACTGGCTCTCAAAAAAGGTGAGCGGGTTTACGTGGATACCATGTCGGATAATAACAATCACGACATTTTCGCGCGCAACATCCGTCTGGGCGTAGCCGCACCCCCTGCGGACGCCAGCGGGCAGATCACTTCCGTCGACACAGCTCATGGTGAGGTCGCCCTCCGCGACAACATCAACTCTGTTCCCGTCCACTTTGGCGTGGATAAAGAAACACAAATCACTAATGGGAATACGCCGATCAATCTAGGGGCGCTCAAGCCGGGGGCGCTGGTCCACGTGAAGTTTTCTGCGCAGAGCGGATATAGAGGCATTGCGCGCGAGATAACGGTGATCGCCATGCCGGGCGCAGCATTCACGTTTGTCGGTAAAGTTACTTTTCTTGATGTGCATCGTGGCATTCTGGCCATACAGAACGCGGATGGAAGAACTTACGATATCCACTTTTCTCGGACACAGTTACCGGAAGTTAACAGCCTCACAGTGGGAACTCGCGTGAATCTTGTCGCCATTTTTGAAGGCAGTCAGTACACGGCGCAATCAATGAAGGTGATCGCCGGACCGGGAGCCGAAGCGCGGGAGTAAATTGTCTGAGATAAGCCTTACTCCAGGCCTCCGTAGACCAGCTTCCCGCCTACATAGGTGGCCTCGACTTTCACGTTTTTTATCTGTGCCGGCGGAATGTGAAAGATGTCATCGCTTAAGACTACAAAGTCAGCCAGCTTTCCAGGCGAAATTGAGCCCTTGTCCTTTTCCTGGAACTCCGCATAGGCGGAGCCCATCGTATAAGCCTCAACAGATTCGGCCACCGTGAGCTTCTGCTCAGGGATCCAGCCGTCAGGATTCTTGCCATCGAGCGTCGCCCGAGTCACAGCAGCATAGATGGTCCACATGGGACTCAAGGGGGCCACCGACCAATCGGTCCCGAACGCTAACCGCACTCCGTTCTCGAGGAAGGTGCGGAAAGCGTAGGTTCGCTGAATACGCGCGGGGCCGATTCTCTTTTCCGCCCAGCGTCCGTCATCAATGGCGTGATACGGCTGCACCGAAGCAATGACGCCCAGTTGCGCGTACCGCGCGAAATCTTTTGCTGCCATGTGCTGGGAATGCTCGATGCGCCACCGCCGGTCTTTCTTTCCATTGGCTTTCTCAATCTGCTGGAACATATCGAGCACCATGGAAATGGCGCGGTCGCCAATGGCATGAATACAAATCTGCAGGTCCGCCGCATCGGCTGCCTTCAGCCGCTGCAGCATGCCCGAAGGCGGGTGCATTTCAGTGCTCAGGAGTCCGTGGCTTTTGGGGTTATCAGTGTACGCATCAAAAAAATATGCTGTCTCTGATCCCAACGACCCATCGGCGTAGCCCTTCACTGCTCCCATGCGGAGCATAGGTGTGCCAAAAGCGTGCCGGATTCCAATTTTCGCCTGGTCCTTCCAGTCGGTCTCAATTGGGGCCACATAAATCCGAAGCGTCAGGTCCCCGTTCTCCTGCAGTTCGGAATAGGCCTTTACATCGTCGTAGGAGGGATTCATGTCCTGCACGCTGGTCACGCCTAGCGAAGCGGCATATTCCATCGCCTGATGAATAGCCCGCATGCGGTGCGCAGCAGACATAGGCGGAATCACTTTCTCCATGAGTTCCTGGGCCGCATCACGCAGGATTCCGGTAGGCTCGCCATTCGCGTCATGGACGATCTGTCCACCGGGGGGATCCGGTGTTTTTGCGGTAATGTTGGCAATGCGCAGCGCGACGGAATTGGCCAGCGACTCGTGTCCATCGTAGCGATTTACAAAAACAGGAGTCTCCGGCGTAACCGCATCGATCAACTCCCTGGTCGGCAAATTTGGGGGCGACCATTTCTGCTCATCCCAGTCCCCGCCCCTAATCCACTCGCCTTTCGGCGTTTTTGGCACCCGTTGCGCAATGCGGTGCGCGAACTCCTGCGGGGTGGGGGCATCTTTCAATTGCACCTCTTGCAGATGGTCTCCGCCGTCCACAAAATGCACATGCGCGTCATTGAACCCGGGCAGCACGAGTCTTCCCTGCGCATCCACCAGTTTGGTCTGTGGCCCGTGCCATACATCCATCTCCGCCGCTGAGCCGACCGCAACGATCCTGTCGCCAACCACGGCAAAGGCTTCAGCTTGTGGGCGCACCTTGTCCACCGTCCAAACTTTCGCGTTGGTTACGATCAGATCAGCCGCCGGTTTCGACTGCGCAAAACCTGCCGCGCAGAACAGCGCAATCGGGCCGAGCCAGCAGAGGCGCAGCGTGCCAAATGTCATTACCGCTACCTTTCACCCCATTTGAGTTTCGTGCGCAGCACGTCAAAAAACGATCTTTCCGGGAATTTGAACAGCTTCACCTTGAACTCGGATTTGCGGCACTCCACGATATCGCCCTCTTCCAGCGGTTCACCTTGTTGGCCGTCCACCGTAAGATAGGCCTGCTCGCGAGTGACAATCATTTTGACGTGGATCACAGCAGTGTCCCGTACGACCAGAGGACGGTTTGTGAGAGCGTGCGATGCCACTGGAGTAATGAGGAAACCGGATACTTCCGGCGACACGATCGGACCGCCGGCAGCCAAAGAATAAGCGGTGGAACCAGTAGGCGTTGCGATGATAAGTCCATCCGCCTTGTACTGGGAAACAAACCTGCCGTTGACCATCACTTCAAAATCAGTGATTCGCGCCACCGCGCGCTGGTTCATCACAATGTCGTTAAGCGCGTTATACTCGGCCATGCACTTGCCGTTGCGGCACACTCTGCACTGCAGCATGCCGCGCTGGCTCAACTCGCAGTTTCCGGCGTCAATGGCCTCCAGCGCTTTCTTGATTTCATCCTGTCTGATTTCCGTCAAAAAACCCAGCGATCCAAGATTTACTCCCAGGATTGGGATGCCCGCGCGAGCCACATTCCGAGCCGTGGCCAGCAGCGTTCCATCACCGCCCAGCACGACCACAAAATCAGGCTTCTTGTCGATCAGTTCCTCACGTTCGGCGGGCTCGGCAGCGGGCCAGAATTCTCGCGCGACCGCATCGGCCGTGATTTGATATTCGTGTGAGGTAAGCCATCCGGCCACCTCCGGCACCATGCGTCGCAGTTCCGGCTTACCCTGCTTGGAGATAATGGAGGCTCGTTTCATCAGAATTCCGCGTGCAGCAGAAACTCCCGGTTTCCCTCGCCGCCCAGAATGGGCGATTCGATTACATCCAGTTTACGGCCTCCCAGCTTTTCCACGCTGTCGCGGACTTTGTCGATGGCGCCCATCTGCGCCTGCTCATCGCGTACGATTCCGCCCTTGGCGACACGTTCTCTTCCGACTTCAAATTGCGGCTTGACCAACACCACCATCGCGCGCCCCGTCACGTCCGGCTCTGTAAAGGCTGCTTGCAACACGCTGGGGAGGATGAGTGTAACAGAGATGAATGACACGTCGACGGCGATAAAAGTAACGGGCAATTGAGCACCCGTGTTGTAAAGCTGCTCCCGGTCCAAATAGCGCGCGTTGGTGTTTTCCAGCAGCTTCACACGCCCGTCATTTCGCAGCCGCAGCGAGATCTGGCCGTAACCGGTGTCAACTGCAATCACCTGGGCAGCATCATGCTGTAACATGCAATCGGTGAAGCCGCCTGTGGAAGCCCCGACGTCCAGACATGTGCGCTGATGCAAGTCGATCTCCCAATATTGAAGCGCTGCTTCAAGCTTCAGCCCTCCCCGACTGACATAACGCAGGTCTTCACCCAGCAGTCGAAGCTCAGCATCGTGCTCGACATTTGTTCCCGCCTTCTCCACCTTCTGGCCGTCAACCAACACGCGACCAGCCAGAAGCAGGGCTTGGGCGCGTTCGCGGGACGGCACCAGTCCGCGCTCCACCATCAATTTGTCGACACGAGTCTTCATCAACATCAAATCTGCTGGGCTGCCTTCAGTTTCGGTTTGCCCAATTGTGCAATTTAAATCAGCGCCTGAACAAAAATTTTTCCTAGATTCGGCTTCGCACTCGATCCAGTGCAAACAGTAAAAAGATGCCGGTTTACGGATGGTTACCTTCGTCACAAAGGCATTTTCCACATTGTTTTTCACTTTCCTGTTGAAAATCAGGCTGAAGAAATGGAAGCAAACTTGCGATCCTCTTTTCACCAGGCAAAAGAGATTCATACTTAAGGCGTCAACCCGCACAAGCCAGCCCGTTTATGATGGTAATCCGATTTAAGTATCATTCGGATACCGTTCATCCATGCCTGCAAATAACAACCGAGACGCCGACTCATCCAGGCAGCAAGGTCGCCACACCACAAGCAGCAAAAACAACCACGCATCTCCCATGAGCGCTGCACGCCTGAAGCGGCTCTACAGCTCCATGTTGCAGTCTCGCATGACAAACGCTCTTTTGCGCAAGAACGACGCGGACGCGGCTCATGGTACTGGGCTGGAAGCTATCATCGCAGGACCCGCTGTCCACCTGAATGCGAACGATCTGATCGCACCTTCTCCTTACAGAGCCTTGGCTCGCCTGGTACAGGGCACGCCCTTCGCAGACATCTTTGCGGAGTGCACAACAAAGCCCGGCAAGAGTGCCAGCAAAGACGGCTCAACTGCAATAGGAGAACAGCTTCATCTCGCGGCGGGCATGGCGCTTGCTTGCAAGCTGATGAAGAAAGATTCCGTTGTTCTTTGTCTGGCAATTTCAGACGAAGAACCGGATTGCTGGTGGAACGCTGTTCGCTTTTCCGCTGGCCATAAATTGCCCGTAGTGTTCGTCCTGGCGCATGCAATTGAGAAGCAACCGCGTGACGCCGGCGGTCTCCGAATCCGCGCTCAGAAGCTTGCGCCGGCCATCACCGTGGATGGCAACGATGCTGTCGCGGTCTCCCGTGTCGCGGAGGAAAGCACGCGGCGCGCGCGGCAGGGATTGGGCCCGTCGTTGATTGAATGCCTGCTTGATCGCAGGCACGATCCGCTCCTGTTCATGGAGAATTATCTGAAACAGCGCGCCCTCTGGTCAGCCCCATGGAAGCAGGGGCTTGTGCGCAGATTTAGTCATGAACTGACTGCGGCAAGATTGCATCAATATCCGGGTTAGTGCCGCAGGTCCCGCGCATCATCTCTCAAGATTCCAAAATGCTGAACCGCGGGTGGCACATCATCCATGGTACGACGCCGCAAAACCGGGCCATCATTGCCGGCCCTGTTACGCCGCAGAACGAGTGCTTCACCTGAATCTTTGAGCAGCCGCTGGCGGGCCTCTTCGAAATCACTTGTATCCACGACATACTCGGCACGCGCCGGCAGCATGGTTGCAATTTCTTTCTGCGCGCGCTCTATGCGGTCATAGTTCATGGGATGAGTAGCAAATACCCTGGCCATGAAATGCTTGCTTAAGGGATCGGACTTCAGGCGCTCAAGAAAATTGACGAACGCGGCCGGATCGTAGCCGGCAGCGTACTCATATTCAATCCCAAGCAGGTCCGCCTCGCGTTCTGCGTCCCGGCTGAATTTCCTCACGCTAAAGGGAAATGCCAGGCCGGACACCTGATGTACGGCCATGCTTACAGGCCCGCCCAGGAAGATGAACGGAATAGAAGCCATATTCCATAGCCTCACTTTGCTCATGTTCCTGGTGGTGTGGCGAGCGGCAACGTGCGCAATTTCGTGGGCCATCACCGCGGCCAGCTCAGATTCATTCTGTGCGGCCATAATGAGGCCCGTATCCACATACAGGTATCCGCCGGGAAGGGCGAATGCATTCACTTGGTCACTGTCAATCACCTTGATGACAAACGGGATCCTCGCATCAGAGTTTCGCGCCAACCGCTCACCCAATTGTTGAACGTAATGAGTGACCACCGCGTCCTTGAGCAGAGGGTTGTGCCTCTCAACCTGTTCCGCCATTCTTCTGCCGATCTCCTGCTCCTGCTCGATGGAGTACATGTTGAAGCCCTTGTCGACGCGCCGCTCCCCAATGCGGGTCACGTCATATTTTCCCGGCTTTTCATTCGTGGGCTTCTGCGGCGCATTCGCGCTCCTGGGCGCGGCAGGAGGTTGGTCCTTTGCAGTAAGAGCACGCACCGGCTCCTTGCGAGGCACGATGGAGACAGCAGGCAATGAAGACTGGCCGAAGCCTGGCACTGCACCTGCAAACCACGTGCAGAGAGCGAGCAAGCTCAAGCGAAACGAAATGCGGTGTGAAATCTTCCCGTGAGTCGGGGCAAGGGTCGAGGGCGGCATTAGGAAAACTCCCCGGTCCGAGCCGTGACGGGCAAACGGGATCGGCTCTGGACGAACACGCCGGCCAGATCTGCTGTTCAAGGAAACAGCACTGGCCCATGTTGGTCACGGAGTATGCGCCAATCATCTACTCCCTGCAAGGCAAATCGAAAGAAGCTGCGAAAGCACAATCCAGAGAAGCAGTGGGAGTTAATTGGTCTCCAGACGATGCACAAGATCGTCGCAGTGACGCAGCCGCGACGATCAATGGTGGGGAGAAGGCTTTGCCTAAGTGTTTGCTTTCAAAACTTTTGCAAGCTCATGGTCTGCGCAGGGCAGCATCTTTAGTGAAGTATGCTCAACTTTTTGCATTCAGGATCTTGACAATCTCAGCTATTGCACCTACAATTAGCACTCGATGGGCATGAGTGCTAGCAGCTCGTCAGAAACCCCAAAGTCTTAGTAAATCCAATATTCAAAGAAGGAGTAGTTCCATGGCAAAGCTGACTCCACTCGGAGAGCGTGTTCTGGTCCGTCGCGTCCAGGAAGCAGAGACAGTTCGTGGCGGCATCATCATCCCCGATACAGCAAAGGAGAAGCCGCAGGAGGGTGTGGTTGTGGCCGTAGGTACCGGCAAGTATGACAAAGGCCAACACGTCCCCATGACGGTGAAAGAAGGCGATCGCATCCTGTTTGGAAAATATTCCGGCAGCGACATCAAGATTGACGGCGAAGAGTTCCTGATCCTTAAGGAAGAAGAAATTTTTGGCATTCTCACCGGGTCGGCCAAACCCGTCGAACGTGAGAAAGCTACCGCAGGCCGCCGCTAAGCGGCGCTCGCGCTCACGAGCGCTGAGACAAGGATTTTCTGAAACGCATTTTCACCGCCCCAGGCGGAAAGATCTGATAGGAGATACAAGAAATGCCGAAACTGATTGTGCATGGTGAAGAATCGCGCCAGGCCATTTTGCGCGGAGTGAACGTGCTGGCCGACGCTGTGAAGGTCACCCTGGGCCCGAAGGGCCGCAATGTAGTCATCAACAAAAAATTTGGCTCACCCGTCATCACTAAGGACGGCGTGACGGTGGCCAAGGAAATCGAACTCGGTGAGAACCTGGAGAACATGGGTGCACAGATGGTGCGAGAAGTCGCCAGCAAGACCAGCGACGTGGCTGGCGACGGCACTACCACCGCTACCGTTCTGGCGCAGGCCATCTATCGCGACGGCGTAAAGACCGTTGCCGCCGGCGCCAACCCGATGGCCCTGAAGCGGGGCATTGAGCGCGCTGTAAACACCATCTGCGGAACCATCGGAAAAGATGGCGAGCGCAGCAAGGGCTTCCTGGACAGCCTGTCCAAGCCTGTCAGCGGCGACATGATTGCCCAAGTCGGAACCATCTCGGCGAACAATGACGAGACCATCGGCCGCATCATTGCCGAAGCGATGAAGAAGGTCGGCAAAGACGGCGTGATCACGGTGGAAGAGTCGCGCACCATGGAAACGCTGCTGGAAGTGGTGGAAGGAATGCAGTTCGACCGCGGCTATCTTTCCCCTTACTTCGTAACCGATCCCGAGCGCATGGAAGCCGCTCTGGAAGATGCCTACATCCTGATCAATGAAAAGAAGATCAGCAGCATGAAGGACCTCCTCCCCATCCTGGAGCAGGTTGCCAAGCAGGGCCGTCCGCTGCTCATAATCGCGGAAGATGTTGATGGCGAAGCGCTCGCGACCCTGGTGGTCAACAAGCTGCGTGGCACACTGCAGGTCTGCGCCGTGAAGGCGCCTGGCTTCGGCGATCGTCGTAAGGCCATGCTGCAAGATATCGCCATTTTGACCGGCGGTAAGGCTATTACGGAAGACCTCGGCCTCAAACTGGAAGGCGTCCAGATCAGCGACCTTGGCCGCGCCAAGAAAGTCACCATCGACAAGGACAACACCACGATCGTGGAAGGCAAAGGCAAGGGCGTAGAGATCGAAGGCCGCGTAAAGGAAATCCGCGGACAGATCGAGAACGTCACCAGCGACTACGACCGCGAGAAGCTGCAGGAGCGGTTGGCGAAGCTGGTGGGTGGCGTTGCCGTAATCAAAGTGGGCGCCGCAACCGAAACCGAAATGAAGGAAAAGAAAGCCCGCGTCGAAGATGCCATGCACGCGACCCGCGCAGCCGTGGAAGAAGGCATTGTCCCTGGCGGCGGCGTTGCTCTGGTGCGTTGCGCGGCGGCACTCGATGATCTCAAAATCAAGAACGATGATGAGATGACCGGCGTGGAAATTGTGAAGCGCGCTCTGGAAGAGCCTCTCCGCCAAATTGTCAACAACTCCGGCGAGGAAGGCGCGATTGTGGTCGGCAAGATTCGTGAATCGAAAGAAACGAACTTCGGCTACAACGCCCAGACCGACAAGTTCGAGGACCTGGTTAAGGCCGGCGTCATCGATCCCACCAAGGTCACCCGCACCGCTCTTCAGAACGCGGCTTCCATTGCTGCTCTGATGCTCACCACTGAAGCCCTCGTCTCCGATATTCCGGAAGAGAAGAAGGCGACCCCCGAGCATGGCGGCATGCCATACGGTGGATAACTCAATTTAGCTCGCTCCCATGGACAAGCCCCTGTCGAAAGGCAGGGGCTTCTTTTTCCCCATCTGCTCAGAAAAGTGAACTGTCGCCGGATTTCGTTTGCTTTAGAGCAGCGAGCTGGGATAACGTTCCAGTCAACTCCCCCACATTGCAAAATCAGGCGCTCGGTTCGATCGTGACGGAACCGAGGCCGGAGTACTCTGGATGGTTTTCCTGGAATCAATACCATGGCCCGAGTTGGCCGTGTATGTCGCCTTCGTCGTTTGTGCCCTGTTGCCGCTGATTTTGACGGTGACATTGCGCAACCATTTTGTGCGCTACAAGCAACGATCCCTAGACGACGATTTGAAAAAGCTTCGCGCCACGGAGAGCAGTCTGGTGAAAAGCTGGGGGGACAGCAGGGGGTAAGCGAGGAAATTGAGCATTACTACAGCAGGCTGGCTTTGTGGGTGCCTTCCGGCTTGCTCTCATTCCTCTGGTTTCCCCCAAGAACCCACTTTCCCAGCATGGGCATCGAGATTATCCGGTACTTCCCCTACTCATGCGGCCGCTCCTTTGGCCTTCCTGGCCATCGGTCAGGCGACTCTTTGTGGACTACTTGGAAGAACAGCTCAAAACCATGAAAGCTCTGAAAGTCATTGAGCCGCTCTCCAGGATGCTCAGCGCATACGTGATCCTGTTCGCAGTGACATACGGAGAAGTCGCATTCTTGTTTTTTGGAAACAGCAAATGGTTTTTCCCCCAGAATGTTTCGTTCACGCTGCCCCTGACCATGGTTTTTATCGGCGCTTATCTTTTCAACCTGGGAATGATCATCCGGCGGTTGTACGTCTATGACCTCAACGACAACCTGTTCTGGGGCGCAATCAACCGTTTACTGCTGAGTGTGGGGATTGGCATTGCGCTGGATCTGGCCTTGACGGCACACGACGGCAACTTGCATGCCACCCTGATCGTCTTCTTTGCCATACCCTTCATGTTGAATAAGGTACTGGTGGGCGTATTGCGGGCTGCGACGAGTCAGTTGGGCGTCATGCTTAACATCTCGGCGGCCATCCTGAGCGCGTCGGGTTTGCAGGAAGTAAGCGGAATCAATATCTGGAAGGAATACCGGCTGGAAGAGGAAGGCATAGATTATAACGTAAGGACGTTGATCGACTGGATCGATCAGGCGATTGTGATCTGCCGCTTCGGAGATAAGACAGACAAAATGCGCGCCGAGGGGGTGAACATCAGCGCGGTGGAACTGGCGCAGGAAGCTCCGGAGAACAATCGGCCGAACTCTACATTTGTACCAAAACTGGCTGGCATTCCAGGCATGGAAGCTGAGATCCTGACCGCGCAATTGAATTCGATGTAAGAAGACGAATTCATTCAGACCTTGTGGACCCTGTGGCAGACCCGGCCTGAAACACCGTTGGGCGCGCAAGCCATGACAGCGTAAAACGGATCATGTCTTTCTGCTCACTGTTCAGCTTCGTACGATATTTGCACTCTCTATCCCGCGAATCGCATTGCTCAAGTCAATGACCAGCTGTGGCTGCTCCAGAGTGTACGTAAGATGAGGTCGATTTTCCTATACATCAAGGATTAGCCTCGGCAGACGCACTCCACAATCTGTACCCACGCTTCAAGTTACCCACTACATGTCTAAGTCAGACAGGGCCATGGCTACCGTTTTCCCGCCCGGAGACCGCATACAGAATCAGTTCCACACGGCTGGAAATACCCAGTTTTTCATAGATCCGGAATAAGTGGTTTTTGATGGTGTGCTCGCTCACGCTAAGACGCGACGAAATTTCTTTGTTCGTAAAGCCCTGCGCGACCAGCGGGAGAATCTCCTGTTCGCGCCTGGTAAGGAGCGCCTTTCCCTGGGAATTAACGCATCGTAACGGCATGGCATTTTCCAGCGCTCCAAGCACCTGCTGCAGGTCAGCGCTGCTCGCCCATATTTGGCCGCTGTGCACTGCTGCAATACACCGTCCCAGTAGCTGCATGGATGCGGATCGTTTGAAAACCCCGCGTGCACCTGCACGGAACGCGTCTGTAACGCTCTCGTGGTCAGAATCATCCATGAGCACCACACAACGCGTTTTCGGGGAAAGCTGACGCACTTGACGAACCACCTCCAATCCACGATAAGGACCGTCCGCCAAATGCGTACTGACGACCACGATATCGGGAACACTCTCTACAATCGCCTTCATCGTTTCATTGAAGCTGACTGCGCGCGTGAGAATGCTGAGCGTCTTCACCCTGCCCAGTGCTCGAGCCAGCAGCTCTGAAGTCATAAAGCTGGCGTCGCTTACAATTACGGAGATGCGTTGGTCCCGGCTGGAGACCAGTTCTTTTGCTTGCTCATGTTCGCTAGGCTTTACGGATTTGTACCCAGTTTCCTGCGCCCTTTCTAGAGGCTCACTTGCGGGAACTCCAACACTACTTCTCATACAACACCCCTGAGTGATGAACCGAAGACACGCCTGCGAAGTTATTGATCATTCAATCTTGCAATGGGAATCCGCCTCCAGGCTGTAATCGACAACACACGGTACGCCACGACCGTTGTCGATGGATCGGAAGATCACGCGGGCCTGGGCAGGAGACCCCTTCATGAGAGACGCCTATTGTCTAACTTGCGGAAAACTTGCTTCTCAGAAAGATGCAAGCCGCGCTACGTGGTTGCCGCGAAGCGCGACTTATTGTGTGCACGTTCGAAGGGGCGACCTGCAATCACGAAAACTGCGAAGCGCGTGAAACGCCAGTGCTTGCTCGGATTTCTTAATTTCTTCCAATCCAGCGCGTGAGAAAAGGAGTCGCGATATTTCTGAGAATCTTTTCCTGCAGCCCTAGCTCTCGCGACTCGCATGGTTAGTGGAGATTTCCTTCTCAGTTCGTCAACAGCATTCTACTCCTTGCGAGTGATTTGACCACAGGCTAGGATTTCTCGCAATGGGCAGGTAACTCCTGTTTGGGGCGTGCCCTCTTGGGAACTCTGAATCTAGCAATCCTCAATGTCGTTGAGAGTAGCGAAGCTGCGCGCGGCAGTGCTGGGTCGAAGGGCTAGCCAATAATCATCGAGAGAATATAAGAAATGTCTGAGCTTGGAAGTGCCACTTCCCCCGTTGACCAGGTTCATGAAGAACGCTGGTACACCGTCTACACACGCACACGTCATGAAAAATCTGTTGCTGAGCACTGTTCACAGCGCGGTATAACAGCCTTTCTTCCGTTATATCAAGTACAGAAGCGATGGAAGCAGCGGCTGGCTCAGGTACTCTTACCTCTTTTTCCCTCATATCTCTTTGTGCACATCGCTCTTCACGATCGCTTCCGCATTCTCGGACTTCCCGGCATCGTGTCATTAGTATGCTTTAATAATGTTCCAGCCCAAGTACCCGAGTCACAGATCGAATCCCTGAAGCAAGCTGTAATCTTAGGCAGGGCTGAACCGTATGTCTATCTGCATTCCGGGAAGCGAGTGCGGGTTACGGCTGGTCCACTGGTAGGGTTAGAGGGGATTATTGTAGAGGTAAAAAACAGGGTACAGGTGATTGTCTCATTCGAATGGATGGCCCGGTCCGTGGCAGTTTCCCTCAATGCTGCGGACGTAGAGGCTCTGCGTTGAGTGGAGGCAGATCGGTTTCGGATAATCGGTATGTATGCAGGTTCCACAACAAATGGGTCAAAGGGTAGCCCAGTGCCTGCACCTGGCAGCGCACTCGTAGGCGAACATAGCGATGAGTTTCTGCGGCACTTTGGATTCCGGGAGTCTCCCTTCGGTGTAACGCCGAATCCGGCGTTCCTCTTTTGCTCCAGAATGCATCGTGCCGCCCTGGAATCCATGACTCAATCAATCGAGTCCAATCTGGGATTTACTGTTCTGCTCGGGAACCCCGGAATGGGCAAGACCACGCTGCTGCTTCAACTGCTAACGCAATATCGCGATTCTGCTCGCACGGCATTCATCTTTCAGACCCAGTGCAAGCGATATGAGCTGCTCCGCTATCTCGCTTCAGAACTTGAACTGCCGGTGAAACATGATGAGGTCTCCTTGCATCAGCGGCTCAAGGAGATGCTCGTGAACGAGGCTCGTGCTCGTCGAAAAGTCCTCATCTTCATTGATGAAGCGCAAAACCTGCACCAGTCGTCGCTGGAAGCAATTCGTCTGCTCTCTGACTTTGAAACGCCGCGGGCCAAGCTACTGCACATCATACTCGCCGGTTCCTCGAGACTGGGCGAGACGCTGCTCGCGCCCGAACTGTCCCAATTGGCACAGCGGGTTTCAACTGTCTGCCGGCTCGAGCCTTTGGCCCCCGAAGAAGTGAAAAGTTATGTGATTTTTCGTCTGAGAGTTGCGGGCGGACAAGATGCGGGTAGCCTTTTTTTGCCGGACGCGCTAGCGGAGGTAGCCGAGAAAAGCGAGGGCATTCCTAGACTGATTAATTCTATCTGCTATCGTGCGCTGTCTATTGCTAACGCTACCGGGGAGCGACACATCACCAGTTTTCTGGTTCTCCAGGCCGCTAGAGAGCTTGACTTATCGAGCTCACCTGGAGCCCTAGCTTCAAGCGTTGTGCCTCCTGCGTTGAGAATGGAGGAGACGTTTGGCCTCGGGCGAGAACAAAAGGAAACGCCTCAGGTCTCAAGAGCCGCAAACCCGGCTTTGCAGGAAAGCCCAGCGACAAAAAGAACGCAACTCTCTTCGGCTGCCATTTCCGTCCCGGTGGACGCTGACAACAGGGCAGACCCTGCTCGGCGAGACCGAAAGGCCGGTACAGGATTCAATCCAACAGAAGGATACGCTACGAATCCGGGACCGGCCAGGCGCACCCCTCCCCAGCGCGCAATAGGGGCGAGAGGTTTCAGCCTAAAGCGTTGGAATGTGAACACTGATCGTTCTGCTCTCGCACTGATGGTGTTGCTGTTGCTTGTGTTCGGCCTGTGGGCCAGCTGGTACAAGTTGCGGGGAGGGTCGAGTGCGGTGAAACAGGACTCCGCATTTGGAGCACCAACTGGCCGGGCTTCCACGGATGCTGACAACAAAGAATTATCTTCTCTGCTTCCGGAAATGTTAGCGCTCCATTCCCCGGCGGTTATTCCAGACTCAGTTGTCTCCCGAAAAGGAGTTGGCGGCAATAGGGCGCCGGCTCTGATCCAAACTCTACCGCAGGATCAACCATCGAAGATTCACTTATCCCCAGCTGACCCAGACCAGAGAGTCCTTCATTCTGCCGCCAGCAATCGTGCTGTGATGATGTCTAATGAAGTGGTCCCGCCCATTCTGACGAACCCGATACAGCTACCGGTAGTCCCGCAGCTAAGTAGCCAGTCAAATAGATTGGAGCCTGCCTTAACAAGTGAGCCTGCAGATCAACATCAACCTTTCCCTCGCAAGGCCATCAAGGTTGTTTCGCCGAAGTATCCCAAGTTGGCTGAACTAAGGCATATCGAGGGAGATGTGCTGCTTGAGTTGTATATTGATTCAAGTGGAAACGTTCAGAAAGTACGAGCTGTCAGTGGAAACTCTGCATTGACGGAAGCGGCCCAAGAAGCGGTACGCCAATGGCGATACACTCCCGTCCAGAATGATCAACCATCCAGTGCTTCCGTTACCTGGGTTCGTTTCACTTTCAAGCTGAATCCCGAGGCGAAGAGATGAACGTCTCGTTCCCAGAACAGTTTTGTGAAGGGCGTTTGCCAGATCGCCCATGAGTAGAGATTTCGAGCTATTGCGAAAAGTGGAGGAGCGGTCGAAGGGTCCCGCCGGTATTCCTCGCCGCCAAGTCTCACCGGGCTTTGGCCGCCACGGTGACGTGGCTGAATTGCCACCTCCTTTGTTATCCGGAACACGGGATTCTGACTGGCTCAAAGCATTCACAGTTGTCCAAAAAAGATGGCGTGTTGCCGCAACCTTTACTCTGATCGTGGTCACCGGGGCTGCTCTTATTGCGCTCTTGGTCAAGCCCGAGTACCAACCGGTCGGCCGGTTAGAAATTGATCCGCCAGGCTCAGAGACATTCACAATGCAGGCGAACGGAAGTCCCCCGAGCGAAACGCAGTATCTTGAAACGCGAGCCCAGAATCTGCAAAGCGACGATCTGGCAATAGCTGTGATCCGGAAGCTCGGGCTCGATCGAAATTCTGACTTTAATTCGCGGGTCCCTCCCGCTACAGATCCGGCACATGGCCTCAGGCTCTCTGCCGCGGAGAGCGCCGCATTGCAAACGTTCCGCTCTCGACTCAAAGTGGTGCACGATCCCACCAGTCACATGATCAGCGTGAGCGTAATTGCTCACGAACCGGGGCTGGCTGCGAGTGTCACAAACGCGCTGATGCAAACCTTCATCGATCGTAGCTTAAAGATGAGACATGATGAGATCGCCAGCTCAAGAGCGTGGCTGCAGGGACAGCTCGACGATATTAGCGCCAAGGTGGAGCAATCGAATCGAGATCTTGCTGCTTTCCAGAAACGGACCGGGGTGGCCGAGATCGACGAAGCACGAAACACATTTGGCGACCTGATGACCGACTTGAACCGACAGATGACTCAGGTTCAATCAGAACGCATTCAGCTCGAATCATACCTGCAGAAAGCCCGCCAAGGAGGAGTTGATTCTCTGCCACAGGTCCGCGAGAACCCAGTGGTCCAGAAGCTCACGGAGAATCTGGCCGAGGCGCGAAGCCAACTCTCACAAGATCTGGTCATCTATGGCGTTAATCATCCAAACACCAGGAAGCTGCAGAACCAGGTTGACGAGCTGGGAAAGCAGCTCAGCAACGAGAGGAAGGAAGCGCTCGACCAGTTGCGAGTCAGTTACAATGCTGCCCGTGCCCGTGAAAGACTGATGGCCGCGCAAAAGAAGGAGGCCAGCAAAACCATCAGCGACATGGCGGAATACAACACGCTCAAGAAGCAGGCGCAAGCCCAGACCTCACTGTACAACACTCTTCTGGCCAGGATCGAAGAAGCAGGAATCGCTGCCGCCTCGCAATCCAGCAACTTTCGGATCGTGGATTTTGCTCGCGTACTGGACCGGCCCACGCGCCCGCATCCTCTCCGCTATCTTGCCTTTGGTCTAACCGCCGGCCTTATGGGTGGAATTGTGCTGGCCTTCCTGCGCGAAAAGATGAGCCGGCCGTTGCGCAGTCCGCAGGATATTCGTGATTGGAGCGGCATACCGTCTGTGTCATTGATTCCCGAATTTGCCTCCAACGGATCCCACGGCGTCACTAAACTGTTGAAGGCGGCGACTTCCTCTGAAGGGCCGGCAAAATTTCTGGTTGAACGCCCGCATTCCCCTGAATCGGAAGCAATGCGCGCCCTGCAAGCAAACATCATTCTCGCAAAAGAAGGTCAGCCCCAGGCGTTATTGGTTACCTCCTCATTACCCGGTGAAGGCAAGACGACGGTTGCGGTGAACCTGGCCCTGGCCCTCTCTCAGTCCCGCAGAACTTGTCTGGTGGATGCCGATTTACGTCGCCCCTGCGTAGCACGCAGTTGCGGCGTGGATTCCAGCGTAGGTCTGGGAGACGTTCTACTTGGATCTGTGCCCCTTATGGAGGCTGTGGTGACCGTGCGCGAATCTCCACACTTGTCCGTGCTGCCGGGCGGAGAGCCGAGTGATGAGCGCGCGCACCTGGTCGCCGGAACGGCAATGGATTCAATCATGGAATCTCTACGCGCTCAATTTGATTTCATCGTGCTCGACTCGTCCCCCATCATTCCTTATGCCGAGGGGCGCGCGCTCTCCACCATGACTGATGGCATCATTTTTGTAACTCGCTCGGGAATTACTCCTGGTCCCGCCATGGCGCGCAGCATGGAGCTGCTCTCTGAGGTCAGGTCACCACGGATCCTCAAAGTTGTGCTGAACGCGCACGATTTCCCCGCTCAGGATTATTACTACTATTCGTACAAACGCAGTTGACCTTGACTGCCCCCCGCAACAAAAGCCACATGGACAACAGAGTTCGCTACATGCAGTTCTTTTTGTACCAGCGCAAAATACTCATCGTCCTCCTGCAAGGTCTGCTGGTAATGGCAACGTATTACATGGCGTTTGCTTTGAGGCTGGATTTCTCCCTGGATGCCAGGTCTCGTACGCTTTTCTTGCTTTCGCTCCCATGGGTACTAGCCATCAAGCTGGTGGTTTTCCGCAGTTGTGGTCTGCTGCAGGGATGGTGGAGATATGCGGGAATGAGCGATCTGGTAGACATAACCAAAGCAAGCCTGATCAGCAGTGGGTTGATATATGCGGGCTTGTGGGCCGGGCTGTGGCCGAGGCCGGGATATCCACGATCGGTTGTTTTGATTGATATGGTACTTACCGTTTTCTGCATTGGAGGCGTGAGATTTCTGGTTCGCGCATATACGGAAACGGCCCAAACTTATGTAGCCCAAAAGGAAACCTTGGTGGTAGGAGCCGGTGTTGCTGGCAGTACCATCATGCGGGAGCTGAAGCAAAATCCGGATCTGGATTACAAGCCGATAGGGTTCGTTGATGACGATATTACCAAGGTGGGCATCAGGATTCACGGAAAACGGGTGCTGGGCACGACGAACGACATTGCCTCCCTTGTCGCGAAACACAACGTCAAGTGTGTTTTGATCGCAATTCCCTCTGCCACAGGTAGGAAAGTCGATGAGATCATCAGTAAGTGTTCGCAATCCAGGGTGGAACTAAAAATCCTTAATGGAGTTGGAAAACGCATTGCAGGGCAATCACGCATTGACCAGATACGTCGGGTGCGTCTTGAGGACCTGCTGGGCCGGGCGCCCGTTCGCCTGGATTTGGGCAACATCCAGAAAAAGCTGCAGAGCCAATCGATACTGATTACTGGAGCTGGAGGTTCCATAGGTTCCGAGCTTACCCGGCAGGTGTCTCAGTTTCAGCCGGGCAAAGTGGTACTGCTGGAGCGATCAGAAAATGATCTGTTCCGGCTTTGCTGTGAACTTCGGCGGGACTTTCCCATGCTGGATTACATTCCTGTTGTCGGCGACATTCTGGATGTAGCACTGCTGCGAGAAGTATTCGCGGTACACCGGCCGCATTCCGTTTTTCACACCGCCGCGTACAAGCACGTTCCCATGATGGAGACGAACTGCTTCCAGGCGGTGACGAATAACATTTTTGGTACATACAATGTAGCGCTGGTGGCTCGGCAATTCGAGGTAAAGGATTTTGTCATGATCTCCACCGACAAAGCCGTAAAGCCAACCAACATCATGGGAGTCACCAAACGCATAGCCGAGCTGATCGTTCTGGGGCTTCAGCACCAGCGCACGCGGTTTGTGGCGGTCCGGTTCGGCAACGTTCTCGGAAGCAATGGCAGTGTACTCCCCACCTTCGAAGAGCAGATCCGGCACGGCGGACCGGTTACGGTCACTCATCCGGAGGCCAGGCGGTACTTCATGCTGATTCCTGAGGCGGTGCAGCTGGTCCTGCAGGCATCCACGATGGGACGCGGCGGAGAAATTTTCATCCTCGACATGGGTGAAGACGTAAAGATTGACGACCTCGCGAGAAACGTGATCCAGCTTGCGGGCCTTGAACCCGGCAAAGATATTCAGATCGTTTACACCGGTTTGCGTCCGGGCGAGAAGCTCACGGAAGAGTTGCGCCTCCAGGCAGAAGACCTGGCGGCGACAACACACGAAAAGATCCAGGTGCTGCAAAGCGGCAAGGTGGACTTTCTCCAGGTGCGCGGCTGGCTCGACGAGCTCTCAACTGTTGTGGATTCCAGAAACGTGTACGGCCTGATCAAAACCTTAATCTCCGCAGTTCCTGAATACTCTCCCAGTCAGGAAATCCTGACTCTCTGTGACGTGGACCGTCACGATTCCATCTCACGTTACCGCCGCGGTCGCGCTAGCCTGGCCGCTCAGTTCAGCGACGCTGCCGCCTAGTCTGACTCAAGGCAAACCAAGCTCGTCGTGTCATTGTGCGAAGCCCGCGCTTTGACGATCCAGATTCCATAAAGGAGCAGAATTGACAACTGAAGGGGTAGTTAAATCAGCAGTTGAGCAGCAGGAAAAGGCGGCGCCACTCCAGTTCCTCGACTTGAGGCAGCAGTTTGAACAGATTCGGAACGAGGTGATGGACGCGGTGACACGCGTCATGGAGAGCCAGCGTTTTGTGCTGGGGCCCGAGGTGGAGCTACTGGAAAAAGAAATATCCGATTACCTGGGCTGTCGTTTTGCGGTAGCTTGCGCATCCGGAACGGACGCGCTGATTCTGACGCTCATGGCAGCCGGGGTCGGGACAGGCGATGAAGTCATCACAACGCCATTCACCTTTGTCGCCACTGCGAGTGCTATCGTGCGTGCCGGAGCGACGCCTGTTTTCGCCGACATTGATCCCGTGACTTACAACATCGACGCGGAGAGTGTGTCTCGCGCCATCACCTCCAGGACGCGGGCCATTATCCCCGTTCACCTGTTCGGTCTTCCTGCAGAAATGGGGGCGATCATGGATGTGGCCCGGCAGAACGGAATTACTGTGATTGAAGACGCAGCGCAAGCGATTGGCGCCGTATATCAGGGCAGAAAAGCGGGGACAATCGGCGCGATGGGCTGCTTCAGCTTTTTCCCTTCCAAAAATCTCGGCGCAGCCGGCGATGGTGGCATGATCACTACCAACGACCCAAAGCACGCGGATCGCCTGCGTCTGCTACGTGTCCACGGAAGCCGCCACAAGTATCAATACGAAATTCTCGGCACCAATAGCCGCCTGGACGCTTTGCAGGCGGCGATTCTGAGAGTCAAGCTGCGCCATCTGGAAGACTGGACGGAACAACGGCGCCGCAATGCGGAGAATTATCGCAGGTTGCTTGCAAGCTCCGTGGCGGGAAGCCACCTGATGTTACCCGCCGAACCGAAAGGAACACGCCACGTCTACAACCAGTTCACCGTCCGCTGCACCGAGCGCAACTCGTTGCGTGACCACCTGCATGGTAAGGGAGTGCCAACTGAAATCTACTATCCCTGTCCTCTGCACCTCCAGCCGGCATTCGCGTATCTCGGTTATGCTGAGGGCAGCTTGCCCCATGCAGAAGCCGCTGCGCGAGAAGTGTTTTCTCTCCCGGGCTATCCAGAGCTTACCGCAGATCAGCAGTTCATGATCGTGAGTGCCCTCGCGCAATTCTTCAACGAAATTTCTGCAAGTACGAGAAAAGGAGAAATGATCCATGGGTAGACCGAACATTGCCGTTATCGGTTGTGGTTATTGGGGTAAGAATGTGGTGCGGGCATTTCATAAGCTGGGTGCTCTACGTTACGTGTGTGACGTGCGCCCGCAGGTGCTCGATGCCGCTCGTGAAAAATATGGCGTGCAAACGAGCCGCAACATTACGGAGGTTCTGGCAGACCCGGAAGTGGAGGGCGTCGCAATCGCCGCGCCGGCCGTTCACCATTATCATCTGGTCAGGCAGGCTCTCGAAGCCGGCAAGCACGTTCTGGTCGAGAAACCGTTAGCGCTGCGCCTGGAAGAAGGACGGCATCTGGCCGAAATTGCTGACGCGCGAGAGCGCGTACTGATGGTCGGACATATCCTCCAATATCATCCCGCAATTCTTAAACTGAAGGAGCTGATTTCAGCGGGAGAGCTGGGGAGAATCAAATATATCTATTCTTCGCGACTCAATCTTGGCAAGCTGCGGGCGGAGGAAAATATCCTGTGGAGCTTTGCTCCGCATGACATTTCTGCTGTCCTGTACCTTCTGGAAGAAATGCCAATACGCGTATCCAGCCAGGGCGGCACTTATGTGGACTCTCGCGTGGCGGACACGACTTTGAGCACCTGCCAATTTTCGAGTGGCGTGAACGTTCATATTTTTGTGAGCTGGTTGCATCCTTTCAAGGAGCAGAAGCTGACGATTGTCGGGGGCAGGAAGATGGCTGTCTTTGATGACGTCGAACCAGAACGAAAACTGGTTCTGTACTCGCATCGCATCGACTGGGTCGACCGCATGCCGGTCGCCTTCAAGGATGGGGGGCAGCTCGTGCCCATTCCAAAAGACGAGCCACTGGAGCGTGAGTGCGAGCACTTCCTGGAGTGCATCCGTGAAGGGCGTAGACCGCGCACGGACGCCACCAGCGCGCTGCAGGTACTGGAAGTGCTGGATGCATGCGAGCGTTCATTGCGTAACGGCGGCAGTCCCGTAGAACTCAACGGCATGCAACCTCCTTATTCCGCGCACGCCAGCGCGGTAGTCGATCCGACCTGCGTGATCGGGCGTGACACAAAGGTCTGGCATTTCTCGCACATCATGGATGGCGCGAAAGTCGGGGCGCGCTGTAATATCGGCCAGAATGTAGTGATCAGCCCGGGCGTGAAGATCGGCGATAACGTAAAGATCCAGAACAATGTTTCCGTGTACACCGGAGTGGAGTTGGAAGACGATGTATTCTGCGGTCCTTCCATGGTTTTCACCAATGTCATCAATCCACGCAGCCACATCAATCGCAAGCATGAGTACCGTCGCACCCTGGTGAAACGCGGCGCTTCGATTGGCGCAAACGCAACCGTGGTTTGCGGCGTGACTCTCGGGGAATATTGCTTCGTTGCCGCGGGCGCCGTGGTAACAAGAGACGTACCTGCTTACGCTCTGGTGATGGGAGTCCCGGCGGTGCAGGTGGGATGGATGTGCTATTGCGGACAACGGCTTTCCGGTTCAAGCTCACAACTCGCTTGCGCCGAGTGCGGTCGCCTTTATGCCATCGACAATAATTGTTGCCGTGAGTTACGCGGGGCGGCTCCTGATCTACAAGACGCGGTAGTCGCTTCACCGCTTGCCGCTTAAACCTGCCATATCACTGGAAAACATTCGATTCAGGATGCATATGCCGGAGCGTTTCCTACCCTTCCATAAACCTTGCATTGGGCCAGAGGAATTTGAAGCTGTATCCAAGGTCCTTGAGTCCGGATGGCTCACCACCGGGCCTGCGGCACAGCAGTTCGAACATGACTTCGCCATCTATATTGGTTGCAAGCATGCCCTGGCGACCAATTCCTGCACAGCGGCCCTTCAGTTAGGACTTGATGCTGTAGGAATCTGTCCCGGGCAGGAAGTCCTGGTGCCGACCTATACATTCGCGGCCACCGCCGCGGTTGTCGCTCACATGGGGGCTCGTCCGGTGCTTTGCGATTCTGTTGCCGACGGCTTCAATCTCGATCCTTGCGACCTTGAAACACGCATTACGCCAAAGACAAAGGCCATTTTGGCAGTCCATATGGGTGGAGAACCATGCGATTTATCGAGCATTCATAACGTCGCGGCTCGGCATCGCCTTCATGTGATTGAGGACGCTGCGCATGCGCTCCCGGCGTCTTATAACGGCGAGCGCATTGGATTCAACTCCGAGGTGGCAGCATACAGTTTCTACGCGACCAAAACCATCACAACCGGCGAAGGAGGCATGTTTGTAACAAACAATGATTCCTACGCACGGCGAGCATCACTGATGCGATTGCATGGAATAAGCGGTGATGCGTGGAAGCGCTATTCGAGAGAAGGAACATGGCATTATGATGTGCTTGAGGCCGGGTTCAAGATGAACTTGCCTGACCTGCTTGCGGCTGTTGGACTGGCACAGTTGCGCAAGGCAGATCAATTTCATCGCCGCCGTCAGGAAATAGCTTCCAGGTACCTCAGACTTCTCTCCGCAATGGACGAACTGGAAATGCCTCCGGTTGCAGAAGGCCATTCGTGGCATTTGTTCGTCGTCCGGCTTCGCACTGAGCTTCTCAGCAGGACGCGGCAAGACTTCATTGAGGATCTCAAGCAGGCCGGTATCGGGACCAGCGTGCATTTTATTCCTCTCCACCTGCACTCTTACTACCGCCGCCGGTATGGCTACAAAAAGGGAGATTTTCCTAACGCTGAAAGCGCTTATGAGCGGGCGATTTCTCTCCCCATCTATCCTGATATGAGAGACACCGATGTGGAACATGTCGTAAGCACGATTAAGCACACTATTCACGTAAATCGTGCGCGCGTATACGTGAGCAATATGGCCTCATGATGCAACCGCCTCATTCAGCGTTCCAGCAGCAGCCTTCGCCCTGGTGCAATTCCAGGAGGAAGCGTCTCCTGGACATTGTGGTTGCAACCCTTGCACTCGTCGGAACCGCCCCATTCATGCTTTTGATCGCCCTTGCCATTCGGGCCACTTCGCCCGGTCCGGTGTTTTTCCGGCAATGGCGATCCGGGCTGAAGGGACACCCATTCCAACTTCTCAAATTTCGTACTATGCAGGTAGCGGCAGAGCAGTCTGGCCCACGGGTTACGCGTGCAGGAGATGCCCGAATGACACGTGTAGGTAGATGGTTACGAAAGTGGAAGGCTGACGAGCTACCACAATTGCTCAACGTGCTTCGTGGAGAGATGTCGATCGTGGGACCGCGTCCCGACCTGGAGCAATATTGGCGAGAGGCCAGAGATTTAGAACGTCAGGTGCTTGCGACCAAACCTGGCATTACCGGTGCAGCCAGCCTGATTTTCCGCAATGAAGAAGAGTTGCTCGCATATGTTCCGGAAACGGAGCTCGCATCCTTCTATGTTCACCACGTTCTTCCCGGCAAAGTCCGCTTGGATCGGAAATATGCGGCACAGGCTACATGCTTGAGCGACTGCCGCATTTTGATCCAGACGATACTCTGTATCTTCTCAAACGATCCTGTTTCTCGACAGTTTGAAGAAATGAAACAGGCTCCAAGACATGAAGGCGTCTGACGGCCGGTAAACAGAGGTGGCACTTTCATTTGTGACGACTCTTGCTCAATTGCAACAGCGAGCACGCGGATTTCTGGGTACCTTTCCTGATGGATTTACGCAAGTGGGTCTCAATTGGGATGTGTTACGAAACTTCACCATTCTGAGCGGCGGTTCCGCCTTGGGGCAGGGGTTCAGCGTGGCCTTGGCGCCATTGATTACGCGCCTATACCTTCCCGAGAACATCGGCCAATTGGGCCTATTCACCGCTTTCATCAACGTTGCCGTCGTGGCGGCGTCGCTTCGGTATGAATTTGCCATTGTTTCAGCCGAAACAGACCGTGAAGCCGCCCAATTGACATTGTGTTCCTTTGTTTTGGGGTTGCCGGTCAGTGCAGTTGCAGCGCTCACATTTTTCTTAATGGTGCGAAACGGAATCCTCGGTTACGGCAGCATGCCACTTTATGCAGCTATTCTGATCATGCCGGCTCTCTTGTGCACCGCTGTCTTTTCGGGGCTTCGCTACTGGTTGCTGCGGAAGGAGCGGTTCAGTCTAATTTCGCATGGCAACGTCCTCCAGAACGTGAGTCGAGCGCTGTCGCAAGCCGGTTTCGGGTGGCTGGGTCCCAATACAGCCGGTTTGCTGGCAGGCGAAATCATCGGACGTTGTTCCGGAATGAGCCGCATGCTTCGCGCCGCCTGGCCT
>Ga0207660_10000273_pt1 | contig 33994 bp, 29 predicted proteins | sample KBSC73BmetaG_FD_184335 | JGI IMG/M metagenome (GOLD analysis project Ga0207660, IMG submission 184335) | Corn rhizosphere microbial communities from Kellogg Biological Station, Michigan, USA - KBS C7-3B metaG (SPAdes) (version 2) | ecosystem: Host-associated > Plants > Roots > Rhizosphere ... | reverse complement strand
AGACAAACGGCGGGACGCTCCAAGGAGAAGCGTCCCGCCGCTCGGTCATGCTACCGACCAATAGCTACCGACTAACGACTACTCACCCTGCGCGACTTCGGTCGGAATAATGTCCGAATCGTCCGTGTGCACCGTCGGTGGCGTCTCCGGACGCGGCGGCTGCTCGGCAGGAATGTCCGTTACCGTCAGCACGATCCGACGGTGGATCGGATCCACCTCGAGCACGCGCATGTCGAGGTTCATGCCCTCATACGCGATGTCCGCCGGGTTCGAGACCGCGCGCATCGGCGACAGCTGGCGCACGGGAACGAAGCCCTCGATATCGTTGCCGACATCGACGACGACGCCCTTGTCCATCAGGCGCACGACCTTGCCGCGCAGCTCGGTGCCAACCGGGTACGTCTCACCGATGCGGAGCCACGGATCCTCCTCGGCCTGCTTGAGACCGAGCGAGATTCGCTTGTTGTCGGAATCGATGTTGAGGATCACGACGTCGACCGCATCGCCCTTCTTCACGACTTCCGACGGATGCTGAACGCGCTTGGTCCAGCTCATGTCGGAGATGTGAATGAGGCCATCGATCCCCGGCTCGATCTCGACGAACGCGCCGAAGCTCGTGAGGTTGCGGACCTTCCCGTTGATGCGCGTGCCGACCGGATACTTGAGCGGCAGCACCATCCACGGATCCTGCTCCGTCTGCTTCATGCCGAGCGAGATCTTCTCCTCGTTCGGATCGACCTTGAGCACGACCGCTTCGATCGTCTCGCCGATGCTGACGAGCTTGGACGGGTGGCGGACGTTGCGCGTCCAGCTCATCTCGCTGATGTGCACCAACCCTTCGATACCTGGTTCCAGTTCTATAAAGGCACCGTAGTTCGTGATGCTGACGACCTTGCCCGTGACGCGCGTGCCAACCGGATACTTCTCGGCCACGTCCTTCCACGGATAGCTCTGAAGCTGCTTGAGACCCAGGCTGATCCGTTCCCGAGTCCAATCGATGTCGAGCACCTTGACCTCGAGCTCCGCGCCGATCGCAACGAGCTCGGACGGATGCGAGATGCGGCCCCACGACATGTCGGTGATGTGGAGCAGGCCGTCGACGCCGCCGAGATCGATGAACGCACCGAAGTCGGTGATGTTCTTGACGACGCCCTTCCGCACCTGATCCTTCTCGAGCTCCTTCATCAGCTTCTCGCGCTTGCCGGCGCGCTCGTTCTCGAGGATCACGCGGCGCGAGACCACGATGTTCCGGCGGCGCTTGTTGAGCTTGATGATCTTGAACTCGAACTTCTGGCCGAGCAGCTCGTCGATGTTCGGGACGCGGCGAAGCGCGATCTGCGAACCGGGCAGGAATGCGTCGACGCCCATGAGGTCGACGACGACACCACCCTTGATCTTCTTGACGAGCGTGCCTTCCACCGGCGTGTCCGTTTCGTACGCGACGCGGATCTTCTCCCACACGCGCATGAAGTCGGCTTTCTTCTTCGACAGAACGACGGAACCTTCCTGGTCCTCGAGGTGCTCGAGCAGGACTTCGACTTCGTCACCCGGCTTGAGGTCGGGGTGGTCCTTGAACTCCTCGAGGGGAACGCTGCCTTCCGACTTGAAGCCGATGTCGAGCACGACCATGTTGTCGCGGATCTCGAGCACTTTGCTCTTCACGATCTCGCCCTCGTCGATCGACGCGAGCGTACCGTTGTAGAGCTCCATCATCTTCTCGTACTCGGCGGACGAATACTCGTCCTCGTCGTACAGCTCGGGGCGACGGTTGGCGAGCGGCCGCAATTGCGCGCGCTGCGCGTCGCGCTTCTCGCGATCGGTGGTCGGGCTGTTTGAAACGGTGGGGGTTTCGAGCTCTGGCATACCGAAAGAAAGTCTCCTGACGTACCGCGGAGGGTTTAGGCTCGCCGCGACGAGGTGGAGTGGATTGTGGCTTGGCTGCGATCCCGGGGATGAACAGCCGCGAACCGTTCAAGGTAAGCTGGCGAGGGTCAGCCGTCAACTGCCGAAGTGTCGTCCGGACGGTGAGTTACGGCTCGCGCGAGGGCCACGATTCGCTCGACCTGATCCTCCTGCGTCAGGTAGGTCGTGTCGATCAACACGGCGTCCGCTGCCTGGACCGTTTGCGTTGCGTCGCGGGCATCGCGGCGAACGATCACGTCGGTCTCTTCGGCGATCTCGGGGTCGGTCGGATGCCGGTCCAATCGCTGAATCAGTCGCCGGCGCGCCCGCTCCCACGGATCCGCGACGAGAAACACCTTCAGGTCGGCGTCGGGGAATACCACGGTTCCGATGTCGCGGCCGTCGACGACGACATGCTGCAGTGCGGCGGCCTGGCGCACGCGCTCGTTCACCCACGCGCGCACGCCAGGCATGGTCGCGACGAGCGACACGGCCCGCGTGACCTCGCCGCTTCGCAGCTCCTCGTCGACGTTCACCCCGCCCACCGTCGGCACGAACGTGTGTTCGGCCGCAACGAAGCCGATGCGCGACACGCCCGCGAGCACGTCGGCTTCGGTCCATTCGTCGATTGCGGCCGATCGGGCGAGCTGCACGAGCGTGGCCGCGCGGTAGAGCGCCCCAGAGTCGACGTGAAAGTACGACAATCGTCGCGCCACCCACTGCGCGGTGGACGACTTTCCCGACGCCGCGGGCCCGTCGATGGCAATCACGACGTGATTGCCGCGCGCGCTCTTCGGGGTCGAGGAAACACTCATGAGCGTCTCAGGCGCGCTGCACGCGTGCGAGGTCCCGCCAGAAATCCGGATACGACACCGCGACGCAGTCACGGTCGTCGATTTCGATCGCGTTGCCGGATGCGGCGCCGAGCACGCCGAACGCCATCGCCAGCCGATGATCGCCGTGCGTGACGATGCGGCCGGCGAGCGGCCGGTCCGAGCCGGTAATGCGCATGCCGTCGGGGAGTTCCACGGCATCGGCGCCGACCGCGCGCAAGTTGGCGACGACCGCCGCGATCCGATCGCTCTCCTTCACGCGGAGCTCGTTGGCGCCGGTGATCACGGTTTCGCCCACGGCGCGTGCCGCCACGCAGGCGAGCATCGGAATCTCGTCGACCATCGCGGGCACGTCGGCTTCGCCAATCGTCGTGCCGCGAAGCGTGCCAGGCGCGACAACGACGTCGGCGACCGATTCCCCGCCTTCGTCCCGGCGCTCGAGCTCCGAGACGCGCGCACCCATGCGCCTCAGTTGCCGGAGGAAGCCGATCCGCGTGTCGTTCACGCACACGCCCTCCAGCCGCAACTCGCCGCTGATCGCGAGGGCCGCGAGGGCCGCGAAGAACGCCGCGGACGAGGGATCGCCAGGCACCATCGTGTCGAGCGCACGAAGCGCCGAAGGCTCGAAGGAAATGGAGCAACCCTCGATCCGCACCCGACCGCCGCGCGCGGCTAGCATTCGTTCGGTATGATCGCGCGAGCGCGCCGGTTCGGTGACTGTCGCGCGAACGCCGGCGACGAGTGCCGCGAGCAGCACCGCGCTTTTGACCTGCGCGCTCGCCACCTCGCTCTTCCATTGCACCTCGTGCAGGGTGCCGCCGTGAATCGTCATCGGCAACCCGCCGTGCAACGGCAGCTCGACGCGCGCGCCCATCGCCTCGAGCGGCCGCGCGACGCGGCGCATTGGCCGGCGACTCAGGCTCGCGTCGCCGACGAAGGTCGCGTCGATTGGACGCGCGGCGGCAACGCCGGACATCAACCGTGTCGTCGTACCGCTGTTGCCGCAGTCCAGGGACGCGAGCGGCTGCGTCAGGCTTTCCGGCCCGCGGCCCTGCACCACGAAATCCGATGAGAGATCTGGAACGTCTGCTCCGAGCGCGCGAAGCACGCCGGCCGTCGAGTGGACGTCGGCCGACCGCAGGATGCCGGTGATGCGCGATGGGCCTTCGCCGAGCGCGCCGAAGATCAGCGCGCGGTGCGAGATGGACTTGTCGCCCGGCACGCGAAGGGACCCGGAGACCTTCACCGCAGCCATGCCTCGAGCGTCGTGGCGAGATCCGTCTTCTCGTCGCGGTATTTGACGATCACCGGCGCCTGCAGCCCGAGCTGCTGTTCGGCGCCCCAGCCCGTGCGGATCGCCCGCGTACCCGGCACGACCACCGCGGCCTCAGGAATCTCCAATGGCCGCTCGCCCGCCGCGCGATAGACGCGCTCGTGGACGAGATCGAACACCGGCGTCCCGCGCGTCAATACCACACCGGCGGCAAGCACCGCGCGCGAGCGCACGACCGTGCCTTCGTACACGCCGCAGTTGCCGCCGACCAGCACATCGTCTTCGATCACCACGGGCGCCGCATTCACGGGCTCGAGCACGCCACCGATCTGGGCCGCCGCGCTCACGTGCACCCGCGCGCCGACCTGAGCGCACGATCCGACGAGGGCGTGTGAATCGATCATCGAGCCGCTGCCAACCCACGCACCGACGTTCACGTACATCGGCGGCATGCAGACAACGCCTGGCTCGATGTGCGCGCCGCGGCGGATCGAAGAACCGCCGGGCACGACGCGTACGTTGTCGGCCGGCTGGAAGCGCCGGATCGGATACGTGTCCTTGTCGACGAACGACAAGCTGCGTCCGCCGCTCGCCTCGAGACGGCCGAGTCGAAAGCCAGCGAGAATTCCGCGCTTGACCCACGGCACGGCGCGCCACCGCCCGTCGTTCGACCGCTCGGCGGCGCGAAGATCGCCAGCCTCGAGCGCATCGAGAAAGCTTTCGAGAACTCCAACGGCATCCGACGGCCATGGCTCGTCCGCCGGCGTCGCCGCGAGAGCTTCGATTCGTTGTTCCAGCTCGACGGCCGAGACCGTCACGCCAATACCTCTGCCGTCTTGAGCGCTGCGCGCACGACACCGGTATGCGCATCGGCCATCGGCACGAGCGGCAGGCGGAGCGTATTGCGCATCTTGCCGAGCATCGAGAGCGCCGCCTTCACTGGGAGCGGGTTGGATTCGATGAACGCCGCGCGCATCCACGGCAAGAGCCGGAAATGAATCTCGCGCGCCCCGGCAAGATCGCCGGCATGCATCCGTTGGCAGAGTTGCACCATGAGCTTCGGCGTCGCATTCGACACGACCGATACGATGCCGTCGCCGCCGAGCGCCATCACGGGTAACGTGAGCTCGTCGTCACCGGACAACACGGAGAACTCGGGCGGTCGGCCCCGCAGAATGTCCGCGATCTGCGGCAGTTGTCCGGACGCTTCCTTCACAGCGACGACGCCCGGCACCTTTGCCAGCTCGAGCGTTGTCTTCGCCTCGATGTTGCTCCCCGTGCGGCCGGGCACGTTGTACACGACGATCGGCAGATCGACCGCTTCGGCGATCGCGCGAAAGTGCGCGACGATCCCGCGCTGCGGCGGCTTGTTGTACATCGGCGATGTGTGCAGCAGGTGCGTGACGCCGACGTCGCGCATCGCGCGCGACAATGCGATGGCCTTCTGCGTGTCGTTGCTGCCCGCGCCGCCGACGACGGGCACGCGCCCACGCGCTTGCTGCACCGTGATCTCGACCACCCGGCGGTGCTCGTCCAGCGTCATCGTCGCCGCTTCGCCGGTGCTCCCGCAGGGCACGAGGAAATTGATTCCTTCCTCGAGCTGCCAGTCGACGAACGCGCGCAGTGCGCCTTCATCGAGCGAACCGTCAGCATTGAATGGCGTGGCGAGCGCGGTGCCGCACCCGCGAAGTCGTGAAGCCGTCATGTGGTGCCCTCGCGATTCGAAGTTGCCAGCACGTCGCGCATCGTGAACACGCCACGACGGCCGATCAGCCATTCGGCCGCAACGAGCGCGCCCTCGGCGAACACACGCCGGTCTCGCGCAATGTGCTCGAGGTGAATCTGCTCGAACGGCGCATCGAAAATGAGCTCGTGCGTGCCGGGCACCGAGCCCGTGCGCACGCTGGTGATCGGAATGTCGGAACCCCACGCGCCGCCTGCCACGCGGGCGAGGGTGGCCGCCGTGCCGGACGGCGCATCCTTCTTTGCCGAGTGGTGAGTCTCGACGATGTGCGCCTCGAAGCCGGGCGCGCGGGCGAGCAGCCCGGCCGCCAGCGCGACGACTTGTTCGAAGATGTTCACGCCGAGCGAAAAGTTGGACGCGGTAAGGAGCGCGCCGCCGCGTTTCGCGACGTCAGCCGAAATCGCCGGTAGCTCTCCGTACCAGCCGGTCGTACCGACGACGGTCGGGCAACCGGCGGCGACAAGCGCTCGAATGTTGGCCGGCGCCGCCGCCGGTGTGGTGAACTCGACGGCAACGTCGGCGCCGTTCAGCATCGCGGTGGTAATGCCGTCGCGCGTTTCCTCGGCGTCGAGCCGGGCCGCCACGTCCCAGCCGCGGTCCGGCGCGAGCGACGCGATCGCGCGGCCCATCTTGCCCATTCCAATGATGGCGAGCCGGCGCGTCATACCGCGGCCCCGCCGAAAAAGGCGGCATGCAACCGCTGCATCGCCGGCTTCACTTGCTCGTCATCGACGACCATCGTGAGATTCAGCCCGGTCGCGCTGAGCGACAGCATGTGCACCCGGACGCCGCCGAGCGCGCCCAGCGCACGGGCCATCGCTTCGCCGCCTTCGGCGATCGATCCGCCGACGATCGCGACGATCCCGCGCGCGCGTTCGACCGAGACGTCGCCCAGCGCACGCAAGTCGCTGACGATCCGCTCGAGGTTCGACGGATCGTCAATCGTGAGCGAGACCGACACCTCGGACGTCGCCACGACGTCGACCGACGTTCGGTGTCGTTCAAAGATCTCGAACAGCGACCGCAGAAAGCCTTCGGTGAGCAGCATGCGCGGTGAGCCGACCTTGATGAGCGTGACGTTGTTCTTGCCCGCGATCGCGCTCACCGGCCGCTTGGGCGCTTCGAACGTGATCCTGGTGCCGGGACCCTCCGGCCGGCGCGAGTTCAGAACGTACACCGGAATCCCGAGTCGCACCGCCGGCGCGATCGTGTTCGGGTGCAGCACTTTCGCGCCGAACGAGGCCAGCTCCGACGCCTCGTCGAACGCTATCTGCTCGATCAAACGCGCGTCGGATACCACGCGCGGATCCCCGGTCAACATTCCATCCACATCCGTCCAGATTTCGATCGCCTCGGCGTGCAGCGCGGCGCCGAACAGCGACGCACTGTAATCGCTGCCGCCACGTCCGAGCGTGGTCGTGATGCGCGTGCCCTGCGCCGATCCGATGAATCCGCCCATGACGGGAATCTTGCCGTTTCGCACGTACGGGATCACCGATGCGCGGCACGCTTCCGCGATTGCCTCGGGCTGCGGCTCGGCGCGCGTGAACGTTGCGTCGGTAATCATCACCTCGCACGCATCCACGTGCACCGCTGGCAAACCGTGCCTGGCGAACGCCGCGACACACAACAGCGACGACATCTTCTCCCCGAATGACGACATCGCGTCCAGGCTGCGCGGCGTGAGATCGCCAAGCGTGGCGAGCGCTTCGGCCAGATGCGCCAGCTCGTCGATCATCACGCTCAATTCGGCGCACGTCTCCATCGATTCGATCCCGCTGCCGAGCAACCGCTCCGCCTGTCCGAGGTGACGCTCGCGCAATTCCTCGACGGCGCGCAACGCACCGATGAGATGTCCGCGCGCCGCCTGCTCGGCCAGCGCGATCAGGGCATTCGTGACGCCGGCCAACGCCGATACCACCACGACGGGGCCGCGATCCAGGCGCGACGCGACGATCTCCGCGGTGCGCGCAATCGCCTCGGCATCACCGACCGAGGTGCCGCCGAACTTGAGAACGATCACGATCCACCGAGCAATCCGGCGCGCACCATGAGCTCGGCGTTCAGCACCGACGCGCCGGCCGCGCCGCGAATGACGTTGTGTCCGACGGCCACGAGCTTCACGTCGAACACCGGATCGGCCCGAACGCGCCCGACGACGACCGACATCCCTCGTCCGGTCTCGACGTCTCGCCGCGGCTGCGGTCGATCCGGATTCGACGACAGGACAAGCGGACAGCCCGGCGCGCTCGGCAGTCCGCGCGCTGCCTCGGCGCCACGCCATTCGGCGATCGCTTGCTGAACGGCGGCGGCGTCGCCACGCTCGCGCAAGCGCACCGACATGCAGACCGTATGGCCGTACTCCACTGGAACGCGATTGGCGTGCGCGCTCACTGTGAATTCGGCGGATCGAATGGCGCCGTCCTCGGCCGTGCCGAGAAACTTCTGCACCTCGGATTCGATCTTCGGCTCTTCGTCGGCGATGTACGGAATGACGTTGCCCAGGATGTCGAGCGACGGCACGCCCGGATAGCCCGCACCCGACACCGCCTGCATGGTGGCGATGACAATCTGCTCGATGCCGAAACGCTGCTGGATCGGCGCGAGTGGCAGCGTCGCGACGATCGAGGCGCAATTGCCGTTCGCCACGATCGCCCCGCTCCACCTGCGACCGCGGCGCTGCGCGTCCAGCACGCCGAGATGATCGGGATTGACTTCGGCGATGACGAGCGGCACATCGGGCGCCATGCGATGATTCTTCGCGTTCGTCAGCACGACGTGACCGGCGCGCGCGAAGGCAGGCTCCGCCTCTCCGGCGGCGGACGAGTCCAGCGCCGAGAACACGATCTCGCTGGTGATCTGTCGCGGATCGCACGGTAGAACCGTCAGATCGGCCGCCGATTGCGGCATGCTTGTGCCGCCGATCCAGCGGGCCGCTTCGGCGTACGGCTTACCGGCCGAGCGCTCCGAGGCGGCAACCTCCGCCAGCTCGAACCACGGGTGGTCGGCAAGCAGTCGGACGAACGTCTGCCCTACGGCCCCGGTGGCGCCGAGCACCGCGACACGCCGCTTGCGCGGCGGCGATGAGGAAATGCTCATCGACCGAGCAGGCTCCTCACAATGCGTTCGTACGCCTCGACGGCGGCCCGCAGCTCCGGTACCGAAATGAATTCGTCGGGCGTGTGGGCGACGTGAATCGATCCGGGTCCGAACAGGAGCGGCGTGCCCCAGCGGCCGAGCAGCGGGATGTCCGAGGTGTACGCCACCGGCGCAACGTCGAAGCCCTCGATCGTGTGAAAATGCTGCGCGGGGATGTACGAGCCATATTCGAGCTCGGCACGCCCGTCCGCCCAGCGTTCCACTTCGGCCCGCACCGGCGCATCGTCGCCGACCAGGCGAAACATGATCTCGGCTTCGGCGAGTGCGGGAATGATGTTCGCTTCTGTCCCGGCGCGCAGCGTGCCGATGTTCACCGTGGTTTCACCGAGGACGGCGTCGGTGGGAAGCGAGCGGCTACTCAGCGTCGGCAGCAGCTCCAGCATTGGCGTGATGGCCGACTCGCCAAGGTGTGGGTAGGCAGAGTGCGCAGCGCGTCCACGCGTACGTACCATGACGCGCAGCGATCCCTTGGCGCCGCTCGCCAGCTTGCTCTCGGTTGGCTCGCCGTTGACGAGAAAGCGGCTTGTGGCCGCGAGACGATTGGCGGCGCGCGCGCCATCGGAGCCTTTTTCCTCTCCGACGACCAGCAGAAGATCGACCCGCTGCTCGCCACTCGCTGCGAGCTTCTCCGCGGCAACCATCATCGCCGCGGCGATGCCTTTGGCGTCACACGCACCGCGCCCAAACAGGCGATCGGCCGCGAGCCGTGGAGCGATGTACGGTGGAACGGTATCGAGATGTGTCGAGAGCGTGACGCCGCCCCCGGCCCGCGATGCCCAGACGTTCGCGCGACCGCGCGTGACTTCCTGCAGCGTCACGTTCCAGCCACGCGTGACGAGCCACTTCGAGACGAAATCCACGACGCCGCTTTCGGCTCCCGTGGAGGAATCAATGGTCAACAGCTCCGCGGCGAGCGCGACGACGTCGGTCATATCGGCAAAGCTAGCCAGTCGCCGGTTTCGTACCAGTCGCCGCTACAATTCACCCGCGAGCACGCGCCGTCGCAGTTCAAAGAAGTCGGGGCCGAGTGGGCGACCGGTGGCGAGCGCCACGTCTTCGAGCACGTCGAGGAGCCTGCGCTTGAGCCCTTGACCGTCTCGACCGGCGGGCATGGTCGCCAACGTCGAGGCGATCGCATGCGGATTGTCGAGATAAGCGCGCAAGCTCCGCGGCGCCGACCTTGGCCGCGGAGCGATATGACGGCTCGCCACTCTCGTCGTGGCGCCGTGCGTCAACGGCGTTGCGCCGACGATCGATGTCGGGCTGAACATCGATGCGCCGCCGCGCGCGAGCTCGTCGGCATCGACGTGCAGCACCTCGGCAAGCCGCAGCTTGAGCGCGCTCGTCAGCTCCGATTTGCCGGTCATCACCCGCCACAGTTGCTGGCGCGACGTACCCGCATGCCGAGCCAGGTGCTGCTTCGAGAGCCCGCGTCCGATGCGCAGCATCTCGAGGCGTTTGCCGAGCTCGGTGAGTTCGGGAAAACCCGCGGTCGATGACTCAATCGGCTCGAGATCCATTGCTCTTGACCGCGTGAAATGCTACATTTGTTGTACCGAACAGACCCCGAAGTTATGCTACGTCTGTCATTCAGCTTAGGAGTAGCGGTGCGGAAAGTCAACAAACGGGGGGATGTTACAAAGGTTCCAGCCAGACCGCGGTTCACGGTACGCGAGCTCGATCCGCAGCGAAAGTGCGGTCCTGGGACTTCGGTGCAGCGACTCTACCGAGTCGATGAGCACGTGGACGGCAGCTCGGCGCGATCGCATCTGGTGTTCTTCGATCGCCACGGCTGGTACTGCGAGCACGGCCGGGACTGCCCGGCAGTCTCGAAGGCACGGAAACACCGGTGACAATGCACGATCACATGGACCGACTCACAATGGATGGATGAGAGCATGATCGCACGACATGAAGCGACCGCCGACACCTTGGACATCTGGGCACAACTCTCCGCACCGCTGGACGCCGGCGTGATTTCGTGGCGGCAGGACGGCCGGCCCGTGGAACGTGAGGGCAAATTCTTCGCGCGGTTCGTGGCCTACGTGGACGCGAACACCGTTCGAGAGCGGCTGGACGGCGTCGTTCCGGGTGAATGGGACCTCACGCTGGAATTGCTCCCCACGCTGCCGTCGGACAATCCAGACGACGCGGGTTGCTCGTTCAAGGCTCGGCTTCAGATACTCGGCGTGATTCGCGAGGACGTTGGAACCGGCCGCGACTACAAGCAGGCGGCAACTGATGCGTTCAAGCGGGCCGCGGTTCGCTTTGGAATCGCGCACGAGCTGTACGCCTACGAGCAGAACTGGGTACAGGTCGACGGCGACGGCAAGTACGCCAAGCCGATGGAAGATCCCGCGGCGGCATACGCCCGCCGTCGCGCGAGATCATTGCGCTCGCACTCGAGCGACGTTCGATCTGTCGTCGCAACGGCCGGCACAGAAACAGAACGTGGAGCGTCCGCTGACCCGATCGACAGCGGCGCACAGGCGACGGGACCGTTGGCGAGCGATGAGCCGACGTGCCCGAAGTGCGGCGGACGCATGTGGGACAATCGGCTGTCGAAACGCAATCCGAAAGCACCAGACTACAAGTGCCGTAGTCGTTCGTGCGACGGAGTGATCTGGCCACCGCGCGGCGCAGCCGCAACACCCGTGAACGGAGAAGTCCGCGTCGACGCGAGCGACTCCACGAGCGCGGACCCCAGCACGCAACTGGACGAGCTTCCTTTCTAGCGCAGAATCACTCCGAGAGGATTCTCTTACGGCGGCGCTCGCTTGCAACTCCGCCGCGATTGCAATCGAGAACGGCATGGCGCACCGCGCCATGCCGTTCTTGTGCATTGTGGGAGGTTCGTCGCGCGCGTAGCGACCTCGTGGAACGGAAGTTTCGTAGGAAGCCTGGCGACGCAGGTCGTTTTCACGCTGCACCGCAGGAGAGAGGAGCATGTCGAATACGCACAGAGCGCCGTGGGGAGTCGGGCTGGCGGTGGCAATCGCCCTGAGCTTCGCACACAGCGCAGCAGCCCAGGACACGACGGGAACGCGAGCCGATTCGCTCCGTCGCGCACGAGCCGACAGTGCAAGCCGGGTTGAGTCCAGCCAGCATATCAAAATTGTAAAGGTGGCCCCGGGCGAAGTCGCGCCGCCCGACACGGTAACACCGGCACCGCCGCCGCCACCGCCGCCACCGCCGCCGGTCGCGGCACCCGGTGAGGTGTACGTGGCTCCGCCGCCGCCGCCGCCCCCACCGCCGCCGCCGCCGCCGCTCGTGGCGCGCAGCATTCCGGGTTTCTTCATCGGAGCCGGAGCGGGAGCCGCCTTCGCGGCCAACGGAACGAGCAGCAACGATGTCACGCTCGGCGTCGAGTGCATTCCCGGCACGAACGGCGATCCGAATCTCGATCTCAATCGGGTCGGGTACAACGTGACCGTCCCGTTCGGGTATCAGCCGATCGGAAGCCCGCTCGGCCTGCGCTTCGACGTCGGCTACAGCAAGTTCCAAAGCTTCGGCCGGTGGACGTCGCCGACGGCGACGGGTACGTACACGACGCGGCCCGAAATCTGGACTGCCGATGCGGACGCGAAGTTGCGCGTCGGCTCGATCACGCATCGCTTGTCGCCGTATCTGATCGGCGGCCTGTCGTACGGACACTACCGCACGCTGATCGATCAGACCGGTAGCACGCCGATCGACACGCAGGATCAGAGCTGGCACAACGCCTGGGGCTACAATGCGGGCGGCGGTCTCGAGTACATGCTCGGGCGCACCGGTCTCTTCGTTGAATCGCGCTACTTCCATCTCAACGGCGCGAGTGGCTTCAACAGCATCAGCCACGTCCCGGTCATCTTCGGTGTAACGTTCTACTGATCAGAAAACTGCAAACACCTGCTGGTGCTTCGACGGGCGCGAATCGGAAATGGTTCGCGCCCGTTCTGTCGTTGGGCGCACGTCTTGCCTTGCTCTGCTCCAGCACACTGGGAGAGCGGCGCGGTTGCGATGTCGTATCGGCGGTTCACGGATTCAGAGGGGCGGGCGTGGGAAGCATGGGAGGTGCATCCGGTCGCGGTCGAGCGGCGCATGAACCTCGAGCGGCGCGCGCAAGCCAGAGGCACCGCGGATCGCCGGCAACGACCGGAGTTCCGGCTCGTGATTCCTCGCGAGCTGCGATCGGGTTGGTTGGCGTTGCAGGATCGGTCGGCGCGCATTCGACTCACCCCGATTCCCGACGGGTGGGTGCATCTGTCGGACGAGGAGCTGGCGGCGCTGGTGGCACGCGCGCGCGAATCGGATCAGCGGTCGTGAACGGCTGAGCCGTTCAACCGCGGCGCCGCAGTCGCCGCGTGAGCGATCTCAGATCGGCGGCCGGCCCGACCGTGGCTTGAGGTCGATCGCCTTCAGCTGCTGGAGCTCGAGGCGCAGCGCCCGGAGTTGATCGTCGCGTTCGTGGAGATCCGCTTCCAGCTTTGCCGTCGCGCGGCGCGCGCTGTCGGCCAACGCGTTGGCGGAATCGAGCGCCGCTCGAAGCTGCCGAGTGCTCGCGGTCAGTTGGGCGATTCGCGCCTCCAACGCCTGCTGCTGCGACGTCGCTTCGCCGCGACCGCGCATCACCGCCTCGAGCAGCGCCAGTCGTTCGAACGCATCCTGCCGATATCGCGACGTTGGAAAGTTGGCGAGCAATCGCCGATACAGATCGCGAGCGCGCGTCGCGTCGAAGGTCGAAAGTCCGGGAGTGCCGAACAGGTTCGCCGCCTCGTACACGGCCCGATCGTTCCGGAGGAGCGTCGTGTCCGCGCTGAACAGCTGGGCAGCGTCAGACCAACGGTGCGCATCGACGTACTGCTCGAACCGCGGCGGTGCGCACGCCGCAACGCCCAGACAAAGCACGAGTGCCAGCACGCCCGCGCCGGGCGGTGTGGATGTCGAACCGAGCGTCATGCGATCGAACGACCGGCAACCGCGAGCGTCGGATCGGCGGGCGTTTCCGACGGCCGCACCGCTCCAGGCAAGAGTACGCAAAAGGTGCTGCCCCGCGGTTCGTTGTCGGTCACCCAGATCTCCCCTCCATGCGCACTCACGATCTCGCGGCAGATCGTGAGGCCGAGCCCGACCCCTCTGCCATGCGCCGCGCGGCCAGCTTCCGTTTGATAGAACCGAGTGAATATGCGCTCGCGCTCATCTTCCGGAACACCCGGACCTTCATCGGACACGGTGATGAGCACGGCACTCCCGCGAAGGCGGCCCTCTCGGACGACGGTGCGGCCGCGCGTCAAACCGCTCGCGGCCGTTTTCCAGGGCGTGAGCCGCAGCTGCACGTGCCCACCCGCCGGTGAAAACTTCACCGCGTTCTCCAGCAGGTTGTCCACGACCTGCGTCAGTCCGTCGGCATCACCGCGCAGCAACACGCGTCCGGTGGATTCCGCGAACGACAGCTCGACGCCTCGCGGTGCGCCGGCGCGCTCGGCACGTTCGATCGAACGTTTGACGAGCTGATTCATGTCCAGCATCTGGAAGTCCGGCTCGAGACCAGCTTCGATGCGCGACAGATCCAGCAGCTTCGTGAGCATTGCGAACAGTCGGTGGCCGCTCTCGAGGTTCAGCTCGAGTAGCTGACGCTGCTTTGGCGTGACCGGGCCCGCGACACCGTCGAGGATTGCGCCGATCGTCTCCTGCATCGACGAGAGCGGCGTCTTCAGATCGTGCGACACCTTGGCGACGAAATCGCGCTTCATGCGATCGAGCTCGTCCAGCCGCTCGGTCATCGAGTTGAAGTCGCGAGCCACCTGGCCGAATTCGTCGCTGCCACTGGCATCGAGCCGATAGGCGAACCGTCCCGCCGACACCTCGCGCGTTCCCTGGGCGAGACGGCCGAGCGGGCCGACGATCGATCGCACGAGCATGGCGGACATCGACAGGCTGAGGAGCAACGCGCCGAGCGCGGCGAGCCACGACACGCGTTCGGCGGAGCGCGCCGAGTGCTCCGATGCGGCGAGCTCGCGGCTCATCGCGTCCTGCGAGGCGGCAGCCAATTGTTGGTTGTCGATTCGCGCCTCGTCGAGCGCGTCCTGCATGCGCGAGACGATCGCGGCGCCCGCTTCGGGCGCGGCGAATTCGACGTCGTCGAGCCGCGCCGCGCGCGATCTCACGCTGCCCCAGTCGATCGTGAGTCGCGACAGCGCCGCTCGTTCCGGCGCGCTGAGCGGCAGCGAATCCAGATGGCGGAGCGCAGTGCTGAATCCCGCTTCGGCCTCGCGGAACTTCTCGAGGTATCCGCGATCGCGCGTGACGAGAAACTTCTCCGCATCGCTGTTCATCTGGCGCACGCGACTCAGCTCGTCGGTGGCGGAGACACGGAGCCGCGTCGCGATCTCCGTCAGGTCGTGGCCGCTCTGCACGGCGCGCTCGATCGTCCGCACGTGATAGACGATGACCGCCGCGAGCAGCGCGATGTACACCGCGAATGCGCCCTGGAGCCGCGTCGCAACGCTCATGTGTCCCGCCCGTACGACCGCAGCTTGTTGCGAATCGTCTTCACGTCGAGCCCGAGTTGGCGCGCTGCTTCGGCCTTGTTGTTTCCAACCCGATCGAGCGTTTGCAGAATCAACAACCGCTCCGCTTCGGCGAGCGTCGTGCCCGCCGGAAGGGTGAGCGTTGGCTCGCCGCCGTGTCGCAGTGCCTGCAGGTACGGCGGAAGGTGCCGCGGCTCGATCCAGCCGGAGCGCGCGACGATCGTGGCACGCTCGATCACGTTGCGCAGCTCGCGGACATTACCGGGCCACGCGTGCGTCTCGAGCAGCTCGCGCGCTGCATCGCCGACGCCCTCGACATCGAGCTGGTGCTTGCGGCCGAACTCGCGCACGAAATGTTGCGAGAGCAGCGCGACGTCGCCCGTTCGCTCTCGCAATGGCGGCAGGGTCAGCTCGAAGACCGTGAGCCGGTAGTACAAGTCTTCACGCAGGCGGCCTTCGCGAATGGCTTGCGCCGGCGGACGGTTGGTCGCCGCGAGCACGCGCACATCGAACGAGATGTCGCGGCTGCCGCCGAGTCGCCGCGCCGATCCGCCCTCGAGCACCCGCAGCAACTTGGGCTGCAGCGCAATCGGCATTTCCGCGATCTCGTCGAGAAACAACGTGCCGCCATTCGCCAGCTCGAACACGCCCGGCCGCGCGCGCGACGCGCCGGTGAACGCGCCCTGCTCGTGACCGAACACTTCGCTCTCGACCAAGCCTTCCGGAATCGCCGCGGCATTGATGGCGATGAACGGTTTCCCCGCGCGTGCGCTCGCGTCGTGAATCGCGCGCGCCGCAACCTCCTTCCCCGTCCCGCTCTCACCGGTCAGGATCGCCGACGCATCGCTCGACGCGAGCGACTCGAGCGTGCGTTGCAGCTCTCGCATCGCTCGGCTCTGGCCGACCATGCGGCCCGCGCCCACGCGCTCGTCGAGCTGCGCATCGAGCGAACGACTCGCGCGCCGGCGTTGCACCTCGCTCGACGTCGCTTCCAGGAGCGCAAAGAGCGCCACGTAGTCGAGCGGCTTCGTCAGAAAATCGGTCGCGCCGGCTTTCATCGCCTCGACCGCGCCGTCGATGTTGCCGTGCGCCGTGATCATGACCACGGGCAGGCGTTGATCCTGCCGCTTGATCCGATGCAGCAGCGCCATACCGGAGCTGCCCGGCAATACGAGATCACACAAGACGAGATCCGGCCGGCGGCGATCGATCTCGCGCTCGGCTTCGGCCGCATCCGCGACGGCGTGCACGTCGTGCCCCCAGTCGGCGATGCGAAGCGAGAGCACTTCGCGCAACGCCGGCTCGTCGTCCACCACGAGTACGCTGAGGCCTTGCTGCGGCATATCCATAATCTGACGACCGGGTTGCACTTCGAGAAAGCTCGCGGGCCATGGAAAGACACGAATCCCGGAACAGCCGTCAGGCCGCTCCGGGAGTCGTGTCGCCGACGACTGCTGCGCGTCAGGACCGGACGATGATCAGAAAGCGGGATGACTCCCAGAACTGCTCCGGCTGGCTGATCGTCAGGCCGCCGACGATCTTGCCGTCCTTCTCGGTCTTTGCGGCAGCGAACGCCGGATTCTGGCGCGAGATGATCTGATACTCGCCGTCCGGCAGATCGATCGTGCGACTGGCGCGACGGTCGATCTTGGTGAAGCTGCTCGGATCGAGCTCGCGCGCCGGCGCAAGCGAACGCGAGCCGACGACGAGGAAGCGTTTCGGCCCCTCCGCCACGATGATGCCTTTCTTGAGCAGTTCGTCCTTCGTGCCGACAACGTAGTACGCCGTGTTCACCTCCGTCGTGAGACGGCCGACCGTATCCGACAACGCGGCGCTCACGTGCGAGAGCGTATCGACTTCGCCGTTGAGCGTCACGATCTGCGTCGCCTGCTGATCGATCGTCTTCTGGAACTCGGCGCGCTGCTGCTCGGCGGACTGCTGGAGATCGGCCACCGTCTTTTCGTATTCGGCAACGCGCGCAACGAGGCCGGAATCCTGCCGTGTGAGCCGGCGCGCGATGGAGCGCGTCGCGGCAAGACGAGTCTGCACCGAATCCAGACGCGCCACGAGATGCGTGATGCGGGCGACCACCTGCTTCCGTTCCTCGTTCACGTGCATCGACTCGCTGTTTGTCTCGAGGCGCGGCGGCGCCTTTGCGGCCAGGGCGCGCGCCTTTGCCAGTTCGGTGTTGATCTGGTTCACGAACTCCGTGGAGGCCATCACCTCGTCGAGGAGGTCGCGGCGCACGCTCGCGAGCGAGTCGGTGCGGAGCGAATCAGCGTGCGCCAACGTGTCGAGCTGTTCGCGGGTATGCGTGGTGCACGCAGCGAGCGCAATGGTCACCGCGAGCAGGGCCGGAGCGGAGCGGGAGAATCGCATGGTCGTACCATCCGTCGAGGAGGTGGGCGTTGGACGCGTGGGGCGCGTCCGAGGCGGACTGCGCGGCGAGGAAGGAAGTCGGGCCGCGTCCACGACAAAGGCAATCGCGGTGCCCACGGTCGGCTGCCGCCAAGCGATTGATGCGCATCGGCTTACGCGAATGCCCAGCGGCCGACGCGAGCAGTCGGCGGCGGGAACCGGGAAAATTTCCCGGGAAGTTGACGGCTGCCTGTAGTGCCAGGACCGGGACTCGAACCCGGACTCCCTTGCGGGAAAGGGATTTTAAGTCCCTCGCGTCTACCCGTTTCGCCATCCCGGCGGAATGAAAATGGGAGCGCCGGCGGCCGCTCCCATTCATTCGAACTTGCTCACAAGCGGGAAACGGGACTCGAACCCGCGACCCCAACCTTGGCAAGGTTGTGCTCTACCAACTGAGCTATTCCCGCGCGCCGGAAATATATTCGGCGACGGCGCCCCGGGCTACGGCCGCTCGCCCAGCGCGTTGATCGCGTACCACGCGGACCACGCGAGCAGGCCGGAGAGCGACGCATCACCTCCGTTGCCGACGACGCGACCTTCGGCATCCACGACTTCGGCGGCGTAGCCGCCATCCAGCGGCGCGCGACGAAGCCACTGCAGGACCGCGCTCGCCTCCGGACCCATGAGCCGTGCACACTGCTGTGCGAGCATCTTCGGCTCCGCGCCGATCGCCTTCACGGTACGACGATACGTCGAATCCTGGCGCGGCACGGCGTCGTACAACGGCAGCCAGAAGGCGGAGGCCGATGGATCGTCGGTGGTGGCAACGCCGCCCGCGAGATCGATCGACGAGGCGAACGTGGAGCGGCCGCCCTCGTCGACGACGAAGTGGCGCGCCAGCGCAGCCCGCACCGCATCGGGATCCTGCAAGCCGCGCGAGGTCTCTTCATCGAGCGTTCGGCGCAGCACCTCGAGGGCCTGCGCGACGACGGCATTGGCGTGCAGCGTGAAAGGGTGCACGGCCGGTTCGCCGGACGGGCTGACCTCCGTGGCGTAGAGCGGCACGCGCGCGTCGCGCCGCGCCTCCAGATCATCGGCGCTGTGGTAGAGCGCATCGGCGAGCGGCGGCTCGTCGACGACGCGGTCGTCACCGGTGTCGCGAATGTAACGGTCGACCGCGAGTGCGTAGCTCGCCGCGCCCTCGAGGGCAAAACCCGGCTCGAACAGCGTCCCGTCGAGATAGTGCACGCCGCGGCCCGGTGCGTAGCCGTGCAGCTCGCACACCCGGAGCAGCAGCTCCCGCGCGAGCGGCGGGTCCGCCAACTGGACAGCGGGCACAGTCCACATCAGCGCTTCCCAGTCGCGGACGGTGAGTCCCTGCCCGTTCCACGGCGCGCGGCTCCGAACCAGGTAGTACTGCGCGTCGTCGAGGGCGCGCCCGACGCCGTAAAAGTATGCGAATAGCAGATTCCTGTTTATCAATCGATCGATGGCGCTGTGCCCAGTGGTCTGCTCGAGGCTGCGCAACGCGTCACGCGTTGCCGAGAGCAGCTCGCGCCACCCGCGCCGCCGCAGCACGGCCACCGTCGCCTCGGCGCCGTCCCGCTCGGGCCCTGCCGCGAGATAGAACGCCGTCTGCTCGCGGCCGCCGCCGGGCACGCGGACGGCGCGCACCAGCGCGAACTGCGCGCTCGAGGCGCTCGCCGCCGTATTGGCATCGCCGGCGATCGCGACCGCGGCCAGGCCCGCGATGTCCGCGCCCTCGAGCAGCACCGCGCCGCTGTCGCCGACGGTAACGCGCGCGCCATCCTCGAACGGTCGCGGTGTTCGCACGCGCAGTTGCCGATGACCGAACGTGCCGCCGAACGTCGCCGTCACCGTCGTGTCGCTCGCCCGACGGTTTTCGAACGAGAGCGCGTACACGGCGCCGGCGACATCGGCGTCGCGGCCATACGGGGCAAAGATGGTCCCGCGCACGACCAGCTCACCGAGGGTGCACGTGAACGTCGGAATCCAGCCGAGTGCGCGTTCCCAGGCGATCGGTACGTCGGAGAGCTCGTGTCGGGTGCCGTCGATATCCAGCGTCAGCCGCGCCAACGCGGGGCCTGCGCCGCGCGGAAAGTCGGGCGAGCCGGCGAACTCGATGGCCGAGCGCGCCCCGCGGTGCAGCATGCCCACGGCGTGCAGCGACGCGTCCGCGGGGTGAATGCACGGCAGCGCGAGCCAGTGATTGCCCGTGATCTGCCACGGGATGGACGGCGGTGGAAGCAGCGTCACGAAGCTCCGTATATCTTTGAGGGCCGATTCGCTGGAATGATAACCGGCCGGCGCCCTCTCACACACCGCGCGAGGTTCATTTCGATTGTCGGTCAGAATCCGTCTGAGGTCGAGCGCGATGCCGTGCATCGCGCTGACCCTGCTCGCCGCGCCGGTTCGAGCCCAATCCACGACGACACTGCTGCCCACGGCCGCCGTTCTGCCGGCGGGCGACATTCGGGTTCGCCTGCTCAGCGCGTTCACGCGCTACGACGAGCTGCTCGGCGGGGGTGACACGCTCGCGTCGCCGCGCAATCTCGCCGACGAGTTGCGTCGCGATTCGGTTGGCGTGGCGCAGCTCCCGCTGCTCGCACCGGCGCAAACGGCCATTCAGGCGCTTGCCGGCTCGGACTTTCGACTCACCGCAGGCCAACTCACGGCGACGGCGAATTCGAGAATCGTCACAGCGCCGCTCGTGCTCGAGTACGGGCTCACGCGCCGACTGACGCTCGGACTCGTGGTGCCGCTCGTCGAAACACGCACGAATCTGTACGAGCAGCTCAATCGCCACCCGGGGCTTGCGAATGTCGGGCCGAATCCCGCGCTGGCCAACAGCGCGCAGCTCGCGAACAACGCGGCGCTCGTGGCGTCCTTGCGCGCCGCCGCGGGCGCCCTGCAGCAGCGTCTCGACGCCTGCCAGAGCACGCCGAGCGATCCGGGCTGCGCGACGCTGCTGTCCCAGCAAGGCGCGGCGCAGAGTCTCATTCAATCCACGTCGCCCTTCGCGTCCGCGCTCGAGACGCTGTACGGCACCGATGCGGACCACCCAGGCCAGGCGTTCGTTCCGCTCGGGCCGACGCAGGCGAGCATCGACGCACAGATCGCGAATTACAGGAATCAGTATTCGCAATTCCTCGGCAGCGATGTGCTCACCGGCAGCATCGCCGGTGCGGGCGGCCCGGCGGCGCGCGCGCAATTGCAGGCGTTGATGACGAGCCTCGGACGCGACACGCTCCAGATCACCAATCGCACATCGATCGGCGACATCGCGGTGGGCGCATCGTATCAGATCGCGAACACGTTCGGCGACACGCTGACGACCGGGACGCATTACCGTGCAGCCGTCAACGGCACCTTTCGGTTCGGCACCGGCGAGCCGGCGAATCGGAATCGCTCCTTCGACATTGGCACCGGGTACGGTCAGCCGGGTGTGATTGGCACCGCGGCCGCCGACGTGCAGCTCGGGCGCTTCATCACGAGCGTTGTCGGCTCGTACACGGTGCAACTCGGTTCGATCGACGTCGGTGCGATACCGAATCCCGACAACGATTTCTTTCCGCTCGGGCCGGCAGTGCCCGGCTCGTATACAGCCGGCAACGTCCTGTCGCTGTCACTCACGCCGCGATATCGGTTGTCCGGCGCGTTCGCCCTCGACGGCTGCTACACACTGCTCCACGTCGGGGCCGATCAGTATACGGGTGCGGCGGCCGTTCCTGGTACCGGTTTGCCGGCGACCACGGCGCAGCAAGTCGGATTCGGCTTCAGCTACTCATCGCTCGTCGCCGGTGATCGCACGCCTGGGCGATTGCCCGTCGAAGTCACGTTCAGCCATCTGGAGACGCTGTCGGCGAGCGGCGGCCCGGTGCCGAAGTCGTTCCGCGATCAGGTCGAGCTGCGGGTGTACTACCGCCCCTAGCTGATCGAATTATCGTCGCCGGCCTGGCCGTGCCGCGACCGACGTGCGTCCGGCGTCTGCACCTGCCGGAACAGGCGCTCCGGCTGCTCCGAGCAATTCGCGCGCGTGGGCCTGGCTCACTTCACTCTCGGGATCCCCGCCAAGCATACGGGCGAGCTCCTCCACACGCGACTCGGCGTCGAGAACCGTTACGTCGGCCGTCGTGACACCACCTCGGGCTCCCTTGCTGACCAGGATGTGGTGATGCGCGCGGGCCGCGATCTGCGGCAGATGAGTGATCGCGAATACCTGATGATCCGCGGCGACGCGCCGCATCGTATCGCCGACCTGCAGGCCAACGCGGCCGCCGATCCCCGCGTCGACTTCGTCGAACACGAGTGTCGGGACGTGATCGAGCCGGGCGAGAATGGTCTTGAGCGCGAGCATCACGCGCGACAGCTCACCGCCAGACGCCACGCGCGAGAGCGGTCGCGGTTCATGGCCGACGTTCAGCGCAACGCACAGCTCGATCTCTTCGGCGCCGTGCGCGCCGATTGCGGCGAGCGGGCGCAGCGAGACCGTGAGCCGGCCATCGGGCATGCCGAGGTCAGGCAGCACTTCATCGACAGCGCGCGCCAGCCGATCGGCGCCGGCGCGTCTCAATTCCGTGAGCCGTTCGGCCTGCGCAGACAGATCGCTGCGTGCGGCGCGTTCGCGTTGTTCCAATTGTCGAATATCGAGACCGGCAGAATCCACGAGATCGAGCTCCGCCTTCGCCTCATCACCAGCGCGAATGGCATCCTCGAGCGTGCCCCCGTACTTCTTCGTGAGACGGAACAGCAAGTCCCGCCGGCGCCGAACTGCATCGAGGCGCGCGGGGTCCAGCTCAACGGTCGTCCCATATTCCTCGAGCTCGCGCGCCAAGGCTTCGATCGCGTAATACGCCGCATCGAACGGCTCCTGCAGCCGCCCGAGCGTCGGATCGATGCGTTGAATGGCGCCGAGCGGCCGTGCGACGGCGTTCAGCTTCTGCAGAACGGTTTCCTCGTCGCCGTCGAGGGCCGCGGCGATCGCGGAAGCGAGACCACGAAGCTCGTCCGCATTCTCCAATCGGCGCGCCTCGTCCTCGAGCTTCACGTCTTCACCGGCGACCAGCGCGGCGTCTCCAATCTCGCGGACCACATGTCGCAGATAATCCGCGCGCCGCTCGGCCTCGGCACGTCGAGCGGTGAGATCGGCGATCTCGCGCGCGATGGACGTGACCTCCGTGTGCGCGGCGTGCACGCGCTCCGCCTGCTCCGTCGCGCCGGCGAACGCATCGAGAATGCGCCGCTGCGCGTCCGGATCGAGCAGTGTCTGGGCCTCGTGCTGGCCGTGGAGATTGACGAGCATGCGGCCGACTTCGGCGAGCAGCCCCGCGTTTACGGCGCTGCCATTGATCCAGGCGCGCGCGCGGCTGGCGCCCACTTCCCGCTTGAGCACGACCAACGGCTCGTCGACATCGATCCCGCGGTCGTCGAGCAGGGCGCGAATCTCCGGACGATCGTCGATCTCGAACACGCCTTCGACCGTGGCGCGGTCCGCGCCGGTGCGGATCACGTCACTGTTGGCACGCTCGCCAAGCAGCAGCCCGAGCGCGCCGACGATGATCGACTTGCCCGCGCCCGTTTCACCCGACAGCACGTTGAAGCCGTGCGCCAGCGGCAGCGTCAGAGACTCGATGATCGCGAAATTCCTGATTCGCAATTCGGTGAGCATCTACCCTCGTTCGTCGCGTTCCGCGAGACCGCCCCACGCGAGCTTCTGGCGCAGCGTCGAGAAGAAGCTGGTCCCCGGAAACCGGATGATCAGCACACCGCCCTCCGCCCGACGAATACTCAATGTCTCGCCCTGGGAGAACGTGGTGCCGACCTGTCCGTCGACCGTAACCAAAAGCTCTTGCGGCCCATCTTCCGGTTTCAGGGTGACCTCGACGCTCGAGGGCAGGATGACCGGCCGGATGGCAAGGGTGTGGGCTGAAACCGGCGTCACGACGATGGTCTCGAGCGTCGGAAAGACGACGGGGCCGCCGGCGGACAGGCTGTACGCGGTGGACCCGGTCGGCGTGGACAGTACCACGCCGTCAGCCGCGTAGGTGGCGATCGCTTCGCCGTTTGCCGCAACGCAGATCCCGACGACCCGCGCAAAGCCGCCCTTGTGCACGACAACGTCATTGAGCGCGATCCATCGCTGGCGTTCCACGCCGTGCACGTCGAGCACGCGAGCCTGGAGCGCCATTCGTGTTTCCGCGAGATAGTCGCGGCGCGCGAAACGCATCAATGCGTTCGCCACCTGATCAGCATTGCAGCAGGTCAGAAAGCCCAGCCGGCCGAGATTGACACCGAGGATCGGCACCGCGTGCGGCGAGATGATGCGAGCGCCGCGGAGCAACGTGCCGTCTCCGCCGAGGGTGAGCAGCGCATCCAGGTGCGATGGATCATCCAGTCGCTCGCCGCTGCCGGCGACCTCGTGCAACTGCTGTTCGTAATGGAGCTCCAGCTTCAGCGCCGGCGCGAGTTCCGCGAGCGTCCGCAGCACCGCCGGCAGCCCTGGATATCCACGGTGTCCGACGACGCCGAGGCGAATCACCCCGCCATCGCCTCGCTCTCGAGCAGCGCGCGAACCCGTTCGGCGATGCCCGCGGCATCGAGACCGCAGGAGGCGAGCTGTCGCGCGCGCGCGGCCGCGCGGATCACGCGATCGGGCACGCCATGCACGGCGACGCGGACCGCTGGATCGTACCGGCCGATCACGGATGACATGAACGCGCCGAAACCGTTGACGACGGTGCCTTCCTCGACTGTGAGAATATGCTTATGGTCGGCCAGCACGGCGGCGAGCGTCACCTCGTCGTATGGTTTCAGATATCGGCAGTTCACGACCGTGACATTGAGACCGTCCGCCGCGAGCGTATCCGCGGCGGCAATCGCCGGCAACACCATGGTGCCGACGGCGAGAATCGCGACGTCGCTGCCGCGACGCACGACCTCCCACGTGGCGTAGGGCACCGGCTCGATCGAGGCGAGCGCGGGCACGCGATCCGGAGCGGCATCGCGCGGATAGCGGATCGACATCGGTCCGGCGCGGTGCGCGATCGCGGACCGGAGAAGTCCGAGCATCTCGGCGCCGTTCTTCGGCGCGGTCACCGTCATGCCAGGCACCGCGAGCATGTACGCAATGTCATACAGGCCCATGTGCGTTTCGCCATCCTCGCCGACCAATCCCGCGCGGTCCATGCAGAACACGACCGGCAGCGATTGAATCGCCACGTCGTGGATGATGTTGTCGTACGCACGCTGCAGGAACGTCGAGTAGATCGCGACCACAGGCCGTACGCCGCGCGTCGCCAAACCCGCGGCGAAGGTGACCGCATGGCCTTCGGCGATGCCCACATCGAAAAAGCGGTCGGGAAATGCCTTGGCAAATGCGTCGGTACCGGTGCCGCCGGGCATGGCGGCGGTGATGGCGACGAGCGTCGGTTCGACGGCGCCGAGCTCCATGAGCCCGGTGCCGAAGACCTTCGTGTAATTCGGATTGCCAGTCGACGCCTTGCGCGGTGCGCCGGTCGCCGGGTCGTGACCAGGCGGCAGCGCATGCCACTTCTCGCCGCTGATCTCTCCGGCGGGAAAGCCCTTCCCCTTCTGTGTGATGACGTGGACCAGCCGCGGTCCCTTGAGCTCGCGCACGGCGGCGAACGTCTCGATCATTCCGTCGATGTCGTGACCGTCGACCGGCCCGAAATATCGAAAGCCCAATTCCTCGAACAGCACGCCCGGCGTAAGGAACGTCTTGACGCTCTCTTCCCACTTGCGCACGAGCGTGCTCATGGACGAGAGCGGGCCTGGTGCATTGTCGACCAGACCGCCGATCGCCGAGCGCACGCGGTTGTACAGCGAGTTGCGCTGGATGGACGTCAGATACTTCGACATGGCGCCGACGTTCGGCGCAATCGACATCTCGTTGTCGTTCAGGACGACGACGACGTTGCGATCCGAGTGGCCCGCGTTGTTCAGGCCTTCGTAGGCAAGGCCCGACGTGAGTGCGCCATCGCCGAGGATCGCCACCACCTTGAAGTCCTCCCCGACGACGTCGCGTCCCGCTGCGATGCCGAGTGCGGCGGAGATCGACGTGGCGGCATGCCCGGCGCCGAACGCATCGTACTCGCTTTCCGTGCGCTTGAGAAATCCGGAAATGCCGTCTTCCTGCCGCAGCGTTTCGAACGCGTCGTTGCGGCCGGTCAGTAGCTTGTGGGGATAGCCCTGATGGCCGACGTCCCAGACGAGTTGATCACGCGGCGTGTCGAAGGCGTAGTGCAGCGCGATGGTGAGCTCCACGACGCCGAGTCCAGCCCCGATATGGCCGCCGGTTCGCGAGCAGACATCGATCAGCCGCGCGCGGACCTCGTCGGCGAGCTGGTGCAGCTCGTCGGAGCTCATCACGCGCACGTCGGCCGGGGTCTTCACTCGATCGAGAAGGCTCATGCTCATTGGGTGATCCAGACGGAAAGCTAGCGACCGCTCACGACTCCCGCTCGACGACGAACCGGGCGAGCGCGTCGAGCTCCGTGGAGTCGATCCCACCCTCGCGCAGTGTCGTGCAGGCGTGACCGACCAGCGCACCGGCGCGCTCCGTCGCACTGGCGACGCCGAGCACCGCGGGGTACGTACTCTTGTGCAGATCGAGATCTCGACCGGCGGGTTTTCCCAACTGGTCCGAGGGCGCGGTGACGTCGAGTACGTCGTCGGCGATCTGGAACGCCAATCCAATGGCATCTCCGTACGCAGCGAGCGCGGCGAGCTGGCTGGGCACGGCGCCGGCCGCCATACCCCCGAGCACCACCGACGCCCTGATCAAGGCGCCCGTCTTCGATCGATGGATTCGCTCCAGCTCGTGCAACGCGAGCGGACGTCCTTCACCTTCCAGGTCGAGCAGTTGACCGCCGATCATCCCGCCGGCACCGGATGCGCGCATCAGCTCCGCAACGAGCGCCGCGCTCACGTCGCTCGACAGCCCGAGCGCCTGACTCGCTTCGTACGCGGCCGCGGCCGCAAGCGGCACCATCGCCACGCCAGCCGCCGTCGCGATGCGCACGCCAAATACGCGATGCACGGTCGCGCGTCCGCGGCGCATCGCGTCGTCATCCATGCACGGCAGATCATCGTGCACCAGGGAGTATGCGTGCACGATCTCGATCGCCGCGGCCAGCGCACTCGCGTCGTCCATTCCGCCGGTGGCCCGATACGCGCCGAGAAAGAGCAGCCCGCGAAGCCGCTTGCCGCCGCCGAGGAGGCTGTAGCGCACTGCTTCCGCGAGCGCGTCGCCGAGGAGCGCCGACCAGCGGTCGCACGCGATCTCGAGTGCGTGCTCGATCGAAGCCCGGTCCGTCGCCCATGCGACCGGGGCGACGCTATTCACGCGGGTCGACCACGTCGAATGTTCCGTCCGCGCGCTCGACCAGGCGCTGCACGCGGGCCTCGGCGCGCGACAACTCGTCGGCCGCGGCGCGGAGATTCTCGATTCCCTCCTCGAACAGCGCCAGCGCGTGCGCGAGATCGATTCCTTCGGCTTCCAGCTCGCCGGCAATTTCCTCGAGCCGCGCGAGGCGGTCCTCGAAAGCGGGCGTATCGCTCATGCGACGTCTCCGTTGGGCGACGGCTGGACTATTGCCGGCACCACGCCGTCGCGCACGACGAGGTCGAACGCCATGTTCGGCCGGAATGCCGCGACGGAGGAGAGTGTGGCGCCGTCTGCGTCGCGGGCGACGGCGTAGCCGCGGGCCAGCGTCGCCACCGGACTGAGTGCGTGCAGTCGCGTCGCCACGCCTTGCAACGCACCGCGACGACCCGCCACGTGCGCGCCGGCAGCCCCGGCCAGATCGCGGCCGAGATGGCGCAGTGCGTCCGCGCGCTCGCGCACGCCGGCCCGCACGGCGCCGTGCATCCGCAACGAGAGTTTTCTCAATTCCGCCGCGAGCTCGGCGCGCGAGGCCGTCGCCGCTTCGGCGGCGGCCGTCGGCGTCGCCGCGCGCAGGTCGGCGACCAGATCGCAGATCGAGATGTCGATCTCGTGCCCAACCGCGGAAATCGTCGGCGCGTGACAGGCCGCGACGGCGCGGGCGACGCGTTCATCGTTGAATGCCCACAAGTCTTCGCGCGCCCCGCCACCGCGGCCGACGATCACGAGATCGGCGCCACCCCACCGATTCACCTGATCCATCGCAAAGCACAGCTCCTCGGGAGCGGTCTGGCCCTGCACCGCCGCGGGCACGACGACGAGTCGCACGTCCGCACCGCGGCGGCGCACGACGGAGATGATGTCGTGCAGCGCCGCGCCGTCCGGGCTCGTGACCACCGCAATCACACGCGGGAATCGCGGCAGCGGACGCTTGCGCTCCGGCGCGAGCAGGCCGTCCGCTTCGAGCCGAGCCCGCGTGATCTCCAGCGCCTTGCGACGCAGGCCGTCGCCCTCGGCCTCGAGCCGCGTGACCGTGTACTGCATTTCGCCGCGCGCGGCATAGACCGTCAGCCGGCCGTACGCCGCCACCTGCATGCCGTCGTCGGGCGGCGCGGGAATGCCGCGCTGGTCGCGCTTCCAGACGACGCAACGGATCTGCGCGGTGCTGTCGCGCAGACAGAAATACCAATGTCCGTTGCGGTGCGATTTGAAGTCGCTGATTTCGCCGCGAACCCAGAGCGGGATGAACGCACCTTCGATCACGTCGCGCGCCGTCTGCGTGAGCACCGACACGGCGACGGCCGAACGCGCCGACTCGCCGGGGTATTCGCCGGCAATCGAGACGATCGGTTCCGATGCGCCGCGCGGCGGCTCGATCACCGGATCGGCGAGCGCGAACAGATCGGGCTCGGCTCCGGATGACGGGCGCGGCTGGCGGCGGCCAGTCACGCGCCCAGCTGCGCGGCCGCCCGCGCCGTGTTCGCCATCAGCATGGCGATCGTCATGCGCCCGACGCCGCCGGGCACCGGCGTGATCCGCGATGCAATTGGCCGCACGCTGTCGAAATCGACGTCGCCGACGAGGCGTGAGCCGCTCTTCTTCGTCGCATCGGGAATGCGATTCATGCCGACGTCGATCACCACGGCTCCGGGCTTCACCATGTCGGCCGTGATCATGCGAGCACGTCCCGCCGCAACGATCAGGATGTCCGCCCGGCTGGTGTGCGCCGCCAGATCGCGAGTGCGGCTGTGACAGACCGTCACGGTCGCATCAACGCCGGCCTGCACCATGAGGCCGGCCATCGGCTTGCCCACGATGTTGCTGCGGCCGACGATCACGCACTCTGCCCCCGAGGTCCGCACGTCGCTCGCGCGCAGCATGTACAGCACACCAGCCGGCGTGCACGGCGCAAAGCCATCCGAGTCTCCGATCCACAGCTTGCCGACGTTCACGGGATGGAAGCCGTCGACATCCTTGTCGGGGCGGATTCGCCGCACGACGGCCTCGGCGTCGATGTGCTTCGGCAACGGCATCTGCACGAGAATTCCGTGAACTGCCGGATCGGCGTTCAGCCGATCGACGATGTCGAGCAGCTCGGACTGGGTGATCGATGCCGGGCGCCGGATCGTCTCACCGCGCATGCCGAGCTCGATGCACGTTCGCTCCTTGGAGCCGACATAGACTGCGCTCGCCGGATCGTCGCCCACGAGCACCACGGTCAGGCCAGGCGTGATGCCGCGCGCGACGAGGGCGCGCACCTGTTCGCTCACCTCCGCGGTGACCTTCGCCGCGAGCACCGCACCGTCGATCAGCGTTCCGCGCTCGGCCACCAACGAGGGTGTGGGCGCCGTCTCAGCGCGCAAAATCCACCGCCCGCGTCTCGCGGATCAGCACGACCTTGATCTGTCCCGGGTACTGCAGCTCCGCCTCGATCCGTCGCGCGATCTCTTCCGACATCGTCGTCATGCGCACGTCGTCGACGTCGTCCGGAATCACGATGACCCGGACCTCGCGGCCCGCCTGGATCGCAAACACCTTTTCGACGCCCTTGTAGCTCGACGCGATCCGCTCGAGCCCTTCGAGTCGCTTGACGTACGTTTCGAACGCTTCGCGGCGCGCGCCGGGGCGGGATCCGGAAATCGCGTCCGCCGCCTGCACGAGCACGGATACCTCCGTCTCATGCGGAACGTCGTCGTGGTGCGCGGCAATGCAATTGACCACGATCGGGTGCTCGCCGTATTTCGTCGCCACCTCGACGCCAAGCTGGACGTGCGTTCCTTCGTGCTCGTGGGTGAGCACCTTGCCGATGTCGTGCAGCAGCGCGCCGCGACGCGCCATCGCCACGTCGAGCCCCAGCTCGGTTGCCATGATCGAGGCGAGCCACGCCACTTCCTTGGAGTGCTGCAGGATGTTCTGGCCGTAGCTCGTCCGCCAGCGCATGCGCCCAACCAGCTTGATCAGCTCGGGGTGCAGCCCGTGCACGCCGGCGTCGTACGCGGCCTGCTCGCCGGTCTCGATGATCTGCGCATCGACTTCCTTGCGCGACTTGTTGACGACTTCTTCGATCCGCCCGGGATGAATCCGGCCGTCGGACACGAGCTTCTCGAGCGCCAGCCGCGCGATTTCGCGGCGCACCGGATCGAAGCAGGACACGACGACCGTATCGGGCGTGTCGTCGATGATCACATCGACGCCCGTCGCCAGCTCGAAGGCGCGGATGTTCCGGCCCTCGCGGCCGATGATCCGGCCCTTCATCTCGTCGTTCGGCAGCGATACCGCCGAAACGGTCGACTCCGCCGTATGCTCGGCCGCGATCCGTTGGATGGCCAGCGCGATGATCTTTTTGCCCTCGCGTTCGGCGTTGCGCTTGGCGCTCTCGCGAATCTCGCGAATGCGATTCGCGGCATCGGCCTGCGCTTCCTCTTCCATGCGCCGAATCAGCTCGTTCTTCGCGTCCTGCGCCGACATGCCGGCCATTTGCTCCAGTCGGCGACGCTCGTCGGCAATCAATCGCTCGAGCTCCTGCTCGCGATCCGCGACGGTCTTCTCACGCCGGCCGAAATCGCTGGCCCGGCGCCCGAGCTCCTTGTCGCGCTGCTCCAGCACCTCGTACTTGCGGTCCAGTACGGTCTCTCGCTCGGATAGCCGACGCTCCTCGCGTTCGACTTCCTCGCGGCGTCCGCGGATTTCGACCTCGAAATTTTCACGGAGCTTGATCAGCTCTTCCTTGCCGGACACGAGCGCGCTCTTGCGCGCACTTTCCGCATCGCGCTCGGCGTCGGCGAGAATTCGTTTCGCCGTCTCCTCGGCGGTCGATTTGCTCGCCGCCTGGCGGTCACGCTCAGATCGAACGCCGGTGCTGCGGCCGAAAATGAAAAATGCCGGCGCGGCTACAATGAATACGCCAAGCGCGGCAATGATCGCGATCACGTTCATATGGAATCTATGCTCCACCGCGGCCACGCCGCAGGAAAAGGAGAGCCCCGGCCGCCCCGTCGCATTCGTGGTTCGCATTCCGGCGGCACACCGACGAAGGGCGTGACGCGGGCGATGCTAACTACAAAGCGCGCATGAACCTACGGGCCAGCTTTCCCACCGGCGCTAACCTACGCCTTCCGCCGCGAAAAGGCAATGAACCCGGTTCAGCCGTCTGTGAGCGTCGTCTGTCGCTTGGCCGGCGGAAGCAGCGGGCGAACGTAGTCGCTCAGTGACTCCATGGACTGGGTCGCGCCATCGAGCGCCGCCCGCGCCTCGAATAACTCGCCGGTCACCTGGAGCGCCGCGAGCACCACCGCGCGATTCGAATCGACGACGCTGCCGCTCGACATCACTGTCTTGATCGCTTCGTCGAGGTACGCGGCGACGGCGCGCGTTTCGTCGGGCGGCGTGTCGCTGCGGATCGCGTACTCCTCGTTCAGAATCGTTACGCGCAGCGTGTGCTTCTTCGTCGTCATCGGTCGGCAGCCTGAGTCTGCTGACGAAGGTATTTGACTCGCTCGAGCATCTTCCTGACGCGCCCAGTCGCTGCTTCGAGCTTTTCGCGCAGCCGCTCGTTTTCCTTTTCGAGCTCCGCCGAGCGCGATGCAAGCTCCAGATTGGCAGCGCCGCCCTCGTGGGCCTCCAACTCCTTGAGTCGGGCTTCGGCGACGAGTGCTCGCCGGCGAAATGCGGCCAGCTCGTCGGCGAGGTGCCGTACGAGCGTATTCAGGTCGCCGAATGCGCGCTGATCAGGTCGTTCGTTGTCTGACATGCAGCTCATCGCCGAGGGCTTTCAGGATCTCCGCGCGGCGCGCGTCGATCTCACGGTCACGTAGAGTGCGCTCTGGATGACGGAAGGTCAATCGCCACGCGAGACTGCTGTGGCCCGATTCGACTCCCCGACCGACGTAGCGGTCGAACAAGGTGACGCGCTCGAGCAGCTTTCCCGAGACTCGCTTCATCAACGCTTCGACCTGTTCCGCGCGAACCGTATCGGGCACGAGCAGCGCCAGGTCGAATTCGGCGGCCGGCGTCACCGGCAACGGACGGTATCGCCGCTCCCGGCTCATCGGGCGAGCCGCCGCGGCGTACGCCGACTGCCCCGGCGCGGCAACTTGTGCCGATTGTACCGCGCCGAGCGACAATTCGATACCGTACGCCGGCGCGGCCCACACCGGCGCGTCGAGCGCAAGGCGCCGAACAGCACCGGCTCTACGTTCATCGACGCGAATCTCCCACAGCGCGTCCGAATTGCCGGCGGAGACGAGCTCGACGCGCGATGCCGGGAATGCAGATTGAGCCATCAACTCGGCGAGCGCTTTGGCGTCCCACTCGCTGTAGCGCGACCACGCCTCGAACTCGGCGGACTTGGGATCGGAGAAGTGCGGCGGCTGCCGACGTCCCATCACCAGCGCAGCGACGCGCAGCTCCTCGTATGGCAATTCGCCCCGCCGCGGCGAAAACACGGACCCGATCTCGAAGATGCGGATGTCTCCCGTCATGCGCGCGAGATTGAACTCCGCGCGCCGGGCGAGCGTGTCGAGCGCGTCGCGCCGCAGATACGCCTCGTTTTCCGACAGCGGGTTGACGAGTCGAACGAATCCCTCGCGGCCGGCGACGAACGGCATCGGACGCACCTCGAGCAGGCCCGCAGCGACCAGCGCCTCGCGAAGCGCGCGCGCCATCAACCACTGCGGGCCGTCGACCGTATTGCTTGGCCGCAACGGGCGCAGCTCGGTCGGAAAGCTGTCGTATCCGCGGAGCCGAGCCACTTCTTCGATGAGATCGATCTCCGCGGTGACGTCGCCGCGCCACGGTGGAATGACCACCGCGAGCGCGTCGCCCGCTGGCTCGGCGCCAAACCCCACCGCCTTCAGGAACGCGACGATTTCCTTCGAGGGCACGGATTCGCCGAGCACCGCGGCGACGCGAGTCGGGCGAAGCGTGATGCGCTTCCGAGGAGCGGCTTGTTGGGCGAGATCGACGGGCGCCCCGTCGATACGCCCGCCGGCAAGTGACACGATGATCCGAGCAACGCGCTGCAGCGCGATCGGCGCGATCTCGACGTCGACGCCGCGCTCGAACCGATAGCTGGCATCGGTCGAGAGCCCGAGCGCCCGCCGCGCATCGCGGATACGGCGCGGATTGAAGTTCGCGACCTCGAGAAAGACGTCCGTCGTGGAATCCGAGACCTCGCTCTCCGCGCCGCCCATGATGCCGGCGATCGCCTGCGGCCGCTCAGCGTCGGCGATGACGATCGTCTCCGCGTTCAATGCGCGCTCGGTTCCATCGAGCGTGGTGATTCGCTCACCCGCTCGGGCGCGTCGCACGATGACGCTCGCGCCGCGCAGTTTCGCGAGATCGAATGTGTGCGTGGGCTGTCCGAGCTCGTGCAGTACATAGTTGCTTGCGTCGACGACATTGTTGATCGAGCGTGCGCCGACCGACGCGAGACGTTGCACCAGCCATTCTGGGCTTGGGCCGACCGTCACGCCGCGAATCACGACGCCCATGAACCGCCGCACCAGGTCGGCCTCATCGACGCGCACGTTCACGCCGCCAGCGTTTGCGGTGGTCGCGGCAGTCGACGCGTCCGGTATTTCGACGTTCGGTCCCTCGATGTCGGGAAGCCCGGCGGGCTTCTGGACGATCGCGGCGATCTCGCGCGCCACACCGAGATGCGACAGCAGGTCGGGGCGGTTGGCCCCGACGTCGAGCACGAGACGCATGTCGCCGACCGGCAGCGCGTCGAGCAACGGCGTACCGGGCGGCACGGCGACGTGCAACTCGAGAATGCCCTGCTGTTCCTGGCCG
>Ga0207660_10000272_pt1 | contig 34016 bp, 32 predicted proteins | sample KBSC73BmetaG_FD_184335 | JGI IMG/M metagenome (GOLD analysis project Ga0207660, IMG submission 184335) | Corn rhizosphere microbial communities from Kellogg Biological Station, Michigan, USA - KBS C7-3B metaG (SPAdes) (version 2) | ecosystem: Host-associated > Plants > Roots > Rhizosphere ... | reverse complement strand
GTCGATGATCCGCCTGACCAGCGAAAAGCCGTTGCTGTGAACGCCCGAGCTTGCCAGGCCGAGGATCGCGTCGCCCGGCTGGATGTCGGCCCCCGTCAGCACGTTATCGCGCTCGACGGCGCCGACGCAGAAGCCGGCGAGATCATAATCTCCGCCGGCGTACATGCCGGGCATCTCGGCCGTTTCGCCACCGATCAGCGCACAGCCGGCCTGCCGGCATCCTTCGGCGATTGATGCGACGACCGCCGCGGCGACGTCATTGTCGAGCTTTCCCGTCGCGTAATAGTCGAGGAAGAACAAAGGCTCGGCGCCCTGCACGATCAGGTCGTTGGCGCACATCGCGACGAGGTCGACACCCACGCCCTCGTGACGGCCCGTTTCAATGGCAAGTTTGAGCTTCGTGCCGACGCCGTCGTTGGCCGCCACCAGCAGCGGATCGGAATAGCCTGCCGCCCGCAAATCGAAGAAGCCGCCGAACCCGCCCAGCTCGGCATCTGCTCCGGGCCGCGCGGTCGACCGTGCAAGCGGCGCGATCGCCTTCACCAGCGCATTGCCCGCCTCGATCGACACCCCTGCATCTTTGTAGGTCAGTCCCATTTGCCGCGGGGCTAGCCACATCGCGCTTGGATTTCCACGCCGTTGTCGCCAAAAGACGCGCCGAATGCTTCGTCGCCGTCTCGCTCTTCCTTTGCTGATGCTGCTCGTTGCCGTCGGAATCGGCGCGGCAGTCTACGCGCAGCTCGAGAGCGGCGACCGTGGCATCCTGCCGCTGGACACGACCGACACGCTGGAAAGCACCTCCATCCACGTCGATGTCGGTGCGGCCGACGCGCAATCTGCCCGGCTCGCCGGCTGGCGAATGGCGCAGCGCGAGGCCTTCCGCGCCCTTTGGGCGAAAATGCACAATGCGCCGGTCAGCCAGGCCCCCAATCTTCCGGACAGCACGCTCGACCAGATCGTCAGTTCGATCAACGTCGACCGCGAACAGATCGGGCCAAACCGCTACATCGCCGATCTGCAGGTCGAGTTCGATCGCGACAACGCAGCGCCGTACCTGGGAATCGAAGGCGCCCAGATCACCGAACATTCCGTACCGATGCTGCTCATCCCGGTGACGGTCACGGCAGGAACCGAAACCACCGTCGAATTCCGCAATGCCTGGCAGCGGGCCTGGGCGCAGTTCCAGACCGCGCAGTCGCCGATCAATTATGTGCGGGTGAGCGGGATGGGCGCCGACCCGTTGCTGGTCAACGCGGCCCAAACCGCGCGACCGGGGCGTGGCTGGTGGCGCGCGCTGCTCGACATGTACGGCGCTCAGGACATCCTCGTCGCCGAAGTTCAGCTTCAGCGCGCCTATCCCGGCGGACCCGCGCGCGGCCGTTTCATCGCCCGGCACGGCCCGGACAATGAAGTCCTTGGCGGGTTCACCCTCACCGCGCCGAACAGCGATGCGATTCCGGCGATGATGGCGCAGGGCGCGCAGCGGATCGATGGGATCTTCGCCCAGGCCTTCGCCGATGGGCGGTTGTCACGCGATCCGTCGCTGAACCTGCCGCCGCCGCCAGTGCAGCAGCTGCCGGAGCAGGCGCCGCCGCCGGCGAAGGCGGTCAACGCGGTGAATGCCTATCAGGTGCAGATCATGGGCAACGATGTCACCATTTACAATTTTGCGATGGCGCACCTGCGGACCCTCGGAGGAGTGGATTCGGCGACTCCGGAACAGATCAATCCGAACGGCACCAGCTATGTCCTCGTCGCCTATCACGGGACCATCGCGCAGCTTGCCGCGGCGTTGTCCGCCCGCGGATGGGTGGTCGATTTCTCGGGCACGGTCGTGCGCATGCACCCGGCCGGGAACAAGCCGCCGCCGATTCCCCCGCCGCCTGCAGCCCCTCAGCCCGCGACTCCCGCACAACCGGCTCCGACGCAGAATTCGGCCGACGCTCAATGAAGCAGCGAGCGGACCAGATCGCGCTTCCGCTCGACTGGCCGCAGACCGAAGGCGACGCCCGGTTCATCGTCACGCCGGCCAACCGCGACGCGTTCGATCATTTCCGTCAATGGAGCCTGTGGCCGGTCAAGGCGACGATTCTGACCGGCCCGCGGCGTTCGGGCCGTTCCCTACTCGCGCGCAGCTTCGTCGAGCGGGTCGGGGGGCGGCTGTTTGACGATGCCCAGAAGCGCGATGAGGAAGAGCTGTTCCACGCGTGGAATCAGGCGCAGGACAGCGGCAGACCGCTCGTCATGGTCACCGAGGACATTCCACCGGCCTGGTCCCCTGCGCTCCCGGACCTCAAGACGCGTTTGGCTATCACTCCCGTGGTGAGCATCAACCTCCCCGACGACGAACTGTTCTCCGCACTCATCCAGCTGCACTTCGCGGACAGGGGCTTGCATGTCCCGGCCGATGCGCTGCGCTTCATGAGCGAGCGGCTGCACCGTGACTATTGGACCGCGGAGCGGGCGGTGGAGGCCGTCGACCGGTTCGCCATTGCCGAGCGCGCGCGATTGTCGCTGCCGACGGTGCGGCGGGCGCTGGCAGAAGCCCGGATGATCGGCGAAGCGGCCTAGCCGCAGCGAATTTGCGTGATCTTTCGGTCGGGTCCCACGTGCACCGTCACCCGGTCCTCACGATAGTCCATGGTCAGCATGACTCCGGGCGGGGCCCAGCGAAGCACCGCTGCATGGCTGGCGCGCATGATCGCAGCTCCCGTCGCGCTCGTGCCGGGCTGTCCGATGAACCTCGCGGTACCGACCATTTCGCATTTATGACCCGGGGTGACGCCGCGGATGGGAGTTTGCGCCGGCGCCGTCGAGCAGGCTGCGAGGAGGGCGGGCACGAGAAGGAGGACCTTACGCATCCACCGTCTCCTGCTCCTGGACCCTGCTCATCTTCAGCTTCCCATTCTCGATCGCGAAGGCGAGCCGTCCCTCGACGAGGTCGAGCGCATCCTTGCCGAACTGCTCGTAGCGCCAGCCGCTGAGGATATTGAGGTTCCTGCGGACGCCGGCAGCAAGCGCCTCGAGATCGTCCGAGCGCGCGATGAGCCGCGCAGCGACACCCGATTCCTTTGCGCGGATCTTGAGCAAGAGCTTGAGGAGGTCGCTGACCAGGGCAGCGTCCTTGGTGAGCCCCGGGCGCCTCGGCTCACGGTCCGGCAGTTCTTCCGTGCTCAGCGGCTTTGCCGATTCGATTGCGGTCATGAGCCGGCCCCCGATCTCGTTGGTCTTCCAGCCCGCCGACAGGCCGCGGACCCGACCCAGATCCTCTTGGGTCTTTGGCGGATGCAGGACGATCTCGTTCAGCGTGTCGTCCTTGATGATCCTGCCGCGCGGCAGGTTCTTCGACCGGGCCTCGCGCTCGCGCCAGGCGGCGAGCGCTTTGAGCCGCCCGAGGACCGCGGGGTTCCGGCTCGGAAGCTTGAGGCGTTTCCAGGCATCTTCCGGCGGGAAAGCGAAGCTGGAGGGGTCGGCGAGCCGCTCCATTTCTTCATCCAGCCAGGCGCCGCGCCCGGTTCTCCTCAGCTTCTCGACCATGCGCGGGAAGACTGTTGCCAGGTGCGTGACGTCGGCGATGGCATAATCGATCTGGCGCTTGTCCAGAGGCCGCCGGCTCCAGTCGGTGAAGCGGGCGCCCTTGTCGAGACTGTGCCCGAGCAGGCTTTCGATCAGATTAGAATAGCCGATTTGCTCGCCGTGCCCGAGCGCCATCGCGGCGATCTGAGTATCGAACAAGGGATGGGGGACCTTGCCGGTGAGATTATGGATGATTTCGAGGTCCTGCCCGCCGGCATGGAAGACCTTCAGCACATCCTCATTGCCGACGAACAGGTCGAGCAGCGGCTTGAGGTCGATTCCTTCCGCTTGCGGGTCGACTGCGGCCGCTTCCTCGGTGCTGGCGACCTGGATCAGGCACAGGTCCGGCCAGTAGGTGTTCTCGCGCATGAACTCGGTGTCCACGGCGATGAACGGCTCGCTGCAAAGTCGTTCGACGAGGGCCTTGAGGTCTTCGGATTTGGTAATCAGTGGATGGATACGCATGAGTCTGGCAGGGCCATAGCCCCGCCCTCGCGGGTTGACAAAAAGTGAGTGGGACGTGAAGCGCGGCGCGCGCTTTTCCAGCCATCTCCGAAGCAGAAAGCCGAACGTTCCGCATGCACGCTTACCGTACCCACACCTGCGCCGAGCTGCGTCTCAGCGACGTCGGCAAAACGGTCCGCCTTTCAGGTTGGGTCCACCGCAAGCGCGACCACGGCCATCTGCTGTTCGTCGACCTGCGCGACCATTACGGACTGACGCAAGTCGTCGCGGATAGCGAGTCGCCCGCGTTCAAGACGCTCGACCGGCTCCGGCTCGAGTCGGTCGTGACGGTCGAGGGCGACGTCGTCGCGCGCTCCGCCGAGACGGTGAACCCGAACCTCGCGACCGGCGAGATCGAGGTGCGTGCGCGTGAAGTGGCGGTGCAGTCCGAAGCCGCTGAACTGCCGATGCCGGTCGCGACCGAAGCCGACTATCCGGAGGAAATCCGGCTCAAGTACCGCTATCTCGATCTCCGCCGCGAGCAGGTGCACGCGAACATCGTCCTGCGTTCCGCGGTCATCAACTCGATCCGTCGGCGAATGATCGAGCAGGGCTTCATGGAGTTCCAGACGCCGATCCTCACCGCAAGTTCTCCGGAGGGCGCGCGCGATTATCTCGTCCCGAGCCGGGTCCATCCAGGGAAGTTCTACGCGCTCCCACAGGCGCCGCAGATGTTCAAGCAGCTGATCATGGTCGCGGGCTTCGACCGCTATTTCCAGATCGCACCGTGCTTCCGCGACGAGGATGCCCGCGCCGACCGCAGCCCGGGCGAATTCTACCAGCTCGATTTCGAGATGAGCTTCGTCACGCAGGAGGATGTGTTCGCGGCGATCGAACCGGTGCTCTCGGGCGTGTTCGAGGAATTCGCCAACGGCAGGACCGTCACTCCGGCCGGCGAATATCCACGCATCCCGTACAAGGAAGCGCTGCTGAAATATGGAAGCGACAAGCCTGATCTTCGAAACCCGCTCCTGATCACCGACGCATCGGAGCATTTCAAAGGGTCGGGATTCGGCCTTTTCGCTGGGATCGTCGACAAGGGCGGCGTGGTCCGCGCGATCCCGGCGCCCGGCACCGCCGAAAAGAGCCGCAAATTCTTCGACGACATGAATGAGTGGGCTCGGAGCGAAGGCTTCGCTGGCCTCGGTTATGCGACCCGCAAGGGCGGTGAATGGAGCGGGCCCATCGCCAAGAACCATGGCGAAGACGGCATGAACCGGATCGCCGACGCGATGGGCCTCGGTCCCGACGACGGCATTTTCTTCGCCGCCGGCAAGGAAATCGACGCCGCCAGGCTTGCCGGCGCCGCACGCACCCGTGTCGGCGAGCAGCTCGCCCTCATCGAGCAGGGCTCATTCCGCTTCTGCTGGATCGTCGACTTCCCGATGTACGAGTTTGACGAGGAGCGGCAGAAGATCGACTTCAGCCACAATCCTTTCTCGATGCCGCAGGGGGGGCTGGAGGCGCTCGAGAGCAAGGACCCGCTCGAGATCCTCGCCTGGCAGTATGACATTGTCTGCAACGGCGTGGAACTCAGCAGCGGAGCAATCCGGAACCACCGCCCCGACATCATGTACAAGGCGTTCGAGATCGCCGGCTACACGCGCGAGGAAGTCGACACGAACTTCGCCGGCATGATCAACGCGTTCAAGTTCGGTGCTCCGCCGCACGGCGGATCGGCGCCGGGAATCGACCGCATCGTCATGCTGCTCGCGGACGAGCCGAACATCCGCGAGGTGATCCTCTTCCCGATGAACCAGAAGGCCGAGGACCTGATGATGAACGCGCCCTCGGAAGTCACGCCGAAGCAGCTCAAGGAGCTGAACATCCGGATCGTCGGCGACGCCGCTCCCCCCGCCGCGAAGGTCGACCCGGCGAAGGTGGTCGCGCCCGAATAGACCTCATTCCGGATAGCGGATGTCGATCACCTCGTAGCTCTTCTCGCCCGATGGGAGGCGCACGATTCGCTCGTCGCCCACCTTCGCGCCGATCAGCGCGCGGGCGAGCGGCGCGCTCCAGCCGATACGCCCGGCCGCAGCGTCGGCTTCGTCATCGCCGACGATGGTCAGCGCTCGCCGGTTGTCGTCCTCGTCGGCAAGCTCCACCGTTGCGCCGAACCGCACCTGGTCGCGCGCTTCCTGCCGCGCTGGATCGACGACCTTCGCGTCCTTCATGATCCGCGCGAGATGAGCAAGGCGGCGATCGATCTCGCGCAGCCGGCGCTTGCCGTAGATGTAATCGGCATTCTCCGACCGATCGCCGAGCGATGCCGCCCATGAGACGGTCTCGACGACCTTCGGCCGCTCGATCCCGAACAGCGCATCATATTCGGCGCGGATCGCTGCCAGTCCTTCAGCTGTGATGTATCGGTCGGCCACATGGCCGGACTATCAGCCGGGACGGTTCTTCCCAAGATAGCGCGAGACGTGAAGCGCCGTCTGCTGCGACTGGCCGCCGCGCATCGAGTCATAGACGACGGTATTTTCGATGACGTGCTGAACGTAACTGCGGGTCTGGTCGAACGGGATCGCCTCGATCCACGCGACGACATCGACATTGCCGCGCGGGTCGCCGAGCTGACGCACCCATTTGGAGACGTTGCCCGAGCCTGCATTGTAACTTGCGACCGCAAGCGGAACATTGCCGCCCCAGACGTCGAGCATGTGCTGGAAGTAGGACGATCCCAGCATGACGTTGTAATTGGGGTCGGTCAGAAGCCTCGAGCTGTCGAAGCCGACATTCATCTTTCCGGCCTGCTCCCGCGCGGTCCCGGTCATCAGCTGCATCATTCCGCGGGCGCCGGCATAGCTCACCGCAAAGGGGTCGAAGGAGCTTTCCTGCCGGCTGATCCCGTGCGCCAGCGACCACAGGTCGCTCGAGACCGTCGCCGAGAGGATCGGATAGGCCTGCCGGACGTAGAAGCTCGAGCCCTTGATCCTCGCCATCCGCGCGACCCACACAGGTAGGTCGTCGCGCCGCAGCTGCTGCGCCAGCTCGAGCGCGAGGTTGCGATCGACGTCATTGTCGAGCGAGCGGGCGAGCGACTGGATGAACAATGTTTCCTCGCCGGTCCGACCCTGCTGCGCGAGAAGCCTCAGCGCCTCGACGATGCGGCGGCTGTTGAAGGCAGCGCGCTGCACCGAGGTGGTCGTGTACTGCGGCAAGGCCGCAGCCGGCGCCGGGACGGCGCGGCCAAGCCGCTCCAGCGCGAGCTGCCCATAGAAAAGGTCAGGGAATGCGGCGGCGCGCTGGAAATAGGTGGTCGCCGTCTGGAAATGCCCCGCTCCGAGAGCAGCCCGTCCTGCCCAATAGTCCCCCTTGGCCTGGACCTGCAGCGAGCGGCCCGCCCGCGCGTAATGGTCGAACAAGGTAAGCGCGCTGGCGGGCTGACGCAGCCGGTCGAGCGCGACCCTCCCGCCGAGCCACGCGAGGTTCGTGTAGTCGTCGCGCACGCCGAGCGGCTGGTCGGCGACCTCGGCTCCGGCGGGCAAAGCGTCGTCGATCTGCCGCGCGATGTTATAGACGTTCGACCAGTCGTGAGCGTCCGCCGCGTCGTCCGCGAGCGCGAGCATCATGTCGTAGAAGCGCTCGGGATTGGCGGGCTTGATCGTGAAGCGATGAGCGCGGGCGAACAGATCCTGCGCGGAGCGGCCGTCATTGTGTGCGCGGAGATAGCGGGCGCGGGCCATCATCAATCCTGCGTCGCTCGTGACCATCGAGTTGACGGACTGGTATTGGCTCTCCGCGTCGGGCGTGTCCTGCAGCATGGCGACACGCGCAGCGAAGACCGCCTGCCGTTCGGCGCTTGCGTAGGGAAGGAAGCGCGAGGCTTCGTCCGGCTGCTTGTCGAACAGCAGCGCGTCGATCCGGCGGTCATGATCGGCACGGGTGAAGATTCCGGCATAGCGGGCCCAGATCGCCTGCTGGTCGCGGCTGCTAAGGTCGGGCGAAGCCCAGGCACTCCGTGCCGCTTCGAGGGCGTCGGCGCTGCGTCCGCTCGTTGCATAGGCGTCCGCAAGCCGCGCCCAACCGTTGCCCGTGTCCGGCTTCTTCCGTGCGAAGAAGGCGATGACGGTGGCCCCATTCTCGCCCGGGCGCATGGCTTTCTCGGCCCAGCCGCGCATCCGCTCGGCGTCGGGCCAGTCCGGATTCGCAATCAGGAAAGACGCGTAATCGGCGAAGCTGTAACCGCTGCTCTGGCGCAGCCGGCGCCATTGGTCGAGCGAGTAGGCGACGCTCGGGGTATAGGAAGGAGCAGCAGCGTAGGTGGCAGGCGCGGCATATTGTGCCGAGCTCGACGGCGCGAGGGCCAGCAAAACCGGCACCAGCAGAACAGCACGCCACATGCTGGACATCTTACAGTCCCGCTCCTTATCAGGCCGTGAACGCGGCCCGTCGACCGCTCAACACCTCAGGACGGAGGTAAGTTCATGTTTTTTGGCTCGATTCCGGCGTTGGTGACGCCCTTTTCGAACGGACGTGTCGCGACGGACACATTGCGCGAGTTCGTCGAGTGGCAGATCGGCGAGGGTTCGAACGGCCTCGTGCCATGCGGCACCACCGGCGAGGTCGCGACTCTCAGCGAGGACGAGCACCGTCACGTGATTGCCACCGTCGTCGAGGTCGCGAAGGGCCGGGTTCCGGTGATTGCCGGGGCGGGCACCTATGATACGGCGGCCTCGATCGAGCGGGCCCGGACCGCCGCCGACGTCGGTGCGGACGCCGTCCTCGTGGTCGTGCCTTATTACAATAAGCCGAGCCAGGCCGGCCTTGCCGCGCACTTCACCGCAATCGCCGATGCGTCGTCGCTGCCGATCGTGGTCTACAATGTGCCCTCGAGGACGGTTGCCGACATTTCCGTCGAAACGCTCGCCGAGATCGCCAGGCACCCCAAGATCGTCTCGGTCAAAGACGCCACCGGCAATCTAGGCCGCGTCTCCGCCCAGAGGCTCGCATGCAGTGAAGATTTCATACAGCTGTCGGGCAACGACGACATGGCGCTCGGCTTCAACGCGATGGGCGGCGTTGGATGCATCTCGGTGACCGCGAACGTTGCGCCGAAGCTCTGTTCAGACTTCCAGAAAGCCACGCGCGAGGGCAGGTGGGACGAGGCGCTCAAGCTCCAGGACAGGCTCTACCCGCTGCATGCGGCGCTGTTCACGGATGCCTCGCCGGCCCCGACCAAATATGCGCTTTCGCGGATCAAGAACGACTTCCCCCGCGAGCTCCGGCTGCCGCTGGTCGAGGCGTCGGACGCATCAAAGCGCGCGGTCGACGCGGCGCTCGAGCATGCCGGCCTCGTCTGAGCTTCATGGCCAAGCCGCTCCCGCCGCAGTTCGACAAGAAGAAGGTCGTTGCCGAAAACCGGCGCGCGCGGTTCGACTATTTCGTCGAAGAGAGGCTCGAGGCCGGCATCCAGCTCGCTGGCACCGAAGTGAAATCACTGCGCGGCGGAGAGGGGTCGATCGCCGAGAGCTATGCAACCGTCGATGGCGGCGAGGTCTGGCTGATCAACAGCCACATTCCCGAATACAGCCATGGCAACCGCTTGAACCATGAGCCACGTCGCCCGCGTAAGCTGCTCCTCAAGAACCGCGAAATCTCCAAGCTTCAGGGCGCGATCACTCGGCAGGGGCTAACGCTCGTCCCGCTTTCGCTCTATTTCAACGGCAGCGGGCGAGCGAAGGTCGAGCTGGCGCTCGCGCGCGGCAAGAAGGTCCATGACAAGCGCGAGACGATGAAGGAGCGGGACTGGAAGCGCGAGCAGCAGCGGTTGCTCCGGCACAATGGTTGAGCCGGAACCCACCTCCGGACGCATGCGGTGGCTCAAACGCCACATCCCGACGCGCGAGACGATTCACGAATATCGCCTGCTGCGGCCTTTCGCAGGGCATCTTTCGCACCCATCGCTGTGGCGGATGAGCCGCCGATCGGTGCCGCGCGGCGTCGCCGTCGGCCTATTCGTGGCGATCATTATGCCGTTCATGCACACGGTGATTGCGGCCCTGCTTGCGATCCCGACGCGTGCAAACGTCGCGGTGGCTGCCGTCATCACCCTGGTCGTCAATCCGTTGACCATGGGACCGATGTATTATGCCGCCTACCACATCGGCGCCTGGGAACTGCACCACGAAGGGCCGTTCGTCGATCCTAAGGCGGCCGCGCAGCTATCGGGCGAGCTCAGCCGCCTCTTGTTCTGGATCCATCACGCGTCGGGGGCCATCGCTGTAGGCATTCTCACCATGGCTGTCCTTGCCGCGGCGTTGGGCTATTTGGTCGCGTCGTTGATTTGGGCAACCTGGTCGCGCAGTCGCTGGCGGCAGCGGCGGCAGGCGAGGTTGCCCGTTGAGAGAAGCTGACGTTCGCAGTCGAAATCGGCTCGGCGGTCGATTGTCGCTGGCGCGACTTGCAAAGAGGCCTTTGGACTAACTAAGGATAAGTATCTGGTTTGGAGGGGATTAACATGGTCAGGTTCTTGGCATTCGCTCTTGCTACAACCGCGGTCGTCGGCCTCAGCCAGGTCGCCGACGTCGCAGCCGTCGCTCAACCCGCTGCGAAGCCGCAATACGGCACGTTCGGTTTCGACACGGCCGGAATGAACAAGAGCGTCGCGCCGGGCGACGACTTTTTCGAATATGCGAACGGCACGTGGGTCAAGAACACGCCGATCCCGCCGGACAAGGCGCGCTATGGCCTGTTCAATGTCCTCGACGATCTCTCGAAGGAGCGGACCCGCGGGATCATCGAAGAGCAGACGAAGGACCCGAACAGCAAGATCGGCAATGCGTATCTGAGCTTCATGGATGAAGCGGGGGTCGAAGCGAAAGGCCTCGCTCCGTTCGAGCCATGGCTCAATCAGGTCCGTGCGGTGAAAACGAAGAACGACTTGCCGAAGCTTTATTCGGCCGCCGATCGTATCGGCATCGGCATCCCGTTCCGGATGTTCGTCGGACAGGACCGGAAGGCGTCGGACCGCTATGCGCTGAACGTGTCGCAGGGTGGCATCGGCATGCCCGACCGTGACTATTATTTGTCGAGCGACCCGAAGCAGGTCGAAACCCGGGCCAAATATCTTCAGCATCTCACGAACATGCTGACGCTCGCGGGCGAGCCGAACGCCACTGCTCGCGCCCAGGCGATCCTCGATTTCGAGACGAAGGTGGCGCAGGTCCACTGGACACGGGCGCAGAGCCGCGACGCATTGAAGACCTACAACAAGATGTCGCTCGCCGAAGTGCGCAAGTTCGCGCCCGGGTTCGATTTCCCCACGCTGCTCAAGGATGCGGGGGCGAACGTTAGCTATGTGGTCATCGCCCAGCCCAGCGCCTTCAAGGGCATTGCGGGCCTCCTCGGCAGCACGCCCATCGGTGTGCTTCGGGACCAGATGCTCGTTCGCTCGCTGGACGCCTACGCGTCTTACCTCCCGAAAAAATTCGATCAGGAACGATTCGCCTTCTACGGAACCGCGCTGACGGGCGTGCCGCAGCAGGAGCCGCGGTGGAGGCGTGCCGTCGACTTCACCGTCGGCACCATGGGCGATGATGTCAGCAAGCTCTACGTCGCGAAATATTTCCCGCCGGCGACCAAGGCCGCGGCGGACCAGCTCGTGCACAATCTGATCGCCGCCATGGACCGGCGTATCGACAAGCTCGACTGGATGAGCGCGGACACCAAGGCGAAGGCGCATGCGAAGCTCGCCGCCTTCACGCCGCAGATCGGCTATCCCACAAAGTGGCGGGACATGAGCGGTCTCGTCATCAAGAGGAACGACCTGCTCGGCAACGCAATGCGCTCCGCCCGGTTCGAATATAATTATGAGATCGGCAAGCTCGGCGGGCCGATCCGGCGCTGGGAATGGGGCATGCGGCCCATGACCATCAACGCTTACTCGAGCCCGACGATGGTCGAGATCGTGTTCCCGGCAGCGATCCTGCAGCCGCCGTTCTTCGATCCCAACGCTGACCCTGCCGTGAACTACGGCGGCATCGGCGCGGTGATCGGGCACGAGATGAGCCACCAGTTCGACGACCAGGGGGCGAAATACGACCTCCACGGCAATCTCGTCGACTGGTGGACGCCGGCGGATGCCAAGAATTTCCAGGCGCGGCTCGACCAGTATGAGCGGCAGATCAACAGCTACGCGCCGCTTCCGGGCATGCACGTTAACGGCAAGCTGACCATGGGCGAGAATGTCGCTGACCTTGCCGGTCTTACAGTCTCTCACGACGCCTATCTGGCCTCACTGAATGGGGCGCCCCCTCCGGTGATCGACGGCTTCACCGCTGACCAGCGCTTCTATCTCGGCTGGGCCCAGGTGTGGCGCTGCGAAGACCGCGAGCCGGCGCTTCGGCAGCAGTTGCTGACCGACCCGCATTCGCCATGCCCGGTGCGGACGGATGTCGTCCGCAACATGGACCCATGGTACTCGGCATTCGGCGTGCGGCCGGGCCAGAAGCTCTACCTCGCGCCCGCAGATCGCGTGCGCATCTGGTAGCCTGACGCGCATCTGGTAGCATGGGCTCCCAAGCCGATGCTGTACCAGGCGCTGCCCTCGATCGATTCGAGTCCCCTCGACGGATGGGGACGCTGGCTTGTGCCGGCGGTTGTTGCTGCTGCCGCGATCACCCTTGCGGCGCTGCTGCTTGCCGCCGGCCAGGGGTTGATCGCCGCGGTGGTGCTCCTTGCAGGGATCGGCGGCGCGGCCTTTGTTTATGCGCGAACGCCCGCGCCGGCCGCACCAACTGAGCCGCTCGTCGTCGGCACGGATTATGCACTGCTTGGTTCGGCGCTCGGCCTCAGCGGCGACCCTGTGACGTTGACGACGGGTGAGGGCTCGGTCCTGCTCGTGAACGGCGCTTACCGGGAGCGCTTCGGCGGCGCGCGGCCGCCGCTCGAGCTTGCCGCAAACGACGATGCGCGCCGCGGGCTTGAGCTCGCGCAGACCATGGCCTGGCGCGACGGCGCCGGCTGCGTTGCCGGCGTCGAGACTTTCGCCGGAACGACGCCCGTCGAGGTCGAGCGCGTCGGCGTCAACAGTGACTATCTGCTGTGGCGGTTCGTGAAGCCGGGCTCGCCCGATCCGATCATTGCCGCTGCCAATCGGCTGAAAGGGCGCGCGGGCGACCTTCTCAGCCGCGCCGGCGTGCTTGCCGCCCTGGTTGATCCGCAGGGGCGCGTCCTCGCCCATAACCGCTCGTTCGAGGCGCGTGCGCTAGCCGGACAGCCTGCGGACGACCAGCCGAAGCTCATCGACCTCGTGAAGGAAACCGCGGAGGAAGCTCACGTCCAGCTGGTCGCCGAAGGTGAAGCGGGCCGGCGGCTGCGCGCGGTGCTGGTGCCGCTCGATCCCCCGGGACCGAGCGACTATGGAAATTTCTACCTGTTCGACAGCCCCGATACGCTGCCGATGTCGAGCTCGTCGCATCTGCAAACCCTGCTAGACATGCTTCCGATCGGACTTGCGCTGGTCGATGGCGACGGCCGCTTCCTGACCATGAACCATGCCTTCTATCAGGCGGCGGGAATCAAGGGGTCGGCGATGCCAGTCTATCCGGGCGATCTCGTCGTGAAGGACGACAAGGCGGCGGTGGCCGACGCGGTGCGGCGCAATGCAAGGGGGCCAGCTATGTCCGGCGACCTTGCGATCCGGCTCGCGGGACTGCCGAGCGAGCCGGTCGCGCTAACCATCGCCGGCCTCAGGGGGCTCGGCGACGCGGCGGTGCTGCTGCTGCTCAAGGACAATAGCGAGGAAGCGAAGCTGAAGCGGCAGGTCGCCCAGGCGACCAAAATGCAGGTCGTCGGGCAACTCGCCGGCGGCGTCGCGCACGACTTCAACAATATCCTGACCGCGATCATCGGCCATTGCGACCTGATGCTGATGCGGCATACGCCGGGCGATATCGATTATGACGACATCCAGCAGATCAAATCGAACTCGAACCGCGCCGCCGGTCTGACCCGCCAGCTTCTCGCTTTTTCGCGCCAGCAGACGCTTCGGCCACAAGTGCTTCAACTGCCGGACGTGGTTTCGGAAGTCTCGCATCTTTTGAAGCGCCTGCTCGGCGAGACCGTCGAGCTGGTGGTCAAGCATGGCCGGAACCTCGGACCGATCCGCGCCGACCCCGGTCAGCTGGAACAGGTGATCATCAACCTCGCCGTCAACGCGCGCGACGCGATGGCACCGAAGGGCGGTGGGACGCTCACGATCCAGACCTACTCGGTGAAGTCGAACCAGGTGGCCGAGCTCGGTTCCGACATCCTTCCGATCGCGGACTACAGCGCGCTCTCGGTCACCGATACCGGCACGGGGATCCCACCCAATGTGCTTGGCAAGATTTTCGAGCCCTTCTTCACGACGAAGGAAGTGGGGAAGGGTACGGGCCTCGGGCTTTCGACGGTCTACGGCATCGTCAAGCAGTCCGGTGGCTTCATCTTCGCCGATTCCACGGTCGGCGAGGGTACGCGCTTCGTCATTTACCTGCCGGTCCATCGTGAGGATGCGGCGGCCGGCCGCTCGCGGCGCACGGCCAAGGCGAAGAAGGACGAGCTCTGGGGCAGCGGGACGGTGCTGCTCGTCGAGGACGAGCCGACGGTCCGAAGCGTTGCCGAGCGCGCGCTGACGCGGCACGGCTACAAGGTGGTGACCGCCGAAAGTGGCGAAGAGGCGCTGGACATCCTGGACCGCGGAGAACCGATCGATTTGTTGATCAGCGACGTCGTAATGCCGGGGATGGACGGCCCCGCTGTGGTTCGTGAAGCGCGCAAGAGCCGGCCCGACCTCAAGATCCTCTTCATGTCCGGCTATGCCGAGGAGCAGCTGAGGAAGTCGATCGATATCGAGAACGTGAACTTCCTGCCCAAACCCTTCTCCGTGATCGAGCTCGCCGAAGCGGCGCGCAGGGCAGTCGGGACGAAATAACCGCTTTGCGGTTTTTGTTCGCTCACTTTATGCCAGCAGGAGCATGGTTGGCGCGCGTTCCATCCTGATCGTCGAGGACGAGCCTCTCATTGCCATGATGCTCGAGGATTTCCTGGATTCGCTCGGCCACAAGGTACAGAGCACCTGCGACACGGTCGAGTGCGCGCTCGAGGAAGTCGAGAAGGGCGGCTTCGATCTCGCAATCCTCGACGTGAACCTGAAGGGCGAGAACGTCTGGCCCGTCGCGACCAAGCTGCGGGAGAAGAAGGTCCCGTTCGTGATTGCCACCGGCGGCCACGTCGACCCGCCGCCGCCCGAGTTCAACGACGCGCCGGTCATCGAAAAGCCCTATACGGTCGATCGGGTGACGCCGGCCATCGAGGCCGCCATCGCGCAATAAGCGGGTCTAAGCGAACCCACCAATGTTCGAATTCCAATCGCAGATGATCTTCCCGACGCACGCGGTGCCTCCGCCCGGGCCTTTGCCGCCGAACGCCGAACGCCTTTCGCTCCTGACGGCAGACGGGAAGGAGCTTGCCGGAATCCACATCGCGCCGGAAAAGCGGCCGAAAGAACGCACGCTGATCCTAGGGTTCGGCGGGAATGCCTGGAACGGACAGGACGTCGCGGAATATCTTCACGAGCTATTCCCCGACGAGGAAGTGGTCGTCTTCCACTACCGCGGCTATCGACCGTCCCAGGGTTCTCCATCGGCCGAGGCGCTCATCGCCGACGCTCCGCGGATCTACGACTTCGCAGTTGAACGACTGAAGCCGCGCTGCGTCATCGCCATCGGGTTCAGCATCGGCAGCGGGGTTGCGGCCGAGCTTGCCGCCGCCCGCAGCCTCGACGGGCTGATCCTGGTCACTCCGTTCGATTCGCTGAAGGCGATCGCCCAGTCGATGTTTCCATGGATCCCGATCGGGCCGTTCTTTGAACATGAGATCGACGCCGCTTCGGCCCTGGACCAGGTGAACACGCCTGTCGCGATCATTGCCGCGGGGCGGGACGAAATCGTTCCCGCCGCCCGGACCGAGGCGCTGAGGCCGCACGCGCACGCGCTGGTGCTCGACCGCACGATCGATACTGCCGGCCACAACGACATCTATGCCCGTTCGGATTTCCACGAGGCCATGCGCGAAGGTTTCGACCGTCTCAAACTGTGACAGTCATCCCCTTGCGTGTGGCCTGGCCTCCATCCATATTCTTGAAATGAAACGATCAATGCCCGGCGGGATACGTTAACCGACGTGCAGAGTTGATTGTGGCATAAAGCGGGCTAGCATGCCCAGGAGAGGACGGTCGTTCGCGGCCGAGATGCAAGGACGGGAATGACCAAGCTTTCAGGCGGCGACAGCAAGAGCACCCTATACTGCTCGTTCTGCGGCAAGTCGCAGCACGAGGTGAGGAAGCTCATCGCCGGACCGACCGTGTTCATCTGCGATGAATGCGTCGAGCTGTGTAACGACATCATCCGCGAGGAATCGAAGTCGGCGCTGGTCAAGACCCGCGACGGCGTTCCGACTCCCTCCGAAATCTGCAAGGTTCTCGATGACTATGTGATCGGCCAGGACCGCGCGAAGCGCGTGCTCTCGGTGGCCGTGCACAACCACTACAAGCGACTCTCGCACGGCTCGAAAGCCGGCAACGAGGTCGAGCTTGCGAAGTCGAACATCCTGCTGATCGGCCCGACCGGCTGCGGCAAGACCCTGCTCGCCCAAACCCTGGCGCGGATCCTCGATGTGCCCTTCACCATGGCCGACGCGACGACGCTCACGGAAGCGGGATACGTCGGCGAGGATGTCGAGAATATCATCCTCAAGCTCCTCCAGGCCTCCGATTATAACGTCGAGAAGGCGCAGCGCGGGATCGTCTACATCGACGAGATCGACAAGATCAGCCGCAAGTCGGACAATCCCTCGATCACCCGCGACGTATCGGGCGAGGGCGTCCAGCAGGCGCTGCTCAAGCTGATGGAAGGGACGACGGCTTCGGTCCCGCCGCAGGGCGGGCGCAAGCATCCGCAGCAGGAATTCCTGCAGGTCGACACGACCAACATCCTGTTCATCTGCGGCGGCGCTTTCGCGGGTCTCGAGAAGATCATTTCCGACCGCATGCAGGGCAAGTCGATGGGCTTCGGCGCCCATGTCGCCGCACCCGACGAGCGCAAGACCGGCGAGATCCTCCAGCATTGCGAGCCCGAAGACCTGCTGAAGTTCGGCCTCATCCCCGAGTTCGTCGGCCGCCTGCCGGTGATCGCGACGCTGCTCGACCTCGACGAGACCGCGCTCGTCAAGATCCTCGTCGAGCCGAAGAACGCCCTCGTGAAACAGTACGCGAAGCTGTTCGACATGGAGGACGTGCAGCTCGAATTCACCGACGACGCGCTTCACTCGATCGCGGTCAAGGCGATCGAGCGGAAGACCGGCGCCCGCGGGTTGCGCTCGATTCTCGAGGGCATCCTTCTCGACACGATGTTCGACCTTCCGTCGATGGACGGAGTCGATGAGGTCCATATCGACAAGGACGTGGTCGAAGGCCGCAAGGAGCCCGTGCGGGTCTATTCGGCCAAGGACAAGGCCGACGACGCGGCCTGAGCCGCGCCGAATCTCACCAAATCGAGTTTAGCGACCGTGAACCGCGGCTAGGAGCTGCGGGCCATACCGCTCCATCAGGTGGGCGTCGCGGCCATAATGATCAGGCAGGAACTGCACCCCGTCGGCGGTCGGCTGGACCGTCAGGTAGGTCATATAGACCGGGACCCGTTGCGGCAGGTCGACATGCTGTTCGACCTTCGGGTTCCGTCCCTGCGGTACGACGCCGTCGAACAGGAACCTGGCGAGCCGCTTGTAATCTTCGAGCCTCACGCAGCCGTTGCTGATCCACAGTTCGTTCTTCGTGAAATGGTCCTTTTCCGGCGAATCGTGGAGGTAAATGCCGAAATAGTTGGGCAGCATGAACTTCATCATCCCCATTGAGTTCGCCGGGCTCGGCAGGCGCCGAAGCCGAACCTCCTGGGTGCCGTTGGCCACCGCTCGCCAATCGACGTCGTGCGGGTCGATCAGCTGCGCGTCTTCTGCATAATCGGTCATCACCTGATATTCCCGGTCCGTCAGGTAGCTGACGCCTTGAGCGACGACGCGGGGCGCGATGAGGCTTCTGACCAGGTCGGGCGGCACGTTCCAATAGGGGTTCACGTCAGCATATTTGATGTAGGCGGCCATCATCGGCGTGGCCGATTCAGCCTTGCCGACGACGACTTTCATCTCGTCGACTTTCTTGCCATTTTGCCACATCGACAGCCGGGCATCGCCCGCGTCGACCAGCACATATTTCGGCTGCTCTTCAGCCGAGGGAAGGCGCTTGGCGCGCTCCATGTTGATGATGATCAGCTGCTCGTAATAATCGGGCCCGCGGTTGAGCGCGTCGATCGTCCCGGCGCCGGCGATGCCATCGTCCTTGAGCCCGTGGACAGCCTGGAATTCCTTGACCTTCGCAGCGAGCGCCGCGTCGTAGCTGTCCCCACCAGGAAGACCAAGGCGAGTGCGGAGCATTGCCACGCGGTCGCCGGTTGATGCGGGCTTCAGTGTCGGTCCTGCCGGGATTTGGACCTGCGGCAGCCTGCCCCAGGTCTGCTCATATTTAACGAGGCCCCGGCGCAGGTCGGTGTAGATCGGATTGACCGAGGTGAAGAGGTCGACGGGTGCAGCGCTCCAGGCGGCATCGGTAATGCCGGCAAGAAAGCCCCGTTGGTGAACCGCCTTGGGGACCAGCGATTCGTCGATGTAGATCATGTCCACGCCCTGCTCGATCGCAGGGGGTAGATCGATCGGCTCGAGCGCGGGGCCTCTGTTGGATTCGGCGATCGGCGACTGCCACGGCTCGCCCGATGGCCCCGCCACCGGCGCCGGACGCGCCATCCACGGTTCCTCGACGGGCGCTTGCATCGGCGGCCGCGCCGTGGCGGGCGGAGGCGGGGGCGGTACGGGACCGCGCACGGGCCAATAGGCCTGGGCAAGTGCAACCGCAGGCAGCGACAATGCGCTAAGCGCAAGCAAAGAATGGCGAATGTTCACGTCCCTATAGATAGCGAGAGAAACTGAACGATTACAGAATCGATCGTTCAAACAGCCGTATTTCATTCACCTTCCAGCGGAAGTGTGTCCTTTTCGGCCGCGGGTGACCCGAGCTTTTCAGCCATTTCCTCGACTTGGCGGTCGCTGGGAGCCTCGGGAATTTGCTGTTCACCGGGCGCGAGGCTGTCATCGGCGATGCCCGGTCCCGTTCCAGCGATCGTTTCGTCGATCGGCCGGTCGTTCGGTCCGTTGCTGATCTTTTCGCTGTCGGCAGCCATCGCTTCCTCCTTGCGTGCCCGAACCGTTACAGCGACCGGCGCGGCGCGAATGTTCCTGCACTTTGTTGCGCGGCTCGGGTGCCCAGCCCATATACTAGCCCATGACTCGCTTTCTCCCGATCCTGCCGCTTCGCGACATCGTCGTCTTCCCCCATCGCATCGTCCCGTTGTTCGTCGGCCGGGAGAAGTCCGTAGCGGCGCTCGAGGCGGCGATGGCCGCGGACAAGGAGCTGTTCCTGGTCGCGCAACTCGACCCGGGCGAGGACGATCCGGATCGCGATGCCCTCTACGACCTCGGCGTCGTTGCCACGGCAATGCAGCTCCTGAAGCTTCCGGACGGAACCGTCCGGGTGCTGGTCGAAGGGGTGAAGCGCGCGCGGCTCCTCAACCTCGTTGCGCGCGACGGCTACATGTCCGCGGAGGTCGAAGAGATCGAGGAAGAAGGGTCAGACGGGCCTGAAGCGCAGGCACTGATGCGCTCGGTCAACGACCAGTTCGAGAATTACGCCAAGCTCAACAAAAGGCTGCCGCCGGAGACGGGCATCCAGCTGACGGAAATCGAAGATCCGTCAGTGCTGGCGGACGCCGTCGCTTCGAATCTGTCGATCAAGGTCGCCGACAAGCAGGCGCTGCTTGGAGAGCTCAACCCCGCCCGCCGGCTCGAGATGGTGTTCGCCTTCATGGAAGGCGAGCTCGGCGTTCTCCAGGTCGAGAAGAAGATCCGCAGCCGCGTCAAGCGCCAGATGGAAAAGACGCAGCGCGAATATTATTTGAACGAGCAGCTGAAGGCGATCCAGCGCGAGCTTGGCAACGAAGGCGAGGAGGGCGGGGACGAGCTCGCCGAACTCGCTGAAAAGATCCGCAAGACCAAGCTGTCGAAGGAAGCCAAGCTCCGCGCCAATTCGGAGCTCAAAAAGCTCCGGGCGATGGCGCCGATGTCGGCCGAAGCGACGGTCGCCCGCAATTATCTCGACGTGCTGCTTGCGTTGCCCTGGGGCAAAAAGTCGAAGCTCAAGAAGGACATCGCCGAGGCGCAGCAGATCCTCGACGAGGACCATTACGGCCTCGAGAAGGTCAAGGAGCGGATCGTCGAATATCTCGCGGTCCAGGCGCGAACGAACAAGCTCAAGGGACCGATCCTGTGCCTCGTCGGCGCGCCGGGTGTCGGCAAGACCTCGCTCGGCCGTTCGATCGCGCGCGCCACAGGCCGCGAGTTCGTGCGGCAGTCCCTGGGCGGAGTGCGCGACGAAGCCGAAATCCGCGGCCACCGGCGGACCTACATCGGCTCGCTTCCCGGCAAGATCATCTCAAACATCAAGAAGGCGGGAACGTCCAACCCTTTGTTCCTGCTCGATGAGATCGACAAGCTGGGCCAAGACTTCCGCGGCGACCCGTCTTCGGCGCTTCTCGAAGTGCTCGACCCCGAGCAGAACAGTCGCTTCCAGGACCATTATCTGGAGCTCGACTACGACCTTTCCGACGTGATGTTCGTGACGACTGCGAACTCGCTGGACATGCCGCAGCCGCTGCTCGACCGGATGGAGATCATCCGGCTCGAAGGGTACACCGAGGACGAGAAGGTCGAGATCGCCAAACGGCACCTCATTCCTAAGCAGATCGAGGCGCATGGGCTGAAGGAAGGGGAGCTGAGCTTCTCCGACGACGCGCTGCGGTCGATCATCCGCCACTACACGCGAGAGGCAGGCGTCCGCACGCTCGAACGCGAGCTTGCGAAGGTCGCGCGCAAGTCGTTGCGCCAGATCCTCGAAGGCAAGGCCGAGAAGGTCGAGCTGGCGCCGGACAATCTCGGCGATTTCCTCGGCGTCCGGAAATTCCGCTACGGCATGGGCGAGGAGGAGGACCAGATCGGCGCGGTCACCGGCCTTGCCTGGACCGAGGTCGGCGGCGAGCTCCTGACGATCGAGGCGGTGACGGTCCCCGGCAAGGGCCAGATCAAGACCACCGGCAAGCTCGGCGAAGTGATGCAGGAATCGATCCAGGCGGCAATGAGCTTCGTCAAGGCGCGGGCGCCGGCCTATGGCGTCAAGCCTTCAATCTTTGCCCGCAAGGACATTCACGTCCACTTGCCCGAAGGCGCCGTGCCCAAGGATGGGCCGTCGGCGGGCATCGGGATGGTGACGGCGATGATCTCGACGCTGAGCGGCGTCGCCGTGCGCCGCGACGTCGCGATGACCGGCGAAGTGACGCTGCGCGGCCGGGTGCTGCCGATCGGCGGGCTCAAGGAGAAGCTGCTTGCGGCGCTTCGCGGCGGCATCACGACCGTTCTGATCCCGGCCGAGAACGAGAAGGACCTGGTCGATCTCCCTGCGACCGTGAAGGACGGGCTCGAGATCGTGCCCGTCAGCCATGTCGACGAAGTGCTCGCAAGGGCGCTGGTCGAGCCCCTCCAGGCCATCGAGTGGACCGACGCCGATGAGCACGCGGCCGAGCCGCCGATCGCGCCGTCCGCGCCTGGCGGAGAGCCCGCGGTCCGGCACTAGGCCGCAAATTCAGCTGCGGGGAATGTCGCGCGGATCGCGGATGATGCTCGTCACCATCCCGTAATCGATCGCCTCGTCTGCGGTCATCCAGTGGTTGCGGTTGATGTCCTTGTTGATCCGCTCGACCGATTGGCCGGTTTCGTCCGAGATGATTTTAACCAACCGCTCCCGCATGCGCAGGATTTCACGCGCCTCGATCTCGATGTCCGCCGCCATTCCGCGGGCGCCGCCTGCGGGTTGATGAAGCAGGAAGCGGGTGTTCGGCAGGCAGAAGCGCCTGTCCTTCGGCCCGGCGAGAAAGATGTGCGCGCCCGCGCTCGCTACCCAGCCGGTGCCGATCATGTTGATCTTCACGTCGCTGCGGATGAACCGGACCATGTCGTGGATCGTGTCGCCCGATTCGACATGTCCGCCGGGCGAATTGATATAGATGTCGATCGGTGCGCTCGCGTCACGGTCGGCGAGCAGCAGCAACCTCGAGCAGACATCGCGCGCAAGCCTGTCGTTGATGTCGCCGAAGATGAGCACCTTGCGGTGCTGGAGCAGCTCGGTTTCGATTCGGCTGACGAAATCGCCGGGGCTGTGGGGGAGTTGTTCGGGTGCATCGTTGCGCATGACGGATCTGCCTTCGGCCTGGTGCGGATTCGCCTTCTATAAGCACGAACGCGCCCATTCCCCAGATACTCGCGCCGAAACAGGACGAACGTCCGCGCAGATACTGGACAGCGTCCCTGAGTCTTGCCTTAAGGGCTCCCGCTTTTGCGTCGCGAGTCTGTAGGCGGTGAGGGAGAGCCGGGGCATGAACAAGCAGGAACTCATCGGACATGTGGCGGACCGCGGCGGCTTGACCCGCAACGATGCATCGCGCGCGGTCGAGACCATGCTCGAGGTGATCACCTCGGCGCTCAAACGCGGCGATGAAGTGCGGCTGGTCGGCTTCGGCAATTTCTCGGTGACCCGCCGCAAGGCCTCGACGGGACGCAACCCGCGAACCGGCGAACCGATGCAAATCGCCGCCAGCTCGCAGCCGAAGTTCAGGCCGGGGAAGGTCCTCAAGGACGCCGTTCAATAGCTGGACAGCGACGGCGCCGTGATTATATCCCGCGCCTTCCGCGAAAATCGGCGGGCGCGTAGCTCAGTGGTAGAGCACACCCTTCACACGGGTGGGGTCGTAGGTTCAAACCCTACCGCGCCCACCATTTCCGGACTGTCAGATCGCGAGATATTGCGGCTGGAAGTTGGCGAGGCGGAGCATTTCGGTCCAGTCGGTAAACTCGATCTGGCGGCCCTTTCGGCAGATCAGGCCCTGGCGTTCCATATTGGCAAGGACGCGGTTGACGTTGACGGAGGTTTGACCGGTGATGTCCGCAATCTGCTGCTGGGTGAACGGGTTCACCATGCGGGTCTCCCCCGCTTTCATCCGGACCGCCGTTTCACATAGCAGGTGGGCGACTCGCGCGGTGGAATCCCGGCGGCCGCAATTGACCAGCCACTCATAACCGATCGACTCGTTGCGCTGGATCAAACGCCAGAAGAATCGCAACAGTTCGGGGTGAGCTTCGAGGATCGGCATGAAATCTTCCGATTTGCCGACCATCAGCTCGCTGTTGACGATTGCCTGGATGCCATATTCGGCGACCGTCGCCGCAGGTAGGATCCCTTCGCCAGGGAAGCGCAGCGCAACGATGTGGCGGCGGCCGCTGGTGTCCGTTTTGAATTTGGACAGGATTCCGGAGCGAACGAAGATCACCTCGGTTCGCGGCGCTCCGGGGTCCCTGAAGGGCCGCTTGGGTTCGACCCTCACGATGCGGTGCGGCATCGCGACGAGCGCATCGGCCAGGTCCGGCTGAATGCCCGCCGCTACCAGCGTGCCGTGAAGGGATTCCCCTTGCCTTGCCGACTTTGCCTGCCGACTCGCCATAGGCCGTTCTCCCGAGCATCGGAGCGTGCGCCTGAATGCGCTTCTGGACAAGATTGGTCCTGGTGAGCGTCCCGCACGCTCCTTGCCTTCCTTTGTCGCGCCTCTTAAGTGCCGCGCGCGGACAAGGGAACCGCTCCCGAAGGCGCCGTGGCGATCGTAGCTCAGCTGGTTAGAGCATCGGTTTGTGGTACCGAGGGTCGGGGGTTCAAGTCCCCTCGATCGCCCCATCTCCTCAACTTCTTTGGCAGCTAGAGCATCCGACAGCCATGACTACACCCTGGGGCCTCCCCGACTTCGACGAGCACGAGGACGTCCACTTCATCACGAATGACGAATGCGGCCTGAGGGCAGTTATCGCCGTCCATTCGACCCACCTCGGCCCCGCGGCGGGCGGATGCCGCTTCTGGCATTATGCTGAGGACGAGGAGGCGCTGGTCGATGCGCTGAGGCTGTCGCGCGGCATGAGCTACAAGAATGCGATGGCCGGTCTTCCGCTCGGCGGCGGCAAGTCGGTGATCGTCGCCAACGAGGAGCGGGCCAAGACCCCCGACATGCTGCATGCGTTCGGGAAGGCCGTCGATCATCTGGGCGGACGCTACGTCACTGCCGAGGACGTCGGAATGACCGTCGCGGACATGATCGAGATCTCGAGATCGACGAAGTTCGTCGCCGGCTTGCCAAACTCGGGAAGCGACGTCGGAGGCGATCCCGGCCCGCACACCGCGCTCGGAATCTTCCTGGGGATCAAGGCAGCGGTCAAACGAGCGCTGGGCAAGGACAAGCTCGACGGGCTGCACATCGCGCTCCAAGGCGCGGGCAGCGTCGCCACCGGCGTCGCGCTTCATGCCTCGGCCGAAGGCGCAAGATTATCCATCGCCGACATCGATCAGGCGAAAGCCAAGAAGCTCGCGACCGCTACCGCCGGTACGCTGGTTTCCGCCGACGAGATCCTCTCGCTCGACGCCGATGTGGTGAGCCCGTGCGCTCTTGGTGCGATCCTCAACGAAACCAGCATTGCGCAGCTGAACGCGCCGATCGTCGCCGGCGCCGCAAACAACCAGCTCGCGACGGAAGAGGACGGCGAACGCCTGCACAAGCGCGGGATCCTCTATGCCCCTGACTATGTCATCAACGCCGGCGGCATCATCAACGTCTGCACCGAATATCTCGCCGACGGTGACGCCAGCCTCGTGCGCAAGCGCATCGAAGGCATCCCGGTTCGGCTTGAGGAGATCTGGGTGGAGAGCGAGCAGACCGGCCGGAACCCGGCGGCGGTTGCCGACGCTATGGCGCAAAGGCTCATCGGAAGGGCATAAGCGCCCAGGTGCACGCGCTCGCAAACCCCGCCCGCTTTCTTCGGCTCGCCCGGCCTGCCACCGCCTGGCTGCTGCTGGTCGGCCTTGCCCTCGCGGTCGGCGGAATGGCCGCCGGGCTCACTCTCACTCCGCCCGATTATCTGCAGGGCGAGACCGTGCGCATCCTGTACATTCACGTCCCGTCAGCCTGGCTCGGCATGGCTGGTTGGGCCGGCATTGCCGCCGCATCGGTGAGCCAGCTGGTATGGCGGCACCCGCTCGCGGCGGTAGCCGGACGCGCGGTTGCGCCGGCTGGAGCGACGTTTGCCGCGATCTGCCTGATCACCGGCTCGATCTGGGGCCGCCCGACCTGGGGCACGTGGTGGGAATGGGACGGGCGATTGACCTCGATGCTCGTCCTTTTCTTCCTTTACCTCGGCTACATCGCGCTTGCCTCCGCGGAGCGAGAGCGCGGCGGGGAAGGGCGGATTGCCGCCATCTACGGCATCGTCGGCGCAGTGAACCTGCCGATCATCCATTATTCGGTCTTGTGGTGGCGGACGCTGCATCAAGGCGAGAGCATCGGCCTCACCGGCTCGACCATCGACAACAGCATTTTGTGGCCGCTGCCGCTGACACTGGTCGGATTCAGCTGTCTGTTTGGATCCGCCGTGCTGATGCGCATGCGGGCCGAGCTCGCCGAAGCAAAGGCCGAGGCGCGGATGCGGAGGATGGGCGCATGAGCCCGTGGCCGTTCGTCGCGGCGGCTTACATGGTGGCGATCTGCCTCACCGCCGGCCTGCTCGGATGGGCGTTCGCGTCGATGCGGCGCGCGGAAGCGGCGACCGACTCGCTCAACCGCAAATGAAGCCCAAGAACCAACGCCTGGTGCTCGTCGGCTCGGCCATCGTCGCGCTGTTCGCCGCGGTCCTGCTCGCGATGTGGGGGCTGCGCGCCCAGGCGTCCTATTTCTACACGCCGGCAGACATCGCCGTGGGCAAGGCGCATGACGGCGAGGCGATGCGGCTCGGCGGCATGGTCGAGCGCGGCTCCGTCGAGCATTTGCGCGATGGAGTAACGATTCGGTTCGTCCTCACCGACGGCAAGGCGCGGACCCCGGTCGTGTTTCGCGGCATCGCGCCGGACCTGTTCCGCGAAGGTTCGGGCGCGGTCACCGAGGGGCGGCTCGAGAACGGCACGTTCGTCGCCGACACGATCCTCGCCAAGCATGACGAGCGCTACATGCCACCAGAACTCGGCAATCTTTCGGCAGAGCACAAGGCTGGGAAGACGCTCGAGAAATGATCGCCGAGACCGGCCTTGGAGCGCTGTGGCTCGCAGCCGGGCTGGCGGCGCTTCAATTCCTCCTGATGATCATCGCGCTCCGAAGCGGCGCCGACGTTCGCCGGCCGATGCGCTCGATTGCCGTCGTCCAGGGTGTCCTGACGCTAATCGCGTTCGCGATGCTGCTGCTCGTCTTCGCGCGGAGCGACATGTCCGTCGCTTTGGTGTTCGAGAACAGCAACAGCATGAAGCCCTTCATCTACAAAGTCGCGGGCGCGTGGGGGAACCACGAAGGCTCGATGCTGATGTGGGTCACGATCCTCGCGGTCGCCGGTGCCTTCGTCGCGCTGCTCGCCCACCGCACGAGCGAGCGGACCACCGTCGCCGCCCTAGGCGCACAGGCGGTGCTGGCGCTCGGCTTCTATGCGTTCCTGTTGATCGCCTCCAACCCGTTCGCGCGCCTGTGGCCTGCGCCGATGGACGGGCAGGGGCTGAACCCGCTGCTTCAGGACCCCGGCCTGGCCTTCCACCCGCCGACGCTCTACCTCGGCTATGTCGGCCTCTCGGTGGCATTCAGCTTCGCCGTCGGCGCGCTCTTCACGGGCGAAGTGGACTCGCGGCTCGCCCGGGCGATGCGCCCCTGGGTACTCGGCGCGTGGATCCTCCTGACGCTGGGCATCACCGCCGGAAGCTACTGGGCTTATTACGAGCTCGGCTGGGGCGGCTACTGGTTCTGGGACCCGGTCGAGAACGCATCGCTGATGCCGTGGCTCGCGGCGACGGCGCTTCTCCATTCGATCAACGTGCTCGCCGCGCGCGGGGCGCTGAAGGCGTGGACGATGATGCTGGCGGTGGTCGCCTTCTCGATGTCGATGGTCGGCACCTTCCTGGTTCGTTCGGGAATCCTGACCTCGGTCCATGCGTTCGCGATCGATCCGCAGCGCGGCACATTCCTCCTGGCGCTGCTCGCGATCTATGTCGGCGCTGCATTCATCCTGTTCGCGGTGCGCGCGCCCTTCCTCAAGGAAGGCGCACCCTTCGAGCTGGTCAGCCGCGAAAGCGGGCTCGTCATCAACAATCTGATCCTCAGCGTGATCCTGGGAGTGGTCTTCGTCGGCACCCTCTATCCGCTCCTGGTCGAAGCGGTGACGGGAGAGAAACTGTCGGTCGGCGCGCCTTATTTCGACGCGGTCGCCGGCCCGCTCGCGCTCCTCTTGGCAGTCCTGGTCGGAATCGGCCCGCTGATCGCGTGGAGGCGCGAGCGGCGGCCTGTGTTCAAGCCGCTCGCGATCCCCGCATTGCTTGGAGCGACGGCGCTCGCGATCTCGATCATCCTGGATCCCGGAATGCGCATCCTGCCGCGCCTCGGCTTCACGATCGCCGCTTATCTCGCAGCCGCTGCGATCCTTCCCCTGGTCGGCCGCAATCCGCTGCGCGCGCCGCTTGCCACGTGGGGAATGGTGATCGCACATTTCGGGATTGCGGTCGCTCTGGCTGGGATGGCTGCGAACGCCGCCTTCTCGAGTGAACGCCTGGCGATCGCGAGGCCCGGCGACATCCTCAACGTCGGCCCGTGGGAGGTTCAGCTGGCGGACGTCACGCCGACCGCGGGCAAGAACTGGACCGCGATCGAGGCCGAGCTTCGCGCGAGCCGTGGAGACGGCATCATCATGCTCGCGCCGCAGTCGCGCTTCTATTCGGACCCGCCGACCGAAACGAGTGAATCGGCGATCCGGACGTGCTGGAACGGACAGCTTTACACGGTCATCGGCAAGCAGGACGTGTCCGGTGCGTGGCAGCTTCGGCTGTGGTGGAAGCCGTTCGTCACCCTGATTTGGGCCGGCGGCGCCTTGATCGCGATCGGCGGCGCGCTCGCGTTGCTCGGACGGCTGTGGCGGCTGGTATGGCGTCGCCGGCCGACACCCGAGGAATGGCGGCGGGAGCGCTACGCATGAGCCGCGCCTTCCGCTTCGCTCCGATTGGGGTGCTGCTGCTGATCATCGCCGCGCTGGTGTGGCGTCTTGCGACGCCGAAGGACAACAATGTCCATTCGACCATGGTCGGAAAGCCCGTCCCGGCTTTTGATCTCCCCTCGATCGTGCCCAATAAGCCGGCGCTCTCATCAGCGGACGTCGCGACCGGGCAGCCGCACCTCGTCAACATCTTCGCGAGCTGGTGCGTGCCCTGCATTACGGAGGTCAAGGTGCTGAAAGCGCTTCAGGGGCGGGGCGTGCACATCGACGGGATCGCCGTGCGCGATCGGCCGGCGGACCTCGCCGATTTCCTCGCGCGCAACGGCGATCCCTATGAGCGCATCGGGAGCGACAGCCAGAGCGACGTCCAGATCTCGCTCGGCTCCTCGGGCGTTCCCGAAAGCTTCATCGTCGATGGCAAGGGCGTCATCCGCTTCCAGCAGATCGGCGCGATCGAAGCTTCCGACGTGCCGATGATCCTCTCCAAGCTGGAGCAGGCGCGATGAAGCGCTTGCTGCTGTTTTTCGCGCTCGCGACGGCACAGCCGCTCTATGCCGACAGCAACCTGCCGCCGGCCTATTGGTCCGATCGCCAGCTCCCCGATCCGCGGCAGGAAGCTGAAGCGCAAGCGCTGATGGATCAGATCCGCTGCCTCGTGTGCCAGGGCCAGTCGATCGCGGATTCCGATGCCGAGCTTGCCGGCGACATGCGCGATCTCGTCCGCCGTCGCATCGCGGCAGGCGAGAAACCTGACGCAATCCGCGCGTGGCTGATCCAGCGCTACGGCACGTGGATCAGCTACAAGCCCACGAGTGAGCCGGCGGCCTGGCCGCTGTGGCTGTTGCCACTCGCGCTGTTGCTCGTCGGTGCGTGGCTCATCCGGCGGCGAATCCGCATGAGGCGCGGCCAGTGATCGGTTTCCTCATTCTTGTTCTTTTGATCGCGCTCAGCCTCGGCGCGCTATGGTTGCTCCGTGTGCGCGGCGCGGCTCTGACGGCGAGCGCTGCCGCACTGCTGCTCAGCGGTGCCGGCTATGCGCTGCAGGGCAGTCCCGGCGTTCCCGGCGCTCCGGCGCAGAACACGGAAGGCCGGGACATCTTTCCGCTCACCCAGGCGCGCCACGCCTTCTTCGGCCAGTTCACCTTTGCCGAGCCCTGGCTCAGAATGTCTGAGGCGCTCGCCCGCGACGGCAAGAGCGAGGACGCGGTCGGAATCCTGCAGAATGCCGTCAAGCGCTATCCAGGCGACCCGCAGCTGTGGATCGGGCTTGGCAACGCGCTGGTCGACCAGGCCCGCGGAATGACGCCCGCTGCCGAGCTGGCGTACAAGCGCGCCGAAGAAGCAGCGCCGGGCCATCCCGCTGCGCCCTTCTTTTACGGCCTGGCGCTTGCCCGCTCCGGTGACCGGGACGGCGCCTTGCGCCTGTGGAACGACATCCTGGAGAAAGCGCCGGCCAACGCAAGCTGGCGGCCGCTGGTGGAGCAGGGCGTAGCCGCGCTCAGCCCCGCGCCGGCGCAGCGAAGCTAGGCAACCGGCTCGAACGCGAGGTCGAGCGCCTCGGCCACGGCCTGGTGACGGATCTTGCCGTCCGATACGTTGAGACCGTTCGCGAGGTGGGGGTCCTGGCGCATCGCTTCCTCGGCGCCGAGATTGGCGATCTTCAGCGCAAAGGGCAGAGTCGCATTGTTGAGCGCGAACGCACTGGTGCGGGCGACCGCGCCCGGCATGTTCGCGACGCAATAATGGATGATCCCGTCCACTTCATAGACGGGATCGGCGTGCGTCGTCGGGTGTGAGGTCTCGAAGCAGCCGCCCTGGTCGATGGCGATGTCGACGAGCACGCTTCCGCGCTTCATCGTCTTCAGCATTTCGCGGGTGACGAGCTTCGGCGCTGCCGCCCCGGGAACGAGCACGGCGCCGATCACCAGCTCGGCCTCCTGAACCGCGTTCGCGATCGCCGCGCGGGACGCATAAGCGGTCTTGATCTGGCTCGAGAAGAACATGTCGAGCTCGGCGAGGCGGTCGTTGTTGATATCGTAGATGGTGACGTCGGCGCGCATGCCGGTCGCCATCTGTGCCGCATTCACGCCCGAGACCCCACCGCCGAGGATGGCGACTTTCGCAGGCGCGACGCCGGGGACGCCGCCCAGAAGCACGCCGCGGCCACCCTGCTCCTTCTCGAGATAGTGCGCGCCGACCTGGACCGACATGCGCCCGGCAACCTCGCTCATCGGCTTCAACAGCGGCAGCGAGCCGTTTTTTGACGTGACCGTCTCATAGGCGATGCAGACCGCGCCGGACTTCATGAGCCCCATCGCCTGCTCCTTGTCAGCGGCGAGGTGGAGATAAGTGAAGAGGATCTGCCCCGGCCGAAGCATCGCGATTTCCTGCGGCTGCGGCTCCTTCACCTTCACGATCATGTCGACGGAGTCGAACACCGTTCGTGCGTCGGGCAGGATCCTTGCGCCGGCTTTCTCATAGGCTTTGTCGGGGCAGTCGATGCCCTGTCCGGCATTGGTCTCGACGAACAGCTCGTGGCCGTGGGCGACGAGCTCGGCGACGGAGGCCGGAGTCAACCCGACGCGATATTCGTGGACCTTGATTTCCTTGGGCACTCCGATGCGCATTTATTCGTTCGCTCCAGTCATGGTGTTCGGCCGCGCCTATAGACAGGACAATCCGGCTTGTCCCGTCCCTTCGCCAAGCCATTTGCGGCTGTTGGGCGCCGATGCTAGTGCGGCGCTCCGCCGCGCGAGCGGCGAGGGGGCGAAGGGAATGCGGGTTGGCAAATTGTCCGGTCAGTTCCTGAACCCATGAATATCACCGCGACCGGAGCGGCCGAGGCCGCGACCGTGGACCATGACCCGATTGCGCACGGCCATCAGGGGCCGCTCTACAAGATGGTCATCGGGGCGATCGGTATCGTCTACGGCGACATCGGCACCTCGCCGATCTACGCGTTCCGCGAGACCTTCGCGGGCCATCACACGCTCATTCCCGACCGCCTTCACATCTACGGCGTGCTGAGCCTCATTTTCTGGTCCATGATGATTATCGTGACGTTGAAATACGTCACCATCGTCATGCGCGCCGACAACAAGGGAGAGGGCGGGAGCCTCGCTCTCCTCGCCCTCATCAATCGGTCGCTCGGCGGCAAGAAGAAATGGACGAGCGGCATCATCCTCATGGGCGTGTTCGCAACCGCGCTCTTCTACGGCGATTCGATGATCACGCCGGCGATCTCGGTGCTTTCGGCGGTAGAAGGCCTGACGACCGTCAACTCCGGGCTGCAGCCGTTCGTCGTGCCCATCGCGATCGGAATCCTCGTCGGCCTGTTCGCGATCCAGTCGCGCGGCACGACGCGGGTCGGGCTGATGTTCGGGCCGGTCATGCTATTCTACTTCGCGGTGCTCGCGGTGCTCGGGGTCATGCACATCCTCAATTACCCCGCGGTCCTGCTGGCGATGATCAACCCGCTCAACATCTTGCGGTTCTTCGCGGCCGATTTCATGCGCGCGTTCCTGGCCATGGGCTCGGTCGTGCTCGCGGTGACGGGTGCCGAGGCCCTTTACGCCGACATGGGTCACTTCGGTCGCAAGCCGATCCGCGTCTCGTGGATCTACTTCGTGCTTCCGGCCCTGCTGCTCAATTATCTCGGACAGGGCGCAATGATCCTGTCGGCAACCCCGGCCACCGCGCTCGCGAAGGTCAAGGACCCGTTCTTCTACCTCGCGCCCGACATGCTGCGCCTGCCGCTCGTACTGCTTGCCACCGCCGCGACGATCATCGCCAGCCAGGCGGTCATCTCGGGCGCCTTCTCGGTGACCCAGCAGGCAATCCAGCTCGGCTTCGTGCCGCGCCTGCGCATCGCTCACACCAGCGAGGCGGCGGCCGGCCAGATTTACATTCCCATCGTGAATTGGGCGTTGATGACCATGGTCATCCTGCTCGTGCTCACTTTCCGCAGCTCCTCGAACCTCGCCGCGGCGTACGGAATCGCGGTGGTCGGCGCGATGATGATCGACAGCTTCCTCATCTCCATCGTTCTGCGCCAGATGTGGAACTGGAACCGCTTCGCCGTCGCCGGGCTGCTGTTGCTCTTCTTCACGGTCGATTTCACCTATGTCTCGGCGAACCTGCTCAAGATTCCCGCCGGCGGCTGGTTCCCGCTTCTGGTCGGCGCCATCGCTTTCACCCTTCTCACCACCTGGGCGAAGGGCCGCCAGCTGATGATCTCGCGAATGAATGAGGCGAGCCTGCCGATGGAGATCTTCATCAAGTCCGCGGCTCCGAGCGCCGCTCGAGTGCCGGGCACCGCCGTGTTCATGACCAGCTCCTCGAGTGGCGTTCCGCACGCGCTGCTGCACAACCTCAAGCACAACAAGGTGCTTCACGAGCGGGTGATCCTGCTCACCGTCCGGATCGAGGACGTGCCTTATGTCCCGGAAGAAAAGAGGATCGAGACGAAGGACTATGGCGCCGGATTTTACCGCGTGATCCTCCGCTTCGGTTTCATGGAAGAGATCGACGTCCCGGCGATGCTGGCCAACGTCCATGAAATCGGCTCGCCGTGTAAAATGATGGACACCAGCTTCTTCCTTGCGCGGCAGACCCTGCTCGCCTCGTCCCGCCCCGGGATGGCGATCTGGCGCGAGAAGCTGTTCGCCTGGATGCTGCGCAACGCCGAAAGCGCGATGGAGTTTTTCAAGCTGCCCACCAATCGGGTGGTCGAGCTTGGGTCGCAGGTCGAAATCTGAACCTTAGCCAGGCCTGCGCATTGCGCCGCCATGGCTGAAACCATCTCGTGGGTCGCGACCGTCGCGACCATCGTCGCCGCGTTCATGACCGCGTCCAATCTCGGTTCGCGGATTACCGGCTACGGCTTTGCCGTGTTCACTGCCGGTGCCTTATGTTGGATTGCGGTGGGAGTGCTCACCGACCAGCTGGCGCTTCTATGGACCAACGTCGTCCTCACCGCGCTCGATATCTTCGGCGTCTGGCGTTGGCTCGGGCGGCAGGCGCGGGTGGAAGAAGGGGCGCGCTCGGCGACTCAAGCGAGCGAGCTCACTCCGGGAGAGGCCCTGTTTCCCGTATCGCTGCTAGGCCGCGCGCCGGTCGAGTGCGGCGGCCAAGAGGTCGGCCATTGTATTGACGCGATGGCAGGCTGCCGGAGCGGGCGCATCGACTATGTGGTCGTGTCCGAAGGCGGCGTGGCCGGCGTCGGCGAGCGCCTTCGCCGGTTGCCGTGGAGCGACGCGCATGTCGACGAGGAAACCGTCTCCGCCCATTTCGCTGCCGACGGCTTCCAGCGCCTCGAAGAACTTCCGCGAGACCAGTGGCCGGGGCGCTAATCGTCACCGCCGAGATCGGACCGGAGGACTTCTCCTGGCTCGAGACGCTGCGGCGTGCCCATTACCCGGCGGAACGAAATCAAGTGGCAGCCCATCTTACGATCTTTCACGCGCTCCCGCCCTCATCGGAAAGCGAGTTGCGCGGTCGAATCTCTGAAATTGTGCGCCAGCGCCCTCCCGAGGCCGTGATAGCCGGGCTGCTCGACCTCGGCGGGGGAGTAGCCTTTGGCGTGGTTTCGCCCGCGCTGGACCGTATCCGCGCTGAGCTCGCGCACGACCTCCACGGCCTGTTGGGTGCGCAGGATAGCGGCGGATGGCGCCCGCACGTCACGATCCAGA
>Ga0207660_10000266_pt1 | contig 34179 bp, 35 predicted proteins | sample KBSC73BmetaG_FD_184335 | JGI IMG/M metagenome (GOLD analysis project Ga0207660, IMG submission 184335) | Corn rhizosphere microbial communities from Kellogg Biological Station, Michigan, USA - KBS C7-3B metaG (SPAdes) (version 2) | ecosystem: Host-associated > Plants > Roots > Rhizosphere ... | reverse complement strand
TCGATCGACGGCGTGAAGTTCCGCAAGCCGGTCGAGCCGGGCGTGTTGCTCCGGCTCGAGGTCGAGTTCCTCCAAAAGCGATCGCGCGTGTGCAAGTTCGCCGGCAGAGCCATGCTTGATGGCGAGATTGCCACGGAATGCGAGTTTACGGCGATGATCGCCGACCCTCCCCAAAGCTGACCTTCAGACCGGCGTAAACGGCGCGCCCTTCGGTCCGCGATCCGAAGACGTCCTCGAAGTGCTGATTGAGCAGGTTCGAGCCGCGTAGGAACAGCTCGAGGCGGTGCCGAACCCTGTAACCCACGCGTGCTCCCGCGAGCCAGTAGGGGTGAAGCGTCACGACTGTGGCAGGGAAGACGTCGAAATCATTGTCGGTGCGCTTCCCGACGTAAGCGATCGACGCGCCGTAGCTGAACTTCCCCGCCGATCCGTCGGCAACGATGGACCCGCTATGCTTGGGCCGGCGGACTTCGCGAAGCTGGCGCAGTGCGCTGTCATCAGGCTGCGTCGCGTGAAGGAAGGCGTAGTTCGCGGTCACTCGCAGTCGGTCGGAGATTGACCATCCGAGCTCAGCCTCCAGGCCCGATCGATGACTGGTCGCCGAGCGATTGATCGTACTCGACAGGAATGTCGTCGGGTCGAACACGTCGACGATCTCGTTGTGGAGCTGTTGCCGGTAGGCGGTCAGCGCCGCGTTGAGCGCGCCCTTCCGGTAACGTAGCGACACTTCGTAGCCGCGCGAGCTTTCGGGCGTGAGCGAAGGATTGCCAACGAAGCTCCCGGGGAAGAAGCCGAACAGGTCAAAGAAGGTCGGCGGCGCGATTCCCTCGCTGTACGAACCGGCGACTGAAAAGCCGCCGGCGAGAGTGACCAAGGCCGACGCTCGAACCGTGGTAGCGTCCTTGAAGCTGCTAAAGATGTCGCGGCGAATGGCGACGTCGCCAACGAATCGGCCGACCTCGGACCGCCATTCGGCAGTCACCGAATCGTGGGTCCTGCGCCGGTCCTGGTCGCTGGCGCCGCCGAACACTGTGTCGCGGGCGTGGAAGCGCTCGGTTTCATGCTCCAGCGCGACGATCGCCGTGTTCCTGATCGCACCCATCGTGAACAGATATTGCGCCTGGCCTTCGCCATTCCAGCGGCTGCCGCTGGTGCGGTTGATCTCCTCGGCGGCCAGGAAATTCCGGTTCGACGAGCCGAGCAGCGACGCGGACAGCGTGGCGCTCAGGCCCGACTGCTGGTTTCCGAAGCTTGCCCATGCTCGGGCAGCGGCGAGGCTGTTCCGGGTGTTGTCCAGCGTATCTTCGTGGACGCCGGTCAGGGAATCGAAGCCGTCGAACTCGCTGTGGCCCGCGAGATCGAAGGCGGCGATGCCGAGCTGAACCGACGGAGCCACGTCCCAGCTTCCGCGCACCCGGGCGGCGAAATTGTCGAACCCGTCCTTGTCGCCATGGCCGTTGAAGCTGTCGATTCCGGTCGCGCGCTGCCAGCCTGCGGCCGCGGCGAGGCTGGTGTCGTCCGAGACCACCGAAGCCGACGCGTTCGCTCGCCCGAAGCCGAAAGAGCCGGCTTCGCCGCCGGCCGAGTAGCCGGGCGCCGTTTCCGGCACGCCGTTCACGGCGATGACTCCGCCGATCGCGTCCGAGCCCCATAGCGCCGATTGCGGACCGCGCACGACCTCCAGGCGCGAGACGATGTCGACGTTCAGAAGCTCGAATCGCGGGGCATCGCCGGCGGCCGGATCGTTCGCCCGGATGCCGTCGATGAACAGCAACGTGTGATTGGCCTCGGCGCCGCGGATCCGGACTTCGGTGAGGCTTCCCGCCGGGCCGCTAACTTCGACCGCGGCGGAAGGGGTCAGCCGGATGAGCGAGGCGACTTGCGGATCGCCGAGCCGCTCGATCGTCTTATGATCGATAATGGTCGAGCTTGCGGCCGTCTTCTCCTTCTTCTGCGGGACTCGCGAGGCGATGACGACGATTTGGGCTGTTGGTGGTGGCAGGATGAACATGGGAACCTCCGTTGAAAGACGACACGACATGTCGCCTCGGAGGTGCCGAACGGCCCCACGCTCCGCGGCTGGTCCCGGCCGGGGAAACGGACGACGGACCAAGGCAGGTTCCCGACTTAGCCGACCATCAGCCGGCTTCACGGTTGCGGGCACAGCGCCGGAATCGCACCGGCTTCCCTTTGAACCGCCCCCGCCATGCACGAGCATGTGGGCGGCACCCTGGTCGCCCTTCCTGCTAGTCGGGCTGTCAAATTGCGGTCAAGCCGATTATTGGAGCGGCCATGACCCGCCTGATCGCTCTCCTTTGCGCAATCGCGGCCGCCGCCGCGCTCCGCCTCGTCCCCCATCCGCCCAATTTCTCGCCGATCGACGCGATGGCGCTGTTCAGCGGCGCTTATGTCGTGAAGCGCTGGATGGCCTTTGCCGCGCCGCTTGCCGCCTTGCTCCTCAGCGACCTGATCCTCGGTTTCTATTCCGGCATGCTGTTCCAGTACGCCGCCGTCGTCTTGATCACGTTGCTCGGAATGGCCGCCCTGTCGCGAGTGACGGTCGCGCGCCTTGTGGTCGCTTCGCTCGCGAGCTCGGTCCTTTTCTTCCTCGTCAGCAATTTCGGCGTGTGGCTCGTGAGCGGCATGTATCCGCAGACCGTGGCCGGCCTCGCCGGCTGCTACGTCGCGGCTATTCCGTTCTTCCAGAACACCGTCGCCGGCGACCTCTTCTACGTCGCGCTTCTGTTCGGCAGCTTCGCGCTCGCCGAGCAGCTCCTGCCGCGCCTGAGGGTAGGGGGCCGCGGCCAAGTTGCAACTTCGCCGCGCGCCCTGTAGAGGCGCCGCTCAACTTGTCGCTGCTGGTCGGAAACCAGCGGCTAAGCCAAGGAAAAATCAGATGAAGTCCGGTAGTCACCCCGATTATCACATGATCAACGTCGAGATGACGGACGGAACCAAGTTCCAGACGCGCTCGACCTGGGGCAAGGAAGGCGACACGCTGCACCTCGACATCGATCCCAAGGTCCACCCGGCGTGGGTGGGCGGAACCCGCCAGGTCTCCGAAGGCGGCCAGGTTGCGCGCTTCAACAAGCGCTTCGGCGGCCTCACACTCGGCAAGAAATAAGCCCTTTGATCAGGGAAGCGCCGACGCTCGAGACCGAGCGGCTGGTCCTGCGCGCCTTCCGCGCGAGCGACCTCGACGCGCTCGCGGCGATGTGGGCCGACCCGGACGTCGTGCGCTTCATCGGCGGCCACGTGCTCAGTCGCGAAGACACGTGGCGCCGTTCGCTCGCCGCTTGCGGGCAGTGGCCATACACCGGGTGGGGATATTGGATCGCCGAGCTCAAGAGCAGCGGTGAGATCGTCGGGCAGTTGGGGTTCGCCGATTTCAAGCGCGACATGGAGCCGAGCCTCGAAGGCGAGCCGGAGCTGGGTTACGTCTTCTCACCGGCTGTCCACGGACACGGAATCGCTCACGAAGCGTGCTCCGCTGCGCTTCAGTGGGCCGATGCCAACGTTAAGGCCGCTTCCTACCCGGCGATCATCTCCCCGGAAAACGCGGCGTCGATCCGGCTCGCGGAACGGCTCGGCTTCGAGCGCGTCCCCGACGCCACCTACCGCGGCGAGCCCATCGCGCTGTTCAGGCGGGCTGCCGCCTAGAAGGCGCTGAGCCCGGTGATCGCCCGGCCCATGATCAGCGCGTGGACGTCGTGCGTCCCTTCATAAGTGTTGACGGTCTCCAGGTTCGCTGCGTGGCGCATGACCTGGAACTCGGCCGAAATGCCGTTCCCGCCGTGAATGTCGCGGGAGGCCCGGGCGATCTCCAGCGCCTTGCCGCAATTGTTGCGCTTGATCAGGCTGATCGTCTCGGGGACGAGCTCGCCCGCTTCAAGCCGCCGACCGACGCGAAGCGCGGCCTGCAGCGCCAGGCTGATCTCGGTCGCCATATTAGCGAGCTTCAACTGGATGAGCTGGTTGGAGGCGAGTGGCCTTCCGAACTGCTTGCGGTCGAGCGTGTACTGACGCGCCGCGGCGTAGCAATATTCGGCCGCGCCCATCGATCCCCACGCGATGCCGTAGCGGGCCCGATTGAGGCAGCCGAACGGTCCTTTTAGCCCTTCGACGTTCGGCAGGAGTGCGTCCTCGCCGACCTCGACGCCGTCCATCACCACCTCCCCGGTGATCGAGGCCCGGAGCGAGAGCTTTTCCTTGATCTTGGGCGCGGAGAGGCCTGGCATTCCTTTCTCGAGCACGAAGCCGCGGATCTTGCCGCCGTGCGAGTCGGACTTCGCCCACACCATAAAGACATCGGCGATCGGCGAGTTGGTGATCCACATCTTCGTGCCGGACAGTCGATAACCGTTCGCGGTTTTCTCGGCGCGGGTGCGCATGCTTCCGGGGTCCGAGCCTGCGTCGGGTTCGGTGAGGCCGAAGCAGCCGACCCATTCGCCGGTGGCCAGCTTGGGCAGGTATTTCTGCCGCTGCTCCTCCGAGCCGTACGCGTGGATCGGGTACATGACGAGGCTCGACTGGACCGACATGGCCGAGCGGTAGCCGCTATCGACGCGCTCGACGGCACGGGCGATCAGCCCGTAGCTCACATAACCGAGGCCGGCGCCGCCATATTCGTTCGGGATCGTCGCGCCGAGCAGGCCGAGCGCGCCCATTTCACTCATGATGTCGCGGTCGAAGCGTTCCTCGAGATAGGCGCTGGTGACGCGCGGCTGGAGCTTTTCCTGCGCATAGGCCTCGGCCGTGTCGCGGACGAGCCGCTCCTCGTCGGTCAGCTGATGATCGAGATCGAAGGGATCGGCCCAGTCGAACGGAAGCAGCCTGGGCTCATGATGCTCGTGCGCGTCCGCAATGCGTGAAGTCGCCAAAACCGATCCTCGCGATGTCAGAAATCGCGGCCGTCCTTAGACCGGTTGCGGTGACTTCGCCACCCCGCCACCGCCGAAGCTCTGCTTGAAGGTCAGCGCGATCCGCACGTGGCTGTTGCGGAAGCGATGGTCGAGCACCGACGGCTGCGGTGCTGTCCTGTTGGGGAAGAACTCAAGTAGGTTGCGGCCGCCGCCGACGTTCGAAATGTCGTTGAAATCCACTCTCAACGTTTGGCTCGGCCTGGGGCGGTACTCGACGAACGCGCTGGCGTAGACGCCGCCGTTCCAGCGCGTGTCGAGGACGTCGGTCCGGAAGATGGTCGTGCGGGCATTGTCGCCGGCCGTAACTCCGTATGAGAAGCGGCCGACGTCGCGGCGGATGTCTGCGTCCCATTCCCAAGTCGGGAAGAAGCCGCTGAACGCACGCAGGTCTCCCGAAACGGGGTCCTGGACCCGCGTGCGCTGGACATTCCCGTGCAGCTTCGCCCGAAGCCCTTTCCAGAAACGGTCGAGCGGCGCGTCAAGCGTGAGGTCCGCGAAGGCCTGGCGGCCAGTTCCGATATTGCCTGGCGCGTCGAATCCCTCGGGGGTGAGGATGCGATCCTGGAGCAGGCTGATGAGATTGTAGCCGAGCTCGAGCCGCGCCTTGCCCTGCTTGAACAACGGATGCTCGACCGAGAAGCGGCCTTCCCAGCTCCGCTGCGGCTGCAAGTTCGCATTGCCGCCGCTGACCTGGCTGCTGGCCAGGTCGGCAACACTGATGAAATCGAAGAAGTCGAGCTGCGCGACGGTCCGCCGAACGATCAGCTGGCTGTGCCAGCCGCCGCCAGGCTCCCAGTCGAGCGTGACGCTGGGCTTGGGGAAGCTGAGCTTGCGGTCCGCGGTCGCATCGCCGCTGACCGTGAGGTGCGACATCTCGTAGTTGAGGCCGAGGTCCATGCGCAGATTCTTGGTCAGCGGACGGCTGCCGTTGATCCAATACTCACTTCGAAGCTCGGTCACCCGCGCATTGTCGAGCGGCAGGTCGACACGCGTCTTCACGCCATTCTGATCGAAGACGAACAGATCGAGATTGAAATCGAGGGTGTTCCAGGCGACCTCGGCGCCGCTTTCGAACTGGAAGCCGAGGAATTTGGGATTGCTCCAGGTCAGCCGGCCGAGCGTCTCATTGCGCTGCGACTGCGAGAGCTGCTGGAAACCGCCGACGACCTCAGTGTGCCCGAGATTGCCGGTGTCGAGCTCGTCGAGCGTGTGGCGGCGCTGGCGCGTTGCGAGACCGACCAGCTTGATCGCGCCGCCGGCCAGCGGGCGGGTAACGTCCCCGCCGATCTCGTAGCTCCTTGTCGGATAATGCTCGACCAACGTGTCGTCGTGCTCGGCCGCGCCGACCGGGAAGACATGGGCGGTCTGGAACAGGTGGAAGCGGTCGAAGTGGTAACGAAGGTTGACGTTCGCAGAGCGGTTAGGACCCTCGTCGAGAGACCATCCGCCAGAAATGAAAGGCGAATAATTGTTGGTGACGTTGACCTTGCGGCGGGTCTCCAGGAGCTCGCCGGTCGCGGGATTGGTGACGACGTCGGCGCCTTCCTCGGTCTCATCGACCCAGGCGGTGTCGCCCGCGACGTTGAACGTCGATGGGCCGCGATTGAGGCTGAGGCTGCCGCTGCCGGTCGGGGTGATCCTCCCGGTGTAGTGACGCTCTGCGCTCAACGCGACGTTTCCGCTCACGGCGCGGCTCCCGCCCTCGATGAGGATCAGGTTGGCTACCTGGGTTTTGCTTGAGTAGTCGGCACCGAAGATATCGCCGGGGCCGACTTCGACGCGCTTGACGCGGCTCGCGGGAATGCGGCTGAGATAGGCGTCGAGCGGCTCCGATTTGGTCGTCGGCCGCTGCCCGTTGATGACGACATTGCCCGCGACGCCCGCAAAGCCGCGGATATCGGCTCCGCCGCCATTCCCAAGATCGAGCGTGAAGCCGGGGATGCGCTGGACGACGTCGAGCGCGGTCCGCGGCGCATATTTGCCGAAGAAAGCGGCGTCGTACGTGGTCGTTCGAGTATTCTGCGGGGGCGCCGGCTGCGCCTGCACCGTCCCGGACGGCTGGGCGAGGACGGTGCTCGTTCCCAAAAGCGCCGCAACGCCGACGCTGGCGGTCAGAAGCCGACGCGACATGCTTGTCCCCTTTTCGATTTGCGCGGTGACTGACTGCGGACGCGGGGCGGTGCCAGTCGGCTTCGACCAATCGACAGACGTTTCGTCGGGCCGCCGACAAACGCAGACGGCCCGACGAACATCCGATCAGTGCCGGCGGTCGAACGCCTTCAGCTGCACCAGCTTGTCGACCGGCGGCAGCGAGGAATCGACCGCTTCGACGCGCTGCACGAACTCCGGGGTAACGTTCATCGCCTTGAGCTGGACGAGCTCGTCGACCGGCAGATGGTGGTAACCGATGCGGTCGAAGCTCGCGATATACTCAGGCGTGATGTTGAGCGCCTTCAGTTGCACCAGCTCTTCGCCCGGTAGGTTGCCGTAGCCGATGCGGACAAAACTCGCGATCCAGTCGGGCGTGATGTTGAGCGCCTTGAATTCGATCAGCGACTCGATGGTCGCCGGTCGATAGCCGGCGCGGGCCATGTCGCCGATATAGCCGGCGGTCACGTTCAGCGCCGACAGCGCCATCAGATTATCGATCGTCGGCGTCGGATAACGAGCAGCGGCAACGGCGTCGATCAGCTCATGGCGCGCGTTCAAAGCCATCAGCCCGAAGGCCTGTTCCCGCGTCGGACGGCCGATTCCGCGACTGGCGAGCAGCTGGCTGAAGGCTGGGTCCGCCGTGAAGCTGCAATAACCGGCTGCGTAGCCTTCTCCGCCATGGCCGGAACAGTCGACCCGACCGGCTTCGCGAATCACGGAGAAGCGTAGCGGGTTGTTGCCGGCGCCACGAAACCCCGCAAGGTCGAGTCCAACGAGGTCGGCCGGAAGAAAGCCGCTGTCCCAATTATTCTCCGAATGCTCGCGCGTTCCGCTGCGAAAGCTAACCTGGATTTTCGCGGGATCGCTGACCTTCGGCTCGAGTGTGAAGTGGATCCACTCGGCGGACTGGGCCGTGCACGCCGAGGAAATGCTGATGAATGCGACCAGCAAGGCAGCAAGAAAAGCGAGACAGCGGTTCATGGTTCGTCTCCTTTGAACGGAATTCAGAGGCAATCGCGTATTGATCATGAGTGGGAAGCGAGCGCCGCCGCTTCGGCGAGCATTTGTCGTTCCTGCGACGATGAGGGGTGGATCGCCGCGATCCTGCCCTTCCGGTCGATCAGCACCCAGGTCGGAAGGTTGGCCTGGATCAGCTTGTCGGGCGTGACGAGACGATTGCCCTTGAGGTGGAGCAGTGTCCCAAAGTCTCGATTGAACGAAGGCGTCGGCTTGACCACCGTGACGCCGGGTGACCGCCGCGCCAGGAACGCCTTGAGCTTTGCATTGTCGTCGTCGAGCGTGACGCCCAGTACGACCAAACCCTTCCTCGCATAGTCGCGCTGAAGCTTGGCAATCGCCGCCATGGACGCGATGCATGGCGCGCACCAGGAAGCCCAGAGGTCGATCAGGACGACCTTTCCTTTGAGCATGGCCGAGGTCACGGCCTTCCCGTCGAGCCGATCGACCGAGTAAGCCGGAGCAAGTCCGCCAATTCTGGTCGGCAACGCGGCAGCGGGAGCCGCTAGCCCTGGTGCAAAGGCGAGCAGAGTGCAGAAGCAGCGGACGAGAAGCTTCGAGGCTCCGGTCAATGCGGCCTTTCCAGTCATTGCAGTCTCCTTCCTCTCTTTCGCGGCAAAGCTCGCCCGTCCGCCCAATCCGGGCGTTCAGAAACTTGGCAATTCAGGTCAGTTCAGAAGCCGATTAGCCGGTCATCACGGATCGTCGCGGCTCGCGCGTATCTCTTCCGGCGTGAGGCCGAGGGTCTTCGCCTGGACCAATTGGTCGACGTCGAGATGGGTGAAGCCGGCGCGGCGAAAACGCTCGACGTCGCTCGGCATCACCCCCACGGCCTTCATCTCGGTAAGCTGCTCGAGCGAGAGGCGAGGATATCCGACTGCCGCCATCGCGCGGATGTAATCTGACCGAACCCCGACCGCGTAAGCGCCGGTGATCTCGTCGGCGCTCACGTTGCGATAACCTTGGCGCGCAAGCTCCTGGATGAAATCGGGAGTCACTCCAACGGCCCTGAGCTGCACCAGGTCTTCGCTGGTCAGGCGCAGCTGCGGGAGCGCCGATTTCATGGCTGCGATGTAATCCGGCGTGACGCCCACGGCCTTCATCTCGATTGCACGGTCGATCGCGCGCTTCTGCGAGACGTTGGGCGGAACCGGCGGCATCGGCGGGACGGGGGAACCCGCAACGACTGCGGTGAGCCCCGGAATTGCGCGCGCATCCGCGTAGGTCAGGACCGAGCCGCTCGGGCTGGTCAGCACCGTGCGCCTGCGGCCGCTCGCATCAGGAGCATCGACGACGATCTTGGCGCCGGACGAATCGACCATGACCATCCTGCCGTTCGGCTCGCGAGTCGTGGTTGCGCCGTTCGCAGCGGTCGCGACGGTCACTCCGTTCTTGCTGACGACGGTCGAGCCGTCAGGCGCGGTCGCAGCGAAGTCGGCCATGGCATTCCTCGCAGCCACCGGCGCGATCGCTGCAGCGGCAGTCGCGACGGACGTCGAGACCCCGCTGGCGATGATGTGCGGCAGGTCGGTCGGGATCTCGGCCATTCCGGCAGGCCGTCCGTAATAGCGCATCGCGGTGCCCGCCTTCGCCGACGGCTTGGTCAGCGTCGGACCGCCCGGCGTCAGCGTCAGCGCGGCGAGCGGCGCTGCGACGAGTACTGCGCCAGCGAACACGCCGACCGCGAAGCCGCGAGCAACTGGCCCGCGAACAGATTCGCCGTCGAGCACGCGGGCGACACGCCGAGCGAGCGAGCTCTTCGACGGGGCGACACCGTGGGCGCCGAGCAGGAGGCGGGGGCACTCGTGCCGCGCGACTCCGACGAGCAGCTGCGCATAATCGGTGTCCGCGATATCAGCCGCGAGCACTGCGTCATCGGCGGTTTCCTCGCGCAGCTGATGCGCCTCGCGTGCGAGCACCCACACCAGGGGATTGAACCAGAACAGCGCTGTCGCGACGCGTGCGAGGAGCAGCTTCGCCCAGTCCATCCGCGCGACGTGCGCAAGCTCGTGGGCGAGGATCGCTTCGGCTTCGCTCGACGCTTCGACGGCGCGGCTGTTGAGCAGGATCACCGGCCGCACCAGTCCCCAGCTCACGGGCGACGCGAGCGCATTGCTGGTGAGAAGGGCGGTGCCGTGCTTGAACCCCATCCGCTTCTGTGCACGGGCGAGCGCCGTCAGCCAATGGCCGTCGACCAGCACTTCGGCACGAGCGCGGAGCGCGAGGAGGCGGCCGAGCGCGAGGAAGGTGATGAAAAGGAGGATCGCGGCCGGAACTGCATAGATCGCGGATGCCGCAGCGGCGGCGGTGATCTTCGGCATGCGGCTGACCGTCGGAGCGACGGCCACCGTCGGAGTCCCCGCAACCGGAAGCGCCTTCGCAGGTACCGGCGCGATTGTGGCCGTGGCCGATGCAGCGACACCAGGCTGCACGACCGCGGGTGCCGGGGCAAAGAGGGCGGGGGCGGCCACGTGCCAGCGCGGAAGCGCAAGCGGCGCAAAGGCCATGATCACGAGCGCAAGCAAACCGATATGCGCGACCCACGACCGCTCGGCTGCCGAGCGATGCTTCAGAAGCGCCAGAAGACCGAGCGTCAGCCCGGCGATCAGCAGCGACTTGAGCGCGATGGCGATCAACACCGACATCAGTGCGTTCCTTTGGCCTGGCGGGCGCGGGCGATCATCTGCTCGATCTGGTCGATCTCGTCTTCCTTCAATTTCTCGGACATTCCGAGGAGCGCGCTCGCGGCGCTTGCCGGCGAACCGTTGAAGAAGACACGGACGATCTCGCTCAGCGCGGATTTCTTGGCGACCGAATCGGAAAGGGCAGGGCTGTAGAGGAACCCGCGCTCCGATTCCTTGCGCTGGACATAGCCCTTGTCCTCTAGCCGCTTGAGCATCGCGCGCACCGCCGACCCGCTCAGCTGGTCGGGCAGGGCATCGCAGATTTCAGAGACGAGAACCGGGCCCCGCTCATAGAGGATATCGACGATCTGGCGTTCGCGGGGCGGAAGCTTGCTGAGCATTTCAAATCCTGTCCTGATGCGGCCGATTCGCCGCGCTACATTTGTAGAGTGCTACATTTGTAGCGTGAATGCAAGAGCAAAATAAGCGTCTTGTTGGCGGATGGGGTGGGATTCGAACCCACGGACGCTTGCACGTCGCCGGTTTTCAAGACCGGTGCCTTAAACCGCTCGGCCACCCATCCCGCTTCTATCGCAGCGGTATCGCGTCCCAAGCCGAGCCGTGCAAGGCGCGCGGTGAACCAAGGTGGCCGCCTCCACGTTTTCCCTTAGCCTCGGATGTCGGGAGGAGCGTCGTTGTCAGCCGTCAGCACTTGGATTTTGGTCGCAGCGTCGGCGGCATCGATCGTGTCTTCGGCAGCGCCCGTAGGCCAGCAACCGGGCGGTTCTGGCGTCGTTCCCTTGACCGCTGCCGCGCAGACGTCCGCCTATAGCTGGGACATGTACAAGGTGCGGCTCGCGGCGCTCGCGCGGGCACAGGGCGTGCGCGAGTCGACCGTCAACGCTTATGTCCCCGGGCTTTCGATCAACGACAATGTGATCCAGCTCGAGCGGACCGAGCCGGTCGCGCAGACTGTCGGCGGGGTGGTCGGCGCGCTTCAGCCCTATCTCAATGCCCACGTCACCCGGTCGCTGATTTCCCGCGGCCAGGCCAATTACCGCGACCATTACGACGGCCTCATGCGCATTTACGCGCGCTATGGAGTCGATCCGTCGGTCCTCATGTCGATCTGGGGAATGGAGACGAGCTACGGCACCGTCACCGGCAATACCGACCTTCTCAATGCGCTCGCCAGCCTCGGCTATTACGGCCGCCGGCGCGAGATGTTCGAGACCGAGTTCGTCGACGCGCTGAAGCTGATCGACCAGGGCGTGCCGCGCTGGCGGCTCAAGGGGAGCTGGGCCGGAGCAACCGGCTATCCGCAATTCATGCCGTCGGTCGTCCTTCGCCTTCGCGCTGACGGCGACGGCGACGGCTATGCCGACATCTGGGCGAACGAGCTCGACGGCCTCGCGTCGATCGCGGCTTATTTGCGCGACACGGGCTGGAAGCCGAGCGTGACCTGGGGAATCCCGGTTCGCACGCCGGCGAGCCTCAACCGCTATTCGATCGTGTCCCGGATCACCGCGCCCCGCTGCCCGCAGGTCTACAAGCGCCTCAGCCGCTGGCTCACGATGCGCGAATGGCGCTCCCTCGGAGTGACGCCGATCGGCCGGTCGCTTCCCGACGATGAGATGGCGAGCCTGATCGAGCCGGATGGCCCCTACGCGACGGCCTATCTGCTGACGACCAACTATCGCGCGATCCTCGATTACAATTGCTCGAATTTCTACGCAATTTCGGTCGGGGTTCTGGCGGACGCGATTGCGCGGCGATAGACAGCAAGAGTCACCAGCCTCAACTCGGGGGAACCAGCCATTTCAATGCCGCGCAATATTCTTCTCGCCGCCGCCGCCACCATCCTCATCACGAGCGCAGCGCCCGCCGCCGCGCCGCAATTCGATACGCCGGCCAAGGTCGCCTATCTCTACGACGTGAATTCGGGGGCGGTGCTCTACGCCAAGAATCCCGACGGCAGATTCCCACCGGCCTCGCTCGCCAAGATGATGACCACCGAGGTTGCCTTCGAGCTGATCGACCGCGGCCAGCTGCCGCTGAACAAGATGTGCACGGTGCGCCCGGAGACGTGGCAGAAATGGCACGGACCGCAGGCCGGATCGACGATGTTCCTCTCGCCGAACGAGCAGGTCAGCGTCGAAAACCTGCTCAAAGGCATCGTCACATTGTCGGGCAACGACGCGTCGGTCGTGCTCGCGGAATGCATTGCCGGGACCGAGCAGGCCTTTACCGACCAAATGAATGCGCTGGCGAAGAAGCTGGGCATGAACAACAGCCATTTCGGAACTGCGAACGGCTGGCCCGACAATGACGTGACTTACGTGACGGCGCGCGATCTCGCGACGCTCGCCCGGGCGACGATCGAACATCATCCGAAGCTCTACAAGGAGTTCTACAGCCTGCCGAACTTCACCTGGGGCAAGACGATGGGCTCGGGCAAGGACATCACGCAGGAGAATCGCAACCCCATCCTCGGTCACGTGCCCGGCGCGGACGGCCTCAAGACGGGGCATACGGACGAGGCGGGCTACGGCTTCACGGGCTCGGCACTCCAGAACGGGCGGCGGCTGATCGAAGTGCTCGCAGGCATGGCCAGCTGGAACCAGCGGGTGCAGGAATCGACGCGGCTGATCGAATGGGGCTTCAATGCCTGGCAAGACAAGCCTTTGTTCAAGGCTGGCGCCAAGGTCGGAACCGCGAGCGTGCAGATGGGGAGCAGCAGCGAGGTTCCGCTAATTGCCGCGAACGATCTCGCGGTTACCGTTCCTGCCGGGCTCTCGCTCACAAACAAGCCGATGACGATGAAGATCCGCTACCAGGGTCCACTGATGGCGCCGATCGCCAAGGGCCAGGAGGTCGCGCAGCTGGTGGTCACCACTGGCGACACGGCGCCGCAGGTCGTACCGCTGGTGGCCGGCAACGACGTCGGCCGCGCGGGCTTCTTTGGCCGCATCTGGCTCGGCCTCAAGCAGCTCCTCTAGTGGCGTGAGCCGCGGTCGGTTCATCACGCTCGAAGGCGGGGAGGGAGTTGGCAAGTCCACGCAGACCAAAGCGCTCGCCGAAGCGCTCGGTCAGCGAGGCCTCGACGTGATGGTCACCCGCGAGCCCGGTGGAAGCGACGGCGCGGAGAAGATCCGCGGGCTGCTTCTCGCCGGCGCGGAAGACCGCTGGGAAGCGCGCGCCGAAGCGCTCCTGTTCGCTGCGGCCCGCGCAGACCATGTCGACAAGACCGTGCGTCCGGCGCTCGAGAGCGGCCGCTGGGTCCTCTGCGACCGATTCATCGACAGCTCGCTCGCCTACCAGGGCGGAGCGGGAGGCCTTGGCATCGAAACCGTGCGGGCCATCAACGTGGCTGCGGTTGGCGACGCGTTGCCCGACCGGACACTCGTCCTGACGGTCGACGAAGCCGGCGAGCGCGCGCGGGCGAGGGACAGCGGCCAAAGCGACCGCATTGGCGGTCGCCCGAAGGATTATCATCGCAGGGTCGAAGCCGCGTTCCGGATCATCGCCGCGGAGGAGCCGGAGCGCGTGCGGCTGATCGACGCATCCGGCTCGCCCGAGGAAGTGACGCAGCGCCTCCTTGACGCCATCCAGGACTTGCTCCCGTGATCCTCGGACAGGACAGGGCCGTCAGGCAATTCTCCGAAGCCTGCGCGAGCCGCAAGCTGCACCACGCCTGGCTACTGGCCGGTCCCAAGGGCGTCGGCAAGGCGAGCTTCGCGCGCGCCGCGGCTCGGCGGGTGCTCGCGGATGCCGCGGGGCCGCCGCTGGGCCTCCCCGGCATCGACGCGCCGGAGGACCACCCGATCGTCAAGCTGGTCGACGCCGGCAGCCACCCCGACATGCGATGGCTAAAGCGCGCGGAGAACGACAGGGGCAATCTCAATCGCAACATCAAGGTCGAGCAGGTCCGCGAGCTCGGCGAGTTCATGTCTCTGAGCGCAGCCTTGTCGCCCTGGCGAATTGCGGTGCTCGACACCGTCGACGATCTCGAGGCGTCCGGCGCGAACGCGCTCTTGAAAATGCTCGAGGAACCGCCGTCGAACACGCTCTTCTTCCTCGTCAGCAATGCGCCGGGGCGGCTTCTGCCGACGATCCGCTCGCGCTGCCGAATGCTGCACTTCGATGCCCTCGATGATGACGCCATGACGTCGATTCTCGAAGAGCAATTGCCGGGGCTAAGCGCCGCCGAACGCAAGCGGATCGTCGACATATCGTTCGGCTCCGCAAGCCGCGCGCTCGCCTTTGCCGGACTCGGTCTCGCCAAGCTCGAGGAGGCAGCCGTTGCGATCCTCCGCCAGGGCGATCCCACCAATGCGCGTCGCTCCGAGCTTGCGAGCGAGCTCGGCAAGAAGGCTTCGGCCGAGCGCTACGCCGCCTTCCTGGAGCTCGCGCCGTCGCTCATCGCGCGCGAAGCACGCGGCCTCTCCGGCGCGTCGCTCGGACGTGCTCTGGACGCTTATGCGAAAGCGCGCGAGCTTGCGGCCGTCGCGCCGCGCGTGTCGCTCGATCCGGCCGCGACCGTGTTCCAGATGGGCGGAATCCTCGCCGCGGTGCCGCAGCAGCCTTCCTTGAAGCGCTAAGGGCCGGCGGCTAGGGCAGGCGCAAGCATGGCCGAGCCCTTCTACATCACGACCGCGATCAGCTATCCGAACGGGCCCCCGCACATCGGCCATGCCTATGAAGCGATCGCCGCCGACGCGATCGCGCGCTTCCAGCGCAGCCGAGGCCGCGACGTGCGGTTCCAGACCGGGACCGACGAGCACGGCCTGAAGATGGCCCAGGCGGCCCGCGACGAAGGCATCGAGCCGCACGCATTGGCCGACAAAATGTCACGGCTTTTCCAAGATATGTGCGATGCTCTTAACATTTCATACGACCGCTTCATTCGCACATCGCAGCCGGATCATTATCGCGCCAGCCAGGCAATCTGGACTGCGATGGAGGAGAGGGGCGACCTCTATCTCGGCCGCTACGAAGGCTGGTACTCGGTCCGCGACGAAGCTTATTACGAGGCCGACGAACTGGCCGAAGGCGAGGGCGGCGAGAAACTGTCGCCGCAGGGCACGCCGGTCGAGTGGACGGTCGAGGAAAGCTGGTTCTTCCGCCTGTCCAAGTACCAGCAGCCCTTGCTCGACCATTATGCGGCGCATCCGGAGTTCATCCAGCCGGACAGCCGGCGCAACGAGGTCGTCCGTTTCGTCGAGAGCGGGCTCAAGGATCTCAGTATTTCGCGCACCAGCTTCGACTGGGGCGTGCCGGTGCCGGCCAGCGACAATCATGTGATGTACGTCTGGCTCGACGCGCTGACCAACTACATCACGGGCCTCGGCTATCCCGACGATACCGAGCTGTGGCGCCGCTACTGGCCGGCCGACGTGCACCTGATCGGCAAGGACGTGGTCCGTTTCCACGCCGTCTATTGGCCGGCCTTCCTGATGAGCGCTGGGATTGCACTTCCGAAGCAGGTCTATGGCCACGGCTTCCTCCTCAGCCGGGGCGAGAAGATGTCGAAGAGCGTCGGCAATGTCGTCGACCCAATGGTGCTCGCCGACCGGTTCGGGGTCGACGCGCTGCGCTATTTCCTGCTGCGCGAGGTCACCTTTGGCCAGGACGGGAGCTACAGCGCCGAAGCGATCGTGGCGCGAGCCAATGCCGAGCTCGCGAACAGCTTTGGCAACCTTGCGCAGCGCGTGCTCACGCAAATCGTACGGAATTGCGGGGGCGGCCTACCCGAAATCCACGGCCACAACGAAGCCGACAACGCGCTCTTTGACGTCGTTTGCGGAGCCGCCAGCAAGACAATGCCGGCGGCCTATGCCGAGCTCGCGCTGTCGAAAGCCTGCGAGGCGTGGATACAGGCAGTGTTCGCTTGCAACGCCTATATCGACGAACAGGCGCCCTGGGCGCTCCGCAAAACCGATCCCGAACGCATGGAAACGGTGCTCGCGACGCTCTACATCTGTATCGCCGTTCTCGCAGTCGCGATCCGCCCCGTGATTCCCGCGAGCGCCGACCGGCTTCTCGATGTGATGGGAGTCGATCAAGGCCTGCGAAGCTTCGACGGCATCATGAGCCATTGGTATTCGCCGCTTGCCGAGAGCGATTTCCGGCTCGCGCAGCCCACGCCGCTGTTCCCGCGCCTCGAGCTGGAAGAGGAAGCGGCGTGAGGCTGATCGACAGCCACTGCCACCTCAATTACGAGGGCCTCGTCGAACGCCAGGCGGAAGTGCTTGATAACGCTCGGCAACGCGGCGTTTCCGGATTCCTCAACATTTCGACCCGCAAGCGTGAATGGGGCGACATCATCGCGGTCGCCGAGCGCGAGCCGGACGTCTGGGCCAGCGTCGGGGTCCACCCGCACGAGGCCGATGCACATCCGGACCTCGGCGCTGTCGCGCTCGCCCAAGCTGCGGACCATGCGCGCGTGATCGCGATCGGGGAGTGCGGGCTGGATTATTATTACGACAAGTCCGACCGCGGCGCTCAGCGCGAGCGCTTCGAGGCGCATATTGACGCCGCGCGCCAGACCGGGCTGCCGCTGGTCGTCCACACCCGCGACGCGGAAGAGGACACGGCCGAGATTCTCGAAGCGGCGGTGAAGGAGGGAGACGTGACCGGCGTGCTCCACTGCTTCACCGGTTCCGCCGAGCTGGCGCGCAAAGGGCTCGACCTCGGCTTCTACGTCTCGCTCTCCGGCATCGTCACCTTCAAGAACGCGCAGGACCTCCAGGAAACCGCCAGATGGCTGCCCGGGGACCAGATGTTGGTCGAAACCGATTCGCCCTTCCTTGCCCCGGTGCCCCATCGCGGCCAGAAGTGCGAGCCGGCGTTCGTCGCCGACACCGCGGCCTTCGTGGCTCAGCTGCGGGGAGAGGACGCTGAAGCGCTGGCTGCGGCAACCACGGCGAACTTCTTCAGATTGTTCAAGAAAGCGGCGTGAAGGTTCGCATCCTCGGCTGCGGCACGTCCACCGGCGTGCCGAAGATCGGTAACGACTGGGGCCAGTGCGACCCGGACGAGCCGCGCAATACTCGCCTGAGGACTTCGATCATGGTCGAGAGCGGCGGCGGGCACATGCTCGTCGACTGCGGCCCGGACCTCCGCCAGCAGCTTCTTGCCGCTCGTGTGAAGAAGCTCGCAGGCCTCATCGTCACCCATGCCCATGGCGATCATTGCCACGGGATCGACGAGCTCAGACCCGTCGCACAGGCGATCGACGGCCCGGTGCCGCTCCACGCCCGGGCCGACGTCCTTCAGGAGCTGAAGCAGCGGTTCGGCTACGCGTTCGAACGATCGGATTTCTACCGTCCGATCGTCGAGGCGCGCGAACTGGAGGACGAGTTCCGCTTCGGCGAAACGCGCATCCGCTTCGTCGATCAGCCGCATGGCGGGCCCACATCCTTGGGAATGCGCTTCGAAGAGGGCGATTTCTCCGTCGCTTACGCCGTAGATTTCAGTGACTTAACTGACGAAATGATGGCACTTTATGAAGGCGCCGACGTGTGGATCGCCGACTGCCTGACGAGGCAGCCGCATCCGACACATGCGCATCTCGACGGTGTGCTCGGCTGGGCGCGGGACTTACGCGTTGGCCAGCTCTATCTCGTTCACATGGGGAACGGCCTCGATTATCGAACGCTGGTCGCCGAGCTGCCCGATTGGGCCACGCCGGCTTATGACGGGCTAGAGATCGCTTCATGATGACCAACGACCTGATGCTCGGCGGCGTCTACATCCTGATGGCGATCATGCTCGTCCTCGGCGCGCTGATGGCGCGGCGCGAGCCGCTCGCGAAGCTCGTGACGATGGCGCTGGCCTGGATCGTGATCTTCGCCGCCGGCTTCGTCCTGTTCACGTTCCGCGACGATTTCGGCTATCTCGCGCAACGTCTGAAGGCCGAAGCGATTGGCACTCCGGTCAGCGAGGGGCGCGAAACCCGAATCCCGATGGCGATCGACGGCCATTTCTGGGTCAATGCCAAGCTCAACGGCCGCAACGTCAAGTTCCTGGTCGACAGCGGCGCGACGATGACGACGATCGACCGTCAGACCGCCAACGAGGCGGGCGTGCAGGTTTCCCCGCGGGCGGACGAATATGTCCGCACCGGCAATGGCATCATCCGCGTATCGACCGGCCGTGCGGCCGAAATCAGCGTGGGTGGCATCGTCAGGCACGACGTCGGGCTTCAGATCGCCGAAAACGACGATCTCAACGTGCTTGGGATGAATTATCTGTCGTCCTTGAGCCGGTGGGGCGTCGAGGGCCGGTGGCTGATCCTCGCCTCCTGATCTCTATGGTACTTTACATAATGCATATTATCATACTTTCTGATATCAGCAGCCGACGGGCCCCTCATGCCCCCTGAGCAGCCGCTCGCCCGGCTGGTTGCGATCATGCGCCGGCTTCGCGACCCGCAGCACGGCTGCGAATGGGATCGCGAGCAGACGTTCGCGTCCATCGCCCCCTACACGATCGAGGAAGCCTATGAGGTCGCCGATGCGATTGCGCGCAACGACATGGACGCGCTCGCGGACGAGCTCGGCGATCTCCAGCTCCAGGTCGTCTTCCACGCGCAGATGGCCGAGGAAGCCGGCGCGTTCACCCTCGAAGACGTGATCGGCCGGATCTGCGACAAGCTCGAGCGGCGCCACCCGCACATCTTCGGCGATGCCACGCACAGCCCCGGGTGGGAGGAATTGAAAGCGGCGGAACGTAAAAAATCCACCGACGACAGTGCCTTGGCCGGCGTCGCGCTCGCGCTTCCGGCGCTCGAACGCGCGGCCAAGCTGCAGCGGCGCGCAGCCCGCGTCGGGTTCGACTGGCCGGACAAGTCAGGGCCGCGGGCGAAGATCGACGAGGAGCTGGCCGAACTCGACGCCGAGAACGAGCATCAGCCCATGCTCGAGGAGCTCGGCGACCTGCTTTTCGCCGTCGTGAACCTCTCACGCCATCTTAATATCGAACCGGAAGCCGCGCTTCGCGAAGCCAATCGCAAGTTCGAGCAGCGCTTCCGCGCGATCGAGAAAGCGCCCAAGTTCGCCGATATGAGCCTCGAGGAGAAAGAAGAGCTTTGGGTCGCAGCGAAGAAGGTTCAAGCCGCCTCCATCGCTTGAAACCGTGCCCAATTGTCGGGTGAGAGCCGCACCGACAGCTCGATCTGGTCCTCGTCGATGCGCTGTTCGAGCACCTCGCCGCGCGAGTGAAGCCAGGCGATCTTTCCGCCGGCGCTGGCCGGAAGCCGGATGTGGTGGATCTGTTCCCCGCTCCTCAGGCACTCGGCCATGCGCTGGCGCAGGGCTTCCAGGCCCTCGCCGGTGACGGCCGAGATCGGCACCACATCGTCGCGCCGCTGCGCTTCTTCGGTCACGCGCTCCCGCTCTTCGGCCGACAGGAGGTCCATCTTGTTCCAGGCCTCGATCCGCGGCGGCGCCCCCTCGTCCGCCAAGCCGAGCGCGGCAAGCACGTCCTGGACATCCTCCCGCTGCGCTTCCCGGTCGGGATGCGCGACGTTGCGGACGTGGATCAGCAGGTCGGCCTCGCGCACTTCCTCGAGCGTCGCCCGGAATGCGGCGATCAACTCGGTCGGCAAATCGGAGACGAAACCGACCGTGTCGGAGAGGATCACCTTGTCGAACCCGGGCAGCTTGATGTCGCGCATGGTCGGGTCCAGCGTCGCGAACAGCAAATTCTCCGCGAATACAGCTTCGCCCGTCAATCGATTGAAAAGCGTGGATTTCCCTGCGTTCGTGTAGCCGACCAACGCCGCCACCGGCCACGGCGCGCGTTGCCGCCGGTCACGGTGCAGGCCGCGCGTGCGCTTCACCTGCTCGAGCTCGCCGCGGATCTTGGCCATGCGGTCGCGGATCATCCGGCGGTCGGCCTCGATCTGCGTTTCGCCCGGACCGCCGAGGAACCCGAAGCCGCCGCGCTGCCGCTCGAGGTGAGTCCAGCTCCGCACCAGCCGTCCCGCCTGATAATCAAGGTGCGCGAGCTCGACCTGCAGCCGCCCCTCGGCGGTCGCCGCCCGCTCCCCGAAAATCTCGAGAATCAGTCCGGTGCGGTCGATCACCTTGGTGCCGACCTCGTCTTCCAGATTCTTTTGCTGGATCGGCGTCAGCGCCGAATCGACGATCAGCAGGCCGGCGCCCTTCTCCTTCGCCAGCCCGGCGATTTCCTCGACTTGTCCCTTGCCGAGCAAGGTCGCGGGCCTGACGGTGCGGACCCGCAGCGGCCGCGCAGCAACAACCTCGATGCCGATCGCCTCGGCCAGTCCTTCCGCCTCCTCCACCCGCGCCTCGGCGGAGCGGCGCCCGCCCTCACGCGGAAGCTCCGGCACGGCGACGAGTGCGCGTTCGCCGCGGACGACCTCGATCGCGCCATTGCCGTCGAACGCGTTCAGGAGCCCGCCCCCTGTTCTTCATCTCCCTGACCGACCTCGAGATTGAGTGGGTGCGGCGCCTGCAGCGTCGAAATCGCATGCTTGTAGACGAGCTGCACCTGCCCGCCGCGTTCGAGCAGCAGGCTGAACTGGTCGAAACCAGTGACTGCGCCCTGCAGCATCACACCGTTGACCAGGAACAGGGTCATGCGTTCGTTCTCACGCGCCGCTGCGGCAAGGAACAGGTCCTGAAGCTGCGTCCTGGCGCCTTCGTTCGTGGTCGGCACGAGGTCCGGCGGCGTTTCCGCGGGCATGATCGTCGAAATCGCATGCTTGTAGACGAGCTGCGACGCGCCCTCGCGCCTCAGGAGCAGCGAGAAAGCGTCGAACCAGGTGATCACTCCCTGCAGCTTGACGCCTTTTACGAGGAAGATGGTGACGGGGAGCTTCGCGCGCCTGACGCTGTTCAGGAAATGGTCCTGAAGACTGACCGACCGAGCAGCCATAGACGGTTCGACCTACTCCTCGCCCTCCCTCTTCTCGCCGATGCCCAGGGCCTTAAGCTTCCGGTGCAGGGCCGAACGCTCCATGCCGATGAACGATGCGGTGCGCGAGATGTTGCCCGAAAAGCGCCGGATCTGGATCTTCAGATATTCGCGCTCGAACGATTCGCGCGCTTCGCGAAGCGGGCTGCCCATGATCGCCATCGCCGTCCCGGGCCCGCCCATCACATTGTGGCTGTCGAGGATTTCGGCCGGCAGCAGGTCGACCTCGATGCACGAGACGCGGTCGCCGGGCGCGAGGATCAACGTGCGCTCGATGATGTTCCTCAGCTGCCGGACGTTGCCCGGCCAATCATGCGCCTGCAGCGCGGCCATCGCTTCCTCCGAGATGCGCGGCGGCGACATGCGGCGCTCGGCCGCGAAGCGTGCGAGGAAGTGGCTGACCAGCTCGGGAATGTCCTCGCGGCGCTCGCGCAGCGGTGGCAGCTTCACCGGAACGACGTTGAGGCGGTAGAAGAGGTCTTCGCGGAAGCGCCCTTCGCTGATCTCCTCCTGAAGGTTGCGCGACGTCGCCGAGAGCACCCGCACATCCACCTTCACCGGCCGCTGTCCGCCGACGCGGTGATAGCTCTGGTCGGTGAGCACCCTTAGGATCTTCGCCTGGGTCGTGGGCGGCATGTCGGCGATCTCGTCGAGGAACAAGGTGCCCCCATGGGCATGTTCGAGCAGCCCCGGGCGCATCACTCCCTCGGCTTCGCTGCCGAAAAGCTCCTCCTCGACCCGCTCGGGGCTCATCATTGCGGCCGACAGGACGATGAACGGCGCCTTCGCGCGCGGACTCCATTGGTGGATCATCCGGGCGGCGATTTCCTTGCCGACGCCGGGCGGTCCGGAGATGAGCACGCGGCTGCCGGTCGGAGCGACCCGCTTGAGGGTCGCCCGGACGGTATTGATCGCGACGGAGCTGCCGTGGAGCTGGTCCTCCTGCCCGGTTTGCTTGCGCAAGGTCTCATTTTCGCGGCGCAGGCGATCGGTCTCCGTCGCGCGGTCGACGAGGTAGATCAGCCGCTCCGCCTCGAACGGCTTCTCGATGAAGTCGATCGCCCCTTCCCTCACCGCGGCGACCGCCGTGTCGAGATTGCCGTGGCCGGAAATCATCAGCACGGGAATCGTCGAATCGCGGTGCTTGATCTCCTGCAGCAGCTGGAGCCCGTCGAGCTTCGAGCCCTGGAGCCACACGTCGAGCAGCACCATCGAAGGCCTGCGCTCCTCGATGGCATCGAGCGTCTGGCTGCTGTCGGCGGCCGTCCGCACGGCATAGCCCTCGTCCTCGAGCACGCCGCTGACGAGCTCGCGAATGTCGGCTTCATCGTCCACTACGAGCACTTCAAGCGCCATCAACCATCCTCGGAATCATGCTTGCCCTCATAGGTGTCGGCCTCGCTCTCGTCGCGCATCAGCGCGGCGAGCTTGGCGGTGTCGAAGGAAATGCGGACGTGGGTCCCGCCCCCCGGCCGGTCGAGGAAGGCGATCTCGCCCATATGTTCCTCGACGATCTTCTTCACGATCGCGAGCCCCAGGCCGGTGCCGCGAACGCGCGTGGTCATGTAGGGCTCGGTCAGGCGCTCGCGGTCCTCGGGGAGGCCGACGCCGGTGTCGAGCACGTCGATCACCAGCAGCCCGCTTTGGTTATGCAGCTTCACGTCGACGCGGTCGCCGGCAAGGCTGTGCTCTCCGCGATTGCGCCTGCCTTCAATGGCTTCGACGCCGTTCTTGACCACATTCGTCAGTGCCTGGCCGAGCTGGCGCCGGTCGCAGACCATGCGGAAGTCGCCGCTCGGCGGCTCGATGCTGAAGGTGACCGCCGGATGCGCGACTTCGTGGAGAAACAGCGCCTGGCGAGCGATCTCGTGGACGTTCTCCTCGCGGAACACCGGCTTGGGCATCCGCGCGAAGTTGGAGAATTCATCGACCATGCGGCGGAGATCGCCGACCTGCCGCACGATGGTGCCGGTGAGCCGCTCGAACGTCTCCCTGTCCGACGCAATTTCCTCGCCGAAGCGGCGCTGCAGCCGCTCGGCAGCGAGCTGGATCGGGGTCAGCGGGTTCTTGATCTCGTGAGCGATCCGGCGAGCGATATCGGACCAGGCGGCGCGCCGCTGGTCGGTCAGCTGGTCGGTGATGTCGTCGAAGGTCAGCACCGACCCGTCCTGGTAGCGGACGCGCTTCACAGCGAGCGTCCGCTGGACGCCGTCAGCGGTGATGAGCACATTCGCTTCCGACTGCTGGCCGCGCATGAACTCTTCGAGCTCGGGCGAGACGGCGCTGAGCGCCTTGCCTTCGATCCCCTCGCCATGTTCGAGCAGGGTCTCGGCCGAGCGGTTGAGCAGCAGGATGTGGTGCCGGGCGTCGAGCGCGATCACGCCCGCGGTCACGCTCGACAGCACCGCCTCGATGAACGCTCTGCGCGTCTCGATCTGCGTGTTGGCGGTTCGCAGCTCCGTCGTCTGCTCCTGCAGACGATCCGTCATCTGGTTGAAAGCGGTTGCCAGCGTCTGGACTTCATCCTCCGTGTTGGAGACGGGCACGCGGGCGGAGAAATCGCCCGCTTCAATGCGGCCGGCTGCGTTCACCAGTTCACCGACGGGCCTGACGAGGCGGTCGGCGAGGCGAAGCGCTGTGAGAATTGACAGTACTACAATCAGCAACGAGCCAAGCAAAAGCGCGCCATTAAACTTCAGCTGATTGACCCGCGACCGTTGCAACAGCGTATGATAATCGTGGAGGACCAAGCTGGCGCGTCTATTCTGTGCGGCAACCTCCGGATCCAGCCACACCGCAACATACAAATAGGTATCCGGTCCATAATCCAGACGAGTTAGAACGGAGATTCTATTGGGTGTCAGCGCGTCAACGACACTCCCTTTTGGCATGCTCTGTAGGCTCTTGATTGCTCGAGCAAGACGAGCTTGGTTGATCATCCCTTCATAGGCATTGACCCATCCCAGCGTCTGAATTTCATGATTTGAATTGACCTTGATGATCGCCATCTCATTCAGAGAGCGGAGATATGTTTGATAAAACAGATACTTTTGAAACTGAGGGTCTTCGATTGGGGCTTGCTTCAGAAAATCGGAGATGTTGTCTGCCATGGGGATGGCCTGGTCTCCAACACGCCTGAGTTCGAACCGGTAAGTCGCGTCGGCCACTTGGACTGTATTTTCGAGCATGTTCCGCGCGCGAGTGGAAAACCAGAATTCGAGTCCACTCTGGAACAACACGGACGCGAAAATGGCGACGAGCACGGTCGGTACCGCGGCGATGGCGGTAAAGAGAACAACCAACCGAATGTGCAGCCGGCCGCTCCCGAGACCACCTTGCTCAGCGCGACGGAGTGCAACTCGGCGAGCATAAAGCGCCATCAGCATTATGGCGGGAAGCAGAATGGCGACGAGCAGCACGGCTATCAGCGGCGGCGACAGCAACGTGCCCGGTTCGGCTGCCCTGCTCAGCAACCAACCGCTCAATACGAGCATGCCAATCAGGATCAGACCGAGGATGGCCGCGAGTCGGTCATAGAAGCGGCCACTCGCTCGCTCGCGTTGGAGCCAGTTTTCCCGCTGCAGTGTCACCGGCGATTCGGCCGCACGCGCATCCATTTGCACCGGCCTAGCACGACCGTTGCAGAATCAACACACTTCTGTCGCGCGGATTGCGTTCAGGCAGCCGAGCGCGCGAGCCACGGCGAATAGAATTCCTGCAACATCCGAACCACCACAGCAGGATCGTCCTGGCTGTTGACGCGGTTCCTCAGCTCCGCCGAGCCGGGCAGACCCTTCGTGTACCACCCGATATGCTTGCGGGCGAGGTTCACGCCGGTGTGCGTGCCGTAGAGGCTCAGCATCTCGTCATATTGCTGGAGCATGGTCGAAAGTTGCTCGTCGAGGCTCGGCTCGGGGCGGTGGCCTCCCCCGCCAAGGTCGCTCATCACCTGCGCGACGAACCACGGCTTTCCGTAGGAGCCGCGGCCGATCATCACGCCGTCGGCGCCCGACTGGCGGAGCGCCTCGCGCGCGTCGTCAATCGAATTGATATCGCCGTTGACGATCACCGGGATCGACACGGCTTCCTTCACCCGCCGCACGAATGACCAGTCGGCCGTGCCCTTGTAGAGCTGGCAGCGGGTGCGGCCGTGGATGGTGATCATCTGTACGCCGAGCTCCTCGGCCATGCGCGCGAGCTCGGGCGCGTTGAGGCTGTTGTGATCCCAGCCCATGCGCGTCTTCAGCGTGACCGGCACCTTCACCGCCTTGACCGTCGCGTCGATGATCGCCGCCGCGGTGGTCAGATCGCGCATCAGCGCCGAGCCGGCCCAGCCGTTCACGACCTTCTTCACCGGGCAGCCCATGTTTATGTCGATGATCGCCGCGCCGCGCTGCTCGTTGAGCTTCGCCGCCTCGGCCATCACCTGCGGCTCGCAGCCGGCGAGCTGCATCGCGACCGGCTCTTCGCACGGGTCCCACAGGCTCTTCTGGAGCGACTGGCGGGTCTCGCGGATCATCGCCTGGCTGGCGATCATCTCGCTGACCGTCAGGCCCGCGCCGTAGCGCTTCACCGCGCGCCGGAACGGCAGGTCGGTGACGGCCGTCATCGGCGCCAGGATGACCGGCGTCGAGACCTCGACCGGGCCGATGCTGATGGGCTTCACGAGGCTCATGGAAGGCCGGGAGATAGGGGAAGAGCCCTTGGCGGACAAGGCAAGCCGCCCTAGAGCCCGCCGCCGTGAGCACTACAGCCCTGATCGTCGCCGCGGGAAAAGGCGAGCGCGCCGGCGGCGGAGTGCCCAAGCAATATCGGATGCTCGGCGGCAAGCCGGTGCTGCGCTGGGCGGTCGAGGCGCTGATCCGCCATCCCGCCGTCCAGTCCGCGCGCGTCGTGATCGGCACGGGACAGGAGGAGCAAGCCACCGCTGCGCTCGGCGGCCTCGATGTCGGACAATTGATCGAAGGCGGCGCCGAACGCGCGGATTCGGTGCGCGCAGGCCTTGCCGCGATCGAGAGTGACGCCGTGCTCGTCCACGATGCGGCACGGCCCTTCTGTCCGGCTTCGGTTGTCGACCGGCTGATCGCCAGCCTCGAGTTTTACGAGGGCGCCGCGCCCGTCCTGCCCGTCGGCGACACCCTCGCCCGGATCGATGCGACGCTTGGGAAGCCCGTAGGCCGATCCGGAATCGTGCGGGTCCAGACTCCGCAGGCATTCCGCCTTGCCGCGCTCAAGGCGGCATACGAGCGCTGGTCCGGCCCCTCGCCCACCGACGAGACGACCGTCGCTGCAGCGGCGGGGATGAAGGTCGCCACTGTCGAAGGCGACCCGGCGCTCGAGAAGCTCACCCGCCCGGGGGACTTCGAGCGCGCCGAGCAATGGCTTGCGGGAGCGCTTCGTCCGTCGACCGGCATGGGGTTCGACGTCCACGCCTTCGCCGGCGAGGGCCCGGTGATCCTCGGCGGCGTCGAAGTCCCGCACGACCGCGGTCTCGTCGGTCACAGCGACGCCGACGTCGTGCTTCACGCAATCACCGACGCTTTGCTCGGCGCCGCCGGTCTCGGCGACATCGGCGAGCATTTCCCGCCGTCGGACGCGCGGTGGGAAGGCGCGGCTTCGTCCCTATTTCTCACCCATGCCGTCGATCTCCTTCGCGAGCGTGGAGCGATCATCGACCATGTCGATTGTACAATCATCGCGGAAGCGCCGAAGGTCGGCCCTCATCGCGAGGCGATCCGCGCGCACATCGCCGGGATTGCGGGATTGAGCATCGAACAAGTGAGCATCAAGGCAACCACCACCGAAGGGCTCGGCTTCACCGGCCGGCGCGAGGGAATCGCCGCCCAGGCCGTGGCGAGCATTCGAACCGGATTCTTGAAGTGAGCGAGTTCCTGCTTCCCGACGCGCTGGTCAAAAAGGCGCGCGAGGTGGTTGATGCGAACCGCGCCGCCGGACGGCGGCTGGCGATCGCCGAGAGCTGCACCGGCGGCCTCGTTAGCGCTGCGCTGACGGAGATTTCGGGATCGTCCGATGTGTTCGAGGCGGGCTACGTGACCTACTCCAACGCCGCGAAGATCAGCGAGCTCAAGGTCTCCGAAGAGGTAGTCGACACGTTCGGCGCGGTCAGCGTCGCCACCGCCTGGGCGATGGCCCGCGGCGCGCTCGCCGCCTCGGAAGCCGACGTCGCCGTCGCGATCACCGGTATCGCGGGCCCCGGTGGAGGCACGCAGTCGAAGCCGGTCGGCACGGTCGTTTTCGCGCGGGCTGAGCGCAACGCCGACCCGGCCAAGATCGTCGCCGACCAGAAATTCTTCAATGAAAAGAGCCGCTCGGGCGTGCGGCTTCAGGCGGCGCTTTGCGCGCTCGACTTGCTGATGCCGTAAAGCGCGGCGGCGCGCTGTTCGAAGGCCGTCGTCATCCGCCTCAGCGCGCGGTCGAACATCGCGCCCGCAAGGCTCTCGAACAGGCGCGACTTGAACGCGAAATCGACCGAGAAATGAACCTTGGAGCCCCCGTCGGCCGCCCGGTCGAACGTCCACTCATTGTGCAGATATTTGAGCGGTCCTTCGACATAATCGACGCAGATCTGCTTTGGCCGGTCCTTTACCACGCGGCTCGTGAACCGCTCCTTGAAGGCGTTGAATCCGACGACGAGGTCCGCGACCGTCTCCTTCTCGCTCGACGAGCGTACGCGAACCGCCACTACCCATGGCAGGAACTGATCGTAATCCTCGACGTCGGCCACCAGGTCGAACAGCTGTTCCGGCGTATAGGGTAAGTGCCTGGTTTCGCTGTGGCGCGGCATCAGCCTTTCGAACGCTCCAATTGGGCCATCCGTGCCGACTGCATCTTCTTGAAATCGTCGCCGGCGTGATAGCTCGAGCGGGTCAGCGGGGAGGCCGCGACGAGCAGGAACCCTTTCGCCCGCGCGATCGCCGCATAGGCGTCGAACGCCTTGGGCGTGACGAACTCCTCGACCTTTGCGTGCTTGGGCGTCGGCTGCAGATATTGGCCCATCGTGAGGAAATCGACGCCCGCCGAGCGCATGTCGTCCATCACCTGGTGGACTTCGAGCCGCTGCTCCCCGAGGCCGACCATCAGGCCCGACTTGGTGAAGATGTGCGGCGCCTTGCGCTTCACGCTCTCGAGTAGCCGCAGCGAGGCATAGTAGCGCGCGCCCGGCCGGATCGTCGGGTAGAGCCGCGGCACCGTCTCGAGATTGTGGTTGTAGACGTCGGGCCCCGCCTCGACGATCGCGTGGACCGCCGCCTCGCTCTTGTTGCGGAAGTCGGGCGTCAGGATTTCGATCGTGGTTTGCGGCGTGTTCCTGCGGAGCGCATCGATCACCTTGACGAACTGCGACGCGCCTCCGTCCGGCAGATCGTCACGGTCGACCGATGTCACCACGATATGCTCGAGCCCCAGCTCGGCAGCCGCGGTCGCGACATGCTCCGGTTCGAGGGGGTCGACGGCACGCGGCATCCCGGTCTTCACGTTGCAGAAGGCGCAGGCCCGCGTGCAGGTGTCGCCGAGGATCATCACCGTCGCGTGCTTCTTGGTCCAGCACTCGCCAATGTTCGGGCACGCCGCTTCCTCGCAAACCGTCGCGAGGTTGAGCTCGCGCATCAGCCGACGGGTCGCATGATAGCCTTCGCTCACCGGGGCCTTGACCCGGATCCAGTCGGGCTTGCGCTGCTTGGGGACTGCGGCGGGAGCGTTCATGCCGCGGGAGATAGCGACTGCTTCGGGCGCTTGCCACCCCTGCCCTCCTCCGGCTAGCCGCGCCACATGCCCTACATGCAGAAACTGATCGAAGGCTATCAGCGCTTCCGCGAGAAAAGCTGGGAACGCGAACGCGAGCGCTGGACGGAGCTCAAGGAAGGCCAGAGTCCCAAGGTGATGATCCTTGCCTGCGCCGACAGCCGGAGCGACCCGGCGCAGATTTTCGACGCCCGTCCCGGAGAGATGTTCGTCGCCCGCAATATCGCCGCGCTAGCACCCCCGTACGAGACGAGCGAGGGCTTTCACGGCGTTTCGGCCGCGCTCGAATTCGCGGTCACGCAACTCAACGTCGGTGAGATCCTGGTGATGGGCCACGGCATGTGCGGTGGATGCGCGGCGGCGCTCACCGGCGCGTTCGACGATGTGCCTTCCGGCGAAGGCCATTTCATCGGCGACTGGGTTCGGATGCTCGAGGACGCTCGGGATGTGGTCCGCGCTCGGCACGCCGAACTCGACCGGTCGGCATATCGCGACATGGAGCATGAAGCGGTGAAGGTGAGCCTCGCGAATCTTCGGACCTTCCCGTGGATCGCTGAACGCGAGCGGGAGGGGCGCCTGAAGCTTCACGGCGCCCATTTCTCGATTTCGGAAGGACGGCTCTACATATTGGACGAGGCGGAAGGAATCTTCCGCCCCGCCTGATAAACCTTGGCTAACACCTTACGTTGTAATTGTAATGCGGTTGGCCATACTGGTCGACGTAATAACAATAGCCGCGGGTGTCGCGGTAATATTGATGGCCGCCGATGACCGCGCCGGCGACTCCGCCCAAGACGGCGCCGACCACCGCGCCCGCGCCGGTTCCGATCCCGGGAAGGATCGAACCTGCAACCGCGCCGGCGCCCGCGCCGACGACGGCTCCGGCCGCCGTGCTCGAAGCCTGGTGGTTCAAGGCTGGGTCGGTCGAGCAACCCCCGAGCGCGAGGCTGCTCACTGCAGCGGCTGAAATCAGCAGACGTTTCATCCCTTTATCCTCCAGGTCTGCCCCGCCCCTGACGCTGTTAGTGCATGGGCCGCAGTTTCGTTCCCCGCAGATGCGTGGCGCCCTCCGTCAGACGTGTCGAAAACGGAACGGAAAGAGCAGGTACGGATCGACGAGGCGGAAGTTCGACTTCCGCCTCGCCTGACCGGCTTACTCAAAGAAACGGGAGCTACCCCGCCGCCTTAACTAGCAGCGGATGTCGTAGCTGTAGTGCGGCTGACCGTACTGGTCGACGTAATAGCAATAGCCGCGCGTATCCCGATAATATTGGTGCCCGTTGACCATGGCTCCGAGGACTCCGCCAAGGACGGCGCCGGCAAGAGCGCCCGTGCCCGGTTTGATGCCCGGAAGGACCGCGCCGGCGATCGCGCCGGTCGCAGCGCCAACGGCCGCGCCGCCGACGACGTTACCGGCCTGCGAGCCGCCATAATAACCGCCGCCGCCATAATAGCCGTTTCCGTAATACGGGGATCCGTAACCGTACGGTCCATAACCGTACTGATCCGGATAGGTAGCGCAGCCGGCCACCGAAATGCTTGCGGCGGCAAGGGCTGCGGCAAGACCAAGCTTCTTCATTTCTCTCGTCCCTTCGACAACGCGCCCCCTGTGTCCGCATTAGTGCTCGAAGCGGCGTTTCGTTCCCGCATCGATCATCAGCGGTTCAGCTGCGCGGCACCCCGAGCGTTCAACGGTGGTCATTCCGCGATGCGGCGCTAGAGGGGACCCGGAGAGGAATCGAATGCGCGAACGCCTAGCCGAGCAGGAAGCCAATATCGCCTTGCTGATCGACGCCGACAATGCGAGCCCGGACCATCTCGATGATGTGCTGCTGGTCCTCGGCGAGCTCGGAACGATCAACATCCGTCGCGCCTATGGCAATTGGTCCAAAGCGAGCCTCAAGGGCTGGGGCCAGCTGACCGGCCTCCACTCGATCGTCCCGATGCAGCAGTTCGACGTCGTCAAAGGCAAGAGCGCGACCGACATGCGCATGACGATCGATGCGATGGACCTGCTTTATCGAGCCAATATCGACGGCTTCGGGATCATGTCGTCGGACAGCGATTTCCTTCCGCTCGCGCAGCGCATCCGGGAGGACGGTCTCCCCGTCTATGGCTTCGGGACCGCCAAAACCCCCCTTTCGTTCCAGCAGGCGTGCACGCGCTTCTTCGACGTCGGCGCGCTTGTGCTCGACGACGAAGAGCAGCTCGAGCAGCCGACGGCGGGCAAGGGCCAGCGGCCTGTTGACCCGGAGCTGCTCCAGGTGCTCGGCTCGGCGTACAAGGCATCGAAGCGCGACGAGGAGGGATTCACGCCTTTGTCGGAGCTCGGCCAGCGCGCCAAAGCCGTGTCCAGCTTCGCCGCACGGAACTACGGCTACACTCGCCTTTCCGAGCTCATCAAGGCGGTGCCCAATTTCGAGGTGAAGTCCGGCGAAGACGGTCGCTTACTGGTCAAGCGACTGCGCTAAGCCCAATCCGCTGTGGATCGATCATCCACAGCAATTTTCGAGCCTCGGTGAGTCGCCGTCTGTTGTCCGGACGACACATGCCCGTAGAAATGCGCGCCGACCGGAACCTGCACGGGGCGTCGCCGGTTGGGGGGCTAAGCTGGAATCCACCTGGCGTTGGGGCAATCGTGAACGCACAACATCCCGAGCAATTTCTCGAGACGGCGATTGACGCCCTGTCGACCGCGGCGGACTGGCGCGCGACCCTCGATACGCTGCCGGTGCCGATCTACACGACCGACTGCGAGGGCGCCGTAACCTACTGGAACCGCGCCTGTGTCGAGCTCGCCGGTCGCGAGCCGCAGCTGGGCGAGGACCGCTGGTGCGTGACGTGGCAGATTTACACCACGCACGGCGAACGCATGCCGCATGACCAATGCCCGATGGCTGATGCGATCAAGCAACGGCAGGAAGTTCGCGGGAAAGTCGCAATCGCGCTGCGCCCCGATGGCAAACGCGTCGCCTTTTGCCCCTATCCGACGCCGCTGTTCGACGCCGAAGGAGAATTCACCGGCGCGGTGAACATGCTGATCGACGTGAGCGACGAGCAGGTCGAGGCATTGACTGAGCAGGCGCAAAAGTGCCGTCGGCTCGCCGGCGCTACCTACAATCGCGAAATGTCGCAAATCTTGAGCGGCATGGCCGATGGCTACGAGCGGACCGTCGAGGAGCTGTCGAGGAATAGCGCCTAGCCTCTGGTCGGGGGCCGCCTCTTGGGCTGGAGAGTCACGCCCTCCTGCCGCGTCGCGGCGATGAGGATGCCGGCCTTCTCGAAACCGGCGAGTGCCTGGCGGGTGATCCCATCCTTGATGTGACGGATTCCGTGGTCCGGTCCAAGGAACCTGACCGTCATTTCCAGCCAGTCCTCCGTCACTCGCCAGAACACCCTGGGGTCGATCTCGCCGGCGTCGATTCCAAACCGGTCCTCGAGACGTTTGACCTCGTCCTTGCCGAGCATTTTCGCGGTCTTCGCCTGCGCGTTCGCGGCCTCGAGGATGATCTGCTCCGCTTTCTTGAAGTCCTGGTGGAAATGCACCGGGAAGCTCATCTCGTCCCACAGATAGGCAAATTCGTGGGTGTAATTGTACACCGGGCAATCGAACACCTTGTCGTTGGTGACCGTCACGATCCGACCGGTGAACTGGCGGCTGTAGACCCAGGAATCCTTGTCGTCCTTCTCCCTTGGCGACTGCCCCATCTCCATGATCCGCGTCTGCATGAAGGTGAGTCCGATCACGTCGCCGCGAACGCCGCCCATCAATATCCTGTCGCCGACGTTGAAGGTCTTGCCTCGGAGAATCACGAAATAGCCGGCGACGGCGGTGATCACGCGTTGCAGCGCGAAGGCGATTCCGGCGCCGATCAGGCCGAGAACGCTCGCCAGACGCGCCGGGCTGTCGAACCAGATCGACATCACTCCGAGGATGAGAATCCCGGCGACGATCAGGCTAACGCCCTGCTTGGCCCAGAACTGGAAGCGCGTTCCGGACCGGCTGCCGATGAACAGCTTGAGGATCTGCCGCAATATCCAGGCGATCACCCAGGCGACTGCAATGAAGGCGAGCGTCAGCAGCAGCTTGTGCCAATTGTGCTGGGTGGCCCCGATCAGCGTGACGCCGAAGATCTTCGCGCCCTGCACCTGCCCATGAGCGGCGACCGGCGCAGCGCCCGCGCTGTTGGCCAACGCGCTGAATGGATCCTGCATCAGGCGCTCAACCGGATGTCCGTCATGATGGTTCCGTTACGAATCCGACGTGGAACGCCGGTCGAGGTCGCCCGTTCGATCGAACGAAGGAGAGCGACATGGAAAACCCGCGGGCGGAAACTGCGCGCGCAAACGACGACAGCGACATCATCGAGCGCGATGCCAGCGAGTTCGAGCCGAGCCAAAGCGGAAGCTCCGGCGGCAACCTCCAGGAGGATATCGCGACCCAGGCCGAGCTCGAGCGGGTCCGCGATCCCGAAGCGCACGAGGGGGTCGACAAGCAGGACGACATCGACCACCAGCAACGCTACCCCGCGCGGCACCCGGCGGACAGTTCCTCGGGCGAAAACCCGTCAGAGTAATTCGAGGCTCACCGTCGCCTCGTCGCCCGCGGCGATGCCAGTGTTTCGCAACACATCTTTCTTGATTGGCAGGAAGTATCCGCCGCTGCTCTTCGACGGGAACACCGAGGTGCGCCAGGTGAAATCTGCGATCGTCGCTTCGACCTTCACCGATCCGAACCCGCGCCGCACCAGCATCGTGTG
>Ga0207660_10000260_pt1 | contig 34433 bp, 27 predicted proteins | sample KBSC73BmetaG_FD_184335 | JGI IMG/M metagenome (GOLD analysis project Ga0207660, IMG submission 184335) | Corn rhizosphere microbial communities from Kellogg Biological Station, Michigan, USA - KBS C7-3B metaG (SPAdes) (version 2) | ecosystem: Host-associated > Plants > Roots > Rhizosphere ... | reverse complement strand
GCAGGTTTGTCGATTCCCAAGTATGGGGAATAATGGCAATCTCAACGTGCTCGCCGGCAATCGCCGCGACCGTTAGGCTGATGCCCTCAATCGAGATGGATCCCTGAGCGACCACATAGCGCGCCAGCGCAGCGGGAATCTGCACCAGCAGTCGCCAGTCATCGCGGCCCTTGATTCGGTCAAGGCTGACCAGCTTGCCCACACCGTCCACATGACCCTGGACAATATGCCCTCCGAGGCGATCCTGGGGCCGCGCAGGAAGTTCAAGGTTCACTAGTGATTTCTTTTTAAGCCGCGCCAGCGACGTCCGCTGCACTGTCTCTTCGGCCAGATCGGCCGAAAACTGTTTGCGCTTCACCTCAATCGCTGTCAGGCAGACGCCGCTCACAGCTACACTGTCGCCCGTCTTCAACTCCGATGGGACGCTCTTCGCCGCGACGGTGATGCGCGTGAGCGCGCGCCCATTCTTTGCACGCAGTTGCCGGATCGAGGTAATGCGCCCAGTCTCCTGAACCAATCCCGTAAACATCAGGCCACTGCCTCCATAGCGTACGGGTCGCGCAGGTAACCCTCCACGGCAAAGTCTTCACCAAAGCGGTGGAGAGAGATATCTCTAACCAGCGCCGCTTCACTCATCCTTTTGAACCCGGCCCCGGCGGCGAACGGCACTGAACCCGTGCCGGCCAGGATCTTCGGCGCGTAGTAGAGGAATACCTTATCCACAATGCCTGCTGCCAGTGCAGCCCAGTTCACCAGAGCGCCGCCTTCGATCAACAGGCTTGTTATCTCCAGTTCGCCCAGGCGCGCGGCGATTCGCGTCAAATCGGGCCGCCCATCGCCGGAACCAAGCGGCGCCTGCTCCACGCGGATTCCCAGCTTTTCCAGTTCGCTCCTCTTCTTCTCTTCTGCGAACGAGCAAAACACCAGAACGTCATTCCTGGCCGTCTTCACCAGGCGCGATTCCAACGGAAGTCGCAGGCGCGAATCGAGCACAACGCGCAGCAGGGGACGCCGCCTGGGACGGTTCGTGCGGTCCGTTAGCAGAGGATCATCGGCGATGATCGTTCCCACTCCGACCATGATGGCATCTGATTCGTGGCGCAGCTCCTGCACGTGCGCGCGGGCTTCCACGCTGGTGATCCAGCCGCCGGTGGCTCCGCCTGGCCCCAGAGCTGAAGGGTTAAAAGACTCTCCCGGAGGGGGTGCAATTTTTCCATCCAGCGTCATGCCCGATTTAAGCGTAACCAGAGGCCGCCGCGAAAGGATGTAACGTGCAAAAGCTTCGTTCAGCTTGCGCGCTTCCGGCTCCAGGAGCCCGACTTCAACTTGAACGCCTGCCTTTTGGAGCTTCTCCAGGCCTTTGCCCGCAACAAGAGGATTTGGGTCGTCCATGGCTGCAACTACACGGCGCACTCCCGCGGCGATCACGGCATCCGAACAGGGCCCGGTACGACCTCCATGACAGCAAGGCTCCAGATTCAGGTAAAGCGTGCCGCCCCGCGCCTTTGCCCCCGCCTGTTCCAGGGCAATAATCTCACCATGCTTCACGCCTTCATAGGTGTGGAACCCGCTGCCCGCAACCTTGCCATCTGAGTCAAGTATCACCGCCCCAACGCGCGGGTTGGGCGAAGCCAGAGATGTTCCTTGTTCAGCAAGCTGGAGAGCTTGCCTCATGTACTGCTCGTCCTCAGAACTCCAGTTCATGCGGTGGCAAACAGAGACTCCGCAAAGTTTTGCGGGCTGAAGGGCAGCAGGTCACCTGCTTTTTCACCCACACCCACATAGCGCACCGGCAACCCGAGTTCGCGCGAGATGGCCACCACCACGCCGCCTTTCGCTGTTCCGTCAAGTTTGGTGAGCACAATGCCGGTAACTCCCGCCGACTCGGTAAACAGACGCGCCTGCTGTAAACCATTCTGTCCTGTTGTGGCGTCCATGACCAGCAGCACTTCATGCGGCGCGCCGGGGATAATTCGCTGCGCGGTGCGCTTCATTTTTTCGAGTTCCGCCATCAGGCTCGTCTTCGTGTGCAGCCGGCCTGCCGTATCCACAATGACGCTGTCCGTGTGCCGGGCTTTGGCCGCGTTCAGAGAGTCATACAGCACCGCCGACGGATCGCCGCCAGGGCGGGTCTTAATCACCTCAACCCCGGTGCGCGAGCCCCAGATTTCCAGTTGCTCGATGGCGGCGGCGCGAAAGGTATCTGCCGCGCAGAGCAGCACAGTTTTGCCTTCGCTGCGTAGAGCATGAGCCAGCTTGCCGATGGTGGTCGTCTTGCCGGTACCGTTCACGCCTACCACCATCACCACTTCTGGTTCGCCCTTGAGCGGCTTACCTGATTTTGGTGGGGTGGACTTCAGGATGTCTTCAATCTGTTCTTTGATCAGGCGCTTGAGTTCCGCGGCATCTTTGATCTGCTTGCGATCCGCCTTCTCGCGCAGCTTGTCCAGGATCTCCTGCGTCGTCTTCGTACCCAGGTCAGCGGTAATCAGAATGGCTTCCAATTCGTCAAGAGTGCTGCGGTCAATTTCCTTCGTGAAAGCCATCGCCTCGTCAATGCGATCGCTCAGGTTCTCGCGCGTCCGCGTGACCGCCTGTTTCATCTTCTCGAGGAACGTCGGTTCGGGAGTGCTAAAAAGAGTTTGAATCATGGATGATTGCGTCCGGCGCGGAAGGTTCCGCGCGACTCTTGATTATAGCGGGAAGGAGAGTCGTTATCCCTGCCGGCGAGCCACTTCGCTATTTCTGACCTGATCAGTGAAAATCAGCGCGATCAGCGGTAGCGCTTTCAATTCCGGCGATTTCTAAACCGATTCGGCTGTCGGAATGACCTGCGCAGCTGCCGCCTGCTCTCCCGAGACGGCCGCCGCGCGGTGGATCCGCAGCTTGCCGCTCTCAAATACCTTCGTCATGGCTGCAACAACCATCGGGTCAAACTTTGTCGCCGCCAACGAATTGATAATGCGGATCACATACTCGGGATCCATCGCTGCCTGGTAAGGGCGGTTGGTGGTCATGGCATCAAAGGTGTCCGCCACCATGATTACGCGCGCCATCAGGGGGATCTGGTCGCCCTTGAGCCCGTGCGGATAACCGCGTCCGTCGAGCGACTCATGATGCAGCTCGATGCCGGGCAACATCTCCCGCAGCATTTCCACCGGGCGCAGGATGGCCGCGCCCTTGGTGGTGTGGGTCTTCATGATTTCAAATTCTTCGGGCGTGAGCGCTCCGGGCTTCTTGAGAATACGATCTTCGATTCCGATCTTGCCTACGTCATGCAGTTGGGCCGAAATGCGGATCTTGTCCACATCTTCATCCGTCAGCCCCATCTCCGTGGCAATCAGGACGGAGTAGCGCGTCACACGGTCGGAGTGACCGCGCGTGTACGGGTCTTTTTCGTCAACCGCGCCGGCCAGCATCTGGATGGAACTCAGGAACAGCTCGCGGTTTTCCTGCGCCTTCTTATTCAGGTCCGCGACGTACCGTTCCAGGTCGTCGGTCATGCTGTTGAAGCTCTGGGCAAGTTCGCCGAACTCGGTACGGCTCTTGAGGTGAACACGCTGTGAGAAGTCGCCGCCGGCGATGGCACGGCTGGAATGCGTGAGCACGCTCAATGGAGTGGTCAGCCGCCGCGCCGCCCAGATGCCGATCAGGATGCTGAACGCGATGGCGATCATGGCAAAACGCAGGGCATCGTGCTGCATGTCAAGCACGTCAGCATAGGCGTCTTCGCGCGACTTTTGCGCCACCACAGCCCACCCCAGACCCTGTACGGGATCGTAGGTTCCCAGCATGGGAACTTTGTTCTTTCCCACCTGAAGCCGGTAGTCCTTGGTGACGGATACGCGCGAATTCGCGCCCTGCTCCACAAAGCTCTTTACCAGTTCATTGGCGGACATGTCCTGACCTGTGGCGTAGTTCGGACTGGCGGAGGCCACCAGCCTTCCGGATTCATCCACGACGAATGCTTCGAGGCCGCGGTCCCCGGCATCACGGAGCTTCTTCACCAGGTAATCGAGATCGACCACCAGCTCAATGGCGCCAATGAAATTCTGGTTGGCATCCACGATCGGTTTGCTCACCACCATCACCGTCCGGGCGGTCTTACCCGAACCGATGGCGATGGCGCCGCCATTGTATTCACGCAGCGCACTGGCAGCCGCCAGGCCACGGTCTAATTCCTTTTCCAGGAATGCATCCTTCAGGCCTTCTGGAGCCGTAAAATCCACATAGCGGTTTTGCCGGTTCACCAGACGCGCCATGGGAATCCCGAAATCCGCCGTCCCAATGCTGTTGGAAAGCAAACCTTTAACTCCAGGCGCCTCTATCTGGTTGCCGTCTAGATTGCCTCCGCTGCTGACAATGATTGAGTAGGCCAGATCCGCAAGCTTGCTTCGTACTTCCTTCCCTCTCTGTGCAATATCCTCCGCCAGCGTCATGGTGACGGTGTATTGCAAAAGCTTTTCATTGCGCTGCAGCCGGTCGCGGTTCGTTTCTACTACCTTGGTGGCGTAGAAATAGAGGGGCAGGATTCCCACCACAATCAAAACGATGAGAATGCCGTAAATGATCGGAACACGAGCGGGTAAAGGCAGTTTCATACGGCCAGTCGGTACCCTGAATTGTAAGGCTAAATGCCGCGCCGCCGCCCAAAAACTTCTCTGGCGAAGGCATTACGGAAGTTACCCGTGTGTACCTGTCCGGCCCGGAATACTTCATTGCTGCAATCACCAAGACAGGGACGTGATCAGCTATCGTCCTGGGATTCGTGTCCTGGAAGCACTGCGGGAGGGGTGCTGGTCGAGGCCGCATGAAGCAAAAAACAATGCTGGGCAGGGCTTGACCTCGCATCTAAAATGGTCAGCCGGTGCAGCTCTCTTCAGGAGGCGAGGCGCAGAATGATCAGGATCATCACCATTGAACGGGAATACGGGTCCGGAGCATCCGAAATCGCGCGCCTGCTGGCTGGCCGGCTCAATTGGAAGCTCTGGGACCAGGACCTCACCAAAGAAATCGCCCGCCTGGCCCACTGCAAGGCTTCAACCATTGAGGAGCGGGAAGAGCGCCGCGACCCTCTCTACTACCGCCTCCTGAAATCATTTACGCGCGGCTCGTTCGAAGGCAGCGCCAAGATTGACCCTTCCATGCTCGATCCGCTGCAATCTCTGGATGCCGATAGCATTGTCAGGATCTCGCGTCGAGTGGTGGAACAGGCTGCTGCTGAAGGAAATTGCGTGCTCGTTGGCCGCGGTTCACAACATTTTCTCCAGGACCGTGCCGATGCGCTGCGCTTCTTCCTCTATGCACCCCGGGAAGACAAAGTCCGCCGGCTGACAGGCCAGGGCATTCGTCAATCAGAAGCCGAACATCAGGTGGAGAATGTGGATCGGGAGCGCGCGGCTTTCATCAAGACCTACTTTCATGCCGACTGGCCCAACCGTTCCGTCTATCACGCCATGGTGAACACCGCGATTGGTGAAGAAGGGGTTGTGCGCGCAATTCTAAGCTTCATGAACGCTCAACCCGAACAAAAGGCAGCCTGAGTTCCGGGGGATGCGGTTCAGATCTTCCGATCACCGGATCAGATCACTCGATTACCTAGCTCGTCCAGAACCCGTCGCGATCGTATTCACGGATCGCCTTCAACTCGGCCTCACTCGGCTCGGGGGTGGCTCCTACACCCGGAGCAATCTTCACGTCCCAGCCGGTATTCGCTTTGACATCATCCACGGTCACACCCGGATGGAGCGTGGAAACGAACGCCTCACCATCCCCGCCGAAGCGCAGCACACACTTGCTTGTGATGATCGCTGAAGGGCCTCCACGCGGAAGCCCTACGCGCTTGCGCCAGTTAGTTCCGTCTCCATTTCCCGGACTGGTGATGTAGCTCACGCGTTCCGGCAGACGATGCCGTGCATGCTCCAGCAAAGCCACAAACCGCTGCGCCAGAGAGGCAATGTCGCACGCCCCGCCTGAGCCGGGTAGCCGCACCAGCCCGTGCTTCCCTTGCACTTGGGTCGAGTTCAGGTTGCCGAACCTATCCACCTCCGCCGCGCCCAAAAAGCCCATATCAACGCGTCCTGACTGGAGCAAAGCCATCACGCCCATCATGTCCAGGCATTGCGTGGCGCCTTTGATATTCGGCGGATCGGCCATGGTGTAGATCAACTCGGGCGATGGCGTTGAACGGATAACGCCGTTCTCAAACAGCCCAACCGCATGGGGCGCATGCGTCTTCTTGGCGACCACAAAGGCAATCAGCGGCAGCCGCATCCCGACAAAAACAACTTCGCCGTCTTTGATCTCGCGCGCCGCGGCCACGACCATGAGTTCGTTGAGTGTGTAGCAAATTTTTTCCGCGTCAGCTGACATGGACGTAACATGATAAACCTGTCAGCCTCGACTCCTGACCAAGGGGAAGTCCTTACCCGGGGGAAGCAATACGAGGCGATAAACACTTCACGGCTGTCATCCTGAGCGAGCCCGAAAGACGCTGAGCGAAAGCGAAGCGGACCGAGGACGAGTCGAAGGACCCCGAGAATGCCCGCAGAGTAATTGCAGCATCAAGGCGTTCTCACCAGACATCATCGTGAAAACTCCCTGGAGTTTATGGCAGACCGAAACTGTGTCGGGGTCCTTCGACTCCGCGCTGTCGCTGGCTGCGCTAGCTCGGCGCTGCGCTCAGGATGACAGCAGCTAAGACTGTGGTCGACTCAAAAGCTAAAGGGGCTGTCTCGGCAGCCCTCCTAATGATCTGGCTACTGCCAATTGCTATCTTGCTAATTGCTCGCATTAATTGCGTTCTTCCTCACCTCGCCGATGGTCAGCAGCGGGTCCTTGGCTCCGGCGCGGGGTGCGATCCACTTCTTCTCTGATCCAATAATGTCCATCAGCAGCTTCTTGTCCGCTGCCGTGGGCATCCACTCGGTTTCGAACGCTGCGCGATATTCTTTTTCGTCCATCGGCTCGCCAGTCCGGGGATGGAAAAGCTGGCCCTTCCACTTGCCGATGTTGCGATTGAATTTGATATGCGGGCAGTAGAGTTCTTCGTTTCCGGGCTTCTGCGCGGCGCTGATGCGCTTGACCAGCGTGGCGCATTCGTCGCGGTAGAGATGGCGATTGTAGTCGTTCAGATCGTCCAGGTCCGGAGAGTTGGCATTTTTAGGCTCGTCATAGCGGCCCTTCAGTCCCCAGGTGTAAGCCCAGTGAGCGGATGAAGAGTGATCCGTGCCGAACAAATCGTAGGAACTGGAGATCCATTTGTTCAGGTATTTCTGCATGAGCCAGTGCGGCACCACGCCCGCTTCGGCGATGCGCGCCAACCCGGTGTTGCCGGTGCCCATGTGGAAGGCTTCTTCGCGCAGCATGTAGCTCATTGAGCGGCCCAGCGGGGCGAAGGCTGAGTACTTGAGCATCTGCAACTGGAACTTGCCATCGCGGTCCACGAAGTCAGTGAAGGCAAAGAAGTCCAGCCAGTTATCGCACTCTTCATTGAAGCTGCCCAGCAGGCGCTTGTTCTCGTAGGCGCGCCGTTCCAGCATTTTGCGGGCCTCTACTTTGCCGGTCTCGCCGAAGAACTCAATCAGCAGCGAGCACATCTGCCACCCGTGCCGCATCTCTTCGATCATCACGCGCGTCAGCGCGGAGCGGTCCCAGTCCGTGGGCGCCGACTCGAATAGATAACGCTGCTGCTCCACGCTGGCGAATTCCGTGTCGCCCTGGTAAACGATCAGGTTCATCAGCGCATCGCGCATGTTCTGCGTGGGAATCTGGCGCAGGTTCTCCCACTTGTTGCGGCCCTTGTAATAGCCGAAGGTGATCTCGCCGGTCTCGATCTCCCCGTAGAGCGTGTCGAATTTGAAGTCTTTGATATGCTCGCGTTCAACGCCCACTTCCTTGCGCCATTCGTTGAACACTCCGACCCAGTCACTGAACGTTCCGATTTTATGAACTTTTCCTGGCATGATTGCTCCCAACGTAGAGACGCGGCATGCCGCGTCTCTCCCTATAAATTCATCCACACCGTCTTCAATTCCGTGTAATGCTCAATCGCGTGCATTCCCAGTTCGCGGCCGAAGCCGGACTGCTTATAGCCGCCGAAGGGCAATGCCGCATCCATCAGCCCGTAGGTGTTGATCCATACCGTTCCGGCTTTCAACCGGCGTGAGAGCTGATGGGCTTTCTTGATGTCGTTGGTCCATATCGCCGCGGCCAGACCATACGGGTTGTTGTTGGCCAGCGCGGCCACTTCTTCAATATCGTCGAACGTGAGCGTCGCCAGCACGGGGCCAAAAATCTCTTCCTGCGCGATCTTCATATCGTTCTTGACGCCACCGAAAATCGTGGGCTCAATAAAGTAACCGTGATCGCCATTGACTGAGGCACGCTTACCGCCGGCCAGCACCGTTGCTCCTTCTTTTTTTCCCGCTTCGATGTAGCCCAGCACCGTCTCCATCTGTTTTTGGCTGACGATGGCGCCCAGCCGTGTCTTGGGATCGAGAGGATCTCCCAGCTTGATCTTTTTGGCGTATTCCACGAGTTTGGTAGTGAACTCGTCCTCTACCTTTTTCTCCACGAACAGACGCGAGCCGGCGCAGCACACCTCGCCTTTCCCATAGAAGATGCCGTTGATAGCGCCCTTCACCGCCGCGTCCATCTGCGAATCGGCGAAGACAATGTTCGGCGACTTGCCGCCCAGTTCCAGAGTCACGCGCTTCAGCGTGTCCGCTGAAGTGCGCATGATTTCTTTGCCGACCGAAGTTGATCCGGTAAACGCGATCTTGTCCACGCCGTGATGTTTCACCAGCGCCTGGCCGGTGGCCGGGCCGCCGGTCACAATGTTCAGCACGCCAGCCGGTAATCCTGCTTCAATGCAAAGCTCGCCGAAACGCAGCGCTGTGAGCGACGTATCTTCCGCGGGTTTGAGCACAACCGTATTGCCGCAGGCCAGCGCCGGTCCCAGCTTCCAGCTCGCCAGCAGCAAGGGGAAATTCCACGCCACAATCGCGCCTACAACGCCAACGGGCTCGCGCAGGGTGTAGGTAAAGGCGTTGTTGAATGTGTTGACGGTCTCGCCGTGGATCTTGGTCGCCCAGCCGGCATAGTAGCGGAACACGTCCGCCACCATTGGCATGTCCACGTAACGCGACTCGAAGATCGGCTTGCCGTTGTCCAGCGTCTCGAGCTCGGCAAGCTCGTCTATATTCTTCTCGATCAAGTCGCCGATACGCCAGAGAACCCGGCCGCGTTCGCTGGCTGACATCTTGCGCCACGGTCCTGCCACATCGTCAAAGGCCTTTCGCGCCGCGGCGACGGCTTTGTCCACGTCAGCGGAGCTCGCTTCAGCGATCTGAGTCAGCACTTCGCCGGTAGCGGGATTGACGGTATCGAAGGACTTTCCTGATCCGTCTGACCATTGGCCGTTGATCAGCAATTTGCCTTCTGCGATTTTTGCCTTGGTAGCGGTAAGCATGGTCTTCTCTTTCTGTCGCTGCGCTCCAAACCGCTCAACATTTCTGACCAGCCCGGAGCTTCTTCAGCGCTTGTTACGGCGCGGCTCGGCACGCTTCGTCGGCCTCGCCGCTGCGACGAACCTTAAACCCTTGTCATCCTGAGCGAGGCGGAGCACAGCGACGGCGAGTCGAAGGATCTATGTATTTGTTTTGGAAGCAAGATGCATAGATCCTTCGACTCCGCGCCTCCGGCGCTTCGCTCAGGATGACAATCCATAGATCACCGGAACTGACCGACGGCGCTTAGCCGCCGGCCAGCAGCTATTTCGCCTTAAATATTGCCGGCCTCTTCTCCACATACGCGTTCAGGCCTTCCTTCGCGTCTTCACTCGAGAACAGCCGCTGTTGCAGTTCGCGCTCCACCGCAAGCGCTGACTCGAGCGGGATCTCCCAGCCGGTTTGCACGCTACGCTTGATGTTGCCCACGGCCCTCGCGGCCTTGTTGGGCGGCGTAAACTGGCGGGCGTACTCCATCACGTTTTCCATGAAGTTCTCGCGCTCGTAGATGTCATTGACAATCCCCAGCTCCTTCGCCTCTTCAAAGGTGAAGGTATTGCCCGTGACCATCAGCTCAATGGCTTTGCTCTTGCCCACCAGACGGCTTAGACGCTGCGTGCCGCCAGTTCCTGGGAGCACGCCCAGGTTGATCTCGGGCAGCCCGATCTTGCCGGCGTCACGGCGCGCAATCCGCAGATCGCAAGCCATGGCGATCTCCAGCCCGCCGCCCACACAATGCCCATTAATTGCCGCGATCACCAGCTTGGGCGTGTGCTCCAGCCGCAGCAGCGTCTCGTTCGCGTGCAGGCAGAAATAATATTTGAACGTCGGGTCCACGCTGGACAGCATCTTGATGTTCGCGCCCGCGGAAAAGAACTTGTCGCCCGAGCCGGTCAGCACCAGCACATGAACATCGTTGTCCATTCGGGCTTTCAGGACGCAGTCATCCAGCTGCCGGTTCATTTCATAGGTGTAAGTATTCGCCGGCGGATCGGATAACTCGATCACTGCCACGCCATCTTCAAAGCGATAATTTACCAGCGTCTTGGCTTCAGTTGCGGTAGTGGTGGCCATGGTTTTGCTCGCTCCTTTGGATTCTCAAAATCTTCAACGCCTCGACCGGGCCCTGCCTTCAGGCCTTGGCCTGTGTAGGTTTTCGATTACCGTTTTTTCGCGGCAGCACGCCATAAAGAAAAATGCCGCTCATCTCGTACGCAAGCGCCTTGGCATTGGCGTCAGTACGGGGATTATGCCAGGTGTAAAACCAGTTCATCATTCCGAACAGGCTCAGCACGGCCAGGCGCCCTGAAAATTGTAGTCCCTTGTCCCGCTTCAGATCCTCCAGCAGGTCAAAACAGATGCGATAGTACTCGCGTTTGATGGCCCGCACCTCCGCGCCGCGCGCATCTTTCAGCGTTTCATCTTCATGGGACAGCACCTTCATGGCTTCCTTGTTAGCCAGAAAATACTCAAGGTGATTTTCAATGAAGATGCGTACGCGCTCTTCCGCGTCCGTCGATGTGCCGAGTCGTTCCCGCAGCTTGTTGATGATGCTGCGAAACGTGTGCTTCTGAATGAGGTACAGCAGCTCTTCTTTCGACTCGCAATAGTGATAAAGCCCGGCCAGCGACATCCCCGACGCGCGAGAGAGGTCGCGCATAGAAGCGCCTTCGTACCCCTTGTCACAGAAGATCCGGGCCGCATGCTCCAACACGCGCGCCAGTTGGCGGTCAAACCGGCTGTCCACGGCTTCTCCCGGATTTTTCCGCGTGCCTGGGGGCCGTCGCGCACTCAGCGCGGCGCTGGACGGCCTGACTTCTGTGGTTTCCAAGCCCATATATGGTCGGATGCGAATGTGCTACCGAACGTTCGTTCGGGAACCAATCCATTATCGCCCCGCGTGGCAAGTCGAGTCAATTTCACACGCCGGCAAAGACATCAAACCACCCAAAGGCAGGCGACGGCCATGATTTCGTTTGCTGGTCTTTAATCGCGGAAAAAAATCGCGAAAAGGAGTTCTGCGGTAAACACCTAAGGGGTGGAGCTAAGCACGATTTCAGCGCCCAAAGTAACCTGGGACAGCCGAAAAATTCAGGTACACTCTCTTCTATCATGCAATCTTTCAAGGCTTTCCTGATCGGGCTCGTTCTGGCCTTTTCTCCACTTTTGGGCTCCGCGCAGACCAGCTCTGCGCCAGGCGCCGACCCGGTTCTGCTCAAGACACTTCAACAGGAACTGGACCGCGCCATGTCCTCCCTGAGCAAGGCGGAGCCTGCCCCGTATTTCATCAGTTATTCGGTGGATGAAGAATCGGGCAGGGTCATCATGGCCAGCAACGGCGCCCTCATCGCGTCAATGAATCGCCACGAGCGGACAGCGGACGTTACGGTGCGCGTCGGCACCCGGCAGCTGGACAACACGCATGGAGAAAACCGTTTTCACGCCACAACCAGCACCGCTCTGCCGCTGGACGACCGGCCGGATGCGATCGCCCGCGTTCTTTGGCAGGCCACGGATCACATGTATAAGAACGCGGCGCAGACATTTCTGGAAGTAAAGACCAGCACACAGGTCAAGGCCGCGGAAGACGATGCCTCGCCCGACTTCAGCCAGGAAAAGACACAAGTCTCAATCGGACCGCTGGCTCCAGGCCCTCAGTTCGACCAGAAGACCTGGGAAGACAAGATTCGCCGGCTCTCGGCCATTTTCAATAAGTATCCTGAAATTGAGACCTCTACAGTCGTGTTGCTGGTGGAAAATCCCACCCAGTATTTTGTCTCCAGTGAAGGGTCAAAGATTGTCACCTCCAAGCCGCTGATCCGCGTGCTTGCCATGGGCAACACGCGCGCCGATGACGGTATGGAGCTGGCGCGCTCGGAAACTTTCGACGCTTCTTCCTTTGACAAGCTTGCTTCCGATGAAGCCATGGCCGCGAAAATCGAAAAGATTGCGCAGGACCTGCGCCAGCTCAGGGCCGCGCCGGTTGTGCAACCTTTCAGCGGCCCAGCCTTGCTTTCCGGACGAGCCGCAGCAGTCTTCTTCCATGAAGTAGTGGGGCACCGCCTGGAAGGCCAGCGCCAGCGCGGCGAAGATGAAGGCCAGACGTTTACGAAAATGATCAACCAGCGCGTGCTTCCGCCGTTTTTGAGCGTGGAAGATGATCCCACCCTGGCCAGCCTCGCCGGCGTGGAACTCAGCGGTCACTACGCCTACGACGATGAGGGCCAGAAGAGCGAGAAAGTGGATCTGATCGACAACGGAATCCTTAAAGATTTCCTCATGTCGCGCATGCCGGTGAAGGGCTTTCTCCATTCCAATGGTCATGGTCGCGCCCAGGACGGCATGATGCCGGTGGGCCGGCAGGGAAACCTGATTGTGCGTTCGACCAAATCGGTTCCTGATTCCCAACTGCGTTCCAAGTTCATCGAGCAGATCAAAAAATCGGGCAAACCTTACGGGCTCTACTTTGAAGATATCGCCGGCGGTTTTACGCTCACCATGCGCAACATGCCGCAGGCGTTTCAGATCATGCCGTTAATGGTCTGGAAGGTGTTCACCGATGGCCGGCCTGACCAACTCGTGCGCGGGGTGGATATTATTGGGACGCCGCTGAATGCTTTAAACCGTATCGTTCTGACGGGCCAGAAGACTGAAGTGTTCAACGGCGAGTGCGGCGCTGAATCCGGCTCCGTTCCGGTCGCCGCCGCGGCACCCGCCATGCTGTTCTCTGAGATCGAAGTGCAGAAGGTAGCTCAGGGCCACGAACGTCCTCCCGTGCTTCCGCCGCCGGGCTTTGATCAGACCGCCAAGGCGGCGTCAGGTAGCGCCACGCAGGAGGCCCGGTAATGCGCCGCTGGATCTTTACTACTCTGCTTGCTTTTTCGTTCTGTTTCCCTCTGCTCGCGGTAGCGGATGGTGCAGACGCGCCCAAATCCGCCGTCGCCAGCGATGATCACGGCGACCCGGTGCTCAAGGCCATGCTGGCTGAACTCAAGCGCTCCGAGGAGAAGCTCCAGCTCGGCGACCTGCAGCGGCCCTACTACATCGACTATCAGGTTACAGACTTGCAGGACTATGTCGCCGACGCCAGCCTGGGTGCATTACGTAGCGATAACTCCAACATAGGCCGGCTGGTGCGGGTTGTGGTTCGCATCGGCAATTACAAGCAGGACAGCTATTATGGCGAGGGCATGGGCAGCCTGGAGGTGATGCCCATTGAAAACAATGAGCTGGCCCTGCGGCGCCAACTCTGGCTGGCCACCGACAAAGCTTACAAAGCCGCACTGAGCGGATTTACCCAGAAAGAGGCCGCGCTGAAGAACGTGGAAAGCGAGAGCGATCTGCCAGACTTCTCCAAAGAAGAACCGGTGCAGTCGGTTCATGACGTGGCAAAGCTTGACGTGGATCTGGACCAGTGGAAGCAGCTTGTCCGCCATACTTCAGACTTGTTCCGGAGCGAGCCTGCGCTCGAAAGCTCTGATGCTCTGCTTCACTTCCGCATCGTCAATCGCTACTTCGTCAATACTGAAGGCACGGTTACGCGCAATGGAAAGGCGCTCTATACATTTGCCTTTGAAGGCTCCAGCCAGGCTGCAGATGGGATGCGCATCGAGCGGAGCCACGGCTACGTAGTCACCAAAGCAGACGAATTGCCCAAACCGGAGCAGATTGAAAAAGAAGCAAAGGAATTGATCGCAACTTTTCCTGAGCTCGCCAAGGCCCCAATGATGGAGGACGACTATCACGGTCCGGTCCTGTTTTCGGCTGACGCGTCCACCGCGTTATTTGAGCGGCTGCTGGCGCGCAACATCCTTGGCATTCGGCCCGACATCGGCAACCCGGCCCGCACCAGCGGCGATTTTGCTTCTTATTACAAGAGCCGCGTCCTGCCGGATTTCCTCAGCGTGGTGGACGATCCCCACGCCAAGAAGATGGACGACCTTAGCCTGGCCGGCAATTATGACGTGGACGATGAAGGCGTGCAGGCGCACGCGGTCACGGTGATCGACAAAGGCGTGCTCACGAATTACCTCGTCGATCGCGAACCTATCCGCGACTTTGCGCACTCCAACGGACACGGACGGACCGCGCTCTACGGAGCGCCGCGCCCGCAGATCTCAAACCTGATTATTAAGGCCAGCAACGGGCTTTCTTTTGATGACCTCAAGAAGAAGCTGATCCAGATGTGCAAAGACCAGGGCCGGCCGTACGGTTATTACGTGGAAACCACCGGGGCCCCGCAACTCGCTCCGCGGTTGTTGTGGCGCGTGTACACCAGCGACGGCCACATGGAGCTTGTTCGCGGCGCCGTTTTTAACCAGCTCGATACTCGCGCTCTTCGCTCCGACATCATTGCCGCAGGCAATGACCGCTATATCTACAACCGCGCCGAGCCGTTGCCCAGCTCCATCGTGGCACCATCTCTGCTGTTCGACGATCTGGAATTGCAACGTGCGAATCGGGCGCGGGAGAAACTGCCATCGTACCCGGCACCAGCGTTAACCGCCGAAAAATAGAACAAAACCACAAAGGTCACAAAGGGGCACGAAGGCAACTGGTGCCCCTTTTGATTTCTCACTACTTTGTGTTCCTTCATGTCCTTTGTGGTTAAACTGGAACCCATGGGCCGGATCCACGTTCTTTCCGAACATGTAGCCAACAAGATTGCCGCCGGAGAGGTGGTGGAACGGCCCGCATCGGTGCTCAAGGAGCTGCTGGAGAACTCGCTGGACGCCGGCGCCACGCGGATCCGCGTACAGATTGAAGGTGGCGGCAAAAAGCTGCTTCAAGTAACCGATAATGGCTGCGGCATGGTGCGGGACGATACGCTGCTGGCCTTCGAGCGCCATGCCACCTCCAAAATCAAAGATGCTGAAGACCTGCTGAACATCCGTACGTTGGGGTTCCGCGGGGAGGCACTGCCATCGATTGCCTCAGTATCTCGCGTGCTGCTGGAGACACGCGCACCTGATGACCCTACCGGCACGATCCTGGAGATCGCAGGTGGAAAAATCTTGCGTGTGGAAGATGCGGGCCTGCCGCCGGGCACATCCATTTCAGTCCGTGACTTGTTCTTCAACACTCCGGCCCGCAAGAAGTTTTTGAGGGCTGAATCCACTGAGCTGTCTCATCTGGCGTCGCTGGTGACGCATTATGCGCTGGCGCACCCGGACAAGCACTTCGAGCTGCACTCAGCTACCAACGCGATGCTGATTGCCGCGCCGGTGGACTCGCATTCTGATCGTATTTACCAGGTGTTTGGCCGGGAGACGCTCGACCAGCTTGTGCCTGTGGCCGCCGGCATGAAGCTGGAGCGCGTGGGCATTCCTGAACCGCCGCCGTGGCGCCGTGATGAAGATTATGAACCGCCTGTACCCGGCGATATTCGCGTACACGGCTTCGTCTCCAAGCCGGAATTGCAGAAGCTCAACCGCAATTCGATTTACGTTTTTGTGAACCACCGGCTGATTCGCGATCGTCTGGTGCAGCACGCGATCATCGAGGCGTATCGAAACATTATTCCTCCCGCGGTCTTTCCGGTGGTGTTGCTCTTCATCGAGCTTCCCAACGCCGAGGTGGACGCCAACGTTCATCCTTCGAAGACTGAAGTGCGCTTCCGGCAACAGGCGCTGGTGCATGACTTTGTGCGCGACTCGGTCCGCGCCGCGCTGATGAAGGCGCGCCCTGTCCCGCAGTTCACGCGCGAAATCCTCGCACAGCCCACAGCCGCTCCCGGACTCAGTCCAGGCGCAGCGCCGGCCTTTCAACCAGAAATGCGGCCTGAGTTCGCCGCCGGCGCAACCGCTGTAGAGCAGGTCGCAGCAGCCGAATTCGCGCTGCAGGCGCCGCCGCAGCCGGCCATCAACAATCGTCTGCAATTCGCAGGCGAGCCCATCGCCGTTGAAGCCAATGCCGCGCTCAGCGGCTTCAGCGCGGTTCACCCGTCCATGATTCAGCCGGCGGTCAACAGCGGACGCGATACCTGCGGGAACGTGCTTGGCGATGACCCACAGTCGGTGGCAGATGACTCAGTGCTGGCCAGCCTGAAGCCGCTAGGCCAGGTTCGCGACTCGTTCATCCTCGCTGTGAATGCAGACGGACTCTGGATCATTGACCAGCATGTGGCGCACGAGCGCGTGCTGTTTGAAAAAATCCTGCGCGAGCGCATCCATGCCGCCATCGAAGGCCAGCACATGCTCATGCCGCTGATTGTGGAGTTGACGCCTGGACAGCAGGCCGTTTTCGCAGACATTTCTGAAGAGCTGCGCCGCAACGGCTTTGACGTTGAACTCTTTGGCACACGCACGATCGCGGTGAAGACCGCTCCCGCAGGAGTACAGGCCGGCGACGTCGAGAACATGCTGATCGAACTGCTGGACCAATTTCAGCATGAGGAACAGTTACTGAACCTGGACAAGATCCGGGCGCGCATCGCAGCCACCATCGCCTGCCATGCTGCCATCAAGATCAATATGCCCCTCGATCAGCAGAAGATGGAATGGCTGCTCAAAGAACTCGCCAAAACAGAGTGTCCCATGAGTTGCCCGCACGGCCGTCCGGTAGTACTGCGGTATTCTGTTAAGGAGATTCAGAAGGCGTTCAAGCGGATCTGAGGATCCGTCCGCATTGGCGACATCGGGTAAACTACAATCATGGAGATTCCCTTCACCCCGGAGCTTGAAGCAAAATTGCAAAGCTTCGCGGCCGCAACTGGACGCAAAACGGAAGAGATTGTGCGCGAAGCTTTGCAAGCCTACCTCGAGCACGACCAGTGGTTCAGGAACCAGGTGCAACAGGGACTCGCCCAGCTTGATCGTGGAGATTCTCTCAGTCATGAAGACACGGTGAATCGCATCGAACGTCTCTTTCATCCGTGAGCGAAATTCGCTGGTCTACCCACGCCGCGGACGATTTTGTCCGCATTGTTGATTACATTCGCCAGGACAGTGCCATTGCCGCGCAAAAAGTTGCGCGGGCAGTCTATGAACGCATTCGTCCCTGAAGGACTTTCCCAACATGGGTCGCGCAGGACGGGTGGCTGAAACTCGGGAGTTGGCGCTCGCCCCTCTGCCGTTTATCGTGGTGTATCGTGTTAAGGACGATCGAGTTGAAATCGTTAGGATTTTGCACGGCGCGCAACGCTGGCCTTGAGCTCGCGAGACGCAACCCTAGACCATGACCGAACAGGATCTCGAACAGCAACGCGCCCACAAATGGCACCTCAATGGTGATCCGATCCGTACGGTCGAGCAGGCGCGCGAGTTTATTGCCGAGGTGGGATTTTGCGTAATGTACCCGGAGCGCTCGCTGCATGCCGTGCCGTCATTCATAGGCGCCTACACAGGTTCGGCTGAGGGCCTGCCAGACGCGAAGCATGCCTTTGCCGATCCCCGTTCCAGAGAAGCAACGGACCTTATGGTGCGCCTTTTGCGCGAGCGCAGCGCCTATGAAATGTCTCTCTTCCCGGGCACGGACCTCATTGTGGCGGCCAACTTGTTTCCCTACTTTTATGCGCTTATCGCCGATCAGAACCCTAAGGCGCCGCCCAAGGTCCGCGCCCAAGGCACGCGAATATCGCCGCTGGCCGTGGATGTCTTTTTGGCTATTCAGAAAGACGGGCCTTTGAGCAAGGACCGGTTGCGTGAGCTGGTGAGCCGTGAATTGAGCGATGCCGCGCTGGATCGCGCATTGGGGGAGCTCTGGTCCATCCTGAAGATCGTGCGTGTTGATTACCGCGACGGCGAAGGAATTTTCTGGGACGTGCTCTACCGCTGGTCGACTACCGTGGTCAAAGAAGCGCTTGATATTTCGGAGCCTGAGGCCATTTCAGCGTTGCTCAGCAAATTTCTTGAAACAATGGTGGCTGCCAGCCAGGAAGAGATCGAGGGGTTTTTTACGCACGTAACTTCCCGCTCCAAGGTCAGGGAAGCGATCAATGCGCTGCTCTCCGCCCGCGAGCTCAGCTTTGTTGGCGCAGGACCGAAGACTCTGATTCGGTTAACGCCCGTTCCGGAGCCGCGCAGGAGAATCCATGGCTGAAAGCGAGTCGCGCGTGCCCTCGCGATCCAACCGCCGCATCGTGGTTGCCATTGATGGCCCGGCGGGTTCCGGCAAGAGTACGCTGGCGTCGCTGCTGGCCAGAAAATACGGCTTTACCAACATTGAAACAGGAGCCATGTACCGGGCGCTGGCCCTGAAAGCAATTCATGGAAAAATCTCATTGGACGACGGTGACCAGCTTTCCAGCCTTGCCCGGCAGTCACGAATAGAATTGCTGGCCCGGCCACAAGGGAATCGTGTGCTGCTCGACGGTGAGGACGTGACTGAACGCATTCGTCTTCAGGACATCACCCAGGGGGCTTCCCGCGTTTCCGTGCATCCTGCGGTTCGGGAGTGGATGGTGCTGCGCCAGCGTGAACTCGGCACCAATGGCGGAGTAGTCATGGAAGGGCGCGACATCGGGACCAAGGTTTTCCCCGATGCGGAAGTAAAGATCTTTCTTGATGCCGCTCCGGAAGTTCGCGGCTCGCGGCGCTTCCTGCAGCAACCCGCAACCTCAGCACCGCCGGAGTCGGTCCTGGCCGAACTCAGGGCCAGAGATGAGCGCGACCGCAGCCGCGCCAATTCGCCCCTTGTACCTGCCCGGGACGCCATTTTGATCGACTCCAGCCATCTCACGCTCGACCAGGTGTTGCAGAAGGCGAGCGAAATCATTGAGAGCAAAATGGCGGAATTGCAGAACAGGTAATTGGTTGCTGGCGCTAATTGCAGGTGCCAGCTACTCTTTTCTCACCTCAATGGTCCCGCGCTCCGACCTAAGTGTGATCAGCGGGCCGCCTTTGCCCACAGTTCCGTTCGCAGTTGCGTTACGGTGTTGGTTATCCACTTTCAGGTCAAAGTCTGTGTTGATGTCTCCGCCCATGCTCTCGGCATTGAGCTGAAAGCCGGCGGCTGGCGGAACTGTCACGCTGATATCTCCGTGCACGTTCGCAATATCGATTGGCGCTATGGGAGATTTGGGACGCACCTCCACTCCAGCATTGCGGTCCTGGATGTGTACTTCTCCGCTCACGTCTTCAAGATGCACGCCCTTGCTGCGCGTTTGCAGACGAAACGGCCCGGTGAGACCGTTCGCGCGCAGGTCGTCAGGCTGCATATCGAACTCACCGTCGAGGCGGGCAAACTCCAGATCGGTACGAGACGTAGTGAAGTGGACGCGCTTAGCGATTCGCGCAAGCTGCAGATCTCCCCAGTATGTTCCGCTCATCGTAAGCGTGCCGCGTACGTCAGCAATGTTTGTGTCGTTTACCGTACCGTCCACGCTGATGTTGCCGCCGATATCTTTTGCCGTGATTGACCCTTTCCTCAAGTGGATAGTGGCGTCGCCCTTGATCTGATCAAAATCTACATCTCCATTGTCGGTGGAGAGCTCTACGTTGCCATCGCGTTGCGAAACCGTGATGTCCCCGTGGCGTGTGGTCGCGGAGAGGGAGACCGCGGGGGGCAACTGCAAATCAAGATCAAACTGGCCATGCTGAAAGTCGCCGCCCGTCAGGTCCAGAATGGCAACGCTGCCCTGGTGCACCAGTTGCGGGTGCGTGGCTTCATTCAGGCGATTGGCATTCTCCTGCGAATCGCTGCGGATCGCCTTCTGCACAATCGCGTGGATCTGGTTGTCTGTGCTGGCGGTGATTTTGATATCGCCGCGGTTCGCCAGAATGCGTACCTGGGTGGCATTGACTGGCTGAGAAAAGTTGTCACTGAAGTCGTAGCGGTTGCCGAACATGCCGCCGAAGAAGTCATTGAAGTCAGGATCGTTGTCGATTCCAATGTTATCCCGGACGCCCTGCCAATCCACGTGGGCCATCCGTGTTGTTGTCAATCCGAAGAGGATGAAGAAGACCAGAAATAGAATCGCACCCGCGCCCAGTCGCGGCGATGGGCTGCCGCTCTGGCGCGCCCACATATACTCCACCAGTTTGATTACGCCCAAAAGGATCAGGAGCAGCGGCCAGTAATTGCTGAACCAAAGCCAGAATCCCCGCGTGGAGATGATGCCGAAGTTGCGCAGCAGGAAAATCACCCCGATAGCGATCAGCACAATCGGGCCAAACAGAGACCGGTGCCGCCGTGGATAGTAAGGAGTTTGCGTAGGTGTACTCATGGTTTCACCTGCGAATTCTGGTCTGGCGATGTGGGCCGAGGCGGAGGGGGAGGCACAGGCGCGTCCCACATCCCTTGCTGCGGATTCATCTGTGCATTGCCCGGCGCCGGAGATGACCATGGCTCAACGTGGTTCTCTGTAGACGCTGTGCGGCTCATGAAAATGAAAGCACCCACCACAAGCAATAGAACAGGCCAACTCTGGTGGAACGCAATAACTCCGTTGGTGTCGAGCAGAAAAAGCACTCCCACGGTGATCACCAGGGCCGCGCCCATCAATCCGTGCGCCCGGCAGCGGGCACAGGGGCAATGTCTGTTTCGCGTGTAACCTGACATTATCGGCTCCTTATGTCCTCTGCGTTTGCGTTACGTGTTTGTATGCGATCCACAATCCCACTGCGATCAAAATCACCGGCCACATGCGGTGCATGCTGAACAGGCCGATGTTGCCCAGCAAAAACAGAACGCCCAGAGCGATCAATACGATCGCACCTACCGGCGCCTGATTATCCGCAGGCTGCGCAGGAGTCTCCGCCATTGGCGTGAAAGCCGGGGCTGCTGCTGCCGGCGTGCCCACTGTGGGCTCTGCGGCGGAGGCCGGTGAGCTTGAACCCGCTGGAGTCACAAACGGCGGTGGAGCAGGGTGATGTTCCTGGATTCCAAACAGCCGGTCGATGCCGAGCAAATCAGGCGCAGGAAGTCCCAGCATCTTGGCTTGCGCTGTCTTATACGCCTCGAAAGCCATGTAGAAGATCCAGAATGCCACCAGCCATCCAAAAGCATCGGAGATGCTGTTGGCCGCCATCACCAATACCACAAAGATGACCACATGGATGAAGGCTTTCAGAAACTGGCCGTTGTACATGGCGCCCACACCCGGGATAAAGCCCAGCAGCATGGCTACGCCTGGGCTGGGCGCATTGGGTACGGCAGCTACAGGAACCACCACGGGCTGTCCTGGAGCCGCAGCTCCCTGAAGCCGGGCGGCAATGCACGGTTCGCAGTAGATGGCTCCCATTACATCGCGTTTACAGTTCTCGCAGAGCGCCTTCCCGCAAGTCCGGCAGAACGCGGCTGCCGGTGTGTCCGTGTGTACGGCGCAGTTCATATCTGGGCTCCTTGGTGTGTCGTAGTGGACTGGGCGAAAAGAGAACCATTCTGCTCCAGGTTGTTGTTGTCCTGAGGATGACCGCTTGTACCCGGCATGGTGTTGCGGTTCTGTTCCTGTTTGTTATTGTTTCGATTCTGGTCTGGCGTGGTGGCTTTCTTCAGGCCCTGCACACGCGATTCAACTTCATACACAATGCGCATGTTCTCGTAATAGCGCTGCACGCGGGCTTCAAGATGCGTGTACTCCAGCACCACAGACTTGCGCAGCGCGCTGGGATGCCAGTCAATCTGTGAGACCCTCACCCCCAGCAGGTTCAACGTAAGCGCCAGGGAGAAGAACGCCATGGCAAACGATGTGGCAAAACGCGAATGCAACATCCCCGCCATGGGCGATGGCAGTCTCTGCTTTAAGCGTTCCAGCCAGCTTTCGGGGATGGAGGCTGCCGCCTGCTGTTTCTCGGCAAGGCTGGTTGCGGCAAGGATGTTGTGCATCAGGTTCTTGGGGGGCTCAACCGCATCAAGCCCATTCAGCAGCAGCATACCTTCCTGGGTCTCCGCGAAGAGCGGACCACAAATTGAGCAGCTCAGGCGGTGGGCTTCAAACGCCTCCGTGCTCTCTGCCTTGAGTGCGCCGTCGAGAGCGTCAGCCAGCAAAGCCTCAAACTGGCTGCATTCCATACCGGATTGTCTGCCCTGGCTGTTCATAAGCCTGCCTGCTTTTTATTACGAGAAAGTAATCGCGCAAGTTCCATCCGCCCCCGGTTAATACGCGATTTCACTGTCCCTTCGGGAACCCGCAGAACCTGGGCAATTTCTTTGTAATCCATATCTTGCAAGTCCCTCAGAATCACTGCCTCTCTCAGGTCCGGCGACAGCCGGGCGAGGGCCGCTCTTACCACCTTCTGAGTTTCCTGAGTGGCCAAGTGGTCATCCGGGGCGGGGCCACGGTCAGGCAGTCTTTCACTCAGCTTTGGTGCATCTTCTTCATCGCCCAACCCGGCGTCCATTGAGTCCGTCATGCGTTCCTGTTTGCTGCGCCGGAAATGGTCCACCAGCAGATTGCGTGTGAGCGTGGTCAGCCAGGTATTAAATGCCCCTTTTTCAACATCATAGCTGGCCAGCGTCCGGTACACGCGGATAAAAACCTCCTGGGTAAGGTCCTCGGCGTCCGGGGCGGAATTTGTAAACCGGTAGCACAAGTTGTATACCCGACGGTTATACAGGCGGACTATTCCCTCCCATGCGGCTGCGTCTCCAGCCAGACATCGGTGGACTAATACCCCTGTTTGCTGGTCCTCCAAGCAGTCTCCCCGTCGTGCCGAGTATAGCTGTCAACAGTTTATCTGTGTTTCACATACGAACAGCCAGTGCGGAGAGTTCCCATATCCGTCAGAACGTAGAGAACAAAATCGGCGGGGCTGATGGGCCCCGCCTGAGAAAGAACCAGATGCTCGCACAAAATTATGGGAACAAGACCTTTGCAGCCGCGGCACCGAGGACGAACTGGCCCACGATCTGGGTCCAGTCTTTAAAGCCCCGCAGGACTACCCCTTTGTCAAGCTTCTCTGGAACGACAATGGTGTCCCCTGCCATGAGCTTTGTGCCATCAAAGTTATTTACCAGCAGCCCGGAGTGTCCATGTTTGCTGACCGTGGTTCCGTCGGCGCGAATGATGAACGACCTGCCCTTGTCCCCGTTCTGGGTGGTGCCGCCGGCCAGCTTCAAATAGTCTCCGAATGTTTTGCCCGGCTTGTAGATGAAGGAATTCGTGTTGTATACCGAGCCGATCACGTTGACGGTGGCCGGCCGGAATGGGACCAGCAACCTGTCGCCGTCCTCGAGCACCAGGTCAGGCAATTCCGAGAGGCTGCTGGCGTCGGGCTTGAGTTCCAGCACGATCCGTCCCGTGGCCTTCAGTTGCCGCAGCTTATCGAGCAGCCGGCGCTGGCCTTCCAGTGACTGCCTTTCCGCCTGGGCCTCCTCGGGAGTGAGGTTCCGTTGCGAACTGGCGCCGCGCTCGACTGACTTCTCCAGATCGTTGACATATTGATCCAGCCGTTCCTGCTGGTCTTCGCGCACAGATTCGCGCGTGAACTCCGCGCCATAGAGATAAGCCTGCGGGGTGAAACCTCCTACGCGCGTAATCAGGTGCCGCAAGGTTTCCCCCGGCTGCACCTGGTAAACGCCCGCCGAACTGAACTCACCTTCCAGGCGGACAAACTTGCTTTGCTGGCCGATCGGCACCTGCATGTCCGACTGAGAGAAGATGGTGATCACGTCTCCCGGCTGGAGCTCAAGGTTTTGCGTGACATCGCCCGCGATGGCCTTCCCCAAATTGAATGGCAGCAGATGAGTGGTCAGGTCGTCCGGGTTCATGCGCTGGATCACCGCGTATTCCCAGTTGATCTCAGCCGCTGAGCGCTTCACCTGGTTCTTCAGCTCTTCTTCGGCTTTGCGCTCCGCCTCGGTGCGGCTCATCGGCTGGCGCTGGTCGTTGTAGTCCGGCTGCTCCATGGGGAAGCCGCTGCTGTCAAAGAGAGGCTGGTTTTGATCGCTGTAGGGCTGATTCCCGCGCTGCTGCGACGGCCGTCCCGACGCTGTTCCCGCGGGCGCAATTTCTGAAGGGCGGTTGCCGTAAGGCGGGTTCCCGTATTGCTGGTAAGGGTATTCCTGTTCCTGTTGGGCGCCTTGCCTGCCTCTTAGCTGGAAGCTCCGGCTCTCTGGATTGATGGCCAGGGCATTCTGCCGTTTCCAGAATTCCTCCGTCACCAGCGACTCGCGTGTGGGAATCAGATCTTTCACCCTCATGCCTTCGCGCCACGGATAGCGACCGGGAACGGCTACGTTGCCGCGCAGAATAATGGCATTGTCAAAGCGAGGAGAAATGTGCAGAAGCCGGATGATGTCGCCATCGTGCAGCTCCTGCTTCTTCCCCGCGCCATCCAGCGCGAATTCGGTGGTGGTGCGGACGTTCTTCTCAATCCGGTCAACGAACGCGTGCTGCCCTCCCGCCGTCGTCGTCATGCCACCGGCATCATTCAGCACATCGCCGAAAGTCTCGTGTCCCGTGAGTTCATAGATGGAGGGAACATTGACGCTTCCAGCAAGGGCGACCAGAGGGCCCACGGGCGCGACGTAGATCACGTCTCCGGGGAGCAACTGCACATCATGGCTTTTGTCACCGCGTGCCAGCAGATCATAAAGGTCAAACGTGGTGATCGTTTTGCCCTGGCGCTTGAGCTCGATGTGTCGCATGGAGCCGCGTTTCGATGGTCCGCCGGATGCAAACAGAGCGTTCACCAGCGTGCTGAGGGAGCTCACGGTGTAACTGCCTGGTCTTCTTACCTGGCCCACAACAAAGACCTGGATTGAGCGCAGCCGGCCCATGGTCACGCTAAGGTCAAAGTTTTTGAACACGCGCCCAACGGCCGCGCGCAGCACATCATTGATCTGGTCATAGCGAACCCCGGCAACGCTGATGGCGCCGACTTTCGGCAGGTAGATGGTACCCGTGCGATCGACCGTGGCGCGGTAGTTCACGTCAATCTGGCCCCAGGCACGGATCAGCAGTTCATCGCCGGGGCCGATCAGGTAGTCCGGCGTAACCGGAACGTGGTCCAGCGGCGCGAACGTCGATGGGATATTGTGAAACAGGTTCTGCCCGAAGATAGGAAGCCTGTATCCCAAGGTGGCGGAGACAAAATCCTGGAATTCAATGTCCGGTTCGGGCGGAAGCCTGCGTACGGCAAGTGCTTCCTCTTCCGCGCGCCTGCGGCCCTGATTGGCCTCCTGTTCTGCCTCTTGTTGGGCTCGCAAATATTCACGGTCCCCGGGCTGGGCTCCTTCAGCCCCGGAATTGGTGATCTGAATTCCCGTGCTCGGGCGCGGAACTTGCGGCATTGGCTGCTGCCGCTCGCTCGGTTGGGATTCTGTTTGCGCGACCGCGCCGGACACGAAAAGAACAATGAGCAGGAAAAGCTTGAGGATTAAACCTTGTCGCACGTATTTATCTCTGTTGCCTCACTCCGGGCGCAGATTGAACAAGAACGCTGGCTGCATATACCAGTTTATTATCTGCATGCACCGCAGCGCATAAGGGCTACTGCCTAGTGAAATAATCTGGTTTTACTGAAATGCCACTATACAGGAACGCTGGATTCCCTGCATAGATGGGCGGTTCCGCGGCTTTGCGGCGCTTTGCCAACAGACAGTTTTGCCCCGTCAGCAAGCATCGGCAGTAGAATATGTGGGCATGGCAGTTGCTTTACCAGTCCGGCCTCTCCTTCGCACGCTCGTGATTGAGGTAGGCGGGCAGCAGCGCCGAGTTCCGATCACGACCTCTCCATTCGCTATTGGCCGCTCCGATGATTGCGATGCCATCATCCCTGATTTTCGCGTGTCGCGCCTGCACGCCAAGATTCTCCAGGAAGGCGACCAGTTTTACCTCCTGGACGCCGATAGCCGGCATGGAACGTTTGTAAACGGCACGCGAATCCAACGCCAGCTTTTGAAAACGGGCGACGAGATTACGCTTGGCGCGCCCGGCCTGAAATTGACATTCGTTGAAAGCGAGCCGGCCAGCAGCTCCACAAACATCCTTCTTACCCGCCTGGTGGCGGATTCGGACAGCTCGGAACTTGAAAAACTGCGCCTCTTTCTCGACGCTACACGCAGCCTGGGCAGCGGCCTGGTGGTAAATGACGTTCTGCGGAAGATGCTTGATGTGGGTTTGCGCATCACGCGGGCTGAACGCGGCTTTATTTATCTCAAACAAAAGGATGGCAAGCCTGCACTCGCCTGCGGACAGGATGCAGCGGGCAATCCCATCACTGCCGATCGCGACGTTTCCCATTCCGTGGTGCAGGAAGCCATGAGCTCGGCCTCCGAGTTCATCACGGGCGATACAGCGCAACAAGCCGCCCTGGCGGCGCGGCAAAGTATTGTGCTCAATGAACTGCGCACCGTCATCGCCATTCCTCTGCGGTTGAAGCGCGTTTCGGCTGCACCGGCCGGAGCTGAGGTCAGCGGGGTGCTTTATCTGGACGGGCGCTCGATTTCCCGTAACCTTTCCGGCGTGAGCAATGACGTGCTGCGCGCTCTGGCCAGCGAGTGCGCCGCCGTGCTGGAAAGCGCCATGCTGGTGGAAAGCGAACAGGCTGCCCGGCAGTATCACAAGGAAATGGAAATTGCCGCGGGCATTCAGCGCAGCCTGATCTCCGCCGCGGATGTGGGTTGCGATTTCGCGCGCGTTACCGGCCGCAGTATTCCGTGCAAGGAAGTGGGCGGCGATCTTTATGACGTCAACGTGAGTCCTGACGCGGTCACTGTGATTGTCGCTGACGTCTCCGGCAAGGGAGTTTCAGCCGCGCTGCTGGCTTCAGTCATCCACGGCATGTTCTATGCCCAGATTTCCAGCGGCACCAGCCTGCTTGATGCGGTCGCATCCGTGAACAGATTCCTCTGCTCCCGTGTCGCCGGCCAGAAGTACGCCACGCTTATGGCTGCGCAGCTCGACCGCAAAGGAACGTTGCGGGTCGTCAACTGCGGCCACGTGCCCGCGATCGTGCTGGAAAACGGGACGGTCAGCCAGATTACGGATGGGGATATGCCCGTCGGTCTCATGCCGAACGTCCGGTTTCACGCTATAGAGCGTCCCTTTACCCCGGGCTCGCGGCTGCTCATCCTCACTGACGGTATCACCGAAACCGAGAGTCCCGCCGGGGCTGAGTTCGGCTTCAGCGGCCTCGAACCGTATCTTCTTTCCCAGGATCCTCTGGCCGACATTCTGGCTGCCGTGCAGACCTTCTCCGCCGGTCAGGAAGCGCAGGACGACCGCACGCTTCTCCTGCTGGAACGCACCGCCTGACGTATTCTCCGCGGTACTGTCTCACGAAATCACTCGCCGTCTCTTTGGGTTAGACTCATTGCCAATGAGCCTGCCCAGCGGGACACAACTAGGTCCATACGAAATCCTAAGCCCAATCGGCGCGGGCGGAATGGGAGAGGTGTATCGCGCACGTGATTCCCGGCTGGGGCGGATGGTGGCCATCAAGGTGCTGCCGCCGGACTCCCTGAGCAAGCCTGAGCGAGTAGCGCGGTTCGAGCAGGAAGCCAAAGCGGCTTCGGCGCGAAACCATCCCAACATTCTCACCATTTATGACATCGGCCAGTCGGGCGAGACGCGCTACATTGCGATGGAGTTCGTCGAGGGAGAAACAGTACGGCAGCTCATCAGACGCGGACCTGTGCCGATCAAGCGAGCGCTGGATATCACCGCCCAGGCCGCCGGCGCGTTGGCGGCCGCGCACGCGGCCGGCATCGTGCATCGCGACATAAAGCCGGAAAACATCATGGTCCGGCCCGATGGATATGTGAAAGTGCTCGACTTCGGTCTGGCCAAGCTGGCCGAGCCGCCGCTCGGCGCGCAGGTAAGCGATCCTAACGCGCCTACCGCAACTGCGGTTTTGGCCATGACTGAGCCCGGACGCGTTCTGGGTACCTGGCTTTACATGTCGCCGGAGCAGGCGCGGGGCCAGGAACTGGATGGGCGCACAGATGTATGGAGTCTGGGCACGGTGCTCTATGAAATGGTGGCGGGCAAGTGTCCGTTCGCCGCCAAAACGCTCACCGATACGCTGGCGGCGATTCTGAACCGCGAACCGGAGCCGATTACTGAGATTCGCACCGAGGCCCCCACTGAGCTCGGTCACATTCTGGCCAAATCGCTGGCCAAGGAACGCGAAGACAGGTATCAATCCATTCAGGACATGGCTCTGGACCTGAAGCAGCTCCGGAAGTCTCTGGACAGCGATCCGGCAGCCGTGCGCAGCAGAACCATCCATTCAGCGCCTGCCGCCGTGCAGCAAACATCCAGTCCGGCTCCCAGGAGAAATGCTACGCGCCTGGTGCTTTCGCTTGTGGCAGTCGCAGCCGCAGTTGCGGCCGCGCTGCTGATCTGGGCTCTGCTGGGTAAACATCAGCAAAAAGCAGCGCTCGCTCCCGAGCGTCGCTTTACCTATTCCCTGCTGGTGCAGAGGATGCGCAACGGCAAGCCGTATCAGGAGCCATTTCGCGCCACCGGGCGGGAGATATTCGAGAACGGCTGGAAGGTGAAGTTTGACTTTTCATTACCGCAGCCGGGATCGCTGTACCTGTTGAATGATGGCCCGGGAGCAAACGGTATTCCGGCCCTTGCGCTGGTTTTCCCAACGCCATCAGTGAACAACGGTTCGGCCCAAGTCATGGCGTACCAGAACGTGCAGAGCGGGTGGCTGGTCTTCAATGACAGTCCCGGGAAGGAAAAGTTCTGGATCGTCTGGGCTGACAAACCTGTTGCTGAACTGGAACAGGCAGTCAACCAGGTGGCCAGAACAAAAGATTCGCTCATTGGGGATGGGAAGCTGGATGCGGCGATCCGCAACGATCTGACCAAGTCCGCAGCGGTTCAGGTCAGCGTGGATCAGGACAGCAAAATGAGTACAGTGACCGGGCGGGGCGAGTTGCTGGTGAGCGGGTTGGAGTTGGAGCACAGATGAGCAGACTGAAGATTTGAAATTTGAAATTTAAAAATCTGCGCGAGACGATTGTCCGCGCCATAGACAATCGTCTAATCGCCTTGCCTGAGGTGATCTTCTAAACAGCGAATTCCCGTGCATTCTGCCTCTGAAAATTAGCGTTTTCTTGTCTTCCAATCACGAATGCGGATTGGCGTGTCAGTTGCAATGCTTCTAGCCAGCACGAATAAGATTTTCCGGCTCTAAGGTTCCGAAGTCGTTGACGTGGCCGGAACGGCAGACTAGGATGCCGGACAATCGCGTTTTTCGTTTCAGTCAAGTGGCCTGACGGAGGTCACTACCTTTGCCCAGGTTTAGAACCCGACTTCATGTAACTGACCTTCGTCCGGTCAGGAGATGGCGGATCGGCGCATTTGACCGTTATTTCCCAGCAGAAGCATTTTTGTCCAGGACTCATTGCAAGCGACCCCAACTCAGCAGAAGTAATTCAGCAGCATAAGGAGAGGAAGTACATGTCAATTCACACTGGAACATTCAGCGTATCGGTAAGCGGGTTCAGCAATAACCCGAACGGAACACTCAGCATTGGAATGGTTGGTCCTGATTACATTTTCTCTTTTCAGCCCACCGGCTCCAACACCTGGATTCCCTGCACGCAGAACCCTCCCAATCCCGGCCAGGACATCAGTTTCTCCGTAACCGTGCCCAATAATGGGACCTACAACTTCAGCGGAGCTTACACGGGGGCGCAGGGGCCGAATCCGGCAAAGTACCACGGCAATGTGAACGATGGCCGCCCCAACCTAAAGGACGTCAACGGAACCTGGCAAGCGACACAGACGAACCCGATGCCGATGCCTGCGGAGGAAAGGCTCTACGAGGCGCACAAGAAAGCAGTGTGAAATTCAGCGGAAAAGCCCCTTTTCTTCAACTTTGACTGTAAGGAGGAACAAAATGCCAGCTTGGATTTACCAGGGAACGGATTTGGACAGCGGCATCTTCGATCTCACCTCAAACGGGACCTTTGTCGGCGGTCTCCGGCTTATGCAGGATGGAGGTGACCTTGAAACGAGCACGGCATGGTGGGTGGCGAGCGGCCAGGCCGAGGGCGTAAACGTTACCTACTACCCTGACTCAGGCGTGCTCTCTTTCACCATTGGGAGCACAAACTACGGTTTCCAGTGCAGCCAGGCAAGCAATCCAACTAAGTTTGCCAGCAATGATGGCAAGAACTGCATCTTGCAATATAACGCTTTTAACAATGACTGGACCAGCAATGGCAACAATGGCGGGGTTGCCCTGCCCGTGGGCGGCTATCCAATTAAGATTGATGGTAACGGCCAGGTCCACGCAACCATCAATCTGGAAACTTTCGCATGGCAACAGTTGGGTTCCACGCCCCAGCCCCTGCAGGACCACGTAACCTACACCAAGAACAACAAGACCGAGATTGTGCCGGTAAGCTGGGCGGCTGTGAATGGCCAGCTCACTTTGAGCTGGACCACCGAGGAGAACCATGTCTACACAGGCACTCTGCAGCCGGGCGCGACCACCACATCGGCCACTTTCACGGGAACGTACAACACGAAGAAACGCACGAATGGAACATGGCAGGCAACCCAGACCAACCCGATGCCAGTGCCAGTCACGATGGAGGCGCGCAAGAAAGCAGCTTACTAAGTGATTGCCGTGCAGCTCAAGGACGAGGCTATAGTTACGGCCGTGGTTCAAGCTTAATGTGAACCGCGAAAGGAGACAGACCAGTGATCGATCTGCTGATGATTGTTATTGGCGTGATTGCAGACAGTCCCGGCACGTGGCAGGCCACACAAACCAACCCGTAGTAGTGGGAAGCAATGCTGTTATGAATCTTAACAGGGCAGAGGCTTCTCTGCCCTGTTTGCTTAGGTTGAACTTGAATCAAAAGGGATACAAATCGCGTTTGTCAAAGAGAGTCGCAGGCGGATGGGTAATTGCTGCATGGTTGTTGGTCTCCCTCCACAACGCCCGCGCCCAGGAAAGTACTGAGCTCAAACAGGGCACCACTCTTGAGCGTCGGCTCTCTGGCGGCCAGTCTCACGATTACAACCTCCGCCTTGACTCCGCGAAATTTTTCAATGCCTTAATTGAGCAGGAAGGTATAGATCTGGAGGTGGTGCTCGTCGGTTCTGACGGAAAGACTATCGCGCATTCCGACAACCTGAATGGCGATTGGGGACGTGAAATTATAGCCGTAATTGTAGCTGGGGGAGAGTACCGGCTGAGAGTTTCTTCCGGAAATCCTAAAGCCCCATCAGGAAAATATCGCATCCGAGTTTCGATGAGTGAACCGACCTTGGCTGACGACGAATATGCAAAGGCGGCTCGCGATTCCGACCAAGCTACGGGTCTGCTGACAAAGGGCGATTCTGATTCTCTGAGGTCAGCGGTGGAAAAATTTAAGGATGCGTCCAGTTTCTATCGTGCGCACGGACAAAAATATGACGAGGCGCTTTCGCTATATGGAATAGGGCTAGCGCAATCACAACTGGGAGACTTTGTAGTTGCCCTGGAAAGCTACAAGGCATGTTTCTCCACTTTCCGCGCTCTGGATGATATCCCGATGCAGGGCAGTACTTTAGTCAATATTGGAGGAGCGTATGATGTACTCGGTGACGCAACAAAAGCGCTTGATGCCTATGAACAAGCGCTCCCTTTGCTGCATTCACGAGGAGAGCGTGAGAGCGAAGCTGCTGCCTTAAACAATATTGGCAAGCTTTACGCCGATCTGGGAAATTGGGAGGATGCAGCCAGTCATTACCGTCGGGCTGTATTTGTCTTTCATGAGCTTGGCCTGACCGCTCGCGAGGCAATAACGCTTACAAATGTTGGCGGAACAGACTATCTGCTTGGGGACACCACCAAAGCTCTTAGTGAGTTTCACGAGGCATTGGCTCTCCATCGTAAAGCTGCCAACAAGCGTGGCGAATCCGACACCCTCGTGCAGATGGGCAACGCCTATCAAAAACTTGGGCAAATGGCCGAAGCCACACAGGCCTACGAAGATGCACTCAAAATCACCCAGAGCATCGGCGATCACTGGCGTGAAGGCAAGACGCTCAGTGGTCTGGGATACTCGTACTTTTTGCGCGGAGACCGCGTAAAAGCTCTCGATGCCCTGCAGCAATCGCTCAAGTTGTTGGAAGGTGTCAACGATCATCGCGGACAAGGCCTGGCTCTGAACATGATCGGTGATGTTTATGCTTCCATCCCTCAGCCCGACAAAGCCGCTGATTCATACAACCAGGCAATCAAGCTTCTCGAGCAGGTAGGCGATAGCAACCACGAAGCCCAGGCATTACTCGGAATCGCTCGGGTAGAGCGCGACCAGAACCAGCTCTCCGCTGCCCGCAAGCATGCCGAACAAGGGATCTCTCTTGTCGAACAGGTGCGCTCTCATGCCGGAGCGGAGCAGGACCGCGCGTCCTACTTTGCCACGCAGCAGAGCATGGGCGAGTTCTACATTGACCTCCTCATGCGCATGCATAAGGAAGAGCCGCACGCCGGGCATGACGTAGAGGCCTTCAACGCCGCCGAGCGCCAGAGGGCACGCAGCCTGTTGGAGATGCTGGCTGAGGCGCGGGTGGATTTCCGTCGCGGCGTGGATCCCAGGCTGCTTGCGCGCGAGCATGAGCTTTCCGGACTTTTGAATTCAAAGGCCCAACGGCTGCTCACGCTGCGCGGCGCGGGAACAGAAGAAAAAGCTGCGGCGCTCAAGAAGGAAATCAGCGACCTCGAAGATCAGCACCGGCAGCTTGAGCTCGAGATCCGCAAGAGCAGTCCGGAATATGCGGCGGTGACGCAGCCTCAGCCACTGACCTTCAAGGAAATTCAGCAGCAGGTGCTCGATCCGGACACGCTGCTGCTTGAATACTCGCTGGGCGGCGAGCAGAGCTACCTGTGGGTGGTAAGCACGGCGGGCCTGAAGACGTATGAGCTCCCTAAACGCAATGAGATCGAAAAGCAGGTGCGCGAAGTGGCGGAGCTGCTCACCGCGCGCGGGACTTACGTTCGCGGAGAACTGCCCGACCAGAAGCAAGCCCGCAACGCCAAGGCGGATGCCCAGTTGCCGCAGGCTGCGGCGAAGCTGAGCCAGATGGTGCTCGCGCCGGCGGCGACCGATCTCGGTCACAAGCGGCTGGTGCTAATCACGGATGGGTCGCTGCAGCATGTTCCGTTTGCGATGTTGCCCGTTCCCCAACACACTGGAGCGCAGTCGCTCTCGGATGCGGACCAGAATCAAGTTGCGTCTGCGCAGGCGGGGGCGCCTGCGCTCCCCCAACCAGCTCACTACTTAGTTGAAGATCACGAAATTGTCAGTCTGCCTTCAGCCTCCACCATCGCGGAGCTGCGCAAGGAAGTCGCCGGACGTAAACCCGCGCCCGGACTGGTTGCCGTGCTGGCTGATCCGGTCTTCGAGCCCTCGGATCCTCGTGTACACATTGCCTACGCCGAGGCCGGAAAAGCGGCCAAAGCCTCGGAGCCGCAGAGCGCTCAGCCCGGCAATAAGCAGACCGAAGCTGGCAAAGCTGAACCGGTGCCAGTTGCCAAGAAGACTGCGGCGGCTGACACGCAGAGCGCGCCGGCACAGACCGGTGTGGAAGCCGCTCAAAGCGATGAGACGCGCATCCTGGAACATCTGGCTGCAGCGGACTCCGCCAGCACGAACGGACAACTTCAGATCCCACGGCTTCCCTTTACCCGCCAGGAAGCAGACCGCATCATGAAGCTGGCCTCGGCCAAGAACAGCCTGGAAGCGCTCGACTTCCGCGCCAGCCTGGCAACCGCCACCAGCCCCGATCTTGGCCGCTATCGCTACCTGCATTTCGCAACTCATGGATATCTTGACAGCGAGCACCCTGAGCTCTCAGCCATCGTGCTCTCGCTGGTGGACAGAAATGGCCAGGCGGAGGCGGGCTTTCTTCGCGCCAACGACATTTACAACCTGAAGCTGCGGGCTGACCTTGTGGTCCTGAGCGCCTGCGAGACCGGACTGGGCAAAGAAATTCGCGGCGAGGGAATCGTGGGCCTGACGCGCGGCTTCATGTACGCGGGCGTTCCGCGGGTGATCGTGAGCTTGTGGAGCGTGAATGACCGC
>Ga0207660_10000256_pt1 | contig 34600 bp, 59 predicted proteins | sample KBSC73BmetaG_FD_184335 | JGI IMG/M metagenome (GOLD analysis project Ga0207660, IMG submission 184335) | Corn rhizosphere microbial communities from Kellogg Biological Station, Michigan, USA - KBS C7-3B metaG (SPAdes) (version 2) | ecosystem: Host-associated > Plants > Roots > Rhizosphere ... | reverse complement strand
AGGCACATAGACGCGTTTCGCAGTGATGCGTACATCAACTGTCTTGGTGGTGGGCGCCGCACTCGGCGCGAGGGCCCGACAAACTTTGACCCTTGCTGTTCCATTGGCTTTCATGGCTGCGCATCCTCGTCGACTTCGCGGCACAGCTCGGCGGCGCGTTGAATTTTGTCTGCTTGCTCGCGTGCCCGCTGCAAAGCGGGTCCGAATACCGCATTAATTTGGTTGAGCGTCTTGGCCATCACGTCCATGCGCTGCATTTCATCGCGCATGGCTTCAGCCATCTTGTCGCCCGGAATAGTGCACATGTCAGCGTTCCTCCATCATGTATTCATCGGCGTCGATCGCCCGCTCCGCGTGGTCTTGCGCCCAGCCATCCAAGATGCCCCGTGCGCGCCGGTCGATTTCACGTTCCACCGCCGCACACATATCGGCCGCGATCTTTTGAGCGCCCTCGACGGACCACGCGCCCGAACAGATTTCATTGATTTCGGTTTCAAACTCGGCACGAACCTTGGCCGCGATCGCATCGTTTGCCGCAAGGTCGTTCATCACTTCTTCTCGCGCGGCGTCAAACGCCATCGCATCGCGATCGTCCGGCGGACCGTCCGCCCACCATTCGCGCGTCATGGCAGCAATCCCCACGCACGCGCCAACAGGATCACGATGGCGATCACCAGCCCGCAGGTCAGGAACGGCCACGTAATCGGATCACGATGTTCTACTTGGTGTCCCGGCTTGGCCGTGCGCCAATCTTGCGTTTGCATGTCACCCTCCTGGTTTGCCCTGATTCGTGACCATCATAATACGGAAAACCGGAATGATGCAACCCGAGATTGTGAACATTTGTAACGCTGCCATTGACGAGCGTTCCGGAAAACCGTATGGTACGCGCATGGACTGGCAAGTGTACATTCTCAAGTTGCGCAAGCGCTGGACGCTGGCGGAAATAGCCGCGCTGGTGCGGGCGCCGGTATCCACGCTTGGCGAGCTTTCACGCGGGGCGACCCGCCAACCGCGCAGCGAACTCGCTTTGCGATTGTTGGCTTTGGGCAAGCGGAGTCGATCATGATGGGATCATCCGTACACATGGGTTGGCTGCGTTATGTTCCCGCCGAGGCCACGCCAAAATTCGTTGCATCGTGCATTGAACGTCATGTCGCACCCGAAGCTTGGCGCGAAGCCATCAACCTGGTTGAAATCGCCGGGTTTGGCGTGGACAAAGACTATCTGCGTGATCGCTGGCAAATTGTGAAGGGGGCGAAACGGCTATCCCATCGCAATGATCCCGATACATCCTCCATGGCGGCGGAACGCGTCACGCAACGCGGCCAACGCGCCGCGCATGTGGCATTGATTGTGGCGGCGGTCTGCGCCGATCCGGGCAAGACCAGCGCCGAATTGGGCGAATCCATCCAACTTGATCGGGTCGAAGCCGCACGTCGTACCAGTGATGCCATGGCCGATGGCTTGATTGCACAAGGCCCGAAACGCAAATGCAATGTGTGCCATTCCACATGCGTGACGTGGTGGCCGATTCAGCGGAAGATTGCAGCATGACGCCGCTCGAAGTCCGCTGTCGCCTGCAACAAATCATCAACATTCGCGTGACGGTCGCAGCCTTCCTGCTGCGTGTTTCGCTTGACAAAAGATGGAGGCGTCCATGAAGGGCATGAGAAATACGGTTGCAATGACTTTTGCAGGCGTTCCGGCCGGTGACACGATCGGAAGCCGCCTGAAACAACTGCGCGAACACCACAATCTTACGCGCAAACAGTTTGCTGATAAAACGGGGCTTGATGAACATCAGGTATACCGATTTGAGACTCAGGGGCAACTTGCGACGAAAGATCAATTCCCATCATGTGATGCTGTGGCCAGATTGTTTTGCGTACAACCCGTTTGGCTGTACGCGGGGAGTATGGCGCCCGAAAAGCTTTGGCCTGATTGGTGGCGCCCATGAACCTGATTCCACTCCCCTACCGCATTCTGATCGGCGTTGGCCTATTGCTGGCGTGCCTGATTGCCGGTTATCTCTACGGCTCGCGCGTCCGTGGCTTATCCGACGACAAGGCCCTTTTTGCCCTGCAAACGGCGCAGTCCAAGGCCCTCATCAAGGCCGAAGATACGGCGCGGCTTGCACAGGCACAGGCCGACGCGGCCACACTGGCGCAACAGCAAGCTGCCATCACGGAAGCCCAACAAGCTGCCACCAGTCATGCGACAACGATCCAGACTCAAGCGGATCGCATCACGGCATTGCAGGCAAAGATTGCCGATGAGGCCAAGGCAAAACCGGATGTCGCAACGTGGTTGGCGCAGCCCGTTCCCGCCTCCGTCCAATCCGCTGCCGGAGGCAATCCGTGAGAATCTTGATCATTGCGATATTGCTGGCCTTGGCAGGTTGTGCCAGCGCCCCTGTCGCTGCCCCGCCACAGATTGTGACCGTGACGAAAGTTCAGTACGTGCCGATGCCGACTTCCGATTTGGTGCCCTGTATCGCGCCTCCCACGGGGATTAAGACCAATGCCGATTTATTGTGGGCTTGGCAGCACGCGCTGGCCGCCCTAGCGGTTTGCAACGCACAGATTGCCGATCTTCGGCACTTGAACAACAAGGTGAAACCATGAGCAAGGCGATTCGGTGGACCGAAGATCAGCTTTCGGCGTGGAATGCTGGGCGCAAGCAGGCGTTGGAGGCCATCAAGCCAAAACCTGCCAAAAAGACAGTCAAACCACGAGCAACGTCCAAGGGAGAATTGCTGCTGGACGCGCAGTTACGAAGTGTCGGCATGGCGTTCATCCCGCAATACAAGCCGATTCCGGGGCGCAAGTTTGCTTTCGATTATTTCGTTTCGCCTGACCTGTTGGTCGAAGTGCAGGGCGGCGTGTACGCCAAGGGCAATTCTGGCCACACTTCCGGAACCGGCATCACGCGCGATTGCGAGAAGGCGTCGCTGGCTGCCGTGATGGGATTCCGGACGATCCTTGTTACCACGGCCCACGTCAACAACGGCAAGGCGCTGGAATGGATACAGGCGGCCCGCAAACATGGCATCCAAGCGCTGATGCTGAAACGCCACGAGGAACACACCCATGACTGACATGCAATCGCTGATCCTGCACGATGAAGGGCTACGCATCTGGCCGTATGTAGACACCACCGGGCACCGTACGTGGGGCGTGGGGCACAACCTCGATGCCTCGCCACCGGCAACCGACGTGTGGGCGCTCCTGAATCAAGCGGCCATGCTGCAATTCCAGCACGATCTGGATGCCGTGCTGGCGGTAGCGTCTACCGAGTCCTGGTGGGCGTTGCTGAATGATGTCCGCCAAGCCGCCATCGCCGACATGCTCTTCAATCTCGGCACCGGGTCGATTGCGACGTTCAGTGTGTTCTTCGGCTACATCGCCGCCCAGCGCTGGCAGGCGGCTGCCGATGATCTTCGCGCCACGAAGGTTTACCGGGAGCTTCCAGTCCGCTACACGCGCCTCGCCAACATGATCGAAACGGGGCAGTGGGCCGCGTGAGGCACACGCGCACGGATTTCAACTCCCGTTGACTTGTTTTTCAATGCCTTGTGTTTTGAGGCTCTCGATCAAGCCCGTCTTAATGTACCTTTTGGAACCCTCATGGCCCGTCCGATCCCCTTCAAAAAGCTGCTGGAACGTGAAATCCGCAAGGTCATTGAGGCGGCATCTGCGCTCGAACCCGCCCTTCGTCTGGACGCCTTGAAGCTGGGGGTGGACTGGCAAAAGGCCATCAACAAGGATTCCGATGCGTCCGAACGCGGCGCCTTCTTTGCCCAATCCGAGGATGAAGCCGATGACTGATCCGCAACTGCCGCTGGAACCCTTGAAGGAACGCAACGTGAGCCCCGTGGTGCGTCTCGAACAGCATGAGGCTACGGTGGCAAGGGTCTTGCTGCGCGTGCTTTCAGGACGCGCCACGGCGGTCGCAAGTGTGATGTTGGTATTCGCCTTGGCCTGTTGGGCCATGTGGCAACCAAGCCTGCTGCGGCTGGCCGTGGCCGGAGGCTTTGCCCTGTTCAGCCTTGTGGCGCAGATGTTGGTGGCGTGGGCGGAGCGTTAATGGGGCAAATACTCTTTTGCCTGTTGTTCATGTAGGGCTTCCGCGTACGCATCGGCATCTTTTTCGTTGTCGAACACACCCAACAATTCGCCCGTCTTGCGGAAGTGTTCAATTGCATCCTGATTGGATACGACCTTATTGCCTACGACCGTAGGTATCAAGGTAGCGCGCCCTTTGTCATCGGTTATCGTTATTGATCGAACCGTGCTGATTGATCCATCTGCATTATGTACAGTGGGGCGTGCCGACAAATCGATGTTCCCCGCTTGAATAAGTCCAGTTGGTCTTGGAATGGCCATGAATACAGGCGCATGCACATGGACTGTAGATGCCGCAGGTATTAATGGAGCGTTGAGCGCACCCCATTGGGCTTTCAGCTCGGCCTGCTGCTGGGGCGTCATGCGCTTCCACATCTGCTGCTTGACCGTGGTGTGGAAGTAGGGAAGGTATTGGGCCAGCATGGCCATGCCGTCGCCGTAGTCTTGCATAGACTGCCAGACGTGCTCCTGCCCCTCATTCTGCTCGTTCTGCAAGGTCATGGCGGCACGCGGCGAGCGCAGCCGCTTGCGTAGCGCCCGCAGCCCTGTCTTGGTCAGCGGCGTATCGGGGTGCAGCGTGTTCCACTTGGTCTGGAATTGGCGTTCGGCAATGCGGTAGGCGCCGAAGTCGCCGCTGCCCTGCCCTTCTTCGAACAAGTCGCGCAGGTTGGCGCGGTTCTCGGCTTGGTAAAGCTGGTTGCTGGAATAGGTTTCCTGACCGCCAAGGATCGCCGACACCCGGTAAATCTGCTCGATGGGGGCCGGGGTGGAAACGTAGGCCGGAGCCTTGTTGATGCCCGCGAAAGCGGCGATGGATAATGCCTTCTGTTCGGCAGGCGTGACGTTGTGGACTTGGCGTTCGGCCTGGGCGATGGAAATCGGCAGGTTGCTTTCCATGACGGCCTTGAACCGCTGGGCGATCTGCTGGATCGCCGGGGCGTAAGGGTCGCTGATCTTCTGGTTCATCCAGTTCTCATTGGTGATGAACTGGTCGAAGCTGTTGAAGATGGGGGCTGCTTTGTTGGCCAGCGTCTCGCGGGTGCCCTCGAACACGCCCTTGTCGCGGGTGTTGTAGAACTCGGCGCCAAAATCGTTCATGAGTGACGGCAACTTGACCCGGATCGCTTGGCCCTGTTTGTCAGTGCCGACGATGGGGTAGATGCAATCTTTCAAGGTTTCCGGGTCCTTGCCGCTGAACGCCTTGGTGACGATAGCCCCGGCCAGACAGGCGTAACCCGCGTACAGGGAGGCGTACAACGCGCGGCTGCGCATCTTTTCACGTTGCTCGCCGGTCGCCGCATCGAACAGCTTGTGTACCGCGTCCTTGCCGCCACCACCGAATTGGCTGGCAAGGCCGAAGTTCCAGCCGAACGAAAGCATCGATCCCTGAAACGCCGCCGCGAGCAGCGGGTGCATGCCCAAAAGCTTGGTGTTCATTTCCCCGAACCGCTGATCGATCTCGCGCCGCGCACGCGCAAAGGCCACGCGTTCGGCAGGCGATCCGGGTTCAACGGTGGGGTTTGCCTGGTGCCAGCGTTCCGTGTCGGCGGCGAAGGCCCGCAACTTCACCAGCGGCACAAACTGATCCATCATCGGATAGCCAAGCGAACGCAGGAAAGCCGGAATCGTCCAGCCTGCCGCACGCATGTAGCCCGAGGCCGTGGCATCCTGCACGCCTTCGAGGAACTTGGCGTGCGCCACGTTCGTCCATTCGGGGTTGTGGATTTCATAGCCGCCCACCGCCGCGCGCCGCAGAATTTCTTGTGCAGGCGTTTTGAGGATGGACGGATCGGCGCCGTGGCGTACGACATCGATCACGTCAAGGAACGGATCGCCGCCCTCCGGAAATTCCACGGCCTTGGTCTTTCGGTTGAACCGGATGCCGCCCTGTTTACCCGAAGCGATTTTGCGGATGCTGCGCGCGCTCAACTTGGCGCCGTTCACCTTGGGCCGATCCGCCGTCGTGAACATCTTGCCGAATGCCTTGGCCGTGTCCACGACGCCGCTCGGTGTCAGTTTGTTGTCGATCAAGGAAAGCGATTCAGCCAGCCCGTGCAGGGGCCGCACGAACACGCCGATGTGGATGCCGTGGAAGGGGTTGAAGCCGAACAGGACTGCTTGTGCGGAATTCTTGACCACCCCTACTGCGCGCAGCGTGGCCATCAAGTTGGCCTCGAATCCCATGAACGGCTTGGCCAGCACGTTCTTATTCATGAAGGACACAAGATCGGCTTTCCCCGCATAGCGTACCAACCCGTCCGGCGATTCGACCGTCAGTTCATCCGGCTTGGGGACGTAGGACTTGGGCACCACGCGCAACCCGCCATGGATTTTCTGCCAGCGCATTTCCGCCCGACCGATGGCGCGTTCCTGCCCGCGCAGCCAGTAGTGGAAATGCACGGCAGGGTTCATGGACAAGGGTTCAACCCCGGCATCCAAGAGATTGTCCATCGTATCGAAGGCGCGTTCCTTGCCGGAAAGCCCAAGGTTCAAACGTTGGGTCCAATCCTTGGGCCGCGCGTACTGGGGGAAGTATTTGGCGCGCTTCATTTCGTTGACGGGATCGGCCGCCAGTCTGCGCTCTTCCATGCCACGCGCGAAGATATCTTCGTAGAACTTGTCGATGGACGCCCAATCCGCCTTGTCGCCCAAGTGATCCGGCATCGGCGCGCCTTTCTGGAAATGCCGCCACCACGCCGCCAAGTCCTGATCATTCATGCGCGCGAATACCTTGCGGATGCCCGCATTGACGGCTTCCATCCGTTCGCGTTCCATCGCGCCCAGCGCCATGGTTTGCGCGACGTGGGCAATGTCAGCTTCACTCGCCTTGCTGGTCGCGCCCGAGTACACCTTGTAAAGCCCGCTACGCACATCACGAACCTTGTTCCCGAAGGCGGCTTTCAGGCTTCGCTTGGCCTTGAGCGATGCAAGATGCTCCTTGGCGCGTGGCGTCAGGCCTTCCAACCCATTCTCATCCCGTTCCGGGATTTCATGCGACAAGGTTTCGAGATCATCGAACTCGCCCGGCTCCTTGTCCAAGCCCTCAAGTTCGTTGAAACTCAATCGCAACGCGCCAATATCTGTACCGGCGAGTTCAGCCATTGCCGCGAGGTAGTCGTGCCAGTCGCCGGTGTACTGTCCCTTTGGGATGCCCGCATGGCCGGGACCGCCGCCGCGTAACAGTTCATCCGTGCGTGCGGCGCTCTGCTGGGCCGTACTGAAATCAGCATCGTCCGCATGCGCTTGGGCCGCGTCGTGCAGGGTGCGCTGATAGTCAAGGATCGAATCGGCCTGCTGGTCCGATACTGACTCGAACGCATTCTTGTCGAAGATGCTGCGGATGTTGGCCGGATCGAATACCGCAATTTCATCAACCACGTTGCCGTTGTGGAAGATCACGCCATCGTGACCCGCCGCCTTCGCCTGTTCCAGCACCTTTTCCTGATCGGCAAGGTTGAAGGTTTCGTACCGGGCATGTAGTGGATTGCGCAACTGCACATGCACGGGGCGCAGGTTGGCCCCCGGCTTGCTCGTGTCGGCGAAGGCCCCGGCATAGTCAGGATTGGGCGACGTGTAGATGCCAATGCTGCCGCCCCTGCCGCCCCGGCCATAGTTGAACACGCTATCAGCTTCGGTCTTGAAATCGGTGAAGTCGCCGTTGGTGCCGTGGTAGACCGTCAGCGGTTGGCCGTTCTCGTCCTTGTACGGCGTGAATGTATTTTCTTCTTCGCGGCTGCGGTTGAGATCATGGTATTGATCGCGCTGTGCTTGCCGCGCCGCTTCCCGTTCGATCTCGGCATCGCCCGTGTCGAACAGCGTGTCCTTGGGCTCCGCCGATGCTGCCGATGTTTCTTCCGCCTTGGCACCGGGACGCTCGGGCACCCGTACTTCATCGGGCACTTCGCGCTTGGTGGAAAGGGGAACCGCAACATCCTTGTCCAGCAATCCCGTGGCGCGTCCGATAGCGCCGCCCGCTTCGCCTAGTCCTTTGCCGCCTACCAGCATCAAACCAGCCGATCCGGCCTCGAACGCGTAGTGCGCCCATGCCGAAGGGTCTTTGATGTCCGCCGTGTATTCCGCCTCACCGGCGTGGGTTGTTTCAGTCAAGGGCGCAAACAACATGCCCCACGTATTCCACTCGCGTCCCAGCGCAGTCACCGGTTGCGGAGCAGGCACGAAATTCCCGATGGATGTTTCAATCTGCGCGCCCTTGGCGGGTTGCCCCGCCGCCGTATATCCCACGCCCGCCGCCCAGCCCACGATTGAAGTCGCGCCATGCAGCGCGCCCTGGATGGGCACCTGCACCAGTTCCCACATGGATTGGCCCGGCTCGTCCTCGAAACTCTGGCCGTTGGCGATGGCGCTGGCGATCTGCTTTTCCTGCGACTTCACGCCTTCGATGTAACGCTGTTCAAACCGTTGTGTCACGACGCCCGCTTCCGTCATGGGCTGGTAGTGCGGCGTGAACTTGTCGGCTTCGGCTTGGGTAGCAGCTTCGAGCTTGGGTCCACCAATCACGCCCGCAATCGATTGCGCCACGCTGCCAGCGCCTTTTGCGACGGCAGTGGCTTCACCCGTAAGGGTTGCGCCAAGCACGTCCAATGCGGAACGCATGAAACCGGACGAAGGCTTGCTGCCCAATTTCGGAAGCGCGCTGTCTGACGCCTTCGGCCCCACATCGGGCAAATCCTCCAAAGGCACCGGCGCGGTATCGGCCACGGATTATCCACCGAGCTTGATGGAAGAAAGCCCTTTCTGCTTGACGTAATCAGCCACGCTCACGCCTGCTTTCTTGGCCGCAGCCGCCACATCGGCGGCGCTGTAGCGCTGTCCGCTGGTCGCAACGTAGATCGTCGTACCCGTTTTGGCCTTGGGTGCAGCGGTTGTCGTCGCCGCATGATCGGCCTTGGCGGCTGCGCGCACGGCGTCCGCGACCGGTTTGGGTGTACCCGGCGCCAACTGGATTTTCACGCCTTGCGGCAAATCGCCGCCCAACATGCGCGATTCGATGTCCGTATCGTCCAGCGTGGGCGTCTTGCCCGATTCCAGCAACTTGTTCGTGCGGAGCCAACTGATCGTATGTTGCAGGGCACTCGGCCAATCGCTGCCCGACTTGTGCATGTAATCCTGCGCGATGGTGGCAATCTGAAGCGATGCCATCTGATGGTCCTGCTTCCATGCGCCGCGTGCTGCCGACAACGCTGCCGTCGCGTTCTGTCCGGTGAATTCCGCATTGGAAAGATCAGGTGCCGCGAAAGGAAAGGCCTGCGACATCGCATCATTGACGGCGGTGACGGTCACGCGCTTGTTCACGGCTGCTGCGCCCTTGTGGGCGGTTTCGGCAAGTTGGATACGCTTGTCCATCAAAGTCGTTTCCGTGACCCACTTGGCGTAGGCATCGGCCTCGCTGTTGTTGATCTTGTTGTAGACCGGCATGTTCGCGCCCGTGATTTTGAGCAACGCAAGCTTTTCATCCAGCGTCTTGGAATTGTCGTTCTGGATCGCCTTCAATTGCGCCTGCGTATCCTTCACCTGGTCAAACATGGTCTTGACTTGCGTGTTGTATTGGCTCCACGCCTGCTGATACCGCTCCTTCATGCCCTGCGAAAGCCCGGCCAACCCGCCGCCCAAGGCCGACATGGCTCCGGTCACCCCATCCAACGCGCCTCCGATCAAGGCGAAGATGCCGATGATGGGGAGGGTCTTGCGCAGCACTTGCGCGCGGTTGATGGTTATCAGGCGCTGGCGCTGCTGCATCAGGTTCAGGCCGTGCATCTGCTCGTCATACATGGCTTCCATGCGTTTTTGTTCTGCGGCGCCCGCGGCCTCGCGTTGGTCAAGCTGGACTTCGAGCGGCGCAATCTGTTGCTGTTGGGCTGCACTGGCAGCCCCTGCGCTGGCGCGCGTCTGATCGTACATTTTGGCGATACCCGAAAAGCCGCCCATGTCGCTGCCAAGTACAGGCGCGGCGGGCGAAGGCTGTTGGGGCGCCGCGGGCGCTTGCTGGATTGCTTGGGTTGCCATGAGATTCATTCCTCTGAATTAAGTTGCGCCGCCGACGGCCCCGCCTACATACCCACCGACTTCGGCGCCCAGCATAGCCCCGGCAGGGCCACCATAGACGAAGCCGACCACGGCTCCGGCAATCTCGAACACCTTTCCGATCAAGGCGCCCTTTTCCTTCTTTTTTTCCTGTTCGATTTTCATCCACTGATCGTAATCGGACACCGACAATTTCAGCGCCGTCATCGCGCCTTGCGTGTCCATCACCGACCATTGCGATTGCGCGACCAGAGCTTCTTCGTTGAACAGCGCGCCCGGATCGGCGGAAAGGTTGCTGAAACCGTGCGAGGCCATGTACTGGCTGTAATCGGACTGGGCGTTCTGCTGCCACGCCGAAAGCACCTGCTGCTGTTGCTTCGTCACTTGGCCCGGCGCGACAGGGTTGGCGAAGCCAAGCGAAATGCTCGCAAGGTCGTGCAGCATGGAACTCTGTTGGGTGGGCAAACCATTCGGCATCGCCACGGCGCGCTGCGTGGGCGTGCCCGTTTCCGGCACAAAGCCCGATCCTGTTGCTGCCGTGGCCGGGGCGTGCATGATCTGATTGGCCGCTTGCGACGGCGCAGGGGCGGCTTGTGCTGGCGTCTGCGGGGCACGCGCAAGCGAGGCCATGGCAGAGCCTTGCCCCATGCCAGATGGCGCTACAGGGCTTGGCGTTGCGGGAGCGGGAGCGGTCGTCGTGGCCATCATGCGGTCGCCATATCAGGAGCCAATTCGGAACTGCCGCCCGTCGCCCACAAGTCGCCCACGGAGGATGCGCCCGTGTAGCCGGTGGACATGTCAGTTCCCGCCTGCGGCGTTTGGCCGGAACTGGAAAGGATGCCTGCGGCGGAATCAGCGGCTTTACCCAACGCATTCGCCAGGGCGGCGCTTTGTTCCTGCTGCACGCCCGCAAGATCAGCGGCCTGCCCACTGGAAATCGACAAGTAAGCCATGCCGGTATTGAGGTCCGTTTGCAGGATTTGTTGGGTCAGTGAGAGCTTGGAAAGGTCGATCACGCTGCCCGCCCCGGCCTGCATGCCGCCCGATGCATCCCCTTTCTTGACTGTACCGACAAGATTGGCAAGGGACGAATCGCCCAGCATGCCGCTGTTGGCGAACTGTTGCAGCGTACTGGCGGTCTGGTTGGTGTCGGCAAGGTTGGCGACCGCTTGATTGGGCACGTTGAGCTTGCCCGAGTTGTACTCTTGCAGGAACGGTTGCGCCTGCTGATAGGCCATGGCCTCGGCAGGGGTTTGTGAAGGCTGTGAGGAACCGCCTTTGCCGCCCATCAGCATAATCTCTTGATGATGTCGCCGTCGTCCGTGGCCTCGAATCCGCGCTTCAATTTCCGGCTCACGCGCAACCAGCCGGGACGGCCGCCAATCCGGATTTCATCGACCCGGTAGCGCCTGCACTCGGCTTCCCACGCATCGTACCACCGAAGGACGCCTTTCAAGTCGCCCGCCGCATAGCAGACGCGGGCAAGGATGCGGGGGCCTTGGCAATGCACTTGCACCAGCCCCAGCGTCCCGGCGTGCTCCCATGCGTGCAGGATGCCCCGCTGGACAAGATCAAGCATCAACGTTGGCGTTGGAATCGGGATACCTTCGACTTTGCGCACGATACGGGTTGCCATGGCGCGTATTTCATCGGCGCGCAGGATCACTTCAAGATCGTTCAACTTTCTCATTGGGGCGACTTCCCGTGCATCCAGACGCCTGCACCGCCGCCGCCCGTGATCGCCCCCGCGCCGATCCCGAAGGATTGCCAGTCGAACGCTTGCCCGCGCCACAGTGCGTAGGCGCTCTGCCCGATGAAGGCCAGCGCCATGCACGCCATCAGGACGCGCGACAAATCCCATGTGCCGTTGGTTTGCTTGAACAAACTGGCGAGCACATTTCTCATCAACGAATGACGCCCATGTGATAAAGCGTGGTCAGGAGCGCCACGGTCGTGGCCAGCAAGGCGCAGAACCACGCGATGGCCCGCCTGCCGCCCGTGTTGGCGGTCACGATGGCATTGATCTGGTCGATCTTGCCAGTAATCAGGCGAAGTTCATCCTTGATTTCATGCTCGATGATGGCTACCCGTTTCTCAAGCATCGTTGTCCTCGCATCAATGGCGCCGAGGAATCTCTGAATGTCGAAATCATCCACTTCAAACCCCTGTTTCATGTTTCGGTGAGTGTTCTCTAAATTTATTCAATCATGTTGATTTACTAACGATTTGCGTGATACCCATAAATGTCAAGATAAAATCCACTTGTTGGAGAACTGGTATAAAAGTAATCAACATTTTGATTATCATCACACGTGAAACTCACTATTGCCCCTGCTCGAGGTCCTCCAGGCGCAACACCTAATACCCCTCCGGGCGACGGGTTCATAGGATTCCCGAAATTTACAAAAACGCTAGTATCAGTGTTAGTTAGTTCAAATATGCAATATGTTGCCGTAACAGGTATCCCAATCCCAACCGAGAACGCAGTTCTCGTTGTCGCCATGCCATTTGACAAAGCACGCAACCCATTAGTATTTGGAGGAACACCATAAAATATGTTTCCACCTGAATCCATCTGAAAGGGCTGGATACTGGCACTTGCATTGGTGCGCACACTCCCCACATACCGACGTGAGTTGTCCCCCGTTTTCTGGTACGCCGTGCCGTTGTACAGAACCGGCACCGTCGTCACGCATTCAATCGCAGGCGTTCCGGCGTTGCTGTAAAGGTAAATGTGATACCAAGTCGAGGCCGTGAGTGAAAGACCCGAAAGCGTCATGGCATTAGGACATGCCAGCACATTCGCAAGACTCGGAATGTAGGCATTGCCGCTGGTGACCGTGATCGACGTCCCGCTCACCCACTGCATTTGCAGGCCGTCGATGTAGCCTTGGGGAATCACGATGCCCAGATTGGTGCGCGAAGTTGACGCGCTGGCAACGTCCGAAAGATTGTTCGTGGTCACCAGCGCGTTCGTGATGCCATAGCCTGCAACCGTTGTCGGCTTGCTGCCGATCTGCGCAAAGGTGTAGTCATTCGCCGCAGCGATCACAGCACCTGTGCGCCCGAATACGGACGTGACGGGGAAGGCGATAGCCGTGCTCCCCGCGACCGTCAAGCGCCCATCGGTGCCTACAGTAAAGGTCGCCACATGCGTCGAATCACCATACGCTGCCGCTGTCACGCCACTGTTGGCAATCGATGGGTTGGGGTAGGTGCCCGCGAGGCTTCCACCTGCTGGGCCTGAAGGGGGCAACGATGAAGGGAAAGCGATAGCCGTTGATCCTGCCACCGTCAGCCTTCCATAGGCATCCACGGTGAAGGTTGCAACGTGCGTGGCGTCGCCATAGCTTCCTGCCGTGACGGCTGTGGTGGCAAGGTCAATCGTGGGCAAACCTGCCGAGGCGTTGCCATTGGCGACCGTGACACGTCCTGCGGTGCCCGTGATAGTCGCCGCCTTGGTGCCCGTGATGCGGCCCCATGCGTCCTTCACCAGCGCCAGCAAACTACCGGTGCCGGAATCGGCAACCGTCGCAAGATCGAAGGTCGATACGCCATTGCTGCCAACCGTGTCGGTCAAGCGACTGGTGGATGCCACGGCCATAGTGGAGGCGACCGTGTAGAACCCTTTAACGCCCGTAGGCCCAGTGCCGTAGTAGTACGTGTTGCCGGGCAAGCCCCCGCCGCCTTGATCGCTGACCAGTTTGATGGTGGTCAGGTTGGCTGTCGTGGTGGTGACAATGGAATCTTCGCCGATGATCGTTACAGGCGAAGTCGGTCCCAACGTGCCTGAATTGCCGCCCGTCTGCGCACCGACCAGTGTCGGTACATTGCCTTGATCCACAGATGATACGGCGTAGCGAAACGCCGCCCGAGAATCCTGCACGCGTGAGAGGTCCATGCCCGCAAGTGCCTGCTGGATCGCTTCCTGCATCGGATCGCGCTCAAGGCTGCTTTCGTTGGAGACAATGATGGCCATGGGTCAATTTTGCACAAGGATCGTGACGGGAGACTGATCGACGGTGACGCTCGGGCTGGGGTTGGGCAGGATCGTATCGACGATGATGTTGCGGTTCGGCCACGGCGTCGAATCCATGAACTGGAAGAAACACGCGCCGATGGATGTGCCAGGTGAAGCCGTCAACTGCGCGCTCAACGAAAAATAACGATCCAGCATGTTCACCGTGGTTGGAAGGAACATGTTCTGCGGGAGCAAATTGTTGACGCTTTGCAGCATGTTCACTGCCTGCGACCGCGAGACGTACCCTAGCAATTGCAGGGTCAAGGAGATTGAAAGCGAAGTCGGGACGGGTTGCAGCAATTCGTTGGGGAACAACTCGACCCCCATCTTCAAGACCTGCTTGTTGATGGAAGCGTTCCCGGCATCGTACAACTTCGTCACCATCGTACAAGCGCGCGCCGTGGTGAAGTCTGCACCGAACTTCAAAATTTGGTTGTTGGCAACCACGAGAGATTGTGTCGTATCCTCAATGAAATAGGATGTTGCAACCCAGCCTTGTGCATCGCCGATCATCGTAAACCATTGTTGTCCTTCCAGCATGAACACGTAGCCGGACGAAAGGACGATCAGATTCTTGCCATAGACGGTCGCCGCAAACATTGTTTGCGTACCCGAGAAATTGTCGCCCATGTTGGCGCTGACGATCTGTCCGTTCAGTCCCGAATACGCCCACAACCCCGTGGTCGAAACCACGAACAGGGTATTGTCCCAAACCAAAGCCGCACGATCATTGGCAATGGAAATGCTGGACGATACAGGCGTCAGGTAGTACGTCGTGACAAGCACCGTTGATCCGGCAACCGATTGCACCTGCACGTTGTTGAGGGCCATCATGCCCCAGCCGATCAGGTACAACCAGCCTTGTGCAACCTGCAATGAATGCACCGGCCCTTGCATTGTCGGATCGGTAAGCTGGAATCCGCCTGCGTAATCGGCGGCATTGAAATCGTTGTAGGCATCGGGCGCCGTGAACAGGATTTCCATGGCCGATGCAATCCAGACGCGACCCGCGTACACGGCGATGGCTTGGCCCGTGACGCCTGCCTGCAAGACCTTCCACGTCGTGCCATCCCATGATCCGTAGCCCTTCACGGTATCCACCCACAAGAGGGCTTCGGGATTGCCTTGGGAATCAGCGCCTGTCCATTTGGTGAAGTGCAAGCCGCCTACCGTGGTGCCCCCTGCCGTGACGATCAGGTTCCATGTCCACGGCGGAGGATTCACAAGGTGAGCTTGGAAGATCGATCCATCATCCATTTGCAAGATGATCTGGCTTTCGCCATTCACCTTGTCGAACGTCCACATGTTGGCAATGGCGGTCACGAAATAAACTCCACAGGCGCCACTTGGGCACCAGCGGGTAGCGCAGCAATCGAAGTCCACGTGACGCCATCATCCGTGCTCATGATGGGCTTAGTGGTTGTGGTGCTCAATACAAACGCGCCGTTTCCATAGCGCATCATGGTTGGGTTGGATGATGCGTAGGGAAGTGCGCGCGCGTTCCACGTTAATCCAGCGTCGATGCTTTGCAAAACATTGGCCGGAGTTCCCCCATCCAATCCGAATACGAACGTGTTGCCGTTGGTCGCGCATGCGTCGTAAGGATGAGAATCATGGGGTGGAGAGGGGGTATTGACCGAAGTAATCGTTACGCCGTCGGTCGTGTAATAGGCGTGTTGCGCATTGTCAAGGACGACTGCCGTGATTCCGTTGGATGCAATCCCGGAATAGGCATTAAAGTAAGGGGGCGGCGCGGGAACGAGTCCGCCTCCCGTTATCCATCCGCCCGTAGGAAGCGAAGATTCGGTATATCGAAATAAACTCGTTGCGCCAGAAGCTGGCCCGTCAATTATCAACCATCGGCCATTGTTGAGGCGCGTAATGCCTACCGCTCCCGGCCCCGGCAACGCATACGACTGAAATGTTTTGCCGCCGTCCGTCGAAATCCATACAGAAGTCGCTCCTGAACTTCCGCCAGCGCCAGCATATTGCAGCGCAATGATTGCGTTGATATCGGGGTAATACTGCGCCACATTTGGATTGAATGCTGCTGTGCCCAGCGTGGTCGTAATCGGGAAACCGAAATTGGTAATGACTTCGTCGTTGTTCGTGCCGTTGCTGAAAATCACGGTTTTGCCCGGTCCCGTCCCCAAAGGGGCCATCGTGGAAGATGACGAAACATTGGGCGTCCGCGTCGTGGTGTTCCACGTCACAAGGTCATTGCTGTAATACAGCGTGTTGGACCCCGTGACTGTCGCCCACCATTGTGAGTTCAAGACGGGCACCGTGGACTGGAACAACTGCCCCGGCACCACAGCGAGATTGCCGGGCGCGTAGGGCATCAGGTTTTCAAGTTGTGCACACTCACCATCCCGCAAGGATGTGGGCGACGTCGAAATGTTGACCGACTGGAAATTACGCTCGATGAGCGTCTTGGAAGGTGGCGCGGCCTGACCCTGTTGTTCGTTGGCCACGGCTCACTCCAAGTTCTCGTTGTCGGGGAACAATTGCGACAGCCGCGTGGTGAAGCGGTTGGCGGACCAGCCGATGCGCTGCCCATACAACTGGAAGAACGCCTCGGCGGCGGCGGCATCGCCTTGGCTCATGCGTGCGCGGAACGCCGCGTAATACTTGACCGCCATGATGGATGAACGATCATTGATCTCGCCCATGGTCGAAAAATCCAGCAACGGCGCCGGGTACATGATGCAGTCGAGTTCGTACGCGTAGGATTGGTTCGGGATCGGACCAATGTAGAGCTTGTCGGCGTACATGGAAAACGCCACCGGCACCGACTGGAAGCCCACGATGCCGCGCACCTGCACACTGAAGTCGCTGTAGGCGTAATTGCGCAAAGGCACGCGCTGGCTGCCCCACAACACCGTCACCTGATCAATCGAGGCAATGTCGGCATCAAGGATCGAAACGCCATTCAGGGCCGTCAGGACGGGCGTGGCGGCGCTGTCCTGAATGTAGACGCCGCCTGATTGTCCGGAACCGAAACTGGTGAGATTGAGAAAGCCGCCCACCACATCCAACTGCGCGGGCTGCCCCACCGGCGTAAAGATCACGTTCGGCGTGAGCCCGGCATTGTTGAACGAGCCATTGTCGAAATCAACGTAGACGCTGGCAACACCGTTCGTGGCGTTCAAAACCGCCGTGCCCGAAGCGCCCAGCGCAATGCCCGGCGCGCCCACGTCGAACGTCACCAAGGGCGGTTGGTAATACTTTCCGGCGTTGGTGACCGTCACGGTCAGCGGGACCGTGGTGATGTTGGCCGTAGCCGTGGCGCCGCCGCCGCTTACCAGCGAATAGGGCGCAACGCCGCCCACCGGCGGTGCGGTATTGGCGGGGATGGCGAATACGCCACCGATGGAGAAGGTTTCGATGCCACCCGGCAGGGTGACGGCCAGGAGCTTGCGCAGACAGCCGGTATCGACGCATACCGTGGTGCGTGCTTCATTGATGTAGGCAACGAGTTCCGAGTCCTGAAAGTAATTTCCGGACGTATCGTGCAACAGGAACCTTACGTCGAACAGGTAATCAGCGAGCCAATCCCGTCGATGCGCGAATGCGGAGGTCAGGGCCATTCATGCGTCCCACCGGTCAGGCTGGACCGAAGAAATCGGCGGTCGTCGCCGCACTGGCCACCAGACGCACGGCCACCCCATCCGAACGGATGAAGCACCCGGCATTGGCCGCAGCGATGGTCACCCACGTGGTGCCCCCATCGGTCGTGATCTGGACGGAAATATCCGCATTCGGAACGATCCACCAATCGCCACTGGGCAACAGGAAATTGCCCGCCCCCGCAAACACGTTGGTCTGCATGGCAGTGTAGGCCGAACCTTCGCCACCCAATGCAACCGGGTTGTTCGCGAGGATCATCTTGCTGGAAATCAGGCTCATGGTTCGATCCTCAAGAGTGGGTGTAGCCGGTGGCGACGGCGTTCGTGGACGGCTTGCTCACCACCAGTTCGAGCAGAGAGAGCAATGCGCCGATGAAACCGATCTGGTTGTTGATCAGTGTGGATTCAAAGCCCGTGAATCCGAAGCTCACGTCCTGATGGCAGTACAGCGAGACGTAATTCTCATTGAGATAGTACGCATCGCCTTCCGTCATGTTGGCGTCGAGGTAGATCGGCACCCCGCCCACGGAAAGGGCTTGGAACATCGCCTGTGCGCCGAATTCGCCATCGGCGTACGAGCCGCCCGGATTGACGTTGTAGCGCTCTTCCGCCGCGAAGTCCGTGGCCAGCTTGTGCCACGTCAGCGGACCCATCACGCCGAAGGTCGGACGTTCGCCACCGGGGCCGCCCGCTTGACCGGCAATAACCTTGATGATGTCGAGCAGCACCGAATTGCGGGTCGGCGCAACGGCGCCCTCGGCAATCGCGATGGCCTGCCAGTTCGTGTAGGTCGCGCGATTGATGCCGCCGTAGGTGCCCGTGGCGCTGATCGCGGCAGGCAGGCCCATCAACTGCTGGTTGTTCGTGCTGTTGTTGAACAATGCGGTGGTCAGGATTTGCACAGCCTGATTGCTGGCATCGTCCATGGTGGCTTCGAGCAAGCTCACCACGGTTTCATCCACCTGTACCATGGTTTGCATGCCCAACAGCGGAACCGGCACCACCAACCCCTTGAGGTTGAATTCTGCCGGAACCATGCCCGCCATTACTTGCGGCGCTGGGAAGGTGCCCCCGAAGTCGGTCCACGAACCCGAAGTCATCGGCTGCAACTGCACCGGGACCGTGACGGACGAGACACCGCCCGAAGCCGCATTGGCCTTGGAGAACAAGATCGCCAGCGTGGGCGATGCCTGGTACAAGGCAACAATGGCATCTTCGGTGATGCCGCGCCGGGTGACAGCGGAGAGCTGGGCACCAAGTGCGCCAGAGGGTATGATGCCTGTGCCGAGCGTTGGCATGACGGCGATTCCTGATTAGTTGGTGGCGAGGATGGCGGCGCGTGCGCCCTGCTTGCGCAGTTCGTCGATGCCTTCGTACAACTTCTTGCGGCGGTAGCCGCGACGATTTTTGACTGCTTCCGCAAACTGCGCCGGAAGTTTCATGCTGGTTCGATCTTCGATCCGCGTGTTGGCGCGCACCGCTTCCGCATCGGACAGCCGCTTGAATTTCAGACCCGCATCGAAATCCTCGATGTGGTTCTGTTGCATGAACTGCGCGACTTCGCCCAACTGCACATCATCGACACCATGTTCCTGCTTGATTTTGATCATCGCCTCGGCGGCGACGCGTGCATCCTTTTCGGCCTGCAACTCCGCGCGCAATGATTCAAGCGCTGTGGCGTGCTCCGCCTTGGCGGCTTCGATCTGGTTGCCCAATTCCACTTCCGGGATGTAGGTTTCGGGATGGGCGTCCGCCAGCTTTTTCACGATCTGGCGATACAGGCCCTTGTCCTTCGACACTTCATCGAAAAGCTGGATTTTCTGTTCGTTGCTAAGGTCTGCCATGGGATCATCCATCCATCAAAAAGAAACGGAGCCGAGAAAACGCGGACGTGAAGGCGGCGGCGCAACGGGTTGTGCAACGGGAGTCGGGGCAGGGGTTGGCGCAGCCGCCTTGGTTGAAGGCAGGCTTGCGCCTCTGGAAACAAGGTCCGTGGTGCCGCGCGAGAATCCCACGTTGCCCGTGTAGGTGCCCTGCGACATGCCTTGGGCATTCGGGCGACCTTGCGGCGCGGTCCCTGCGGGATGTTGCGGGGTTGCCATTACGGCTTGCCCCGGCGACCGACGTGGGCGATGCGGCCATACGGCGCACGCTTCACGATCTTGTTGACGGCTTCAGCGCCGCCGAATTCAGGGAAGCGCGGCCCGTTGATCAGGTTGCCATAGCGCTTCTCGTTCGTGTCCGGCGGACGCAAACCGTTGGTTTCAGGGGTGAGGTTGTTCGGGCGTTCAGCCATGTTCTGATCCTCATGAATTCAACTGTGCGGCGCCGGTGCTGGCCGCCTCCGATTGCAACATACCGGCTTCGGACGGCGCCAACTGCTTGGCGGCGCCCGCGCCTGCGAATTCTTTTGCCAGTTTCCGCGTCACATCCATGACCGCCTTGTGTTCGCGCGATCCCGGCTCGAAGTCCGAGAGGGTTGCGTTCAACATGGACAACGCAATGGAAACCTTGGTCTTGGCCAGTGTGATCTTGCCTGCTGGACTTTCTTGTCCCGTGGCCGGAGCGGGTGCAGCCGCGTCCGCAGGATTGCCGCCAGACGGATCGCCGCCCGCTGCCCCGGCCTGACCTTGACCGGGGAGCGGAGCGGACAACGTACCGAGATCGGGGGTCGCCATGGTTCAGCGACGCACCTTGCGGGACTTGCGCGCCTTGCGCAGGTTCTTGCGCGCGGCGGTTTTCTGTTTGGCGGTAGCCATGATGGACTCCTACGGACGGTAGCCGCCGCGCGACGTAGGCCGCGTGTTGTTGCGGCCTGTCGGTTGGCGATGGATGGGTTGTGCCGGACGCGCGGGCGATGCCTTGCTTTTCCGGGCCATCGGTTCACGCGGTTCGCGGACGGGCGTACGCATGATCGTGCCTTACGCGCGCTTGGACGAGCGCTTGTGACTGCGCTTCGTCGAATGCTTCGCGGAACGCTTGGTGCTCTTGTGCTTGCGTGCCATGTCTTTTCTCCATTGGATGGTAAGACGGAATCTCTGGGTCCAACCGCCTTGCCCCGATTGAGGCCGCGTGTTGCCGGATCGCTCCGGTAAAGACCGCACGGTTCCGCGCGGATGTGCGCGGCGGTCGATTGCGTTGCACGGAGGGATTTATAACACCAATGAACGAACAGGTGTCAAGTTTTATTTGCGTGCGCCGCGTTTTGATTTCCGGCGCTGTGCGTAGGCGATGGCAATGGCCTGCCGGTTCGCCGCGCGCTTGCCCGATTTCCTTGCGGTGCGCGCGTAGGTTTCCCCGGTATGCAACTCACGAATGTTCCGGGAAAGCGTCTTGCGCGAAGTCCCGCGTGCGAGAGGCATCAGTGTTTGCTCCTTCCGCCGAAAATCTTGCCGAGCAAGCTTCCGCGTTCGGCTTCGGGCACCGATGCAATCGCCTGCTGCATCTGCTGCGCCTGTTGCGCCTCGCGTTTCTTCAACCGCTGCTTCAAGGCTTGCGCCATCGGCGGGTCGGCAAGGTCAAGGAAATCTTCCTTGTCGATAACGCCCAATTCCATCAATTGTTCAGCCTGTTGCTGGGCCTGTCCTGCAAACAAGGGTGACGCCGAATGCGAAGCGACTTCGACATTGGCATCGCCCGGCAACATCGCCAGCGTGAACTTCATGCCATCCTCCGTCACGAGCATCGTATCGTCGTATCGACGCGCCAACCCCAGCAACAACGAGGCGCCTTCGGCGACCGCGCGTTCCACATTCATCATGCGCCGGGTCAAACGGCCCGCTCCCGCGCTCATGACAGCGCGTGCGTGTTCACCGCCACGTTCGCCGCCGGTCGATGCGCCCTGCAAAGCAGCGGTCAAGCCCAGTGTTTCATTGAACATCTGATCGATCTCGCCAATTTCGGTGAACGAAAGCTCATTGATGTTTGGGGTGAGCAAGTCCACCTTGGCGCTTGGCGTCTGGGAATTGGCGAGCAAACCACCGCGACGCATGACCGCCGCCGCCTTTTCATCCGATACACCGCCCATGAAGCCTGAAAAGACCATCGGCGGATTGGCTTGGCGCGCGAACAGGCGGTCCAACTGGTTCATGCGCTTTTCGCGCCACGCCTGCAGGGGAATCAATTGCGCGACCGTCGAATACCCCCAGAAATAATCGTCGATTGGATCGACCGTCATCTGCACAAAGGGATGGTGGTGCGGCAGGAAATCATTTTTGCGATCCGAAAGGATCAAATCGTGTTCCACTGTCTGGAAGATGCGGTAATCGTGGGTGCGATCATCCATCGCCCAGATTTCTTCGATTTCGAGCGTTGGCGTGTCCGAAGCCGCGTCATAGACTGCTGAAGTCGACCCCCAATCTGCCACGCCCCCCGCCACGGTGCCCGGCGCGCTCCCATTCCAGACGATCGGATTCTGCGCACCGATCGCGAGCGTGCCTTGTGCCATGTGTGCAGCAGGTTTGCCTTCGCCCCAGCGACGTATCCAGCGCTCGGCTTCCATTTCTGGCATGCCCGCGCCGATCAGCCAACCCCGCACCGTATCGACGTCCAGCCGAAAAGTGTGCAAAAGGGCCTGCTGGCCTTCGAGTCCCGGCAAATCATCCCGCCACACGCCGAAATTGCCTGCCCCCACGGCATCACAGCGTGGACGCTTGGCGCCCCATCCGAATTTCTGAACTTCGCAGCCGTACACCAGCGACCACAGGGCGCCGTGGGCGTAGTGCTGATCTGCGCCGGACTCGCCCCACAACGAACGCAGGCGGTCCGAGACTGCTTCGTACATGCCCAATTGGCCTTCATCCGCCAAAGGACCCGCGTTCAGGCCAAAACGCACCGAACGCGGCGAGTAGAGATAGGACGAAAGGGTGTTGAGTTGCGGCCCGATCTTGTTGTAACGCGCGCCCCACTCAAATCCCCCATGTAGATACCACGTCCGCCACGATCCATAGTGGCCACGGCGCTGGTCGAGCGAACGCCGCAACTGCTGGCGTGTACGATCCAGCCATGCCGACCGCTCGTCGATGGCGAGAGGTATACGCATCAGGCTGGACCGTCGTACTTTCCGACGACGGCAGTAATGGGACGCGGCATGCCGAAGGGCAATTGCCCCCCTACGCCCCGGCCGCCTGCCGGTAAGAGTTCCTTGGCGTCCGACCAGTGGGCTGCGAAGGGGCCGGGAGCGGCTTCGGCCTTGCGCTTGGGTTCACGCTTGAGGCTGGTGGTCGAGATTTTCTGGTTCTGCAATTCAGTTTCGAGCAGCTTGTCGGCGGCGGCATGCGCGGCACGGCTCGCCTGCCCGATCACGGCAGGTGCATACACGATCCGGAAGGCGTCCGAGCCGCATTCGGGGCAAGGATGCGAGCTTGCGACTTCCCCGAAAAAAATAACACCTTCGTCGTGGCACTGGAAACAGCCGAATTCCATGATGCGCGTGGCCGCTTCGCCGCACGCCCGGCAATGGCTTTGGGTCAGATGATCTTCCCATTCGCATTCCTCGGCAGGAAGGCCGCGTTTGAGACACGCGTTGCAGCGCCAGCGCTTCACGACTTGGCCCCGCCATCGAATTTCGAGTCCAGCTTGCCAATCGCCATCTTGAGGTCAGCAATGCCGGAGGACACTTCGGCATGCAAGACCGTTTGGATTGCGATGTGCTTGCGATGCGCGCGCACTTCGGCGACCGCGAACAGGATCAGGATGGCCAACAAGACAACGATCACAATGCCCATGCGGGAACTCCTACCGGCGACGGGAACGGGACGATGAGCCGCGCAGCTTGGCGCGGGCTTTGCCACGCACTTTGCGGGCTTCGGATGCGGTGATGTTGCCTGCTCGCAAGGCGCGGGTCGCGCCCGACAGGGCTGCGCGGGCGTGCGCCGCGTCATTGACGGGAAACCGGCGCCCCGATAGGGCAAACGTGCTGCGTTTCATGCCGCGTCGTTTGGCGGCGGTCAGTCTTGCCATGACATGCTCCCGGCTTTCTGCCAATTCGATTCTTCGGTCTGTGCGTTGAGGTTGGACAGCCAGTTCCCAATCGAACGCGCGACCGCATTGTGCTCCATTCCGGAATATTCGTCCATGCCCCGGCCCATCAACAACTGGGGCATCAATTGTTCCTGCCACGCCATGCAGCCCAAGGCCATGGCAATCACCCGATCATCCTTCTGCGTGCGGCCTTCGGCCTTGATCGATGTGCCGTTCTGGGTCACGTAGCGCGCTTCGTTGATCCACGCTTCGCTGCGAATCTTGATCATGCCGCGTTCAATCAGGTCACGCAGCGTGTTCATCATGATCTGCTTGGTCTTCCACGTGGTTTCCCATTGCAACAGGGACGAACCGGAAAGGCTGTCGGGGCGCCGGTACAGGTAGTGCTGGATCGAACCGAAAATGTCGGCGAGTTCCGCCCGTGCACGATCCGAAAGGCCCGCCACGGTCGCGGCGTACTGGCTTGGCATCCGTTGAAGTTCCTGCAAAACGCCGCGCCCCGGTCCGCCCAATTCCAGGATCACGGTCGGTGCATGCCTGGGCGTCGAATAGGCACCTGCCAAATGCGCCATGATCCACGCAAAGCCGTACATGGTGCAATCGGGCGTGTTGAATTCCGCCACCTGTTCGGCGCCCGTCGCGGTGCATTTCAGGACTTCGATGCAAAAGCAGTCCGCCCATTCCGATTCGCCGTAGGCAGGGTCGGCGGCGATCACGTAGGCACAATCCGGTTGCGGTTCTTCCCACACGGTCAAGGGACCGTCCTCGTCGCGGTAAACTTCCGTGTTCTCGAAACGGGTCGAGAGCTTGTAGTTCCACGACTCGCCTTCATCCCCATGCGTCCGTTTCAGCATGTCCTGGAGCGTTTGCAAGGGGAAAAATTCGCTTCCCGTCATGACGAAGGATTGGTCGGCGGTGAAGGGATATTCGGCGAGCAGCAGCCGACTGCCGCCGCTTTCCGCCCACTTCCAGCGCCACCACGCCCATTGCTGGCGGTCCAGTTCCACGCCGTAGAGCTTCTTGACTTCCTTCCCCCACATCTTTTCCTCGGCGGACAAGTGGCTGCGGCCATAGGTGTTCCAGAGCCGCGAGGTTTCCTCGATCCGGTAATCCTCCTTGGCCCACCACCCAATGAAAACGGCCTCGGTGGACATCGAAAGCTCGGCGTCCTTCCACATGTCGTGGAACACGTTGAAGCCGCGCGAGGTGCTCTCGAACACATACAGGCGGCGCTTGTGGGTTTCAGCCATCGACGCCTCAAGCGAAATCACGCCTTCGGGATCGGCCCACGACGACATTTCGGTGGCGTGGACGAAAGAGAGGCCCTGACCGCGTGCCAACGCGCCCGAGTTGCGTCCACCCGCGATCAGATGGGCAAGGCGTGATTCGTTGGCAAAACGCATTTCGTTGCGGTTGTTAAGCAGCCTCGGCCACTTCATTGAAGGCGGAAGGCCGTCGATGTAATTGTCGATGATGTTGCGGGACAGGTCGCGGACCGTTTCATTCGGAACCGCCATCGCGCCTTGCATCCCGGCATTCCGATACAGCCAGAAAAGGTCCAACGCGAGGCAAACCGTCGTGAGGCCAAGCTGGCGGGCCTTGCACACGACAAACTTGTGGATGCCTTTTTCCAGTCCCTTGGCAACAAGATCGATGAAACGGCGCTGGGCACCGTTCCACGTGAAACGTACCCGGCCCTGTTCCTTGGAATTGAGTTGCAGTGCACCGCAGAACGTTCGGAATTGTTCAACAGGAAAGCGCATCGGATTCGCTCCATGCGCGTTTGACCATGCGGCCGGTGGTGAAATCGGCGTACAGGCCCATGGTTGAAGGGGTGAACTTCTCGTTGCCGACCAGCACGTGATAGGGGCGTCCCTTGGGACGACGGGCCGGACGCTTCTCCCAATGCACGCGCCCTTCATCCAAGGCTTGCAGCATGCGGACAAGGCGTTGCATCAAAGGTCCGTGCTGGATGCAGGACCAGCCATCGCGCAGCTTGACGATTTCGGAATGACCCACGCCCAGTTCGCGTGCCCAATCGGAAGCGGCGATGGGGGAGCGGCGGATCGCCATCCTCACCCCAAGGTTCGTCCTCACCGTTTCCACTCTCCACGATTTCCGACCGCGACACCCATTCGCTTGACGCTGCGCGCCGGAGCCAGCGCAGGAATCACGGGACCGGCCATGCGGCGTTCGCGATAGTCGGGGCCGGTAAAACCATCCAGGCCATTGGGGCGGAACGTACGGACCTTGGGATTGCCTCCCGTGGGAAGGAATTGCGGGGGATTCGCGGGACGCATCGGGAAGGGCATGATCAGGCTCCGTGTCGGCTGGGCAGAGTGTACGCCCTTTTCGGAGAAAGGGAAGGCTCGGGTTTGCGGGGAAGCGAACGCGCGTTCCATGGTCGTTTCAGGGCTTCGGGAATCCACGGCATCACGGGGCGCAGATTGTCCATGTCCTGCACGTACCACAAGCGCTTTTCGCCGTCCCAGCGCGCGCCCGCACGCTTGGCGGCGTCCTTCTCGGCGTAGGGAACCCTCAAGTACGTTCGCACGATGGCACCTCACGGGATCGCTGGAACCGGTGGGTTGTGGACTGGCGCTTGGCGATGATGCGTCCGACACGTCCGCCCTTCCAGAAAAAATCCTCGTTGAGATAAATCTTGAAGCGTTCCCCATCCCCTCCGCGACGAATCAGACCGACCTTCGCGTAATACGCCAAATGACGATTCACCACCATGGGAGAGGTTCCAAGGGTCTTGGCAATGCTCGTTCCCGTCTGCCACACCTCGTTCCCGTACGTCACCTTGTCCAACAAGACCAAAAGCACCCGGGTCCGGAACCCCAACTCCTTAAAATCCATCAATTTTTGGCCCCACTTCTTGTTCTGGATCAGCATCACGAAGTCATCGCCAATTACTGTACTCCGTTCAGGTTGCATTTTTTCCTCCAAAAAAGCGAGCCTCTGGAACCCGCATCCAATGAAGGCATATAAACTATACGATATTTTTCCGTGCGTCAATCAATTTACTGTACCCGCGTCCTGATGCGGGTTCCAGAGCATCCCTTCTTTATCTTATACCAACCCCTGCCCATACGCTTGAGTACGTGAATCAGGCAAGCTTCTGCTTTCGCTCCTGCTCCCCGGCTTTCCTCCAAAGGCTTTTGCCTTTGATCGCCCCGCCTACGTAGCCCGGGATCGTCTTTCGCCCCTTCCTGGCTCTTGATCTCCACGCTCGCCTTAGGTCAACCTACCGCGAGCATGCAGATCAAGAGCCAGACCCCAGCAAGCGTTCAAACACCGCTTCGACCTACCGCGATCAAAAGCAAAAGCCTTTGAGAAAATCCAGATCAAAACCATCGCAAGCCCGTAGCCAAGATCAAAAGCAGTCGTCGGAAATCACTCTGTCGAAACCACTGTTTATGAATGTATTACTAAATAATTGATTCCTATAAGAAATCAAAGGTTAATCCACTTACTTGTCAACTACCCTTTACACAACCCTTTCCACAGGATTTTTTTGGGGTGGGCGTAGTGTGGGTGCAAAACAATTCCATGCTGTTCGCCCTTCACAAAGCATTCTTGGGCTCTCCCATCAGTGAGCAGTTTGAACGGTCCTGATCGACCGTTGCCGGGCAATGGCTGTACCTTTGGTGATCCATGAATGATTGGATGAATACTGTACTGATCAGTATTGGTTTGAGAACCAAGGATAGGTGGGTGTGGGTGTACTTTCCCCGTCCACCCATCCTCACTCACATAACACATGCACACGAAAGGCCGTTGTTGGGTTGTTGTTGGGCTGGGTGACTGAACGGAAGAAGATGACGTATTGCGTCACTTGGTGACGTTTTAGGGCATGGAAAGTGACGTTGCGCGTCACTTTTTGATGTGAATAGGGCTGAAAGCTGTTGGCACGCGACTTGCATTACCTATGGTGCAGCCGCTTGGGTTGCTTGATTGAGGGTTGAGCCATGGATACGAAGGTGGATGAACGGTCTTGGGCGGAGTGGATCGCGGAATGCAAGGCGGTACGGGAAGAGGCGCGGGTCAAGCTCGCTCCGCTGAAGGTGAAGCCGCCGACGAAGGCGCAACTTGCAGCCATGAAGCGGAGGGCGCGGTCATGAATAGGATCACGGTAAAAGACCTGAACGCGCTGCGCGATATCATGGCGCGGGAGATGGGGCGTCCGAACGATTACACCTACACGCGCCACGGGGATCGATTGGTGGCGCTGGTGGGCAAGTTGATCATCAACCGCGGATCGACGCTCAACGGCTTGGCGTGGGGATTGAGCGAGATTACGAACGAACGCGGCGGCGAGCGGTCCCTCTTGAGGGCCGGAAGTGCCCGCGATCTGTTCAGCCTGATGCACGCGTATCGGGCGGGATTCCGCGATGCTCGGGAAGCGCAGTCATGAATCGGCCTCTTGGCAAGAAACGCGCCGCACGCATGGCTGCCGGGCGCAAGGTGTACACCTTCCTCCGTCAGGTTCTGGCCGATACGCCGTGCGGATTGAACGCCGAGCTGTTCAACGCATGCGCGGAGTGCTTGAGGCTCGCGCTGGTGGAAATGAATGCGACCAATGGAGGGGCGCGTCATGCACGCCAAGCGTAACCGCATTGCATCGTGGGGCCGCTGGACCCGTGCCAGCGTGCGGGTCATCCGTATCGGCGAAATGTACTACCTGCGGTTGCCGTCCGGATGGTCCGTCGACACGCCGTACCTCGAAGAGGCTATCATCTGGGCGGACTGCGCCGCCGGGTAATTCTTGATCGCCTGCCAGAGCGCCAGCGCGGCATCAAACACCCGCTGGCCTTGCTGCATGTCCTCGGTGCTCCAGACGTGGCTGGCTACTTTGCCAGGATGCGTGCGGGATACAAATACGCTGGCGCACGTCGCCTTGGGGAGTTCCATGCCGCGCTGGTAGCCCGCCAGTTGCCAATGCTGGTCGTAGGCCATGCGCTTCCCGTCCGAAAAGTCCCCATCCTTGCCTTTGTAGTCCAGACACACGCCCGTCGAGGGCGAGTGCAGGTCGCACATGCCGCCGAAACCATCCGGATGGGCAAAGCGGGTTTCCGGCACCCAGTCCGTGATGTCCGGGTACAGTTTCGCAATCTCGGCCCAGACAACCTGTACGTGGGGCTGATAGCGCTGGGGATACGCTTGGCCGCGTGCGTGGGCTTCGAGGGCCGCGTGGATGCGTGAGCCTTCCTCGGCGGCAGCCTTGGCCTGCGCCTTGGCGTCGTCGCGCACCCTTTGCAGCCAGTCCACCTCGGATTCGTCTGGGCGGCGTGGCAACGTCAGCGCGGCGAGAATCCCTTGCTGGACTTTCCAAGCTTCCAGATTCGGCTTGGCCACCACGGATAATACGGTGGTGACGCTGGGCACGGCGTGAACCTTGCGGGCGTCACGAAGCGTGACAGGACGCATGTGTCCATCGCGCGCCTTGCATTCGTAGAACGGCGTGCCATCCGGCAAGTACCAATGCTGGCTATCTTCACTCACCGCTCGCCGTCCTCCAGCTTGGCGGTGGTGGTAGGGGCATCCAATACTCCGGCTCGTCTACGTGGTGCGTGTTCTGGCCGCCGAAGTCAACGTAGCCATATAGAACAGGATCGGTCCCAGCGCGCCACCATCCAATGTCCGCATAGGAATTGTCGGCAACCGTGGGGAAACCTTCATCGTTTTCGCCGTGAGTTTCCGCGTGCACCCAGACTAGGAAGCACGAGCCGTCCCTCGGACAAGTCTCAATCGGTTGCCAGTTCATTCGCCGTCCTCCAGCTTGAGCAGGGCGAAGGTTTCGTCGCCAATCCCATTCGCGGGGTCGGAGACAATCTGCACGTAGCCGCTACCGTGCGCCGGATACGTGCCGAGCATCACTCGCCTCGCCTCCGCGATCCTCGCCTTGAGCGCGTCGCGTTCGGCCCGCATCTGCTCGAAGTGATCCACGCAGTCACGGTTCGCCGCCAGCAGCCGCGCGTTTTCCTCGGCGAGGATGTGCAATCGTCTTGCTATCAGGTGGAAGGCCACGCTTGCGTCCCCTGGCTCAATGTAATTAGCCAACACTTGCAGCTCGGTTTGTGCACCCTCCGGCATCGCTTCCGCGACCTCGGGCGGCAGGGTTGTGTCAGTCATTGCACCTCCTCAAGGCGCACCTGGAAGGCGAGCATGTATTTTTTGACTCCATCTTGCGACATGCCGGGAATCTCAAATTCAATCTGTGTTTCGCCATTGTTGAGCAATTCCAAAACCGCCCATCGCACGAAGTCTGTGAATGTCATGTTTTGAAGCGGCGCAGTCGCGGTTCTGTAATCATCAGTGTCAGTCATGATTAACGCTCGTTTAAGGGTGCATATTGCTGTTTTGGGGGTCTAAAACAGAGTTAGGTTGTTTAGCGCATCGCGGGCAAACGTCCTTCCTGCTGCCGCGCCACGGAGCGTCCTCGGCTTGTGGCACCTTGGACTTGTGCAGCGCCACCCGCCAGCCGCGCCGCCTTGCCTCGGCCCTGACGGCTGCTACAGTCCTGCCCGCAAGCCATTCAGAGTTTTCGCAAATGTCGCAAAGCAGCTCAATGTGTCTTAGGGCGCTCATGGCAACCTAACTCCTCGTTCGTTCGGACGCTCGCTAATCGCTCGCGCCGCACAACTCAACTGTTGGGCGGCAAATGTTGCTTGCCGTAATCCGTGATCGTCAGGCGCTGCTCGCCGCCAGCCAGCAACCCGGCAGCCACAAGGTTCATCCATGCCGGCCATGCTGCGAGGGGTGCATTCTCGCCCTGCGCATTCACTCGTCCGTAGCGGTCCAGGTATCCAGAGCCGCCACGTTCGGCCAGCCAGCGCAGCCATGCAGCTTGCGAGGCGGTCAGTTTCATCGGTTACGCACATCCGGTGACACAAGCGTCAATCTGCATGCCTTCAACAAGCTGCACCCTTTGGCCCATCCCCACGTGGCCCATGGTCTTGTCCGGCGCGCGCCATGTGATCGTCGGCATGCAACCCTTCAAACCTGCAAGTTCGGCGAGCAGTTCGTAGCTCGCGCTCATGCGCGCACCAGGCTTGCTCCCACGCCCCGGCTGCACTGTCACCTTCTCCCCGTTCAAATAAATGTCCATGCTGTTCTCCGTAGGCGGTTGCCGCCCAACAATTCATTCCAGGCGACCGTTGCTTCGCAACGGCGCCTAAATTCAGCCGTTGGGCGGCATATCCGCGCCCTCGCGACGCAGCATTTCCAGCCCTTCGCGTTGCCGCTGTTCGGCGTCTTTTGTAAACAGCGATGGTTTGCAACATGAAAAATCAGGGCAGCATTCATTGGTCACGGGATCGTGGTAGGGTCGTCCGTTTATCCATGCCAGCGTTTGCGCGCGCACTCGGCGCAGGTATTCCGGTCGGTTTTTCTTCAATGAGAGCACTCGCACCATTCGTCTCCTGCCGTCCAATAAGTCAATCCAGCCGACCGCTACGCGGCGGCTGATTTCCAGCGTTAGGTTGCTTCGTTGCACTTCGGGCACGGGAATCCGCGCCTGACATCCGTGACCCCATTGATCCGCGTCCAGTCAGATTCATGGCCGCACCGGTCGCACTTAAACGTTGCGGCGTCGCCCAGCCCATCCACGTATCCGCCATCGGTGACGTGCATCATCACGCGCGGCTTTGCCCTAGGCGGCTTCGGCGGCATCAATGCCGCAAACATGTCTTGAGCTTGTCCCATGATTTTCTTCGGCCGTACGCAACCTAACTCGTCATTCCAGCGGACGCGCTACGCGCGCCAGTTCTTCCCTGACGATCCGGCGCACATCGTTTTCAGTTATCTGGTGCAGCGGCTTGCACCCTTCATGTTCAGACGCGAGGGGTGCATAGTGCGTCGGGTAGCCAGGTCCATGCGTGCATTCGGGGTGGTGTGGCAATCCGCCTAGCCACGTTGCAACGCCGCCTATCGGTCTGCCGCAGTGATGACCCGTCGCCACTGTTGCGTTGCTTGCGCTCATGATTTCCCACCCTCCGCCGCGCGGGCTGCTTTGAGCGTTTCGCGCACGATGTCCAGGATCAGCGGAGCTTCGTACTTGGCGAACTCCGGCCGCGTCGAAATTTCGGCAGCGATGCTTACCGCATCCGCGCTCGGCTGCGCTGGTGGCTGCGGGGCTAATAGGGCGCATGCCAAGAGGCGTAGTAGTTGCGACGCAGTTGCGTTCCCTTCCGGGTAATACCCGAGGTTCACGGCCAGCGTCTGAGGCGATTCAACATGGACGAATCCGCCATCGAGTTCTTCGAACATCCATCCGGCAGGGACGCCCACCGGTTGCGCTGCTTGCGCGGGTTGGGCGTCGTGCTCGGCGAGGGCTGCTTGAGCTTTTGCATATGCGCGCCGATAAGTGAAGGGATTTGGGTCTTCTGGAAATGCGCGCAAAGCCTGCGCAAGCTTGTCGGCGTTCATGGGGTCTCCTTCTTACTCACAATTACCTTGTGGACTTCCATGTATTTCTTGGCCTCTGTCCATGACAGCCCGCGCCGATCCTGAACCATTGCGATAGCTTCGCGGCGTGTACGCGCAATGGCCGATAGCAGACCCCAGTTGTAGACGCCCCACGCCTGTTGGGGCCGTGGGTGTTTGCGTATGTCATTGCTCATCCCGCAATCCTCTGTGAGTGGCGTATCAGGCAATCCAGTGCGAATGTTTGCCAAGCGGGGCGAACGGGATTTCATCATCCTCGAATCCGCCGCCAGCCCCACCTTGATCCGGGAGCGTATCCGACACTTGTGGTACAGGCCCGGTCAGTTGTCCATTGATCTTGTCCTGCAACCACTTGGGCAATTTGTCCAGGTCCACGGCAGGCGATTGATCGTCGTAATACAGCAGCGGATTTTCTGGCTCCGGAATCGGCACGCCTCGAGGCAACGATCCAATACCAACAATGTTGGCGTAGGTCTTGCCACCATTTTCGGAATGCACGACTGACAACATGCAGCCTTTGCCCAAGATCGCGGACACGTCGAATTGTGCGGCTTCTTCATCGGTGAAGGCGCGTCCGCGCCAGCTTTCGAGCTGCTTGCGCAAGGTGGCCTTTTCGTTCATCGAGGCGGTGTAGAACGATCCGATGGTCATGGGGCCTTCAATTGTCTGACCATCTTTTTCGTACTCCACGCGTTCAGCCGGAATCTCGAAACGGATGTACAGCTTGTGTTTGGGCGATGGGTAAAGGGGGGAGCCGGGCTGCATGCCACAATCGGCAATCAAGTTGCACACTGCAATATGTGATCCTGCCGGAACGCGCTTGAAGTCGCCTCCGGTGCCGCCTGTGGGAAAGGTCATGGTCATTTCGTTGTCCTCGTTCATGGGTTGAGGTTGGGCGGTCGGTCTCCGGGCCGCCACGGCGCGCTGCTTTCAGGTCCGTCCAGCGCTGACGTTTGTTACCAAGGCCCGCAGCGTTCCCGCTCCCATGCTGCCCATTGTTCGGGAGTCATGTCGGGCAACGCGTGCTTGTCCAAGGGGAAAAGGGAGGAGGAGGCTTGCACCCTGTCCTCCGCAAGGTGTTGGGGTTGTTCCGGGAGGGGAGCCGGAACAGGCGTGGCAAGCTCACGATCTTGTTTGTTCATTTCAGCACGTCGCCGTAGCCGTAGCCGTAGCCGTCGCCGTCGCCGTAGCCGTCGCCGTAGCCGTCGCCGTCGCCGTAGCCGTCGCCGTCGCCGTAGCCGTAGCCGTAGCCGTAGCCGTAGCCGTCGCCGTCGCCGTCGCCGTAGCCGTAGCCGTCGCCGTAGCCGTAGCCGTAGCCGTCGCCGTCGCCGTAGCCGTCGCCGTCGCCGTAGCCGTCGCCGTAGCCGTAGCCGTCGCCGTCGCCGTAGCCGTAGCCGTCGCCGTCGCCGTAGCCGTCGCCGTAGCCGTAGCCGTCGCCGTAGCCGTAGCCGTAGCCGTAGCCGTAGCCGTAGTCGTAGCCGTAGCCGTTCATCGCGGCGCGCTGAATCCATTCGATGTCGAGAAAATCAGCGGCTTTGCGGACGATGGCGAGCCCGTGTTTGAGCACGAAGGCCTTCACGCCACCGATGCATGCGCCGGTATCCAGCACGTCGATCACGGTCACGACAGGCTTGTATGCCCAGGCGTTCATGCTGCCTCCCATTTCTCCGCAGCAGCCGGCGTCACTTCGAAAACAGCGGTGACTTTGCGCACATCGATATCGGCGCGGGCGCTGATCTTGCTGCGCGAGGTCGGGCCGGTTTCAGCCAGTTCCATCACGCCACGCGTGGTGCCGAACGAAATCGCCATGCGCGCTTTCTTAAGTTTGATTTCGGTGGCACGCGTGTCGCCTGCATACCCGAAGAAAACTCCGCGATGTTCGGTGCAGACGATGACGGGACGTTCGATGATGGATTTATTTGCAACCATTTCTACTCTCCTGTGAGTCAACGAGTGATGATTGCGAACGCAGCGAAGACCGCGAGCGCAAGGAAAGGGAGGGCCGCCGCTAGAGTCTTGAGCGGGTGCCTGCGCAAGAACTGCTCGCGACGGATGCCGCCGGGCGTCGTGCGCTGCATGCTGTCTAGCAGCGCTAGGGCCGCGAGGCGTTCGGCGTTCATGGCTGCGCCTCGTAAGACTCCAGCCGATAGCTGTATGCGCTGTACGGGTTGAATGCGCTCACCATGCGATGGGTTTCTCGATCGAATACAAGATCAAGCAAAGGCACATAGACGCGTTTCGCAGTGATGCGTACATCAACTGTCTTGGTGGTGGGCGCCGCACTCGGCGCGAGGGCCCGACAAACTTTGACCCTTGCTGTTCCATTGGCTTTCATGGCTGCGCATCCT
>Ga0207660_10000255_pt1 | contig 34640 bp, 41 predicted proteins | sample KBSC73BmetaG_FD_184335 | JGI IMG/M metagenome (GOLD analysis project Ga0207660, IMG submission 184335) | Corn rhizosphere microbial communities from Kellogg Biological Station, Michigan, USA - KBS C7-3B metaG (SPAdes) (version 2) | ecosystem: Host-associated > Plants > Roots > Rhizosphere ... | reverse complement strand
CAAGAAGTTCGCTGAAGATTATTTTCTGACCAGAAATATAAAGATTACTGAAGTTAAGGATTAACTGTGCCTGCTCAGGTACTAACATCTACTGAGAACAATTTCACTCGTGGCTTAATCACTGAAGCTACAGGGTTAAATTTTCCTGAGAACGCAGCTACTCAGACTGATAACTGTGTTTACACTCTTATCGGCGATGTCACTCGTCGTCAGGGTATTGCTCAAGAAGTAAATGGAACTGCTAATAATATTTCTGTTACTAATCAGAGTATAAATACATACAAATGGAATAACGTCGGTGGAGATGGATTAACTCAAGTTGTTGTTGAACAAGTAGGAGGTACGCTATACTTCTATCATTCTTCGACAGCAACTAATGCTTCTCCATTATCAACTCAACTACTTGTTAGTACTGTTTCTTTATCGTCTTTTGTTGCTACTGGTAATACCTTAGATGTAAGTCTAGAGTGTCAGTTTGCTGATGGTAATGGTTATCTATTTGTATTTCATCCTCAGTGTGATTCGTTCTACTGTACGTATACATCAGGAACAATAACTGGGGCTCCTATTGGTATTCAGATACGTGATTTCGCAGGAATCTTTGAGTCTCTTCCTGTAAATACCAGACCTACAAGTCTTTCTAACGAACATCTCTACAATTTGATTAACCAAGGATGGACCAACGGTAGTCCTTGGACTGCATTCTCAAGTAGTCTTATCAATCCTATATCAACGGGTGTTAAGGCATTTATAGTTCAAACCGGGCTACCAGTTAGTTTAGGTGATAACATATTAATAGAAAACAATCACCAAGCAGCCCCCGGAGGTGTTTTTCAAACATCTGGTAATATTGTTATGTCTGGTACGGTTACTGGTTATTCTGTAGATATTCTAACTGTTAATGTCACTTATGCTAATCCAACGTGGATTGGAAGTGGGTATGGTGATTGGATTATGTTCCCAACTAATCATGGTTATATAACTACATGGAATACCTCTGAAGGTAACTATCCAAGCAATGCCGATGTGTGGTGGTATTTCAAAGATACGTCAGATGCATTCAATCCTGCTACCACTCAACCTAACGTAGACCTCTCCTCAGGTAATGCTCCTAAGGGTTCATTTCTTCTCAATCCATGGAGACAAACACGTTCGGCAGTTTCAACTATCGCTGGACTTACGGATGTCATAACTAATGTCCGTCCTCGAACAGGATGCTGGTTCCAAGGACGTGTATGGTATACCGGAGTAGATGATTCCTTTGCAGCTACTGGTGATGCCATCTTCACTACTTGGACTGAGAATATCTACTTCTCTCAAATAGTTCAGACTAGTGCTGACTTTGGTAAGTGTTACCAAGTAAATGATCCTACATCAGAAAACCTCTTTGATTTACTTCCTACCGATGGTGGTGTCATAACAATACAAGGTTCTGGTAGTATATATAGATTATTTCCAATTCAGAATGCCTTACTAGTATTCGCAGCTAATGGTGTTTACTATATCTCCGGCAGTCAAGGTACTGGCTTTTCAGCAAATAATTATACTGTTACTGAACTTTCTAAAATAAGAAGTATATCTAGTACATCCTTCGTTAGTATCAATGGATGGCCGATGTTCTGGAACGAGGAAGGTATCTATCAGGTATCTCCTGCTTCAGATGGTCAGAATGCTCAAAATCAAGTACGTACTAATCAAATTCAGGTAACTCCTATTACAGTAGGAACTATTCAAACTTTCTACGACGACATACCTTTATCTTCTAAACTATATGCTAGAGGTGCTTACGATCCTATAGAATACGTAGTTCAATGGGTATACAGAGATACTGATGCTCCTGATGTAACAGGAAGATATACATATAATAAAATTCTAAACTACAATACTTACAATAAAGCATTCTATCCCTATACTGTAGATATTAGTACTGCTCACATAATGGGTGTTGTATACGTCTCTTCACCTGGAGGTAGTGCTGCTCCAGATAGTTCTATTAAATATTTCTACTCTGATAATTCTGGTGTATCCTTCGCTGATATACATGATACTACATATGTCGATTGGGGAAGTGTCAACTATGAGTCATCCTTTACTACTGGATTTAAACTCAGAGGACAAGGAATAAAGAAATTCCAACCGATGTACCTTCAAGTTTACTGTCGTACTAACGGTACTAATTATGGGTATAAGTTACAGTCTATCTGGGATTATTCTAACAGTAGGTCTTCTGGACGATGGTCTAGTGTACAGGAATTTCAGAACTCACAGTTTGATATCTACGATACAGTCTTTAGACGACATCGTATAAGAGGATCAGGTTATTCAGTGCAATTTAAATTCATATCAATAGATGGTGTAGCCTTTAGTATTCAAGGTTGGGCTGTCGCAGATACTGCTAACGCTTCGGTGTAACATGGACCCAATATCTCTAGCTATCAGTGCAGTAGGACTAGGAATGTCTCTCTTCGGAGCGGCTAAGGGTTCTTCAGATAGTTCTGCCTACGCTAAAGCTACAGCAGCTAATGCTGCAGCTACTAATAAAGTTTCTACTGATATGATTCAGCAGGAAGAAGGGATTAACAATCTCAAACAACAGCAGATGGAAATCGAAGGTAGGCGTCAGCAGCTAGAAGATGTCCGTAATGTCCAGCGTGCTAGAGCTATGGGTATTGATGCAGCTACAAATCAAGGTGCTCAATTCGGTAGTGGTCTACAAGGTGGACTAGCCCAGATATATAACCAAGGACTATTCAATCTAGCTGGTGTCAATAGTGCTCTTACTATCGGAAGAGGTATCAATACCTTCAATCAGAATATATCTTCCGACAAAATACAACTATCTTCTCTTAATGCTCAACAGCAAACTAACCAAGCTAATTATCAATCTAATCAAGCTACTGATCAAGGGATTATGTCTCTCGGTGGTGCATTAGTTAAAGCAGGACCTACTATAGGTGCTCTTGGTAAGGGCTTTAATTTCGGTAGTTTCGGAGGTAATTTCTCCGGTACTCCCGGTGCAAGTAATACTGGAGGTCTCTACTAGTGGAGCCTGATACTGTATCAATTGATGTAACTGCTCAGACTCCGGAAACAGTTCCTCTACCTGTTCCCGGAGTTACTAATATTACTCCGTCTCCTGAGGTTGCTAAGCAACGTACTCAGAAGGTCCAGATGGGATTGAAAGACATCATCAATAAACCAGCTGATGAAGTCTATCAAGATTTCCTTGATGGTAAGGAAGAACAGCTTCGTAATGAAGCTGCGACTGCTGTTGATTACAATAACACCATGGGTAGGTATAAAGCTATCCAAGATGCTGCTACAGCAGGTCCATTATCTTCTGAGAAGGTATCTCAGATCATGGACCCTTTCAATCCTAAGAACCAGCCTGCTGATCCGGATAGTGTAATTGAAAGAGCTTATGCGCAGAATTACATCTCCTCAGCTAATACTGCTGCTGGTTGGATGTATGACAATGGTCTATTAAAGACAGCTACTGAGCAATCTCCTCAGGATGTATCTAGTGCATTCGGTAATGCAGAAGACCTCCTCACTAAGAACCAATACATTCTTAAGACTGTGCAAGACCTCCAACAGGGATTGGCTCAAAACCAGTCAACTATAGGATGGCTTGCTGATCAAGCTAAAGAACTCTTTCAACCTTATCTAGAATATAAGCAAAGAGGTCTAATAGATGACAAGAACTTCGCTGGTGGTCTGTTAGGTAGTAACCTTGCAGAGCAAAGCTCTGCTCTTTATCACAAACCTTTCCCTGAATTTAAACAAGCTTTTGATGCAGCTATCCAGTATCTATCCAAGGATAATCCTTCGTTAGCTGTGCAGTTTGCTCAGAGTATGCTGGGCAAGAATACATTCGAGAAAACTCTCGATAATATTTTTACTGTAGCTATGGTTCCTGATGCAGCTACAGGTGTTGTTGGTGCTGTCAAGGGTGGTAAGGCTATTCTTGCTGCTAGACAAGTCCGCAAGGCTGCCAGAGATATCGTAGAGTCTGCTGCTACCAATCCTTCTGCTGGTCCTGCTGCTGCTGCCGATGGCGCGGGAGCCGCTGTAGAAGCTGCTATTCAGAAAGCTTCAGATCACGTATCTGCTTCTATTGAAGGTCATTCCGATCCGTTAGGTCTTCTTCGAGAGACGTTAACATCTACTTGGAAAGACATGGCTGATCAGTTTAGCCAGAACCAAGGTAGTTATCTCTCACGTGAAGCATTCACTCGAATTATGGATGGCTTCTCTAGAGATAGTGAAGACCTCCTCAATAAGATCGAGACTATTTCTCGTGTAGAGAGACAGCCTCGTTCTGTAGTTGTGCCTGAGGTTATCAGAGCTTATAAAGATAAGATTGCACAGGATTTCAAGGGTCCTCCTGCTTCTCTTGCAGACATCGAAGGTCCTATACATGAACCTCTGAGTAATACATATTGGTATAAATTAAAGCATGTCAACTACGACGGTGAACAGTTTGCTAACTCAGATACTGCTAAAGGATTTGCAGACCAATTAGGTCTGAAAGATGTAGTCATTCAAGGTACTGAAGGAGATAAGCTTTATCTTCCTGAAGCTGCTTTAAAACATCTTGAAAGTATTCAAACTACTGATAAAGGTACGAAGTTCTTTATTACTCATGGGGTTGAGGTAGAAAGCTCTCCTAAACCTGAAGCAGGTAAAGTGCCTTACAATCTAAAAACTCAACGCTTTGAGCCTACCTTGTCTGCAGAAACAGCTAAGATAGAGCAACAAGGTTTCGGTTTCCACATCGTGAAGTGGATACCGATGAATGAGAATGATCCTGTTCTTCAGAACCTCATGATTAAAACGGGTAGCGGAGAACTTGTTCCAGAAGCTTCTAGTAAAGCTTCTCTGATGAACTCTGCTAGTGTCACTGATAGTCTCAAGAATGGTTTATTTGGGTGGTTACGTAACTCAGAAAATACTCTTTCTATTCAAGAGTCTGCTCAGAGAAAGGCTGCTACGTATGCACGTAACAATCTCCAACAATGGGCGGATGGTCTTGGTAAATCTCTTTCAGATATAGCTAAGGGTAAGGTAGATTTTGATTCAGTTACTGGCGAACGTATCTCTCATCTTATCCGTTCTCCTCGTAATCTTTTTGGTAAGTTAAAGACTAAGACAGTCGTAGAGCAATTCGAGAGAACTCTCGATTATGCTCGTAAAGCTAATGATGGATTAGGAGAATGGTTACATAATCCCGGTGAGCTACAAGACTTCTATCAGCGTAACTTCCAACGTGATCCTACTTACCTAGAGACACAGGCTTATTTCAATTATCAGAAGATGATTGAAGGACAGCGTACTATGGGTGAAATAGCTGAGTTTCGTAACCGAGCTATTCAAGGTTATGAACAACATCAGATATCTATTCCTAATGGAGACGGTACTACATCTAAGAGTGGTTTCTTCGATGGACGTGCATTAAAACAGTTCCCCGGTGGTTCTGATTACATCCTTGTGATGGGAGATCAAAAGGGTGGAGAAAGTATCTACAAGCTAGGTAGGATTAACTCGAAGATGCGGGACCGTCTTGCTGGTATGGTTGAACGAGGTGAAGGTAAAGTTATTGAACTTTACGATATCGATCATCATCCATTAAAAGGCTTTACTGATCTAGTTCAAGATCAGCGTATCAGGTATGTCTTTACTAAAAATAGTGAAAGCAAGGCATTGTCTTTCAACCATGTCAATAGACGTGAAGGTGGACACTTCGAATGGGATTACAACGACTATTTAAAACAAGCTGATGTACGTCCCCAGATGGCTGGTGGTAAATCTGTAGAGAATATCTATACAGGTGATACTACAATTATGCCTGTCAAGAATAGAAAGCTTGGTGGTGATGTAGCTAAGATATGGAATGAAGCTCACGAATTAATCAAACAGAATAGGTGGGAAGAAGTCAAACCTCTTGCTGCTAAGCTTGGTATAGACTGGCAGAAGTTCACTGGATGGTATCATCCCGGTAGAGATGAGAAAGGTAATCCTACCCGTCCTCGTCTTAATCCTCATGAGCTTGTTGTAGTTGTCAGTAAAGATAGAAAGATCATCGATATCGATAACGCTCTCAAGGAGCGGTATCGTATTAATGGTGTTGATACATTTACTGACGGCACTAAGACTGGTTCTGCTAATAACTTCAAGGTAGCTTACAACACTGAACGTCGTACCTTCGACTTCAGAACAATTAATGACGTTGGTACTAAAGATAATCCTGTTTACCAATACCAGCCTGCTGAGTTAATTGATCCTATTTCTACACTGAATAGGTCTATGACCAGAGTGATTAATAGCTTCTTCATGGATGACATGAAGTTGTATTCTGTTCAACACTGGTTACGTGCAGCTGAACCTTATCTAGAAGCTAAGGGTGGTATTAATGAGATACGTTCTTCTCCATTCTGGCACTTTCATAACCCTGAGTTCAAGAAAGATATGGACCCTGCTGTCAAGCAGGCACTCCTAAGTGATCGTTATAAGATACAGACATTCATAGGAACTCCTAGTAAGTTTGATGTTCAACTTCATTCATTAACTCAGAAGTTAGTCGATGCTGCTTATGGAGCTTATGGAGCTGAAGAAGGTAGAACTCTCGGTCAGAAGGTGAAGTCTGCAATCATCTATCCAAGCTGGATGTTCGCAAGGTTGAAAGACCCCGTAGATGTCATCCGTGGATTGACCTATCACGCGAAGCTTGGACTATTCGCTATACCTCAATTTTTAGTTCAATCCCAAACCCATGCCCTTATATGGGCACTAGAACCACAACACGGTACTGCTGGTACCTATGCTATGATGCTTCATACATGGAGTCGTTTCAATAAGAGCGAAGCCATGATTAACGCTCTCGATAATTACGCAACTAAGCTTTCAGGCTTTGGTAGTCGTTTCCGTCCCGGTGAATGGAAAGAAGCTATGACTGAGCTTGAGAAGACTGGTTTCGAACATGTCGCAGGCGAGTATGCCAATTTAGACAACCAACTGAAGACTGGATTCCTACAGAATAATGGTAATACCTTTCTCCGTTGGGGACAAATACCTTTCAAAGAAGGTGAAAGAAGTACTCGTCTGACGGCGTGGTACACTGCCTTCCGTGAGTTTAGAGAAGCCAATCCTACTACTCCGATTACTAATATCGAGAGGAATAAGATACTTCAGAAAGCTGATCTTCTCACTGTCAATATGAGTAGAGCTTCATCTTCACTTCTTAACCACGGTGTATTCTCTCTATCTACTCAGTTCCTTTCTTATCAAGTTAAGCTAGCTGAATTGTTTATGAGTAAGAGAATTACTCCTATGGCTAGAGCTAGAATACTAACATTTTATACAGCATTGTATGGCTTACCTTCTGCTATAGGTGTAACTGGTCTTCCTGTATCTGATTATATTCGTACTCAGTTTGAGGACAACGGTGGGTATATTCCCGGTGAGAAATGGTTGTCTACAATGGTCAACGAAGGCCTCCCAGCGTGGTCTATGGCGATGATTACTGGTAGAGGTGACCTACAGAAGGGTAATGTATACAACGTCGGAGACCGCTTTGGTAGCCAAGGATTCCAACAGATTAAGCAATTCCTTCGCTCTGATATTCCTTGGTGGCAAGCATTAGGTGGTGCAGGTATATCTACAGCTACTAACTTACTGTCAGCCGCTATAGACCCATTTACTCAATATGCTCTTTCATGGGCTAGAGGAGACCAAGAACCATTCCGTATTAAAGCGGCTGATCTAGTAGAACCTCTGAAACAGATTAGTTCTATATCTACTGGTGCTAAGTGGTGGACTGCTATCCAGACTGGCAAGTGGATGAGTAACAACGAACAGTACGTCACTGATGTCAATCCATTGAATGCTACGTTCATGGCTTTGACTGGACTGTCTCCTCAAGAACAAGACGATATGTTTCTTAAGAACCAACTAATCTCTGGTGAGACCGAAGCCCAGAAGGCTGCCCTGAAAGAGTTCATTAAGGACTGGCGTAGAGGTATTCAAGCTAAAGAGAATGGTGATGACGAGGGTGGTAATGCTTACCATCGTAATGCTATGGCTAGATTGACAGCCGTAGGCTATCCTCAAGAAAAGATTATGTCAGCTATAGGTATAGCTAATAAAGGTTATGAAAAGGCAATCGATGCCGTCAATGAAAGAATGTGGAAGCAAGGTGATCAGAGTAAGCAACAGCAACGTCTCGATCAGTATAAACGACAACTCCACCTCCAAGATAAGCGAGAAGAATAATGGCAGTCTTTAACCCAGAAGTACAGCAAGGTTGGTCTCATGACCCTAACTTTGATAAATACTCTGAGCCTATAAGTACCCCTCAGTTTAAAGGAAATACAGCTGCTGATACCAGTACTGGAACAGCTTTAACTGCTGTAGGACAAGGTATTGATGGTATTGTAGGACTAGCTGATACTGCTGTAAAAGATACCATTAAACAGGATGTCTATAACAGAGTAGACAAAGAACGGGAAGACTACACTACTGCTTTAAACACAGTAAGGGATGCCCAGAAAGGCTCTGTGGTGCCTCCTGCAGTACAGACTGGTTCAGGTAGCACTGCACTCAGTTTAACTGATCAGCAGCCTTCCCAGCCCGTCCCAGCTGCCATAGAAACAGGTACTAATAAGGTAGATGCTCTGCAGGCTGCTTTAGTGAATGGTAAGATCAACGATACTTACTATACTCAAAGATTGAATAGCATAGCTAAAGACCTCCGTACTCAGTATCCCGGTTATCGAGAATACATCGATCAAAGAATAGCTGAGACTACAGGTATCAATCCTGCTAATGCTTACATCCGTAATCTCATGGAGGATATTAACCGTGCTAGCGCAACCAGAGATAAAGCTAGAGATGCGTTAGAAACCGAAATGCATAATGCAGTCGGTCAAGGTGTTGGGGGTACAGACGCAAATGGTAAACCTATCCCTGGTCTTCCTCAAGCTGATATAGTATACAAAGCTTGGAAGAATGGCATTATCAGTGACGATGACGCACGTGCTTGGCTGTATAAAGCTAATCACGGTATGTGGGCTATCAAGCAACAGGATGCCCAACGTGCTAACATGAAAGGCACTAAAGAAGAAATAGCAGATCAACGTACCAAAGACTTCACTCGTGAGACTGGTGCAGCTATAGACAATGCCTTCCATGTCCAGACTATGATTACTGGAACTAATACTCCACAAGGTATTCTAGACTTCGTAGGTAAGGTTGCTTCTGGGCAAAAACAAGCTACAGATGCTCAGTTTGAACAACTTGCTACGTTAGTTCTTCAGCAGAAGAATGCCTTCATGGCTCAAATGAAAGCTCGTAGTAATCAGCTAGTCAATGGTAATAGTTATGCTTCAGATATAGGTGCTGATAAGACAGATGCCATCATCAAAAGTCAAGCTAGTGCTTATGATCTAGTTTATGATGCATTGAAGAATAAAGATGCAGGTGCAGCTTATTCACATATGAATCAAGCTAGAGCCATTCTTGATGATACTAAAGCTAATGTTCTTCAAACTGACATAGGTCAGTACGCTGCTAAGAGTAAGGTATTCTTAGATACCATGGGTCCTAATTGGACTGGACTAGTTGTTCAAGATGCTCTCCGTAAGGATATGGATGTCAAAGCTAGAGCTTTGTTTAATGACAATGCTCTGGATGCCCGTATTCAACCTAACCTTGCTGCAACAGGTGTACCTACTACTGCTTCGGATCATATCGAAGCAGCTAAGAAAGCTAAGGTTAAAGATCCTAAATACTACGATAGTGTCATCGGATTGGTAGATGATCTTCGTAATCCCAACGCTCCTGATGCTGATAAAGCTAATGTGATTAGATACTTCTATTCACCTCAAGGTCAAAACCTTCTTCGTAATTTCAATCAAGATTATGTCGATCCTATAACTCACAAGACTGTCCCAGGTAAGTATGCAGTATGGAGTCGTCTGACTTCTCCTGACATCACTGCCAGCGTAGCCAAGATGGCTAAGAGTGATGAAGCTGCTGGTAATATGTATCGTAACTGGGTTGAAAGTGTAGGACGTGATCTCTTCGGAGATTCAGTCCGTAATCTCAATCATTTTACTGGTCATGATAATCTCTTCTTCGATTACGACAGTAAATACCATCAATTAACGCTACGCGATAAAGAAGGTGCTCTATCCCCAATTGTAGGTCAAGATAGTCGAACTACAACTAACCGTCCACCTCCGGATAGTTATATCTGGCAAGTGAAGAAGCAGGTAGATCAAGTTAACACAGTTCTACGTAATCTCTCTACGATGCAGCAGTCCTTCGGTGGTGATCCAGATGCATATGCACTCCGGATTATTCAAGAGTATGGCGCTGATCTTAATGGTAACTACTCTGGTCTTCCTAAGGCTATAGCAGATGCCATAGCTGCTTCTCGTAAGCCTCAGAAACGGTTAGAGGATACTTTCGGAGATTTCAATAAGAAATGAGAAATTACAAGAAAGAAACTGCTTGGGAAGATACTCCTGCTCAGGTAAAACGACGTGAAGCAAGGAATGCAGCACGTCGTAAAGCAATGAAGAAAGGTATTGTCAAGAAAGGTGATGGTAAGGAATTAGATCATGTGGGCTATCATCCGACAGGCTCTCTACGACATGTTCGTGTCAAGGCTGTCTCCCGTCATGCAAATAGAGTTAGACAACCTCCGCATAAAGGTTACAAGAGCTAATGGGTATCGGTACTAGTATGGGAGCATACTACGATGATGACTTTCATCGTGCTGCTGCTGAATGGGACCCCAAGTATGATGATAATATTCAAAGTCCTACTAATGATCAGATGAAAGATTCTTCTGCTGAAGTATCTCCTCAGACGTTAGAGGATAAGAATACATTTAAACCTCTAATCACTCCTGTAGCCGATAAGCAAACAGCAGAGGATTACATCAAGACTGGTAAACTTAAAATTACTCCTGAAGAAATAGATACTGCCATGAATCTTGGTATGTCCTTCTCTGGTGGTGGATTATCTTTAGCTGGTGTAAGAGCTAAGACATTGGATGTCGGTAAGTTAGGTACTGCTGCTGTGATGGAATCATTAGGAGAACACCCTGATGATATCTGGAAAGCTACTGGTATGATGAGGGGTGCGGATGGTCAATGGAGATTCGAAATACCCGGTAAGGATGCTAAACTAAAAGAAAGTGGTTTTGATAAGAATTATATTCCTAATGATCCTAGAACGGGTGGAGAAGCTAACGTCACTTATGATGTTAAACCTAATCAGAAACTAGGAGATATCTTAGATCATCCTGCTTTGTATGAGGCCTACCCTTTCTTGAAGGATGTCAATATAGCTGAACATAAGAATCCTAGTGCAATAGCAACAGCTAATCTCAGTGAGAATAGGATGTCTTTCAATAAAGACCTCGATCCTGAATTCCTCAGAGGAGTTCTTCTTCATGAGGCACAACATTTCATTCAAGCTCATGAAGGGTTTACCGGAGGAGCTTCGCAATCTGCATTTCTTAAGGATAGTCCTGAAGTAGCTTTTACAAAATATAGAAGAGTACAAGGTGAAGTCGAAGCTAGAAATGTCCAGACTAGGCGTGATTTCACAGATGAACAAAGATTGAATAATACTCCACGTTCTACTGAAGATGTCCCGAGATTTTTACAAACGGAATCTCCGGGTAATCAATAAAACCTGTCATAGGTATTATAATACCGTAAATAGTCAGCTATCAATCCAAGCAGACACAAAAAACCCCGCCAGCGCAAGCCAGCGGGGTTCTTCTTTTGTCTGAAAGCCTAGAAGCTTTCGTTATGTCGGACTCACATCAGACAATATTTACACAACAGGCGTAACAGCCGGGACAGTCCAAGCCTCCAGCGCCTTCACGGCAGCCAGAGCATTCATCGGAGTGTCGATAGCGATGATATCCATCGTATCCTGCTTGGCCTTCTCGAAGAGCTTCATCGCTGCATCGAAACCAGCCTGATCAGCCTTGACAGTCGGATCACGCCACGAGATGTAACGGACGGGATCATAATTCTTCTTGTCCTTCGTGTCAACCTTCAGGACATACTTACCCGAAGTGATACGATCGACAATCTCCTGTGCAGTCTGAGGAGCATCGTCGTCAATCAGACCAAACTGTTTCCGCAGTTTGTCATGCTGAGCATACCAGAGGTTATCTGCACGCTGAGTGAGATAATTGATCTTGCTCGACTCGATATGCTTGTCGTTATCTACGTACATTTTAGTTTCTTTCTTTTGGCAGGGCACCGATCCTGCGATAGTGGTGCAAGGTGCAAATGAAAGATTTGCATTAATTGGGTAGGTTGGCATGGCAGCACAACAATCAGTACTTACAGCGATAGTTTCACAATACATTCGGTACATTTTCTTTGATTTGAGAGAACGTTCTAGTTTGAATTTAGTACAATATTGGCTATATGTATACATATTACCTAAAGAAAGAAGAGGACAGGGACTAAGAGAGCTTTTGCGCAAATAGTATGTCCTCTTCTAGTTGCTCTAAGGTGTTGCCTGTGTAACCTTAGAGGGGGAGGATTTCGGTAGCGACGGGGCCTTCACCGACTTGGACGTGACCTTCCTCGGTGACTTCGGGAGCGACCGGGACTTCGGTGGCAGGGACTTCCGGAAGGGCTTCGACAGCCACTTCAGTGCGGTCGCCAACGGCGACCTCAGTATCGACGATATCATTCATTTGTTCTTTCCTTTGGGTTGATTACAACCTAATTAAATTTTATTTAAAACTACTTCTTGGTGTTTCTTGAGACACACCTTAATGGGAGCCAATTCTACATCACTTGATCCGAATAGCTCCTTAAATTGAATATTACATACATGTTCATCATCTCTTACAATTCCAGTTGCATACAAGAATGCAGCAACTTGATCAACTATTGTCTGACGGTTCAACGTCAGTTCGATCTCTCTGTAGTCGGGAAGCTTCGTCATCGAGAAGTTCCTTTTCTTTCAGAAGTTTATAAACAGGAGAAGCATTCTTATGAATAGCTTTCTTCTTATTTATTCTTAATCGATCACCCCTATTAGTGGGATGTCCTGATTTCTTAATCAAAATCTATTGCTCTTATTTCAGGTAATCTGAGGAAGCCTTGTTCGACAAGAGTCTCTAACGCTTCTTCCTCAGTTATGTCATTTAGTTCTAGAATATCTGAAAGAGAATACACTTCTAGAACAGCAGAATAGTCAGTCAAACCCAGTTAGCCAACCACATTAGAAAATACTCAAACAGTATTGCTCCTATTGCCCCAGAACCAACACCAACCCAAAACATCGTAGTACCATGAAAGCGAAGCTCACCTTCGTTATACTGTTTGGTATACATGTCATCTTCCCCTTCGTCGTACACGTCTCTTCTTTCTTTTCTTCTTCTTGGGTGGAACAAACCACCCAGTATATTCCTTATTGAGATAATTTATAGCGTTTTGAAGTAAATCTGTTCCAGAACCTTTACGGTATCTTCCGACGACATATCGATTACAATAGACACATAAGGCTCCCCTGATCTCGCCGGATTTGTGATCGTGATCGACTGCCAACCGACATTTGAACTCTGAAGCAGGCCTTCGACAAACTGCACAACAGTTTTCTTGGCTCCGTAGAATTTCACCATATTGGGCCTCTGTAATTCCAAATCTTCTAAGAAGATAAGCGTTACGACTCAAGCTCTTCTAAATCTTTCTGAAGATTAGTAAGTCGTTCTTTACGTTCATTGATATACACACTATTAGGAAACAGTTTAATTAACTTCTTGAGTTTCTTAATCTCAACTCTGATAGCCCAGAACTTATAGTTTAAAGTATCACCCATTAAAATTCTACCTTAATCCAATTCCAAAGTTGGATATCCATATTGTAATATGCAGCATCACAATACTTCTTAACTACTTCTAAACGTTCTAAAAATGGTCCACGCTTATCTACATCAAATACTGCATTATTAGGCCATTGAGCTATTAAATCACATTGGTAAGCCCCAGCCCTCATATATTCTTCTGCAAATTCTTTAAGACGAGTTTCTTTATTTGTATTGGAATAATCCCAGTCAAACTCATCACAAAGCATTAACTGATAACAAATACCCATGATTCTTCCTTTATTCTACACTAATGTAAAGTCTTTGTCAACTCTGGTACGTCGGGTAATCTCATCACTTTTGTAAGATACTTAGGACCCGACGAATAGAGGAAAGTCCGAAGGTTGGGAAAACAACAGAATTTATAAGGGCTGTAGCTAGCTCTGACGTCGAGCGCAATATTCCCACTCTTTCCTTCAGGGATAGTCTTGCATTCGCAAGGAGGTGGAGACGATAATCCAACCAACGATTTATATTGTTTAATTCTCTCTCTGACATTCTTTTCTCTTAATCTGTGCTCGTATAAGCACATATGACCTAGCGTCTTATCGATAGCTAGGAGATAAGCTTTATCCTTTATCCGGACCAGAGGATCATCCAATGATCCCACCAGATAGGCGTCCAACTGATCCAGATAACCAAAGCTATCGTTTTGAGCGATAGTCTTATCCTTGAACTTCGCAAAGCCCACACTAGAAGTAGATTTGACGTCAACGATTGCACCATCAATGACGCAATCCCGGTGGCCAGTAACTCCATCGACGATGAGTTCATCTTGCTCTCCCGTGACTTCATGACCTGCTTCTTTAGCTAGAGCTATCGCGAGGTGCTCTATGATGTGTCCGTAGGCGTATTTGATACGGGCATAAGGTGGGATTGGTTCTGCAAGTTCGGGTGTGTTACAACGGTGCCACAACGCTTTGGGACAATCTGGCCCAAGTCCTGACAACCGTAGCCCACGCCTTTCTTGTGCTCCGAGAGATTTCTGGATAGCGTTCGCAACATTAGTTCCCAGATTGGATGCTGCAGTATCGGTGATGCCATGTGACCCTCCTACCAGTTGGTAGATGTCGGGTATGAGTTGGTAGATATTATTCAAGTTATTTTCTTAATCTCTGCTCCGATCTCATCGATGTGGACAGGAGTGTAATTCCGCACTTCTACTGAGACGTTAATGTAATGAGGGTCTTCCATCATATTCTGATGGATATGACCGTGAACACAGAATGCACCATCACGGAGACTCTCAAGCCTAAGTGGAATGTGTGTAGCTGTGAAGTTATATTCTTTAAATCCTTTCCAGAGATCAACCTTTTCGAACCACTTCATAAGATCAGTTCCTTTGATCTTATCGTGGTTGCCTAGAATTAGTCTTTTCTGACCATTAAGAGCACCCATAAGAACATTGAATGCACGGTCATACCGGAAGGTGACATCTCCAAGATGATAAACGTAGTCGTTAGGTTTAACCACACTATTCCAACGTTCAATCATTATGGAGTGCATCTCATCCAAACTATTAAATGGACGAATACGCTTACCGGCATCGTCCGTAAACTTCAGGATGTTCGCATGGAAGAAGTGCGTATCACTGATGAACCATTTCTCATGGATGCTCATTGCAATCCCTGTGCATGTAGGTAAGCGTGGACCATAGGACCAAGGAAGTACTGAGCCATGAATGCAATCAACATACCTTCTGTGAAGGTAAATCGATGTTGCTTAGGCTTATCTTTCTCCTTGTTCTTTTCCTTACTCTTCTTCTCTCGTTCTTCGAGGAAGGTTTCAAAATCAATCAAGTCTTGGACGAATGAGCTTCTGTATTGTCGCATTGTAGTCTCCATGTCTGGAGGCTTGAGGGAGGGATTTCTCCCCTCCCTCGGCTGCCTCTCTTATTAAGGAGGTTGTCCGAGTTGTTTACAATCACTTATTTGAGGCATCTTCACTATCCTGTGCTGCAATGTCATGGTATTTCTCCACTAGTCGATCTTCGATCGACATGCGACAAACTTTGTTTGTCTAGCCTCTGCAGTTGTTCACGCTAATCTGGCGCTACTAGAAATTATTCGGATGGGTCTATCTCAGTTTCAGCCTTACCCTGTAGCCGTTTGTACATTTAAGTACCCGTGTCTACCCGGTTGGGACTTATACCTAGACCTTGGCCTTCATGGTCCGGATTGCTCCACCATCGTGGGGGCCTTCGCCCTACCGCCATGTCGAACCGTTGCATTTCATCAGAGAGTGAACCAGAAGTTAGACTTCCGGAACGGTCCCGATCTTATCCGTATTGATTTGGGCTTAGTCAAAGACATCAGTTCACCACTGATCTCCCTAATAGGTTACGGACGACATATCCACCTGATCCATTGGTTTTGCTGCTAATGAGACAGTAGTCACCTTGCACACAGTGCCTGGGTGTAGTTCAGAGCTACACTTACGCTTAAGGAGTTTGAGGGATATTAGGAAGTTTGTTACTTCCAGCGATCAGCCACCGAAGGTGGCGTTACGACGAGCGTAGCTCGTCTCAACATCGAGCTTCAAGGCGTCATACAAGTACCGGCGCAGGGTTCCGGTCTATAGTGGATTTCATTCCACCCGCATCACAGCAAGAAGAGTTGCTAATACTCGCCGGGTTGTTACCACTAACATTGGTGGGATCGAACCGCCATTCCCGACTTACCTACATCCTTCGCCGCTATCTCAGCTTTAATCAGGAGTCGCACCTGAATGATCGCAGGGGCACCGCAACCATGCGGGGAACAGGAAAGCATCTTCTATCTCTGCCAACTTGTAACCTTTCTGCTTAACGGATGTTTTGAGGTCTCAGGGGCCACGTGGTTATCCGGGTTGAGCCTCACATACTACCACAATCAGTACACACTACCGAGCCCACATCTCAGCGCTACCTTGGATAGCCGGTATGTACAGGATCGTTGCGTCGGCTATACATTTGCCGTCACCGAATCAGTGACTAAGCAGGCTGTTACTCGTCTGCCACCGGATGTATAGCGGTTCACGCTTGAGTCGTTTGGCATGACTCACTGCCACTCTGTTTTAGCCTGCATCGAGTTAACGCGTTAGCCAACCTTTCGGTTGGCGTGTTGCAGCCTGACCTTGCTGCTGTATGTTGCACCTGATATTATCACACCTGCAACATAGGGTTGTGCTCAAGGAATTTTAGTCCTTTGGACAGACCAGTCAAACCGAGCAACTCTTCACCAGAACGGATCGCAACTCCGTCGTCTCCCTACTGTTCCTTCTACCGCAGTAGAAGTACTTCGAATGGGTGTGCTGAGGCTATACCTCCTACGTTTCTACACCACTGGTGAAATTAAATCAGCCTGCCGGAGAGTCTGACACACCTTCTCCCACGCTTTCGCACCTGATATTACAGGCTTACCATGTGGGGCTCTACCATATGAGCTAGACAGGCTAAACTATTTAATGAAATGGAGGGAGAGTAAAGCAGACGGTATACCCTCCCTCCAAGTAGTCCGCGAAGCGGACGTTAGCCTGCTTCGCAGGCACTCACCTAGGGCGGCTAGGTGAATTCAATTACCAAAGCTCCTCTTTCTGATCATCCAATCCTGATGTTTCCTTTAACATCTTAGGATCGAAATCTTTCTCTCTTTCAAAAGGAATATGGTCAGTTATCTTAACACTCTCTAATCGTGCAGCCTTAGCTTTACCACCACCGGGAGTGTTATGTTGATAAACTTCTAACTTAAGGATACCACCACTACCATTGCCAATAGCCTTAGTAAATGGTGCACCATCCTCACCAATAATCGGTGGAGGAGTCAATCCAACTACCTTTCCTCTTATCATCTTCTGAGTAGGACGAGAGAAGGACACGTAATACCCATCTTCATCCTTCTTAAGAACATTCTTCAGACCCTCTGCTTGGAGGTCTCTGATCTTCTCAAGGCTAGCAGGAGTAGGATGGATAGTAGCCTTCCACTTACCCCATTCGTCAGGCTTGTCACACCTCACCCAACTTAGCTTACCTTGGACGTATAAATACTCATTAGCCAATTAAATTTCCTTAACGCTATCGATTTCAATATTCATTGCTTCAGGGAACTCTTCGATAACCCATTCACGAGCGAACAGTTCAGCCTGTTCTGGATCATCTGCTTCAATCAAAACAATACCACATTGTTCAGTCTTAAAGCTATAGTCTACGTTATATTGCATTAATAATCAACCTTATCTTCATTCTTAGCAAGCCAGTTACAGACTTCATCCCAGTTCTGGAAAGCATACTTATGATATGTATAAGAACTATCCCAATTAGATTTACCTTCTTCAGTAATGTTTACTTGATATTCAATAATATATCCATTATCAATTTTATTAATATTCAATGGGTTTTACTCCAATTAGTTGCAATAGTATAATCTTTTAAATCATCATTCCAATAAGAACCAGCTAATGGACAGTTTAATTTCAACTCTTCACCAACTATTCTTAAACTATCTGCCATCGTCTTTGCTATTGTTAATGCTGTCTCCACATTGTTTGGACATTCTACTTGCCATTCATCGTGAACGAAGTTCACTAACATGGCATCAAAATCATCTAACTTAGACCACCATTTAAGTGTGGCCATTTTCATTACAACTGCTTCTCCATTTTGGAGATAGCCTGACATTGCCAAGTGTCTACGTCCACCTTCAGTATCCGAAGGTATACGGACTTTTCGCCCATCCAAACCGACAAACCATCCACGTTTTGCATCCTTTGGGAAAACATCCTCCTTAAGTATACGCCACCCAGAGTAACGGGAAATGAGACGCTCAAGAGCAGCTTGAGTGTCGGACTCCGAAGCGTCCAATATTTCAGAAAGCTTACCCAAGCCTGCTCCGAGTAAGAGTGCATAGATAAATCTTTTAGCAGCAGCTCGGGATCGACAAGCGCTTCCAAGTATCCGTTGATTAAGCGAATGTGGATCGGTCTTGTCATCCTTCTTCCCCTTGACTAGAGCTTCAGTGAATTCAGGATCATTAATGTAATGAGCAAATATTCTTAATTGAATGCCTTCTGCGTCAACCCCAACGAGTAATCTGTTCTTGGGAGCACACCACAGAGAACGAAGCTCCTTCCCAAGCAGTTTCTTTTTTCCCTGTGTATCATACTCGTTGGGGATGTTCGCAGTATTAGGATTTTGATGCGCCATCCTGTGAGTCCAAGCGCCGATGCCGTAGAATTTCCCATGTATTCGGCCATTGGCACCACAGAGAGCTGTCCACTCTGTGAGGGTTCTACGTCTGGACTCAAGCAGGATGCGCTTCGCCAGTAGACGAGCAGGCTTAGGAGACCCTACTGGCAAAGTCTCTAGGTTGGTTTCGTTAACCTTCCAACCACTCTTCTTTAACTCCTTTAATTTTAATTCAAGGGAAGATAAATCTTCCGACTGTTCGGCCACCCTTCGGGATTTCTTAATTCGATTGTAATCTCTTTCGGCATCGATATGAGATTTGGTCTTATCAAGAGGTTTCCATCCCGCTGTGTGTAAGACATCAATGATCTGTTTGTGAGAACTAGGGTTAAAAGACTCCCAGCGGCACCTGCAGAAACTCCCACCATTATACTCGGTAATATCACCGTCAGCAAGCCAACGAAAGTCCGTCTTAGACAACGTACCATACTTAGTCTCCTTAGGATGTATTTCCCTAATTAAACGAAGTCTAGGTGGGAATGCCTCTAGAATATCTCTGTCTAGTACTTGAAGCTCTTCAGTTACCTTATCTAGGAGCTTGCTTGCCCGTACAGAATTGAAACAAAAACCACTCCGATGGAGATCATTAACAACAATCTGAAATTGCTGTTCGAGATTAATGCTCCTACGGTGCTCACTATTATTAATATAGCGAAGATACTTAAGATAAACCAACCGACATATCTCAACATCTCTGACACAGTAGTCCTCCATCTCTTGGGAGAATTTCGAGAAGTCTGAGAACTTCCCTTTTTCTAAATTAAACTCCTTACCATAATCTTCAATTGAATGTCCATCTCTGCTGTAATCTACCAGCTTAGAGATTATGAGTGTGTCAATAGCATTGCCCAGAATAGTCTGGGTATCCATTGCAAGGCAGGCACATAAGATAGGCCAATCATACCCAAGAAGATTGTGCCCGATGAGTAAACTACCACTTTCGGTACATCTTTCAAGAAGCCTAGTAAGTCTTTCACGTTCGTCTTTCCTTTTAGTTATATCGTAGAACTTATACAGTTCATTAGTATCAATATCTTTACAGACCACCAACCATATCCGGTCAGGGTTCTCTAAAGCATTACATTCAATGTCAATTACTATCCGCAATTAAATACTTTAGCTTCATTTTCTGCAGCCTCTTCAGGTTCAGGAAGAGTTGCTATAAAATCCATTGCTTCTTGGTAATCTTTAAATCGTCCGTAGTCTAATTGGAACAGAGTATTACAAGTACCTAATTCCATCTTTTCTAAGCGAACATAGTACAAATTGTCTTCTGTGTCATATTGGGTAGTCCAAGTCCAAAAGAAATCATCTTCCATAAATCACCAAATCAGGCAGCTAGTGTCTGCCTGTAAAACTCTTTTAGACAGTTATTGTTACACTTGATGGCGATGGCATGTTTGCTTTCATCAAGCTTCTTCATGTTGTCGTTATCTTCCCTCAGCATCAGCATTGTCTTCCATGCTGAGAGGTCGTATGGACCGTATACCGTCATTTTCTACCTCTAGTGGTTCTTTGCCACCTTCATCGATTATTTCGAATAGGATGTATTGTTTACAAAACTCTCTCGTATCCACCGCTCTAGGTGGTGTAGTACCAAGAGCATTAAACAAAACTACTGTCTTAGGATGTTTAAAACTTACACCGTAGACATCCAACTCTACAGTAGTATTTCTTCTTTTGCAACTAAATACTGCTCCTTTCTGAAGATTAATTAACCAATCTTCACTGTTAGAATTATTAGTTGGAGGACCCTTACCACCTGTAATAACTCTCAACTGAGGCTTCGGATGAGCTTTCTTTTCCTCCTCATCAAGGATTTCTGTAAGAGTCATCTTAAACCTCTTTTAAACCATAGTTAGAAGGCCATTAGAAAGCCGTACATGCGTTATTTCTTAAAATGGCTACTACCCTAGCCTAAATAAAATAACGCATCAGTGCGGCTCTGAATGGGTTCTAGCCCACTCCCACAGTGGGTTCTCTTTAGCTATCTTCCAGACAGTAGAGATACATTCACCTGTTTCTTTTGCTGTCTTCTTGAATGATTTTATTTCTATCATCTTGTCGAGGATATTCGTTACTCTGTTGTTGCTTAATTTGTTGTATGTTCCCATTAGTTAACCTTAACGTTACGCCTGCCTGTGGCAGGCTATACCACCATGGATCAACCCAACGTTGATCTTTGTATTCGTGAATAACTAGACGCCCGAAGGGCGTCGTTACGTCATCTTCGCTGACTACCTGCCCGATTGTTTTCATGGTCTGTTCGTCCTTACGAGGTAATCGATCTCATCTCTGTCGATACCTAATCTCTTCAACATAATACGAAAATTAACCTCGGCAGTCATATTTCCACTACTATTACGAAATATATCTAAATACTCCTGCAAACACTCTTCACGCTCTTCTGGTGTGAGGTCGTCAGGCATTTAAGTCATCTCCAAAATCTTCAGATAATGTATATGTTGCAGGATCAAATAGTAACTTCCCTGCTGGACCAGTTCGTGAAGCAGGTCTATTCTTACTAATGGTGACGTCAGTTGTTCGTCGCAACCTATCATCAGTTGCTTTGAGGTCACGTGTAAGATCGATACGAACATGACAATCCTTACCGATCATTCGTGAGCCACGTGTCTGACCGTAGTCGTTGACGTGACTCACCATAATGAGACCGTAGTCAAGTTCTTGAGTAGAAAGAGCTAGTCTTCCTGAGAGGTAGCTGAGAGCTTTTTCCTCTCGATCTCCGCCAAGACCTGAAACGGCAAGAGAAATAAGATCAAACACAACCCACTTGCAGCCACACGCAGAAACGAGAAACCGAATAGTGTCCAGAAGAGTGTCTGCATCATCGCTCCCAAAATGAGAATAGATATGTAGACGATCATCGGTGGGTACCAGCGTATCGATAGCACGCTCGATCTCAGAAGGTTCACCAGACCATTCTGGAAGGTGGACAGGAGCCTTGAGTTCAATCCCTGCGAGTGCTTGTAGAAGTCTCTGCTTGCTCTCCTCAAGGAATATGGCGCCAACCGCATCTTTAGTCTCCTTCAGTAATTTATGCAGGATTGCATGGGATACTTCAGTCTTACCGACACCCTCTTGAGCAGTCAGTAGGACTACTTCACCAGTACGCATACCGTATGTCATACTGGTAAGAGTTGGAAATGGATACGGAACACCAACCTTCAACGGTTTGAAGAGTTCCTTCTTAAACTCTGCCCGAGTACTGATGATGTTTTCGGGCAGAAACTTTTTCGCATTCCACCAGAGTTGTCTCAGTTCATCAGACTCTCCATTGGAAACAAAATCGTTGGCATCCTTACGTTTGCCACCGGGGAATTTTACTTGAAATACTTTGTTGTAATCGAAGAGCTTAGCGACAGAAGCGGCTGCATCGCGTCCCGGCTCATCTGCGTCAAACGCAAGGTATATGCGTTCAAACGAGTTAAGCCAGGATCGGTCCATTGAACAGTCCAGCTTAGCAGAAGAACTACTCCGAACAGAAACCACAGGCGACTTAAGAACCTGATACAAACTGAGAGCATCTAATTCTCCTTCGGTTATTGTCACATACTTGTGACTGCCTGCCGTAAACTTATTACGACCAAACAAACCTGCCTTAGCTATATCACCTACTGAACGGAAATCTTTTGTATCGATACTCCGTATCTTGAAACTGTCGTTCGGATAGTGGAAACCAAGTTCGATAGGTTTTCCGGTTCCATCGCACTTAGTTTTAGTATCAAAGTAACGGAATGTTTCCTTACTAATGCCTCGCCAATCGAGGAACTCATATGTATAACCTTCGTCTGAAATAGTAGAACTCTTATTATTTAAATGATAACCACACGAGTAGCAGTGTCCATGCCCGTCCTCGTATATGCAGTACGCATCTGAAGACGGGCAGACTGGACACGCTATGTGCTGCTCGCTTATCTTACTCGACTGTACTCGTAATACTCCCGTAGCCACAATCTATCTTCTACCTTAAGTGTTACTTGTTTGAAATCAAAGAAGCCAGCCTCAAGCTGGTCTTTCCAGTATGCTTCTCGCCCGACGTACATAAACATCGGTACTGTAATCATTTCTTCCCGCTCAAGAAAATAATCGGGTTTACCCTTCCGTTTATAATACTTCTGGAACCCGATGTTGATATTGAGCTTAACTCTCTCGAATTGTACTCCATTCTGACGGTGTGTGTCAAGAACAATAAACTGCTGTGGACGGATGGCGTATATTTCTCCACGAAGTCTATACTCATCAGACATCCACACAGGAAGATTGTCTTGTGTGTCTCTGGATAGTTCTAATGCAATAGGGAAAGACTTCAGTCCGAGTTCCTTCTTGACGAATGAGAACCGTTTAGTTGTATACCCATAAGCAAGAGGATAGAAGCCGCTAAGACTGCCTCCATGAATAAGGTTGTGGTTATGTTGAAGTTGAGCCATATCATCAGGTACGAAGAAGAGATGGCTACGACGCTGAGATAAGGTAGGATAATCCGGAGTGAATTGAAGACGATCTTTATCCCATTCGATAATCTCTTTGATGGAGTTACGAATGCTCTCCAAGTGAAGAACTTCTTCATCGACCTTCTCCTGAGTTGCAGTCCTGCCGAACATCTTTCTCTCCGATTTAAATAACATAAGCAAAGTAAATACCCCGGAGTTACAGTGTTATTCTCCGGGGTACCGGGACTTTAGTCTACCGCGTAGCGGGGGACAGCTACGTTACATCGCCGCTCTGGCGATCTTGTTGCTGGGATTGGAGTATACAGACTGCAATTCCAACATCTTCTTCTTGTGGTCGTTCTGGCAGTTGAAGGCATAGATAGCCAGTGCCTTGATATCGGTCTGGCCAAGCTTCATCAACGCTTCGAACGACAACCACAGACGCTCTGGATTGAGACCCAATCCATCAGCGAGCGTCTGGTACTGCTCTTCGAACTCTTGCAACTTCTTCGGATCGTATGCAAGAGTTTTGAGATCATCTCCGATCAGACGGGATACTTCGGCATCCTTCATCCAGTTCGTCTTGAGCAGGAGCTTCTGCTTCGGAGAGATGATCGGCATGACATCACCGTTGACAGCAGGTAGCACGTGCTGCGGGGTGACATCCTTCCCCGGCTCGACCGGAGATTCCACTGGCTTGACAGGCTCAGAGGTAGGTTCGACGGTATTGGTGGAAGCCAACGGAGCAAGGATGCCAACCTTGGTACCCTTCGTCCTCTTGACCTTAGTCGAGAGCATCTTATAACCCTCGGGCTTGTAGCCGACTTCACCAACCCACCAGTTGATCTTCTGCTTGTTGGTCCAATCCTTCGCTTCAGGCGGAAGACTGATCTCCTCGAACTTGTCGTCATCCTTCGGCAGAACGACATCCGTCTTCGGAGGATCAACAGGAGCAGGTGCAGCAGGAGGCGGAGCTTCAGCCTTACCTGCTGCTTTCAATTTAAGCTTTTCGAGAAGGGACATCTCGGGCGGAGCCGGAGGCGTACTCGCCTTCTCGGTATAATTCAAACTATGGGAAGTCCATCCCCACGGGAATTCTTGAGCGAATACATTCCCCTTGTTCATGATGGTGATTGCTTCACCAGCAGTAGTCAGAAATGCCATGAAGCCACGGGAAGTCCAAGAGTTTTGAAACTCCTGTTGCGTCAGCTTGTCCTGCAGTTCTGCATACAACCCCGGAAGACCAGCATTTGAAATCCGGTAAATCTTCTGAAGTTTCTTACCGATGAAATCATCGAAGGCATGGAACTCGTCGGTGTGTGACGACTTCGGAACTGCATATCCTTCGAAATTGCCATCCATGAAGACAGCGATTTCATCACCTTTGTCCTTGTCTAGGACAACTCGAAACGGAAGCATATCCGTATCGAGAATTTCTGGCTTGTCAGTGAAATTGAAGACGATGTGATTATCCATCAAACCATCTTGAATCTTTCTGATCTCTTCGATCTTCGGCGATCCTTTCCTATGTTCGATGACAAGCTTTCCTTCATGGACAACAGCGACGCCCATGTAAGAAGCATTCTTCACCGCTCGTTCGATGTAACCCTGAGTGATTATTGTTCCGGGTTTGCGAACGACAATGATATTCTTGTAGGCCATTAATATCTCCTGCCTAAGGCATTTGAGTGAGTGATCAAGCTGCTAGAATTTGGTCGATGATTGTCTTCTTCTTCGTCTCCTTCACTACTGGAACTGGAACAATCTTCTTGTAGAAGTCAGAAGATCGTCGTTTCTTGACAGCTTCTTTGGTCTGCTGGGTTGTCAACTTCTTCGGTAGAAGGTCATACAAAGCCAGCCGCTTGCCAAAGCGAAGATGCCAAAGCTCATACTCCTGTTCGTCGAGTACACCTTTGACATACCCGTCGAGCAGAAGTGCAGCTACACCGTCAGCAAGCCATGACTTCTGCTTGAGACGACGTTGCCGCTTGTTTAAGAGATATTCATCCTTCTTTGACATCTTCCCCTCCCCAGGTACTTTCTTTCCCTTATGGAGGGTAAACCCCAACACAAGAGTAACAATGACAAGTAGCCCTCCGACTACGAGCAGTATTTCATTGTTAGAATTGAAGAACCTCAACGCTGCTTCGTTGAAGTCTACGACGGTTTTTTCCATAACATCTCCGATGGTTGTTGGAAATTACCAAATCGAACAGGCACAATAAAAACCGTCTATGCCTTGCGGCTACTAATCCGATACTGTTAGGGAAAAGAAATGACCCTGACAACTAATAGGGGAGGGAACCTATTAATTGCCAGGGTCTGGACTGCACTCGGGGAGTAGTGCAGATGTTACCTGATGGAGTCATCCTCAACATCAGGAATTACATGAGACTCTTTCCACCTGATTGTTTGCAGGCGAAAGACCTCCATCGCTCGGTCATAGTTACCGTAGGTAACTGACCTACGTAGCATTCTCGTATGAACCTCGAATTGTATAAACTCGATACAATCAAGCTTAGCAGTTGTTACCATGCAGATTTTTACAAATCTGCCATCCTGCAGTACTGTCTTGAACTTGGCATCAGGAGCAGCCAACAACCGATCACTCAATGCCTTAGCTGCTAGCCGCTCCTGACTTTCCTCATTGTGAGAAGGAAACTTCGCCTCAAGATAATCGTCTACGAAAGTATTACCTCGTGAACGATACTCAAACAAACCTCTATGGTCTTTCGGTATCTTAGTCTTGTCAACCGACTGACGTACCTTCTGATATTTACTAGCCCAAAGAACGCGTGGCCTTGCTCGTGATTGTTTGATCACCTTTATTCGATTAGGATTGCGTGCCATTCCCCTGCCCTACTTCCAATTCCCATTATTTAAGCATTGTAGCACAGTGTTGCGTTAATGCAACTAATCCAACTCCTTATAAGGATACTTAAGAGCCAAACTATGAATATCCATCTGTTGCTCATCGTCGTTAAGAGAATAAACGATTAACGTATCCCTCACGACGACTTCTTCCGGGTCGAACTTACACGGCGTTGGCGGTCCGAAAAGATTATGGACCCACGCGAACCTCGTTTGCATGGTAACTCCTTGATTAATGTGATATCAGGAACGTGTACCCATTGGTGGATTTTACCATCAATGGGGTGATAATTCATGCTGATTGCGTCATAAAATGTCGCATGGCATGAGCAAATACCAAAAATAAGCCTTTTGCCCACTTGACAGCCCCTTTTGACTGATATATAAGTGAACGGCGGTGCATATATGTGGTCATGTACCAACGATGACTATTTATTAGCTTGTATGAATTCCCAAGCTATAAGAGCTTCATCAAGCAAGTCATTTAGTTTCTTTTTATGACTTACTCTAGTTAATATATATTGTTGCATAAATTCTTCTTTATTCATAATTTATTCCTTCTTTCAACTACGACAAACCTCTGTCTAGAATTATCATGAGCAATAAAATAATCAAATGTCTTGCCAAGCTCTTGTCCTAACTGTGCTGTAGTTATTGCATGTTTAAGCGCAGTAGGTTCATCTGAAAATACCCAAAAGCGTAATTCTTCAGTCATGATTTCGTATAACAGTTTCGCTGCTTCGTCTGATATCGTTGCCATGGCAAAACCTATCATTAGTCGTCGTGAGGAACCTTATCCAACTCCAAGAGCACGACCCACAGCAACACTAACAAGATTACAACAATAATCAGTACTGCTGCTGTGAGTACGCTCAGCATTTTATCCTCCTAGTTGTGCTTCAAGCCATACACGTAGTCGCTGCTGACGTGTATGTTTCTTCTTTTCTGGGTCCTTCCATCGAAGGAAAGCAGAACGCAGCCGTCGTCTTGCTGCTTTCGTACTGATCTCTGCACTCTTTGTGATAGACTCAACCAAAGTCTCACGCAATTCCTTAGTTGATGGTGTCAAGTAATCCTCCTGCAGTTAGACCTTTGTAGGCTCAATATGAGCATGTTCCTTTAGAGTATCCTTGATATTCTCACAGGTTTGAACAATCTCATTGCTCCTACCTGAATGCTTCTCATAAGCATCAATCAAACTATCTGCCATCTTATCAAATTCATCTGCACGACGCCTCATCATATCAGCCCGATGGCGTAGCTGATCTGACAGTGTTTCTACTTCAGTATATAACAACTCAGTATAATTGATCGTCTGTTTCAATAAATCTTTTCGATCTACATTATCAAGGATGACTGATAATGGCTGTTGTTCATTCTGGTTATCACCAGATATATTACTAGCCAACTCTTCAAGCAGTTTACCATGATTAATAGTCATCTTATCACCCATTGGTTGAGACGTTCGTTGAAGTTGCAGACGAATTCGTCAAAGTCTAAACTCTCTTCTGACTTAGAGTTGTAGAAATAGACAATGACTTCTCGACTTTCGTAGTCGATGTACCTAACTATACCGTTGGCTAAGCCCTCCTTCCAGACTGAATCTCTTATCCTAGGTCGATCTGGCACGACCAATCTCCATTCTCATTTCTGCCAAATCGATGTATTCGTCAGCAGCACGTCGAAGTTCATCAGCTGCTACAGTCATGGCTGATACGACAGTAACGAATACACCACACGATTGGACAGCATGAACTGCAGGAACGAAATCACCATCACCTGTATATAGAATGATATGATCTATCTTTCCTGCCAACTTCAACATATCAACAACCATCTCGACATCCATATCACCCTTGATCTTCGTGATGCCTGTCTCTGCATTAATGAAGTTCTTCGTGGGTTTCTGAATGACGACGTATCCATTGTAATCCAACCAATCAATCAATGGACGTAGTTCAGAATGACCGTCGACAGTCAGAATTGCAGAATAGTAACGGAAGATCGTACACGGTCCAAACACCTTACTGTAATACTTGCGAAATATCTTCCAATCAATCTCGAAGACATTTCTAGTCGCCATGTACGTATTCGAACCATCAATCAGAATTGCAGTCTTCATCTTTATCTTCCTTGTCAAGATAAAACAGTCCAAGAGCTACAGATAGAAGCACGATATCTCCCAACACGATAAACCACATACCAACCCACTGATCCATTCAACCCTCCTGTTGATTATCGTTGATTGGGTTAGCCATCTCGATGTAAAACAAATGAAACTGCACTCCTGAGAATGCAGGATAGTTATGAAGAAAACTAGCTATGTATGGCCATAGCGTCCATGATTTGCCAATCATGGTTTAGCCATAAAGCAAGTTGCTGGCCCCATAATAAATTCAGTATAAATAATCCAACAATTGGCTAGAAAACATAATGTTAGAATTATCTGAATATATCTCATAGTGACACCATCTTTATAAAGACCAAACCGTCCACGTACAGACAATTCAGTTCTTTCCAACCATGGTACACCAGTCTGAGGTGTTCACACGAATAGTATTCGACGTAGCACATTAAACCCTCCTGTTTAAACTATCTAATCCCCTGCCCCATGCAGGTTATGGTGCGTCGCGTTCTTCATCCTCTTCAAGCTGAATAGAAATCTCGAAGGTTCTGGCATTCACTTCGTCATGAACTGTCTGCCAAATGATCTTCGCCATATCTTTCAGTGACTCAGGATTACACTCGACTTGACGCACCTGACCGTCATTGAAGCCAACTCCGATATACATCTTCACTGATACTCTCCTTTGTTTGAGCAGTTTTAGGTCATGCTCAGGACCTCCGCCGACCGACAGAACTTGAAGCATCACCGTGAACTGAGAGTTGGACTCGCTATTAAGTTTGTCCTCACGTTTCTTCAAGGCAATGTCTCAGTATTCATAAGTATAAACCAACCGTTGCTTAATGCAACCTCCTCAAATCGTTACAGCTTTTGCTAACGACAATCATGGCTAAATCTTTGCCATGCACATGTCGTTTGTGACCGTGCACGCGAGTTAATGTGGACCTATCATAATTGTCAGTGTGACAATTATATCACACTGTTGTGAATATGATACACGTGAACAAAAGGTGAATTGCTGCAATGCAATAGCTGCGATGCAACAAATGAATGTGGATTCAGATTCATTGAGGCAAAAGAAAAACCCCGGCCGCTTTCGCGAACCGGGGTTCATTGTTTCAGTAGTTAGGCTGCCTTGCTGGATTTCTTATCCTCTGCCAGCAACTCCGACAGACGCTTGGAGATACCGGGCTTGGACAAGAAACCATCGATACCAAGAGCAATCCGATTGAGAGACAGAAGCAAGTCATCCGTCCCCGCGCTGTTGAGATGCGTCAACAGTTGGTTGGTCGCCTTGGCATCTCCGATAAGCTTGTCGAAAAACGTAGCGCCGACAGCGCTCCATTCATCGAACAAACCAACCTTGTCAATCTCAGGAACAGTAACAGCTTCTTTGCCTGCTCCCTTGGGCTGTCGCCCGGTAGTCCCGACAACGGCATTGTAAGTACCGCCATCGGCCTTAGCCTTGGTAACATCAAGTGCCAGCAACTGCCCGATAGTCAGAATACGGAACTGTTTCTGGTCCTTTTTGTTGTAGACATAGAGCAGTTTCGGAGAATGAACCGGCTCACCTTCCGGCTTATTGTCAACCGTAATAAGCTCGACGCCCATTTCAGTTTCGTTGTTAATTCGGTGCATACTCTGCACAAGATTAACAACCCGGATGATTGCTGACTTTCGGAAAGTACGCTTGCTTTCCAAAGCAGTTTTCATCGTAGTGAGTTTGATCTCATCTCCGACAATAGCAGCATGTTCTGGCAAGATATGCTTACCAGTTTCGCCTTTCTTGGCAGCTTTGATGCTTTCGAGAGCAGCAACGATACGCTTGCCTTCCGTAGTGCCGTCAAGCAAGTCATAATACCAGTCACCTTGACCGGGTTTTGACTGGCCATCGTTATCCCTAACAACCGTAGGATAGCGATGCAACTGTCGATTGTCCCCGCCCCATTTGTGATCTTTGGAATCGGAACCGGGAATCGGCCATACCATTGCGATGGTATCTTCCGAAAACAACCGAACAAGGTCACGGCGAATAACAGCCGCACCTCGCTTGCCTTCCAAAGCTGCCTTGGCATTAGTCTCCAAGTCATCGTTGAATTGCTTGTCCGTATCCAACCTTTGCGCATAGTCCCAAGCGGAACCACTCTCAATTACTTGAGGCGGTACAGCCGGTTCGTTGCCGTTGGCGTTGTCGTCGTCGGACCTATCATCGCTTTCCGCTTCTTTGAAAGCTTCAGCGAAATCTTCCGCAGTCATGTCTGCCTCTGCATTCATTATGACACTTTCCATGTCATCAAGTGACAACGTAGTGTCACGGCCATACTTGGCTTTGAATGCAAGAGTGTACGGCATGACGTCTTGAGCGGTAAGAGTAGACATGTGTAGTCCTTTCTATTGCTCGCTTGCCATGTCTGTCCCGTGTTAAGCTTGCCGAATGGCAAGCGTGGTTAGAGTTAGATTGCATTCATCAGACTAAGGATTGCCTCATCCTCAATTCTGAGTAGTTCACCATCGACTGAGATATACTCAATCATTGGTAATTTAACTATCGCTGGCACAGGGTAGTTAGGTGGAATGTCTCCAAGGATGTACCAACCTTGGTACGCACAAGCTTCCAAGTCTGTTTCATCGTGGATTATATCGTCCCATACGTTTGGACGTGAAAGCTTGATAGTGTTAGCTCTGCGGATTGTTTCACTCATATCGCTACTCCGATCATAGCTGCGATCAGAGATAACGATGACAACAGGAATAGCCTCTCAGCTATCCTGTTTTTCTGCTCTGTATTCATGCTTATCCCCTTTACGGGACAGGCAGAGCAAGCGAGCGGGTTTCACAATGAGAGACAACCCTAACTGCGCCAAGGTCATTCGATGCTACGTTGACCAGACCAGCTAGTGAGTAGCACAGCTACCCAATGATGCATTCTAAACTGAAATGTGGCTAATGCAAGGCGATAACGGCTTATCAGGTAGAATAATCTCCTAAAGATACCCGATAGTGTAGAATATTATTCTTTATGAGTGTTGTATAATTGTCAATTAGTACTGTTGGTATGAAAAGCAACAGTGTTGCTAAAATACCCGGCTCCTTAAGGTTATATATGTATAACATATGTATTACCTTATACCTTAAGGTATATAGGTACCTTAAGGTATACCTTACGTAGTAATGTATATAAGTAATCTAAGTAATATACTTTAGTACCGTAGGTTACTAAACAAGATTAGTAGCTTACTAAGCTATTCGGTTATTCAGCATTCTGTTAATAAGAATTACTGATAATACGAACTTCGGTTTGCCCGAAGTTCTAATAATCATCATTGCTGACTATCAGCATTCGGTTTATCAGCATTACCGATTATCGTAATTCGGCTTACCCGAATTCTGTTTAATAGCATTTCGGTTATTCAGCACCACGCTACGCTTCTGCTTTTCAGAACTTCTGTTAATCAGCAATTCGGACAATCCGAATCAATCGACCATAGGGGGTCGGGGGTGCCTTCGGCGGCGTGAATTACATCTCAAAAATATCTGACAAGATTTTTTAATAGTTAAACTACCCTAAAAATATCTGACAGAAAATTTTCATCAAATTCTAGTATATCTGTTAAATCTACAATTCTACAAGGAAGCAAAATACCTCCTCTGATCTTACAAAACTCTGAAGGTCTTTGATGAGTATTACACCAGAGCATATTTAAATCCAATTAGAAGCCCGTACATCGATTTTATCAATTTAGACTACCTTCCTAGCTCTTTTTCATTTAAACGCATCAGTGGCCCTCCCACGCATCATTTTACCGGCTTCTATAAGACAATGTTCCTTCGCATATTCAATTCTGTAAAAGTCCTGTGATTTCACCCCATCAGGCCATACGACATAAAACATCCCAGGATGAATCAGGTGAGGTTCTATTCTCATCACAGGCTCACGATCATGATATAATTCGTATTCTTCCCAGTGGAGATTCTGTTGTTTACTCATAATTTGACAATTCCTTCATTTTAGTGTATACTTATGTATTCGAAGCGAATTCCCCAGTATATCACATAATTCCCTTAAATCAATGCCTTTTACTAAACAATCTAATGGTAAGTACAAATCTCCTTCTGGTAGAACATTTACTAAGAAGCAGGTAGAGATGTACTATGCTACTAATGGCTTTAAGAAGAAACCCAAGTCTAAAAATAAATGAATCCAAGTAAGTTTGAAGATAGCTTAAGTAAGCTTGATCTTAAAGGAATTATCCTAATGCAAGGCTTGTTAGCTCAGCAAGCACTGAAGGTTCTCTATGAGCAAGAGAATAACAATAAACAACCAATACTGGTTCCTGAAAAGAAGATTATTCTCTAATGGACTGGATTATAGAACATATCAATGCTATTGCCCAAGGAGCTAGTATCTTTGCAGGCATCATTGGTTTTTTCTTCTGGATGAGAACTGAGTTAGTTTCATTGCGTTCTGATATTTCTCAAATTAAAGATCATCAGAGATTACTGATGGAAAGTTTGAAACAGCTTAACACCATCCTAACTCAAATAGCTGTTCAAGATACTCGCATTAACATGCTTGAAAAAGATATCGATGAACTTCGTCACCACAAAGGTTTTATTACTGAATGAGTTTATATAATTCAGATGGCCAGATAAATACTACTCAAGTAAATGGTAGTACTTATACTGGTCTATTTGCTGCTGACGGTAGTTGGAATATCGTTGTTAATAGTAGTTCAAACTATGTAGGTCTATTTCATCCTTGTGGTGCCCTTAACGCTGTTATAGTCAATGATCCCTACTCTTCCTATTACAATGCTAATGGTAGCATTAACGTAGTCTATAACGCTTCAGGATTAACTCCTGTTCAACCTAACGGTGACGGTAACTATATTCCTAACTGGGTAGTTAACCCTAGTAATCCTCCCGATATTGATTTCAATTTCACACTTAACAGTGCTTGGACTAAGGGTGTAGGTACTGCATCTGCTTCTTCTCTTCTGACTTGTTCAAGAGCATCCGTGGCGTATGCCAGTGATAATTCTGGTAATTGGATTCAATTTGCAGCTAATACTCCCCGTATTACAAACTCAGGTCTTCTAGTCGAAGAGTCACGTACTAACAGCATCCGCAACAACACGATGCAGGGTGCCGTCGTCATGGCGGATGGCGTCGAGTTGAACCCTAACTCGAATTTCAACGGCGGCAGCGGTGCGACGTGCCCCGGCTATACGGTGAACGTCAGCGCTGGCGTGGTCAATTTCACCGGAACGTCAATGCAGGTAACCGGCGACGGAATATCCAATGATGTTTGGGTTGCCGTTCCGGTTTCCGGATTGACTGTCGGCCGAAACTACGTCGTTTCTATCGCCGGAACACAAGCCAGTCTTAATCTTGGCGTTGGAACCGCCGCGAATGTTCGGGACGTTGTAGGCTTCACGGGAGTTGTGCCAACTGGCAATCCGGGTTCTACTGCTTCAGATCGCATCGCATTTACCGCCACTGCCAGCACACTTTGGGTAACGCTCGCCAGAACGGCGGCGTCTGTCGCAACGGTAACGTCTATTTCCGTCCAAGACGGTGAGCGCGTCCAGAACGGCAACTTCGCATTAAACCCGATCAATGCGTCGCAGAACACGCTTCAGAACGGGTGGCAGTGGGCTGTCGCAGGCGGCACGTCTACAGTCACCTATGCCGCGAACGCTGTCACTATTTCGCCGGACGGTACCAACATCGCCAAATTGTTTTCTGCGGCAATTCCGACAGTGCCCGGCTTTGTCTATACGATTACGGCCGACATAACGACCAACGGATGCGGCGTAGCGGCGGGAACGAGTGCGGGGGGCTCAACTCTTTTGAACGTCACCGGCGTGTCACCCGGTACGGGGTTGAAATTTCAGTTCATTGCGACGACCGCGACATCGTTTATCACGTTCTATAAGACGGGGGCCGGCAACAGCGTTGTTTCCAACGTCTCTGTGCAGAGTGCAGGCGCGCTGCCGACGAATTGGTTTGTGAACGCCATCCCTCTCGGCTGCACCTATGCCGTCACTGCAGTGGGCACCGT